>CEUS01018847.1_pt1 | contig 119891 bp, 103 predicted proteins | sample 427031 | NCBI WGS metagenome assembly CEUS01 (sample SAMEA2622837, study PRJEB7988) | marine metagenome | biome: marine biome (ENVO:00000447); feature: marine epipelagic mixed layer (ENVO:xxxxxxxxx); material: "saline water (ENVO:00002010), including plankton (ENVO:xxxxxxxx)" | depth 140 m
TGCCAACTTGATGTTGAGTTTTCTGGAGGAACATTTGTCAACGAAGGGGGCGTCATAGACGGCAATCTAGTTAGTGGTCGAGGCTGGCAAGATCAATACCTCTACATGCCTGTCTTTATGAAGAACCTCAAGGAATATCAAGCCAGGAGAACGGCTGGAAGCTGAGGCTGATGTTTTTTTGACACATCGATTTTAATTGATCGTACCTTCACAGACGACTCAAGGCGGCTAGTTTTTCGATTGTAGCGTGGCGAACCGTTTCGACAGACAGTGCTTTAATGTCTTCGTATCCCCGGATTTGGTCGGGCATTCCTGCTATCTCGATACATTCAGAGAAATTGTCTTCTTTTATCTCCGTTAATAGGGTTTCGACTGTGTTGCGGTACCAGTCGATCAACTCGCGCTCCTGCTTGCGAATTCTGCCTAGGCCAAATAGATCAAGCGGTCCGCCTCGCAATCGCTTAAAGTTTGCTAATAGTCGCAAAATGGGTCGGAACCAAGGCCCCAATGATAGTTTTTGTTTGAACCCTAAAGCTCTCAATAGGGGTGGATGCAGATGGTAGATCACCTTGTGAGGAACCTTGAATTGTTCACTGATTTGACGGTCAAACTCCGGGTCGGATAGCAGGCGTGCAACTTCATACTCATCTTTGTAAGCCATCAATTTATGCAGATAGAAAGCTACAGTTTTCGTAAATTCGGTGCTGCCTGGCCGGATGCGATCTTCCACGTTGCGAACGTTTTTCAAAAATCGCTCATAGCGGTCGGCATAATCACGATCTTGGTAGTTGACCAGATCATGGACTCTGTGTGCGATTAGTTCATCGATGTTTTTAGAGGTATCTGACGGCTGATCTCTTTTGACGTAACTCGTCAAGCTTGCGGGGCTTTGATAGTATTTACGACCCCAACGAAAAGCTGCCACATTGAGTTCAGTAGAAATTCCATTGAGGCAAATAGCCTCCTCAATCGAAGAAGCCGCGAGCGGCAGCAAGCCAGCCTGATAAGCAATACCCAGTAAAAAAATGTTGGACTGCAAGTGATTACCAAAGAGCACTTCAGCAAATTCCGAGGAGTCAGCAAAAATGTTGTTTGTTGACTGCGTGCATTGATTGATGATATCTACCAAGTGCGCTTCTTCCGAGAGTACGGTCAGTCCCGATCGCACTGATTCTGATGTCGGAGTCTGGTGGGTATTGAGAACTGCCGTTGTGTGTTCAGCCGATACTCGTTTCAGAGTTTCTTTCGAGGCGGCTCCGATGATGTCAAAACCGAGCAGTAGATCAGTGGAACCATAACTGATGCGGTGAGCTGTCTCAATTGGTTCGGAGCTAATTGTCATGTGGGAAAGTACAGCTCCGCCCTTCTGAGATAATCCGGTTTGATCTAGTGTGATGACGTGATTGCCGTCGAGCAATGCAGCTACTGCTAGAAGGGCATTAATGGTTACCACGCCTGTGCCGCCAATGCCAGGCATCAAAATGTGATAAGGCTTATTCAGAAGGGCCTTTGTTACAGGTTCTTCTACGAAAATTTCAGGTAATTTTGGTAGCGATCGGTGTTCTGATGCGGTCTTTTGGCCGATCAACACCGAAACGAAAGAAGGGCAATCTCCCATCACACAGGAATAATCCGTATTGCAGGACGATTGATGTATCCGTGTTTTTACTCCAAAGTCGGTTTTTGTCGGATGTAGTGAAACACAGTTTGATTGGGTTACACAATCGCCGCAACCTTCGCACACTCTTTCGTTGATCATGATGTGACGAACTGGTTGCGGAAGTCGTCCACGGCTGAGGCGGCGACGTTTTTCGGCAGCGCACATTTGGTCGTAGATAATTACACTGACGCCTTGCTGTTTATCCAGACTCGCCAGCACCTTCTCCAAATCTTCACGCCGCCGAACTTTTACTAAATCAGCGAGCTGTGAACGGTCTTCATATCTCGATAGATCGTCGGTCAGCAAGTAAACTGGACTTACGCCTCCTGCTTCTAACTCTCGCGTAAGAGCAGGGACGCCTAGATCCCCTACCACCTCTTGACCTCCTGTCATCGCTACCCCACCGTTGTAGAGAATCTTAAATGTGATATTACTTTTTGCGGCGACTGCTGCACTAACTGCCAAACGGCCAGAGTGAAAATAGGTTCCTTCACCTATGTTCTGGAAAATATGCTCTCGGTCGGTAAATGGTGTCATTCCAATCCAAGCCGCTCCCTCACCACCCATTTGGAAGATATAAGCAGCGCTTCGGTTATCCTCACACCGCGTTGCCATGCCATGACAACCAATTCCACCACCGGCCATTTGTCCTTCGAGTAATAGCGTGGATCGATTGTGTGGGCATCCCGAACAATAACCTGGTGTGCGAGCTGGCACTGTTTTTTCCCATCGCGAAACGGGGGACTCACAAACTTTAATAGCGGCAATTCTTTTTTCTATTTCAGGTGTTGGATCAAGCCAGCGTGCCAGGCAGCGAGTTATGATTTCAGAGTCTAACTCTCCGTGTGTAGGAACAAAAGGGTTTCCGTCCCAATCGGTTTTTCCATATATAGCGGGACGTGGATTGGCATTGTAGAGCAGTTCGCGGAGCTGCAACTCCACGAAACTGCGTTTTTCTTCAAATACGACAACTTGGTGCAATCCTCGGGTGAATTCACTAATAACTTGAGGTTCAAGTGGGTAGACCAATCCTAACTTCAGAATTCGCAGACCCAATCTTTCGAGTTCTGTTTCATTAATTCGGAGACTGCGTAATGCATTTTGGAGATCGTAATATGCCTTCCCAGCTGTAATGATGCCAAGACGGTCTTTTGCGTGCGAAACCTTAATTTCATTTAATTTATTGAGGCGAGCAAACTCTCTAGCGGCGACCAAACGCCGTTCGTGAATTTCTCTTTCAAGCTGTAGAGAATATGGCACTATCAGTCGTGGTTGCATCACTTTCTGATAAGGTTGATTGTCGAAGGCTAGTTCTGGGTCCTCAATCTGGCAGCGCTCCGGCGAAACTTCTATCGTTCCTCCCCCATCGCAAACATCTGTAGCAAGCTTTAATCCACTCCATGCGCCTGAGAAACGCGACATCGCGATCCCGTATAGGCCATAGTCCAGTACTTCTTGAGTGTTCCCAGCATGCAAGGTAGGAATTGCGCAGTTGTAGAGTGAAAGCTCACTCTGGTGAGGAATGGTTGAGCTCTTAGAGATATGATCATCTCCTGCTAATACTAGAGCCCCACAGTGTTTTCCAGTACCTGCGAAGTTAGCATGACGTAGCACATCGCCACTACGGTCCACCCCCGGACCTTTGCCATACCAAATACCTACCACTCCATCTGTGTTCGCTTCTGGAATCAACTGGTAGGTCTGACTTCCCATTACGGCCGTAGCTGCAAGATCTTCATTGATCCCGGGCACAAAATGGATATTGTGATCTGATAGAAATTTTTCGGCACGCGCTAAGGCGATGTCGTACCCCCCCAAAGGTGACCCTTCGTATCCTGAGATGAAAGCACCTGTACGCAAACCCTTTAGTCGGTCACGTCTCATCTGTTCGATTGGCAAACGTACCAATGCCTGAATACCGTTTACGTAGACGACACCTTCTTCTAGTACATATTTGTTATCAAGCGAAAATTTTGTTTGCACAACTCCCTCAACCAACCATCAGTGAATGTCCATTCTGGCGCATGCGGTAGTTTTGGTTTTGGTGATCTGTTTGGGTCACAAAAACTGTGTGTAGACAACGACTGCCTCTGTTGGAGCGGTTCAATGACAGCATGGACTTGCTTTGTTAGGACAAAATCTTAATAAGATTAACCAATAGCTTATCGGAACCTGATTACCGCGTCACTATTCATTATCAAGATTATGTCACCGTCTATTAGTGTTGTTAGCTAATGGTTTCAAGACGTATAGCACCCTCTCATGCTTCTTGCTTATTTTGAGTGCTACATTGATAGATCACTATTGACTTTTCCATGCTGCTCGACTTGAAAAGCAGATATGGAGTTCGGGGTTTCATAGAAAAAATTTTCGAGAGTTAAGTTTTTCAAGTAGCTTGGTGAATTTATGTCTGAGGTTGATTTTCAACGTAAGCCTGTCATAGCGGGAAATTGGAAGATGTTCAAAACCGCTGTGGAGACGCGGCAGTTTTTTAAGGTGTTCAACACGCTCGTAGCACAAGTTGACCATTGTGAGATTGTGATTGCTGCTCCTTTTATTTCATTAGAAGTCGCGGTAGAGGAGACTGCAGGTAGCCCAGTGCAGATAGCCGCACAGAGTGTGCACTGGGAGGCGCAAGGTGCTTTTACTGGCGAGGTTAGTGGTCCGATGATTCGTGCTGCCGGGTGCAATTACGCTGTCGTTGGACACAGTGAGCGACGACAGTATTTTGGAGAGACTGACGAAACTGTCTATAAGCGTACTGCCGCTGCTCTTAGACACAGACTTACGCCGATCGTTTGCGTTGGGGAAAGGCTTGAAGAACGCGAGGACGGGAAGACTGAAAACGTTCTGACGCGACAATTTATCGAAGGTCTTGGTTCTTTGACCGTCGAGCAGTTCTCCCGTATAATCGTAGCGTACGAGCCAATTTGGGCCATTGGGACTGGTCGAACGGCGACTCCAGCGATAGCTGCTGAAGCTCACGAGGTGTTGCGCACACAGGCAGCGAAGCGATTTGGTGAAGACATCGCAGCCGGATTGCGCATTCTTTACGGGGGGAGCGTTAAACCAGATAATGTATCCGACCTCATGGCCGAGTCAGGTGTTGATGGGGCACTAGTGGGTGGGGCTAGCCTTGATCCACGGTCGATGGCACTGATTGTTAATCATTCTGGCGAGAGTTTTTGATCCGGTTTAGAGACTGTCAAAACGGAGTTCCGTATGGAAATCTTTCTTACTGTTGTTCACGTTGTTGTGGCCTTTTTTTTGGTGATAGTTGTGCTACTACAAAGCGGCAAGGCTGCTGATTTGGCTGGAGCCTTTGGTGGCATGGGATCCCAAACTGCCTTTGGCCCTCGCGGTGCAGCGACTGTACTTTCAAAGGCTACAACGATTGCTGCCGTTCTTTTTATGCTAACTTCCATCTCTCTTGGTATCGTCAAGAGTCGTAGTCAAGGAGTGGGGGAATCCGTAATCGAGCGTGTGGGTGCTGGTACTGAAGAAGACTCACCTACGGACACGAGCGGAGAAGGTCTGACAACTACTCCATCCGACGCAGGAGAGTAACTTACTTGAGTAGAGTTTCTCTCACGTTACCCAGCAGCCACACTACCTCCTAGTGCGGGCACCCACCTGTGGATGACCGGCAGTGTGTTAGCGCTGAGTTTCCTAAGTCACCGTATATCGATGGAATTTAGCTTCCACTAGCCATGTTTTGGGCACTTGGTGGTGGTGACTTTTCAGTTAGTTTGGGCTGAAGTTCGGGTTGAGGTTGTGTTTGTAGTCCCAGTGCTGTGCGTAGCTCCGTTTCAAGCTTTGTCCGAATGTCAGGGTTCTCCTGCAGAAACTTTTTGGTGTTTTCTCGACCCTGTCCGATGCGCTCACCTCCGTAGGAATACCAGGATCCACTCTTTGCAACTATACGGTGTAGAACACCTAAATCGATTAGATCACCTTCGAGCGAAATCCCCAAGCCATACATAATGTCAAACTCAGCCTGTTGAAACGGGGGTGCGACTTTGTTCTTTACAACCTTTACTCTAGTTCGATTGCCTATCACGCGATCTCCATCTTTGATCTGAGCGATACGTCGGATGTCGATACGTACCGAGGAGTAGAATTTTAAGGCGCGACCGCCGGTTGTTGTTTCTGGGCTGCCAAACATGACGCCGATTTTTTCTCGGATTTGATTGATGAAAATCAGACAGCAATTTGATTTGAACACTAACCCCGTGAGTTTTCGTAATGCTTGTGACATCAATCGCGCCTGTAAGCCAACATGGCTATCCCCCATTTCGCCCTCAAGTTCGGCGCGAGGTACTAAGGCAGCCACGGAATCGACAACTAAGACTTCTACAGCGCCAGAGTGAATCAAGACTTCGGCAATCTGTAAGGCTTGTTCTCCGCTGTCAGGTTGAGAGACTAGTAGATTATCTACATCCACACCCAATTTAGATGCATAAGCTGGATCCAGGGCATGTTCAGCATCAATAAAAGCCGCCATCCCCCCCAATTTTTGCGCCTGTGCGACGGCCGAAAGTGCCACCGTGGTTTTCCCCGATGACTCGGGTCCAAAAACTTCCACTACGCGGCCACGAGGTAATCCCCCGACTCCCAGAGCGGCGTCCACTGAAATTGACCCCGTCGGAATTGTGCCAACAGAGACAACAGCATCTCGTTGGCCCAATCGTAGAATTGATCCCTTCCCGTGTGCCTTTTCAATTTCTCCTAGCGCCAACTCAAGGTTGCGTGTGCGGTCTTTTTCATCCATGATCCACTGACTCCTTCCCGGTAGATAATCGGGGTGTTTGATGATTGTAGCAAAGGCGAATAGAAAGCGAAACAAGAATTGGTCTATTTGATGGAATAAATTCAGCCTGTGGTGAGCTTCAACACTGAAGCAACTCAATTAAACTCTTCGCCTGGCGGTTGTGCATAGTAGCCACGGCGAGCCCTAACTAAGGCAGTTTTGCCGCGTGCTCTAGCTTTGATTCGTACCTTATGGAAACTACCATCGGCGACGAAATCCTTCGGAGAATACAGGATGAAGTATTGGTGCCGCAGTTCGTTGGCAATGTTTGCAAAAGATTGTTGAAGATCACGGGTTCTACTGGGATGGAACACTAGTCCACCAGTTTCACGCGCAAAACGTCTCAGCACCCTGTCGCCAGCGGTTTTTTCACCAGTCCGGTTGGTTGAAATGGCGTAAATGACTGTTTCAGCTTTGTAAGCCATTTCAAGTGCCATGTCTCGTGTTACCGTACTTTGATTGTCTTCACCATCTCCCAAGACGACCAAGGCACGACGAAATTGTTCTGGAGGCCAATCTTCGGGGAGTTTATCGCGACAGGAGTAATAAATAGCATCGTAGAGCGCCGTTCCACCACCAGCTCGGGTGGAGTGAATACCGTTTGAGAGTTTTTCAATGTCGCTTGTGAAATCCACCAATAGTTCGGCACGTGTATCGAAGCTGACTACAAAAGCTTTGTCTTTCTCTTCCTGCAGCACAGATTGAATAAATTCTATAGCGGCTTCTTGTTCAAAGTCGAAGCGAGTACGGACGCTGTTGCTGGTATCTAGCACTACACCTATTCTCAGAGGAAGATCACTCTCACGGACAAATTCACGAATTGACTGTTTTTTACCGTTATCGAATACCTGAAAATCGTCCCGGTCTAAATCAGTAATGAAACGATTTTTTTTATCGGTGACGGTAAAAAGAAGAGGAACACGAGATACCTCGACGCGAATGATTGAATCAGGGTCGACAGATTCTCCGAGTTCAGCTTGTTCGGGTGTGCGCGCACTTTCTTGTGCCCAGATGAGGCCAGATATAATCAGACTCACAGTGAACATTGCTGGTGCAATACGTTTCATGTCTTACAGTGAAAGAGAGGAGATTAAGTCCTCACTCGATTATAACCCCAGTTGTTCGAGCAACTTTGTGAATTCCTTGGGTAAGGGTGCCTTGATAGCAACCTCATTCTGATTTTCCGGACAACAGAACCCTATAGAGGACGCGTGTAGGTAAAAGCGGGTGATTTGCTCAAGTCCCTTAGGTGAACCTGGTGCTCCATATAGTCGATCACCGACAATGGCGTGGCCGATCTTTGCCAAGTGAACACGGATTTGGTGAGTGCGACCTGTTCCAATGCGTACTTCAAGGAGTGAATACTCCCCTGTTGAGTTCGTTACGCGGAAATCGGTTTCTGCTGCACGTCCTGTCGCATGAGTCGTCATTTTGATTCTTTGACGAGTATCACGACAAATCGGCATTTCTAGTCGTGACCAGCGATGCCCTCCAATTTCCACAAGTCGCCCCTGTCGTGGCGGTTCTGATGGTTTTCCATGCACGATTGCCCAATAGACTTTCCGTACATGACGCGATTGAAACTGACTGGCGAGAGCTTGGTGAGCTTTGTCGTGTTTGGCAACTAACAAGACCCCGCTCGTCATTTTGTCGAGGCGATGTACGATTCCCGGTCGTAAATCACCACCTAGTTTTGAGAGGCTAGTGAAGTGATGAAGTAGTGCATTGACGAGAGTCCCTGATTTCGCAGTTGCGCCGCTATGTACCACCATGCCAGCGGGTTTATTCACGGCAACAACATTGTCATCTTCGTAGAGAATGTCAATAGATATATCTTCAGGGAAAGCTTTTAAGGGGTTTAGAGGTTGTGGGTGCACTCTTATCCTGTCACCTGTGCGCAAGCGTTTTGATGCCCGTGCCGGTTCTGTTTCTATCAGTACATGCCCGTTACGAATCCACTGTTGGATCCGAGATCGACCTACATCCACGAGCTGTTCTGCTAGAAAATGGTCGAGACGAGTGCCCTGGTTTTCTGGACCGATTTCAAACTCCACTGGTGCCTACTTAATGAATATTGCGATCAAATTCTCGACAGATATTTGGTGGTCTGCCATTAAATTGCGCTAAGGACTTTTTTTAGGCGTTCTGTAATCATTTCTACGTGTGAGCTCTCAACGATTAGCGGAGGTGCAATCATGAGTGCATCACCCGTGGCCTTAATTTGTAAGCCAGCCTCATATAGGCGGAGGTAGGTCTGATGGCCACGGTGGCCAACCTTTCCATCTGGTGCAAGGTCGACGCCTCCCAACATGCCATAGCCTCGGATATCGGTGATTATAGGCAAGTCTTTGAGTGAAAATAGTGCATCAAGAAAAATTGGTGTCATAGCTTGAGCGCGCTCAAAGAGACCTTCGCGTCGATAAATTTCCTGTGTGGCTAAGGCAGCAGCCACTACTACGGGTGCCGCGGAGTAGGTGTACCCGTGAAACAACTCTATAAGGCCCTCATCGGCAGCTTCGGTTATTGTTTCGTAAATACTGTCTTTGGTTGCGACTGCACCCATTGGCAGGCAGCCGTTGGTGATTGCCTTTGCCATTGTCATCAGATCTGGCGTTACGCCGAACGCGTCTGCACCAAAGGGAGTTCCGAGCCTACCAAAACCGGTGATGACTTCATCAAAGATCAGGAGAATTCCGTGAAAATCACAAATTTCTCGTAATCGTTCCAAGTATCCTTTGGGAGGGACAAGAACTCCTGTTGACCCGGCAACAGGTTCTACTATACAGGCAGCGATAGTGTCACCACATGTCTGTGCTAGCCTCTCCAGATCGTTGGCCAAATGTGCACCGTATTCTGGTTGCCCTTTGATGAATCGATTTTCTGGCAGCCAGGTATGGGCAATGTGATGGACGCCGGACAAGCCAGCCCCAAAAGCCTCTTTGTTTCGTCCGATGCCGGAAACTGATAGCCCACCAAAATTAACGCCATGGTAGGCCCGTTCACGACCAACTAACCGAACTCGATGACCATCTCCTCTTGCACGGTGGTATGCCAACGCAATTTTCAGTGAGGTTTCAACGGCGTCTGAGCCTGAACATGTATAGAAAATATGGTTGAGGTCACCCGGAGTGATTTCACTCAACTGCCGCGCCAGTTCAAATGAATCAGGAAACCCTAGTTGAAAATGAGGCGCATAGTCCAGCTCACCAAGTTGATGGTAGACAGCTTCGCGAATCTCCGGTCTATTGTGACCAGCAGCTACGTTGAATAACCCCGAGCAGCCGTCAAGAATTTTGTCACCGTGTTCGTTCCAATAATAGACGCCTTCGGAACGAGTTTGCAGTCGAGGAGCAGTTTTGAAGTCACGATTTGCCGTAAAGGGCATCCAGTGTTGCTCCAAAAAGCTGACAGGTTTTGATTTGTTGGCCAAGGTTCTTGTCTGTTATGCAGCAGCCGTGTATCCGTGCCTATGATAGTCCAAGGTGCTAGTTAAATGGAAGCCCAGTTAAAAATTCACCAATTCAATTTATTAGCTATCTAGCAGACAGGTACACTTTTTAGATTAACTTAACCTGAGACCATCAAAATGAATGAAATCTATGATTCCGATGACGCTTCTCTTTTCTCCATAGAAACAAACAGTCCAGGCCCACAAGGAAAACTCCCTTTGACAGCGGAGATGCTACGCACGCGACCAAGTGGTGACATTTTTGGTTGGACTCAGAACTCTGGTATGGGTTGGGATCCAGCAGAATTGGGGCGAGAGGAATATCTAATTCTTAGTACCCAAGGAGGCCTTCGATCTTCCGATGGTTCACCCGTAGCACTGGGCTATCATACCGGTCATTACGAGGTTGGTTTGTTAGTCGAAGCTGCTGCGCGCGAACTTCGTACGTTGGGAGGAATTCCATTTGCAGGGTTTTGTAGCGATCCTTGCGACGGGCGGACACAGGGCACTCCCGGAATGATGGATAGTTTGGCGTATCGAAACGATGCTGCGACAGTGCTACGGCGGCTGATCCGATCTCTACCAACTTGTTGTGGGGTGATTGGAGTTGCTACTTGCGATAAAGGATTGCCTGCGATGATGATTGCTTTGGCGTCAATGCACAAGATGCCATGTGTGCTTGTACCTGGAGGCGTCACTTTGCCAGCATCGGACGGTGAGGACGCAGGTGCAGTTCAAAGCATAGGTGCACGTTTCTCTCACGGTGAACTATCACTAGCTGATGCTTCGATTTTGGGGTGTCGCGCTTGTGGTTCACCGGGTGGAGGATGTCAATTTCTAGGAACTGCGGCCACTTCTCAGGTGGTTGCAGAAGCGTTGGGGTTGGCTCTACCTCATTCGGCTCTGTCGCCTTCGGGACAACCGATTTGGAAAGATATGGCTCGACGTTCAGCACGTGCGGTGAAGACGCTTAGACAACAAGGTGTGGTTGTTGGGAACGTTATTAATGAGGCTTCTCTGAGAAATGCGATGGTAGTACACGCGGCCTTTGGAGGCTCTACAAACTTGCTGTTGCATCTACCTGCCATTGCCTATGCTGCGGGGGTTAGTCGTCCAAGTGTAAACGACTGGCTAGAAGTAAATCGCAGCGTACCAAGGCTCGTGGATGTCTTACCCAACGGACCTATTGGTCACCCTACCGTACGTGTCTTTATGGCTGGTGGTGTGCCGGAAGTTATGTTGCATTTGCGACGCATGGATCTACTCGATACGTCTGTGCTGACTGCCGGTGGAAAGACTCTTGATGTGATTCTTGACTGGTGGGAAAATTCAGAACGGCGTAAAGTATTGCGTTCTGAGCTGAAAAGAAAGGACGGAATTAATCCCGAAGAAGTTATTTTCAGTCCATCTCAAGCTGCTGATCGGGGTCTTACCAGCACAATTACTTTTTGCCGTGGAAATCTAGCGCCAGAAGGTTCAGTTGTCAAAAGTACGGCAATTGACCCAGCTGTCGTTGACGAGGATGGTGTGTATCGCAATACGGGCCCAGCGCGAGTTTTTCTTCGTGAAACTGATGCCATCGAAGCCATTAAAAATGGTTCGGTCAAACCTGGAGATATTCTTGTGTTAATCTGCTGCGGCCCGTTGGGTTCAGGTATGGAGGAAATCTATCAGATCACCTCGGCACTAAAGCATCTGTCGTTTGGGAATCAGATTGCTGTTATCACGGACGCTCGCTTCTCGGGAGTTTCTACGGGTGCTTGCATTGGTCATGTTGGTCCCGAAGCGCTAGCCGGTGGACCGCTCGGTAAGCTTGTCGATGGTGATCGGATCTGTATCATTGTCGACCGCAAAAAACTAGAAGGCAGCCTTGATTTGGTTGGCGAACAAGAGCAGAATTACAGCGACGATGCCACAGATGCTGAAGACCTAGAACAAGGCCGAAGGAGAGGCGGCGAAATTTTAGCACGACGCAAAATGCGTGTCGATCTCACAGCTAACCCCGAACTGCCAGATGATACGCGGCTTTGGGCGGCCTTGCAACGTGTAGGTGGTGGAACCTGGGGAGGATGTGTTTTTGACGTCGATCGAATTGTAGAGTTGTTAGAGGCAGATTAGTTTTCTGGGAATACAGATTTTTTACCCAAGTTGACCTTGTTCTGGAGTGCTTTCAGGTATCCTGATTCACGGCAGCAATCTATTCATATGTTTCCCAAAATCGTTTTTGTCCCAGCTGGAATTTATGAGATGGGGATGGCAAACGGTCGTAGCGACGAACAACCTGTTCACGAAGTAAGTATTACGGAGTTCGGAATCGGCCAATTCCAGGTCACTAACCAAGAGTACGATCTGTTTTGTCAAGCAACCAAGCATCAACCGACGAAGTTTCGGCACCAAGAAGATTTCTCTAGTCTTCAGCAACCAGTTGTTGGTGTGAGTTGGTTTGACGCACTTGCTTACTGTGAGTGGCTCTCCGCTAGGACAGGTGACGATTATCACTTACCGACCGAAGCGGAGTGGGAATGGGCAGCACGGGGCGGGCTGTGTGGAAAACTCTACCCATGGGGTGACGAACCAGTTGAGGATCGCACTGGGTACTCCGTCCGTTGGCAACAAGGCCCTGAAGATGTCGGTGGCTCACAGCCCAACGGATTTGGCCTGTTTGACATGTGTGAGAATGTGCATGAGTGGTGTGCCGATTGGTACAACCCCATGTTCTATGCTGCATCACCGCGTTTTGACCCCTGCTGCAAATGTGAGGCTATGCGCAAATCTTCTCGAGGTGGTGCCTGGCGGCACCATATAAAAATTTCCCGGTGTGCTGCCCGCAGTAGCATTCCACCACATCTTGAATATGCCGACTATGGTTTTCGTGTAGCACGTTGCGAGAAGCAGACAACTTAAAAGAGACGGAACTAGCCAAGCTTCCCAAAATTACCCCTAGGGTCGTTTAATGGTGGCTAGGCCTGATTCCTTGTAGTCTGCTAATCCAAGAGCTTTGAAAATACGAATAAAAATCCAAGCAAGATCTAGTTCGCTGGCCTTAGCTCTGAAGCGAGCAGACATGGGGAATTCGTGGTGATTGTTGTGTAGGCCTTCACCACCTGTTAACAACGCCACCCACCGTAGATTAGTCGCTTTCTGATTGGGAAAGTTTCGATAACCAACCTTGTGGCAAATACTATTAATCATGGCATTGAGTAAAACGTAGAAACCGGCATTAAGCCACCAGACCGCATAGCCCATCGGTGCACCGATCCAAAAGTCCAGTCCGGCAATCCAGGGGAATGTTAACACTAGGGTTGCCTGGCCTAAAATTGGGCCAAATTTTCCAATCTTCGGAATACGGTCCAAAAAATCGTCTTCCCAGTTCGGCGTAAAGGTTTCGAGCGTTTTCTGATTCTTAATCTCTTTTTTATACATCAGTACGTTGAAGAAAAGCACATTCCATAAACCTTCCAAATAAGGGCTGTGCGGGTCGCCGTCTTCATCGGAAAATCTATGATGTTTGCGGTGCACTGCTGCCCACTCTCGTGGAACAATACCAGTTGCCAAAGTTAGCTCCAAATGCATAAGAAAACACAGGGCAGGATGCAGCTTGAGTCCGGTATGGGTTAGGCAACGATGCAGATAGATCGTCGTGCAAAAAGTCGAAGCTTGTGCAACAACAAAAGCCGTCCCCACAAACCACAGAAGAGTCTCTAACGTCATAGCACTAGTCATAAAATTTCCTGTCCACGAGGGAAGAGTCTAGGTGGCTTTCCTGATCTGGCGATGACGAGAAGGATAAGTTACAGAGATTTCACGAAATCACTCTAGCTGCCTAGTTTCCTATTCCCTTAACACTTGCCTCAGTCGTTATTATAAGTTGTTCCGATCTCCAAAACTCCTATCTCTAAGTGGTTTTTTGCTGAGTGCTGTCACTTCGTAATATATTTGGCGCTGGGTAGCCAACTTTAGGCTCTATTTTCAATCTTTCAATCCAAAAACGAATAGAGAATGCCCAGCACTGACAGCAACAAATTGGCTGTCTTCAACCTGGTAGGTCATTGGCGAGTTTGTCATACGTCCGCCGAGATTCATGCTCCACAGCAAGTTTCCGTTGAAAACATCCAGTATCACGAATTGACCTTGCATGCTTCCTGAGAACAGTATGTTGCCAGCGGTTGACATCAGTCCACTTTCTGACACCTCGGCCATCTTGAACTCCCACTCAAGCTCCCCTGTTTCTGGAGCGAGCGCCCGCACAGCCCCGTAACCCGGTTCTGTATCAGTTGTTGTATTGGGGTAAATTCCCTGCGGTAGACTGCCAACGTAGCGGTTACCACGTGTGTAGGTCGGATCGCCTTTGTAGTAGGTGCTGGGATAGCTTTCCCAAACAGAAAGGTAAAACAGTCCGGTTTGTGGACTGTAAGTTGGAGAATACCAGTTTGTTGCTCCCTGAACACTGGGATAAGTTTTTGTGCCCTCTGCAGAAGGTCCTTGGTTTGGAGCTCGGATAGGGCGACCTTTTTTGTCAATACCCTTGGCCCAGTTCTGGTAGACAAAGGCTTTGGCCACCAAGAATTCACCTGTGACGCGATCGAGGACATAGTAGAAACCATTACGGTTGCCCCATAGGATTAGTTTGCGTTGCTTTCCTTTGAACGGTCGGTCGACGAGGACAGGTATTTGAACTGCATCCCAGTCCCATTCGTCGTGAGGTGTGAACTGGTAATACCAGTCAAGTTTTCCGTTGTCAGGATTCAAGGCGATGACTGAATCGCTGTACAGGTTGTCACCTTTGCGGACATCTCCGTTCCAATCTGGGCTAGGATTTCCAATCCCCCAGTAGGTTAGATTCAATTCGGGATCATAGGAGCCGGTGAGCCAGACCGATCCGCCACCTCGTTTCCAGGAGTCGCCTTCCCAGGTTTCATGTCCCGGCTCACCCGGCCCAGGAATCGTGTAGAACCTCCAGAGTTTTTTACCAGTTCTAACATCGTGAGCCTGAAGGAAACCACGGATCCCATATTCACCACCAGCGGTGCCAATAATGATCTTGTCCTTGATGATGAGTGGGGCCAGTGTGATCGAATAACCTCCCAGGTAATCGACGACTGTAATGTCCCAGTTCACTGAACCCGTTTGTGCATCAAGCGAGAGTAAGCGGCCATCTACAGTTCCCATAAATAGGCTGTTTTTCCAAATTGCCAGACCACGATTAACTCGGCCGCAACATACGTTTACTTTGGTGGGTTCATTGTGTGTGTATTTCCAAAAACGTCGACCAGTGGCAGCATCTATTGCAACGACGTTATTGGGAGGTTCGGTCAAGTACATCACTCCGTCGACGACAAGGGGTGTGCTCTGGAATTTGTCGAGTGACTCGGCCTGAAAGACCCACTTAAGTTCCAATTCCGTAACATTTTGGCGGTTGATTTGATCAAGTTTGCTGAATCGCTGACTCTTGTAGGTGCCCGAATAGGTCATCCATTGTGAAGGTTCGTTCTCTGCATTGAGTAGACGGTCCGTACTAACCTGTGAAAAGCTTCCAGAAGCCGTCGCCGTCGCCAATGCTAGAATTTGTAGTGTTCTCATTACAATCGCTTTCTTCTCAAGCTCGAAAGATAGGCCACAATATCGTCAATCTCTTCATCGCTCAAGATACCTTCGTAGGAGGGCATGGCCGATTTTTTGTTGATGTTGTAACTCACAAGATCTTTTTTCATGAGTGACCGCAAGCGACCTTTTGAGTCAAGCACTTGAATGGAAAAGGTATCTTCGTTGAGTCGCTGTCCAGACACCTTCTCTCCCCTGTTTGTGAGAATTTGTACTGTCCAATGGGAGGGGAGGACTTGTTCGGCCGGTCGCAAAATGGAGTTTTTTAACGATTTAGAGGATCTGGATGATCCAATGCCTCCCAACGGAGGTGCTTTACGTCCACCTTTCCCACCAATCATATGACACTGCACGCAGCCACCTTTCTTAGCAAAGAGTAAGGCTCCGCGTTCCGCGTTGCCAACGAGTGTGCCCGGTTGCGCAGCTTTCGCTAACGTTCGAACAAACGAAACAAGTTGCCACAACTGTTTGCCGTCGAAGAAGGTTGCCACCATTTCCGTACCAGGGATTCCTGTTTCGAGAACTGAATAGAGTTCTTCATCACTCGCGCCGTAACGCAATTGACCAGTGAGATCTGCTCCTTGTCCTCCGTGACCACCACCACCACCGCTACCATCGAGACCGTGACAGCTGGCACAGTGGGATCGGTATATACGGCTTCCTGCCACGACATCTTCTGATGAAGTGAAAGGATTACTCTGCCTCTTGGGGTTTTGCTGTTGAGCCGCCAACGAAAGCAACCCGGCTAGGACCAGGCCTAGCGTCGAGATTGATAAAGAGATTCGGAGAATTTGCACTGTGTTAGTTCCTAATCATAGAAGGCGTGACAAGCGGGGAACAGGTCTGTGCTCGCAGAATTGATGACACCGTCGGCTATTTTAGCCTATCGAGTTTTGTACTGTGTGGTTCGACGTATCTTTCTTCTGTTTGTTCGATCCTAAGACATTTCCAGCGGACCACGGTCGGGCTACATTTTTCTTCGCGGGTTTTTAATTTAAACACTCGACTTGGGTTAGAATGTGGATGGTTAAAGCAGGGAGTTAAAACATGACACAGGATGCTTCACGACGTGATTTTTTTAGGACGACTCTTGGAAGTGCCGTGCTGGCCACGCTAGCGCAAAATGCTCTGGCCCAGCACGACAGCCCTAACGGTCTACCGACTAGGAAGCTTGGTGGAACTAACGAGCAAGTTTCTATCCTGTGTTTGGGGGGGTGGCATATCGGTGCAGTCGCCAATAAGGACCGTGGAGAAGCCATCCACATTATGCACAAGGCAATTGACGAAGGCATGACGTTCTTTGACAATGCTTGGGACTATCACGATGGCGGGGCAGAAGATGTCATGGGTGAAGCACTTGCTTCGAGTGGACGCCGAAACAAGGTTTTTTTGATGACTAAAAATTGTGAAACTGACTATGAAGGCAGCAGGCGTAATTTGGAAGAAAGCCTCCGCCGCTTACGAACAGACCGACTGGACTTGTGGCAATTCCATGAGATGAACTACGACAACGATCCTGATTGGGTGCTAGACAAGGGCGGCTTGAAGTATGCGTTAGAAGCACAGAAAGCAGGAAAAGTCCGCTTTATTGGTTTCACTGGACATAAGGATCCACGCATTCATCTGAAGATGCTCGGCAAACCCTATAAGTGGTCAAGTTCCCAAATGCCGATCAACATTATGGATGCCCATTACCGAAGTTTCCAGAAAGAGGTCATTCCGGTTTGCCTAGAAAAAAATGTTGGCGTCATTGGGATGAAGAGCCTGGGTGGTAGCCCAGGAGGTCCGGCTGGTCGCATCCCAAGTGAGACAAATGTGACAGCGGAAGAATGTATCCGCTACGCGCTTAGTCTGCCAGTCTCAACCCTTTGCGTTGGTATTGGTTCAATGAAAGATCTCAATCAAAGTATTTCCATTGGTCGTGGATTCAAACCTCTGGCCGATGATACGAAGGAACGTTTACTCGCCATGACAAAGTATGAAGGTGGTGATGGTCGCCACGAGCTTTTCAAGTCGAGCCAGCGTTTTGACGGCTCTCATCACCGAAAATTGCACAATTTTGCACTTACCTAAGTAGCAGCTCACTTTGAGAGCGTAAAACTTAAGATCTTGCCCTGAGGAGGTGGTTCTGTTCCACTAGTAGGGCGATGTCTGGGTTTCTAGCTATAAGCCATCTCTCTAAAAAGATTGGTTCCCGTGGCAGTGCGTCAACTCCTTTTTACTCTTTTGACAGCGGCGTTCTAGTCGTCTTGGTAAGTTCCATTATTTTTCTGGGAACTTTGTATAGTCCACCATCTTTGATGGATGACGTGGATGCGGTTAACGCTACCTTGGCACGAAATATGCTTGAGTCAGGAGATTGGGTAACAGGGCGTCTCAATGGTGTTCTTTATGTAGATAAGGCCCCGTTGAACTACTGGCTTATGGCCACTGCGTACAAGATCTTTGGGGTTCATGATTGGGCGGCTAGGCTGCCAATGGCACTTGCATCCATAGCGCTTTGTTGGGTGACTTTTAAATTCGCTTCGTGGGCTTTTTCGGTCCAAGCTGGGTTGTGGGCGGGGTTAATACTAGCAAGTTCGGTTGGGATGTTTTTGTTTACGCGCATACGTATTCCTGATGTTGCGCTCACTCTGTTTTGTGCCATGGCGATATACGCTTTGGTACGAGTGCTCGATGAGACGGAATGGAAAACCGTCTATTGGTCACTGATGCTTGGCGTTTGTATGTCAGCTGCTGTTTTGCTGAAGGGGTTTGTGGGAGTAGTGTTTCCAATTACCGTTGGGATTCTCTATATGTTTTTTACTGGACATCTTTTCTCGCGTACCTCATGGCTGTGTCTGCGTCCTCTTGTAGTTTTTGGAGTGTTTATCGGTCTGACTGCACCCTGGCATGTTCTGGCCATGATGAGAAATCCCCCATATTTCGACTTTACGCTTGTGAGCAGGCCGGGTGAATACCGTGGATTTTTCTGGCGCTACTTTGTCAATGAACAAGTACTGCGATATCTCGATGCACGTTATCCCAGAGACTACAATACAGTGCCACGAATTCAATTTTGGCTACTGCATGCCGTCTGGCTATTTCCATGGAGCACTTTCTTGCCGGCAGTTTTTGTGAGAGGAAACCCAAAAAGGACCTTAGGGTTAATCGATGAAAACGAGAACAAAAGAGGCTTAGTAGCACTACTGAGGAGGGTAGCGGTTTTTACTCGACGTTGGCTTGATTGCCTTGTAGCAACACGTGCAGGTCGAGTCAAATTACTTGCATTTATTTGGATTTTCGTAGTGTTGGGATTTTTCTCATTTTCAACGAGTCAGGAATATTACACTCTTCCTGCATACCCTGCTTTTGCATTGTTGATCGGATCGGCTCTGGCAGAAGGGGGTCATATTGTAAGGCGCTGCATGCGCGCGGCCTCCGTTATTATTGGCATAGGATTTTTAATTGTGGCTGGATTGCTTGTTGTCGTTTGGAATAATTCAACACCTGGTGACATTGCCACAGCTCTGACTTACAACCCAGAAGTCTACACATTTTCCTTGGGGCATATGCGTGACTTGACCCTGAACGCTTTTGCCTACTTACGTGTGCCGCTTGCTCTTGCGGCAGCAGCTTGCATAATTGGCGCTGTAGTCTCGTGGAATTCTAGAAAGTTTGCTCTATCTTCACTTGTTGTAATGATGCTGATTTTTGTGCATGCAGCACATCTAGCGATGGTGTCGTTTGACCCTTATCTATCGTCGCGCCCACTTGCTGAGACTTTGCGCAATGCACCTAGAGGAACACTCATTGCAGACGATCAATATTACTCTTTTTCTTCAATCTTCTTCTACGCCAATCGTGGGGGGTTACTACTCAACGGGCGCAAGAATAATCTTGAGTATGGCTCCAACGAACCTGGAGCACCTGCTGTCTTCATTGACGATGATGAATTTAGACAGCGTTGGTCCAGCAAAACTCGGTATTATCTGGCTACGTTTGCAAGAGAGCGATCTCGCTTTGAGAATCTAGTTGATCCAGCAACTTTAATTTTGATTACACGAGCAGGAGGAAAGTTGCTATTGACAAATCATCCATTAAAATCTGAGATTCCTTAGAGCAAAATATGCTACAAAAAACAGCGATGAGCATGATAAGTCGGAAATTTTTACTAACCTGAACAACACCAAGGAAACAGCGTTACACTTATATCCGATATATCCGAAGGAGTATGAGTTATGGATCGTAGATTATTTCTTTCCTCTGCGCTTAGCACAGCTGCTGTTACACGGGCATCACATTCACCCTTAGGTATTGCCTTTCTCGGAGGCAGCCACTCTCATGCCGGGGCAAAGGTAAGGCTGACACTCAAGTCACCTGAATGGAATGTAATTGGCATGTGGGAGGACGATCCGAAGGTGCGGGAAAGGTATAAGAAGGGGGGAAGGTATGCCCCAGATGGTATACGGTTTGCTTCTCGTGATGAACTTCTGGCCGACAAGAATGTCCAAGTCGTTGCTGTCGAGTCAGGGGTGCAGAATCATGCTCATGATGCTTTGCGGGCTCTGGAAGCTGGCAAACACGTACATCTAGAAAAACCTCCTGCGGTCGATATAGAATCGTTCCGTCGTGTGGTGAGATTGGCCGAAAAAAAGAAACTGCTCCTGCAGATGGGTTACATGTGGCGTTTTCATCCCGGTATCAACCGCATTTTAGAAGCGGCTAGGAAAGGATGGTTAGGCGATGTTTTTCTTGTGCGAGCGGTCATTAACACGAACGTAAAACCGCCAAGCCGGCACGCGATGTCAAGATTGCATGGGGGTATCATGTTCGAGCTCGGAGCACATGTGATTGATCCGATCGCACGGTTGATGGGCCGGGCCGACAGCGTTACGCCTTTCATTCGTAGGTCGGGTGTGCACACTGACCAACTCTCGGACAATACTGCAGCTGTACTGGAGTACCCTGGCGCTATGGCAATTGTGTCAAGCGCGAGTTTACAACCGAACGCTCATGAGCACCGTAGTTTCGAAGTGCTTGGAACTAAGGGATCTGCTTACTTGTATCCGATTGAACGAGAAACAAGACTTGAAATTGACCTTGCCGAACAGGCTGGTCCTTATTCAGCGGGACGACAGGAGGTCAATTTGCCGTCCTATGAGCGATATCTTGGAGAATTTGCTGAAATGTTACATTCTGTGCGCGATAGTAAACCGCTCTCGGTCAATTCCAGGGAAGATTTGATTGTTCACGAGACACTCGTACGAGCCTCAGGCATGGCCTGATTCTGTCAAACGTTATGGAGGTTACTGCTACCAGATTAATAGACCAAGCTCGTCAGGTTCGCCAACGTGCTCATGCGCCCTACTCGAGATTTTTTGTTGGTTCGGCTCTTGAAGCTGACGAAGGGCGGATCTTTACCGGCTGTAATGTCGAGAATGCTAGTTATGGCTTAACTGTTTGCGCCGAACGTGCGGCTGTTTTCAAAGCCATTTCTGAGGGGTGTCGAGAGTTTACCCGCATTGCTATTGTTACTGGAACAGAAGTGGGTACTCCTCCCTGTGGTGCCTGTTGTCAGGTGCTCTGGGAACTGTGCGGAAATCTAGAAGTTATTCTTGCCAATATGGACACCTGGATCGAGACAGTACAACTAGCAGACTTATTGCCACGACCTTTTCATGCTTCATTTTCATAAGGGAGCACCTTTTCAGGGTGAACACGTAGAGAGAGGAAGTATCGGCATCTTCCCTGGTGTGTTCAACCCTGTTACACGAGCACATCTTGCACTAGTGCGTGCATCAATCGAACAATACACACTCAGACAAGTTGTCTTTCTGTTGCCGACGAGCTTTCCACATAAGGAATATAGCGATACTGGGTTTGAGAACCGCATTTTGTTGCTACAGGCCGCACTCGCTGAAGATGAGCGTTGTGCGGTTGCCTCGTCTCAGGCAGGCCTGTTCTATGAAATTGCTGCTGAAGTTAGCGAATACTACCCCTTGAATTCCCAGCTATTTTTCCTTTGTGGTCGAGATGCTGCTGAGAGGATTGTTAATTGGAATTATGATGGCGCTTTGAGTTTTGCCCAGCAACTTGAAAAATTTGAGTTACTAGTGGCTTCCCGTGATGGCGTCTATCAACCACCACCAGCTCTAAAAAAACACATCCATACTGTTCATCTATCTCCAGAATGGAATTTGATTTCAGCTTCGGGTTTCCGCAGGGCGATTCTTCAGAACCAAAATTGGGAACGATTTGTTTCACCAGAAGTTGCTCGTATAATTCGCCAAAGGGGTATCTATGATTACGTGTCAACTCCTTCCGATTTTGGCAAAAGGTAATTTTTATTTCGATGTGCCATAATCACGGCGAATGAGATTTGCGATTGAGGTGTTACGACTGTGGTAAAGGTGACCCTAAAAGTCTCCGTGGTAGGCTTGTTTCTGCTCAGTACTTTGCCGGTCAGTGCTGAGTGGCTGCGGGAAAGTTTTGATGACGCAGTGATTTCTGTGCAGTTGATCCGTTCTGCTAACGACCTGAGATCTCTTTTAGGAACAGATTTAGAAGGCGATTATGTATTGGCGAAAGTTATAGTAGAACCCCTCTACAACTCCAAAGTTGTATTGGCACGGGAAGATTTTCTTATACGCTCCCGACGCAATAATGAACGTTCTTTGGCGATGTCTCCTCATGAAATTGCAGGAGGTTCAGTATTGGTGATGGGTTCGAGAAGAGTTAGCAGCGGTTCCCCTGGAATTTTTTCTCAGGAGAACGATCCAGTGATTATCGGTGGTGCTCCTGGAACTGCGACGCGACCCCGTACCCTGGGTGGGTCAGGGCGAAGCCTTGGGAACTCATCTGGAAGAAGCGGTCAGGAACTAAGCCTAGATTCCGAAGAGCGAACTACGACTTCTTTGCTCGATCGATTGGAACAGCATGAACTTCCCATGGGTGAGACTCTAGAAACCATCCAAGGTTACCTGTACTTCCAAGTCCCTTCTAGTCACAAGCTCAAGCATTATCAATTCACCTACGACGGCAGCGCAGGGGAATTTAGCAGGGGGTTTTTGACAAGAAAAATTAAACCGTAATTTCTCTTCTGTTGTAGCAAAGACTTCAGCCCATGCCATCGAATAGTGCGCTACTCAGATACCGCTCGCCAGCATCAGGAAGAATCACCACGAAAGTTTTATTTGAAAACTCTGGCTGTTTTGCTAGTCGGCAGGCTGCTGCTGTTGCTGCCCCGCAGGAAATTCCACACAGTAAACCTTCTTCTCTTGCCAATCGTCTGGCATAGTCAATTGCTTCCTCATCTTCGATTTGCTCCACGCGATCAATCATTTTCAAATCGAGTGTATTTGGGACAAAGCCGGCCCCTATCCCTTGTATTTGATGATGGTGTTCGGGCCGAAGCTCCTTGCCAGCGAGTTGCTGTGAAATGACCGCGCTCCTCGCAGGTTCAACTGCCACCGTGATCAGCGGATGGTTTTGTTTCTTTTTAATAAACCAGGATATTCCGGAAATGGTGCCACCTGTACCCACGCCTGCTATTAATACATCAACCTTGCCACCTGTGTCGTCCCAAATTTCAGGGCCAGTCGTGCGGAAGTGAATAGAAGGGTTGGCAGGGTTTTCGAACTGGTGGAGCATGACAAAGTGATCACCATTAGAAGTCACAAGATCTTTTGCCCGTTGAATTGCGCCTTCCATTCCATCCTCGGCCTTTGTTAATTCAAGATTGGCCCCCAAAATGCGTAGTACTCGTCGTCTCTCGACGCTGAAATTTTCTGGCATGGTCAGGGTTAATCGATAACCTCTAGCTGCGGCGACGTAGGCCAGAGCGATGCCCGTATTGCCACTGGTGGGTTCAATTAGCTCCATGCCGGGTTTTAGAATTCCCCGTTCCTCAGCGTCCCAGATCATCGAGGCGCCGATGCGACATTTGACCGAATAGGCGGGATTACGGCCCTCTACCTTACCTAGCAAGGTTACTGGTGAGTCACCGCCAAGGATTCGATTAAGGCGTACCAAGGGCGTTTTGCCGATGCTGAACGAGTTGTCGTCAAAAATTTGCGCCATAGTGTTGTCTCACAAAACTCGCAAACGATTCTAGCTCAACGTTAGTGTGCCTTCAAATCTCCCAATTAGCAGCACGATGAGTATTTTTCTCGCGCCAACGCTCTACAAGATCCGCAAACGTCGTCTTGTCAATTACTCCTGAGAGTGCCTGTTCTACTTGGTTCCAAAATTCTGGGAAAGGTGAATTTTCGGGGCTGCCGTTGCGATACATCTTGCGACCCGGTGACAGCGATCCTTCGATATGACGCAACACCGCGCCAATCGTGATTTCGGTTGCTGGTTGGGCAAGGAAGTAACCTCCATCTGCCCCTCTACGTGACTCTAAAAAACCACCTTTTTTGAGCTGTGCCAAAATCAATTCCAAAAATTTCTGAGGAATTTCCTGGCGCTGTGCTATATCAGCAATCTTGACCGGTCCAGGCGCATCCCGCCCTGCCAGGTCGAATACAGCTCTCAAGGCGTACTCACCTTTGACTGATACGTCCATTTGACAATCTCTATCAACTTACTAGAGATTAAGGCACTTTTGGTGATGTCGTCAAATTAAAGATATTTGATCTGATGTAGCTTGACGCATTTCGTAATACTTCTGCGAACGTGTTCACACGAGAAGTCAAAGCTATCAAATGGTAGGTCTATAATCAGAAAGTTCCTATTTGGTGGTGATCAATTCACGCTCGAGCCAGGCCAGGTAATCGGGCGAGCCACCTACGATTGGTACGACAATTAGCTCTGGAAGATCATAGTCATGAAGTTTTTCGATTACACGTCGGACCTCGGTAATAAGATCCCGAGAGGTTTTAATCATCAATAACACCTCTGCATCGGTCTCAACTTTACCTTGCCAGCGATAAAATGACTTTACTCCAGGTAATACGTTGATGCAGGCAGCAATACGATTCTGAAGCAAGTGAGTGGCTAGCTTTTCCGCTGTTCTGACATCTGAGCAGGTAGTATAGGTAAGAACTTTGTCGGTCATAGTGGCTCCCGGTTGATCCTGGTCAAAGAATACTTAGCAGTCAAGATTAGTAACGTTACCATGACCAGGATAGCCCTGAATTATACTGGAGGAAATGGGGCTTCCAAAAGTGGCATGGCTACGTATTGCCCTAGGGGCAATAATTGTTTTAGGTATTTTGGTGTTCTATAGATTTTCTGTGCACGACCGATTCATTGCGCTCAGAGAATCGTGGGAACAAGAACGCACAATTGAGGCCAAGATTCTTGAGTTGAGGGAAGAAAATATCGATCTTGAAGAGGTTATAGAGGACCTCAATCCAGATGGTAGGGAGATTGATCGAATTGTTCGTGAGGATCTTCGCTGGATAAGACCTACAGAAAGCATGATTAACCTTCCTGAGAAGGAATAACCTCTTCTAATCTAACGGTTTGTGTCTGAGAAAAGGAGACCTGCCAGCGGTTAAGCTATTGTCCTGAAGGTTTACTCACGCTGTCTGCTTGTTGTATCGCTGTTCCTTGACGAAGCGTTGCCGTTTTGCCCGCAACGCTAGGTATTCGCGAGCCTCTTTGTAGAGGCGATGCCTTTCGCTTTTGCTGGAGAGAGCCTTTCGGACGATTCTCCAGGCAACTCGTGGTCGGAAATAATACTCGTCGTAGAAACGCTCAACCCAGTCCATAATTTCTGCTTGGTCCAAATCCTCGTAAGTGATATTTGGTAGTTGATGTCCACCTTCATCGGTCATGCTGCCATGTGTCATAAGGTGGTTTGATTCAACGTATTCGTAAAATTCAGTGCCGGGATAGGGATGAGCGACTGAAACCTGAATAGTTTCAGTGTCCATTTTTTTTGCGAAATCAATTGTACGACGGATCGATTCACGTGTTTCGCCGGGTAATCCGACGATAAAATCTCCGTGAATTACAAGCCCTAGTTTCTTGCAATTTTTCGTAAACCTTTCTGCTTGCTCGATGGTCGCTCCCTTTTTGATGTTTTTAAGAATTTGAGGATCGCCAGACTCATAACCGACAATTAGGAGTCGACAACCGGACTCTTTCATGGCCTTGAGTGTTTCGTAGTCTACGGTTACTCGCGAGGTGCAAGACCATGTGAAATCGAGGGGTTTAAGTTTTTCACACAGTTCGATCACGCGCGACTTCCGAATGTTGAAAGTGTCATCGTCAAAAAAAATCTCTCGCAAATTTGGAAAATTTTCCAATGTCCACTGAACTTCTGCTGCCACATCTTCTGCTGAACGTATCCGCCAACGATGCCCCGACAGAGTCTGAGGCCAAAGACAGAAAGTGCAAAGCGCTGGGCATCCTCGCTCAGTGTAAAAAGCGAGGTACGGATGTAACAAAAAGGGGACGGTGTAGCGTTCAACATCAAGGTCACGTTTATACGTTTTAGTCACCCACGGCAGTGAATCCAGGTTCTCAATTTCTGGCCCTTGTGCATTGTGGACGAGACGGTCGTCATTTCGGTAGCTAACATTTAAAATTTCTTTGATTGGTTTGCCGTTGGCGAAGTCAACAACCGCATGATCAAATTCCTTACGGACTATGAAATCAATTGCTAAGGAGGCTTCCAGGCTCTTTTCGGGTAAAGCTGTAACATGAGGACCCACAAAACATATGGAGAGTTTGGGATTGGCCTCCTTCATTTTTTCTGCAAGTAGGGTGTCGTTATCGAAACCAGGTGTCGAAGTAAACAAGACAAGAAACTCAAAGTCTTGAGCCATTTCTATTGTTTGCTCAGGCGTTATTTTGTGCGGTGGAGCATCGACGACCTTGCTACCTGGCAGCATTCCCGCTGGGTAGCACAACCAAATGGGGTACCAGTAGGATTCAATCTCACGCGTAGCGGGCCACCGGGAGCTTGCGCCTCCGTCAAAATTCTCAAAGGAGGGTGGATTGAGAAAAAGAGTTTTAAGTGCCATGAAAGCCGGTAAGAGGTACAGAATAACAGATCTTTGAACTTGTCAAGGTACATTAGGGCAGGACAAAAGATTCCTCTCGGCCCGTTGCTCTAGCTATGGCCTCTGCGGCCTGGTACCCGCTACGAACGGCCCCTTCCATTGTTGCTGGCCAACCAGTTTGAGTCCAGTCCCCTGCCAGAAAAAGATTTGGATATTTGGTCGTGGGAAGTGGACGGTATACCTCGAGACCCGGAGTGCTTGAATAAGTCGCACGAGTTTCTTTTACGACATGAGCTTTGATCAGTCTGGCATCAAGAGCTACCGGGAAGAATTCACCTAGCTCACAGCAGGCCATCGCGATGATTTTCTCACGTGAGAGAGGCAGAAGTGAACGTGAAGAGCTTACTACACACTGAAAATAGTTCGCTGATTTCCGAAACACCCATTGGATCGTTCGATTAAGCAACACAGCATGCGGCAACGTGGTGATCTCGCGATCAAACCATAAATGGATTCCAGTAATGGGGGAATGTTCAAATCTTTCAAGCGGTAGTTGTAGGCTCGGTATAAGTTGATTGATGTACTCGAAGGGTACGGCACTAACATAGTAATCTGCTACGCGATCAGTTGGGTCTATATGTTTGATTGAAGAACGAAGATGAACCCGAACATTTTCTCCAAGTCTGTTGTCCAGCTCCAATGGGTAAAGTTCACTTAGAGGTACGGCAGGGATACCTATCTGATAGCTAGCCCGATTTTTCATTACACCTTGCAGAAAGACGTGAAATGCAGGGCGTGCTGAGACGCGTTCGAGTTCTTCATTCAGAGCACTAATTAGGATCGGTCTCCAAAAGTATGAGACCGCCTTTTCAGTTGCGCCGTGTGTGGTTAACCAATGTGCAATTGTAATATTGTCAAGACGGGGGTTTTGGCGTTCGTGACGCATGGCTGCTAACGCTGTCAAAATTGAGTATTTATCAGTTAGGGTTAGCCCTCGAAACATTAACAGAGAACCGATAAGATGTGCTGGAGCAGGCAGCCAACCTGGCTTCAATATGTCTACCGCGCCACCGGGACGAACGAAATGAAGCCGATCGTGGAAGTGAATCTTTTCTTTGACCCCGGTACGTTCGTAAAAATCCAATAGGTTTGTGAAACACCGCAACAGGACATGCTGACAATTGTCAATTTGTTCAGAATGCTCGTCGGCTGGATTCAATGGGAAAGAAGCTGCACGACCACCAAGAAAGGGGCGTATTTCGTGGAGGTCAACCTCGAACCCAATCGAACCTAAGGCAGCGGCAGCAGATAGTCCGGCTAGGCCTCCTCCAACAATAACTACGCGAGGTATGACGGCCTCCTTCCAGTCAATCGCAACTTAAAAGCTCGCAAGGTGATCCAAGTTTTTTCTAGGCTGCTCAATGCTGCACGGTGTGTAAATACGTCGTAGCGGCACTCACGAATGCGTTGCAAGATGTTGTAGTAGATTGAAATCATAGCCCAGAGAGCAGGACGTGCAGGAGCATTCACCATATCAAGCAGTGGTTCGACTTCAGAGTAGTAGAGATTTGCACGATTCCACTCGAATGCCATTAGCTCTTCAAAGTGTTCACCAGGTTCACCAGTCAACAGTTCTTCTGTGCTAACCCCGAATCGCTCTAGGTCTTCTTTCGGCAGATATACACGCCCCATTTGAGCATCTTCGGAAATGTCACGCAGGATGTTGGTGAGCTGAAATGCGACGCCACATTTTTCCGCTAGACGAAGTGCTTCCGGGGAATTATAACCCCAGATGTGAACACATGTCATACCTACAACCGATGCAACTCGATAACAATAACTGTAAAGGTCATCGAAAGAACTAGGTTGTCGAGGAGACAAATCGCTCTTGACGCCCTCGATTAAGTCAAAGAAATATTCTCGCGGGATGTTGTAACGTTGCACAGTGTCGTGAAGAGCTGGCAGGACTGGGTTGCCTCCATAATGACCTTTGAGTGCGCCTTCAAGATCATCTTTCCAGTTGCTGATTGCTATGACCCGAGAGCTAACAGGAGTTCCGATTCTATCTCCTATGTCGTCCGCATGTCGCATGAAGCTGTACACAGCGCACATAGCGAGTTTTTGATCTGGTGGAAGAAGCAGGAAGGCATAGTAGAAGTTTCGTGCTCGATTTCGCGCTACACATCTGCAATGTTCAAAGGACTCTTCCAAGGTAGCCATATGATCTAATCCGGTGAGCGGGTTGGTCGTATATATAAACGGTTTCTTAGCAGTCTACGTGCTGCCACACCGAGCATTAACCTAAGGCGCTTTATTGCACCGAGCCTGGGACGATGTCTTATCGTGTCGTAATTTTGGTGACGAATCAACTCTAGAATCGCCATGCCGCCGCGACTGAATAGCTCTAAATCAACCGCCAAGTGACGGTCCACATGGTCTGCCAACGGAAGGCCTTTGTTGAATAACTTTTTGGTTTCCTCCACCAGTTCTTTCATGAGGGCACGGAATGCAGGGCTTCCGCGACCGAGATTTAAATCTTCTTCAAACATTGCTGGTGAGTAGTCAAAAGACCGCATGTGTTCAAGCGGAATGTATAGGCGTCCGATTGACCAATCATGTGCGACATCTTGCCAGAAATTGGTCAATTGCAATGCGGTACAAGTAAAGTCAGACAAGCGACGACGTTCTTCGTCCTTGTAACCGCAAAGATGCAAAATAAGATGGCCAACTGGATTAGCCGAGTAACGACAGTACATCAGTAGTTCATTGTGTGTGGCGTAGCGCGTTATTGTTTGATCTTGGACAAAACCACGAATTAGGTTGTTGAATGGTTCCTGAGGTATGTTGTGTTTGTGAACCGTCTCCTGCAGTGCCACATAGACAGGGTGGGTAGCTTTCCCGCGGTAAAGGTCAGTAAGCTCTTCCTGCCACCAGTCGAGTAGATTTAGACTTCGTTCAGCACTACCTGATTCATCACCTAAGTCGTCTGCCCAACGACAAAAGGCATAGACATTAAAGAAATCCTGCTGAAGTTGCCGTGGTAGCAACCAACTGGCAAGATGGAAATTTTCGTAGTGGGATACAGACAGACTTCTTGTATAGGCTAACGAGTCCTTGAGTGACCAAGCAGAGAATCTCGTACCGTGCTTTTCGACAAAATCAATAGGTTGGAGGAGGGGATTCACTTGCCATACACACGCATGTAACGTCTCTTAGAGTTGTCTTCAAGCATAGTTGCCGGGCTCTTAGATAAATGGCCAAGTCTAACCGAGTACCTACACAAAGAAGCTTAGTAAATCTAGATACTACGGCAAAATTGCGGTTTTCAAATGTCCATTGTGACTCATCATCTCACGGAAAACCGACAACAAATCTGATAAGGGAGCTTCATTGATAACGAAGTCAGCCGAACGAAGATCGCTACGGCGAATCACCTCTAATGCTTGTCGAATATGTCTCGGTGTATGGTGGAAACTTGATTTAAGCGACACTTCCGAATAGTGAACCAGGGAGGTGTCTATCGGTACGTGGCTATTGCCCGGGCAGCCACCAAAAAAATTAACCGTGCCACCACCTCTTACCATACCCATAGCGGCTTGCCAGGTGTCGGGTGTGCCCACTGCTTCGATTACCGCATCCGCACCACGGGACGAATCCGTGTAGTTCCGCACCTGGTTTACCCAGTCGACATCATCCACAGCGGTTACAAGTTCTGATGCACCCATCCGTTTGGCGCGCTCAAGCTGTGTCGGACGGCGCCCCACGGCGATCACACGAGCTCCATTTAGGTGAGCTAAGCGAATGAACATCAGGCCTATAGGTCCCAACCCAATCACCGCCACGGTGTCACCCTCACGGATACCAGTTTCTTCTATACCGCGTATAACACAAGCTAGCGGCTCCACCATTGCCGCATCTCGATAGGAAACGCCATCTGTGATTTCATGCGTATTGCAAGCTACTATAGGGCCCGGAATACGGACATATTCCGCGTAAGCACCATTATTGAACAGGAGGTTTTCACAAAGGTTCTCCTGATTCCGTTTACAGAAATAACAGTGTCTACATGGTGCAGAATTTGCAGCAACCACGCGTTGGCCAATGTGGAAGTTCGTTACGTCTGGACCAACCGCTACTATATCGCCGGCCAATTCGTGTCCGAGTACTGCTGGTGGTCTGATCATGCGGGCATGGTAGCCGCGCCGAAACACCTTTAGGTCCGTACCACACGTCAGGGCAACCCGGACCTTGACTAGAATGTCGTCCGACTTGACCGAAGGCACGGGAACTTCTTCAACGCGGAGTTCCTCCCTGCCATATAGCATCGCGGCCTGCATGGTCTGTTTCACGTACGAACTCCTCAATAAGAACTTGAACAATCAATTCTGTGGGTGTACTACTAATTTCAGAGACCCACTGGTCGGACTGTGCGCTAGCTCAATGCCGTGCTCCAAATCACCCAATGGAAGGCGATGTGAGATCAGCTCTTCCTCCGGAAATCCATTTTGCCAAACTATCTTCGCTGCTTCCTCTTGTAAATCAATTGCAGCACTGTAGGAGCCGAACACCATCCTCTCTTGGGCACAGATCAGGGCACCCGGCAGTGTGAAGGTTTCCTGATGCGATGTTTGCGCAAAGAGCATTATCCGTCCCCCAGGTCGTGAAGCGTCGACCGCCTGCTCAACAATATTTGGTGCAGATGCAGCTACGATAACAACATCTGCGCCACGACCGGAAGTTACACGTTTGATCTCTGACGAAATATCCTGCACTAGTGGACTCCAAGACTCCACGGCTCCCATCCGCAATGAAGCTTCTACACGTGTGCGTAATATGTCCGTCGAAAAAATGTTTTTTACACCTGATTGTGAGAGTAATATCGTAAACAGCAATCCTATGGGACCTTGTCCCACCACCAGTACTGTTTCCTCTCGTGAGGTGGCACATTTTCGCAAAGCTTTTAAGCAGGTGTTAACAGGCTCAACGAAGCTAGCTCGATCAAAACTAACTCCCTCTGGAATTTTGATGACTCCACGTTTCACGATCCAGTCCATGACCTTTACATACTGTGCAAAGCCACCGCCAGCTGGCTCAAACCCAGCACCTACACCAACTTTTTTGTATGTCTCACACTGAGCAAAATTGTCGTGACGACAGTAGAAACAGTTGAAACAAGGGATATGGTGAAACAAGCAAACTCGGTCGCCAGGGGCTAGTCCCTGGACGCGTTCGCCGGTGCGCACCACAACGCCTGCCGTTTCGTGTCCGTAGATCCTAGGCGGTGGAAGAAGGTCATATTTGATCTTCTTTAAATCTGTGTGGCAAATACCGCACGACTCCACTCTTACCAGAAGCTCGCCAGGTTCTATTTCAGGTACTGGCAACTGTTCAAGACATAACCGACTTGATCCTCGGTAAACTGAGGCGTCCATTGAGTTTGGCACTACTAATGCTGCTGCACTCATGATCCAAATTAAACGTTAAACTTTGCTCTACTGAAAAAATCTGCCAGCGCAATACTTGCCTGGTCTGAATCAATTTTCAGTTGCCACAATCTATTCCAACAGCTCGGTCGCGTCAAAGCCTGGCTAAGTATGCGCCATTCTGAAAAAGTACCGTTAGATCTACGTGCTCTGTTAAAGTCAACCGGAAACGAAACGTCCGCTTCATCACTTACCACACGAACACAAAAAAACGGCAATTTTCTGGCTGCTGCCTCTGCTGCCACCGCTGACGCTTCCATGTCTACTGCACTTACTCCAAGTGAACGGAGCTCCTTTCGATCGTGAGCCGTCTGCACCACTTCGTCGACTGTTAGTAGCGACCCTTGCGCAGGCTCCCTCACTCTCGACCAGACCGGCAACTTTACAGCATACTGCAGTTTTGACTCTTGCTGTACAACACGAGTCGCTATGAAAACATCTGATAGAGAAAGTGTTTCATCGAGAGCACCAACAAAACCGGTAGAAATGACCGCAGTAACAGGTTGTGAAGAGCAAATTGCGCGGACTGCATAACTAGCATTTTCACGTCCTGGGCCATGCGCCGCCAGTAGCGCTGGACCGGATGGTAGCACTGTTCTGGCTTCCCAGCGAACTCTTGCCTGAGAAGCGGTCTGTTTTACTCGATCGAAGGCCGAAAACTCTCGACGATCTGCACCCACTACTAACAATATTGGTTGTTGCGAAACCATTGTACTGCGCGTTCGAAGGCTTGTTCGACTGGACCGGCTACGAAGCCGATTTCACGTTCGGCCTTCTCCGATTTGACGAACATCCTCTTGCGTGCCATGCGAACAGCGTCCAGCGGCGCAAGCGGTGTTTGCTTCGTAAATTTTGCGGCTATTGTCGAGGTTAACCCATAAGCGTACGCTACTGCATAGGGTATACGAACTTTTGGGGCAGGTTGTCCGCTAATCTTTGACAAGGTGCGAAAAATTTCCCAGAGCATCATGTTACGTCCGCCCAAAATGTAGCGTTCTCCACTTCGCCCTCTTTTCATTGCAGTTAAGTGCCCCTGAGCAACATCCCGGACATCAACGATATTCAGACCGGTTTCCAGGTATGCCGGCAGTGCTTTTCTAAGAAAATCTACAACAATCTTTCCTGTCGGAGTTGGTTTCCAGTCATACTCTCCAATTGGTGCTGTTGGATTGACAATGATAACCGGAAGCCCTAGTGAAGCAAACTCGAGAGCGATTCGCTCTGCTAGGTACTTCGAGTGCTTGTAGGGTCCCGCGGCTTTTGTAACAGAAACCGCGACATTCTCATCCCCCTCTTCGTTGTTCGCAGGCATTCCTATGCAGCCTACCGTTGAGGTGTACACGACTCGTTCTACGCCTTCCTCTAAAGCGATTTGAAGAATATTCCGAGTGCCCTCGATGTTTGAGGTGTAAATTTCCGCTGGATCTCTTGCCCACAATCTGTAATCAGCCGCCACGTGGAATAATTCCTGACAGCCTCTCATCTTTCCCTTTAAGGAATTCACATCGCGCAGATCTCCGACTACTGTTTCCAAGTCAAGTCCAGATACTCTCTCTCTATTGCTCGAGGGCCGTAAAAGAGCCCGCACTGAACGACCACTCTTTATGAGTACGCGCGCTAGATGCCCGCCTATGAATCCTGAAGCTCCAGTCAAAAATGTCACTGTACGTTTTAGAGAGCATTGTCAAGCCTGGGCAGCACGGGGGGTTTTACACCTCAGTTTTGTCTAAGATAATGCCCATCTGAGCATCCTCAAACTGTCACCCATTTGCGCGTTAACTCCGAGTGCAGCTGAAGCTTCGTACCCACAGTGCACCAGGCAATGTTCGCATCGAGAGTCGTTGCCGTAGCCGTATTCCTCCCAAGGGGTTTGGTTCATCAAATCATCGAAGGTTTCCCAGTGTGCATCAGTGATCAGATAGCATGGCCCCTTCCACCCGCGAATGTTGTAAGTGGGATTGCCCCAGGCTGTGCAGGGCAGTTCGCGTTCACCTTTCAAAAACTTAAGGTATGCTGGCGTTGATGTCAGCTTAAATCGTCGAAAGATTTGGTCAATGTTTCTAAACTTCTCATGTACTTCTTGGCGGGTCAGAAAAATTTCACGGTCCCCTACGGCTGCGTAGCCATACGCAGGTGACAGCATATGTCCATCTACTCCGAGTGGTTCGAGAAACTCAAACAGAGCTTCAATCTCCTTCATGTCAGTTTCACGGTACACGGTAGTGTTTGTGCAAACCATGAAGCCGGCCTTCTTAGCTGCGCGTATACCATCGATAGCTTCGTCAAACACTCCCTCCCGTTCAACAGCTAAATCATGGGTTTCCTTTAGGCCGTCTAAGTGGACATTGAAGAAAAGTTGTTTGCTTGGTTGAAATTCATGCAAGCGTTTGATTAGAAACATCCCATTAGTACATAAATAAACGTGACGTTTACGTGCAATGATATTTTTCACTAGCGCCCCGATTTGGGGATACATCATTGGCTCACCGCCACAAATCGAAACAACAGGCGCACCACATTCGTCCACTGCAGACAGGCATTTCTCGAGGGGAATACGTTCAGTGATGGTGTCGTCGTATTCACGAATTCGCCCGCACCCAGTACAGGTTAGATTGCAGGCGTGTAGCGGTTCCAGCATTAACACGAGTGGGAAGCGTTTACGTAAGTATGGGTGCGAGACGTTTTTTCTGGAAAGCCGCGTCGAGGGCGGTTTGTCGGCGATGATTGGGAAAGGGTTACCGCCTTGGACCCGTGTAGGGTCACCTTGCCAACGAGCGGGTGGCCGAAGTTTGTTTTTGGCCATATAAAAGCCAAGCCGGACTGCAGTTTCAAGAGGAATACGCATTGTGTTTTTTAAGAACAAGAAAGTGCATTAATATGGATGTCTATCGCTAGGTGCGGCGGCCTGTTCCCTCCGATGCTGTTATATGCTGCGACAAAGCCAACAAGGGAAAATATTGTCGGTATAGGTCGTACTTCAGGTAGAAAACACCCGGGAAACCAGTACCAGTGTAGCTCTGTTCACTCCATGACCCATCGAGAAGTTGAGTGTCTAGCAAGTATCGCACTCCCGTTGTAGTACTGCCAGACTGATTGTCTCCTGAGGCTATTAATCCCATGAGCGCCCACGCAGTCTGTGATGTAGTACTTCTACCTTCAGTTTTGTACCTTGGATTGTCATAACTAGCACAGGTTTCCCCCCACCCGCCGTCTGCATTTTGAATTGAGCGTAGCCACTCTCCAGCACGGATGATGTATGCTTCACGCGGGTCTTCGCCTGCAGATGCTAGACCCCTCAGGGCGAAGCATGTGCCGTATATGTAGTTCACTCCCCAACGTCCAAACCAGCTTCCATCCTCTTCCTGCGTTTGTTTCAGAAACTCTACCCCACGCCTTACTGCTCGGTGCGAATGACCGAGCCCTGTCACGCAAAGTGCCTCGAGAACTCGTCCGGTCAAATCTGGACATGTTGGGTCAAGCATAGCGTTGTGGTCGGCAAACGGAACATGACTCAGTAGACGATTATTGTTATCAACATCAAAAGCACCCCACCCACCGTTGCTGGACTGCATGCTGAGCAACCATTCGATACCACGTTGTTTTGCTTTCTCCTGCATTTCCGGGTTGCTAGATTTTGCATAGTGGAGCCCCAAAAGCACCTGAGCTGTGTCATCGGTGTCGGGATAAAATTCATTGGCAAATTCAAAATACCATCCTCCCGGTCTGCCAGTCTTATTTTTCACTGACCAATCGCCATTGTGTCGGGCCTCCTTGGTTAGCAACCAGTCAGCTGCGCGATTCAACGCACTTTCAGCATTGCTAGTACAGATGGCTGAAACTCTTCCCACAGCAAATGCCGTTAATCCGGTATCCCACACCGGAGATAGGCATGGCTGCACTCGCATTGCCCCATCGTGTTCATTGCCGTCCTCAACAATCAACTCTTCAAACTTTTGAATTTGCTGTTTTAGCAAGGGGTCATCAAGACTGTAACCGAGCTCGGTTAGCGCCATAATACAGTTCATCATTGCTGGAAAAATAGCGCCTAATCCATCTGATCTTTCGAGGTGTTTGATCATCCAGTGACTGGTCGCTCTAATTGCATTGCGTCGCACTCTCTGTATTCCAATACGTTCCCAGATCTTGAACGCTTGGTCTGCGAGGCAAAAGAGGCCACCAAGGCTAAGTAAGTTGGGCGTAGAGGGCTCAACACCGGTTGACAGTTCGTTTAGGGTGATTTCTTCCGGTACCGGCCGTGATGATTTTAGTGCTCCAAGAATCGCTAATGGGGCTATGATGGTGCGTGTCCACGACGACATTTCGTACACGCTGAATACTGCTCTAGGTGGGAGCAGAAAGAGCTCTGGTGGAATTGAAGGAGTTTTGGCTCGATCATACAGCCCAAAGAAACTCAAGTAGATCTTGGTGTAGCTATTAGCTGCTTCGACTCCGCCTAGTTGAAGTATCCGCTCTTTCGCTTGGGTTAGCTGTGGTGTATCGATGCCAATACCGGCGAGGCGAAGAGCAAGGTAGGCTTTGACTGAAACACTGACGTTTGCTGGTCCACCCTGGTAGATGTTCCAACCCCCGTCTGGAAGTTGTCGACTAAGAATATATCTTGCCGCCCGCTTGATGCGCTTCATCGTTGGTGGGCCCCATGAACCAGTGGTTGGAGGATAAAGCCATAGTTGGAGCAGGATGTAGTCAGATTCGAGGGAAGTATCGGCTTCTAATTCTCCTACCCAGTAGCCTTCAGGTGACTGCTTACTCAGCAGGTATTCGGTGGCGGCTTTCAGTGACGAGAGAATCTCGGACTGCTGGGATAAAGCAACACTTTGTGCAACCGCTATGTTCAAATGCTCAATTCCTCACTCGGTTGAGTTAAAGATCCTTCGCATGTTTTGCAGACCTTCAGATTTTCGCAGATCGAAATCTCTAATCTCATCACCGATTCCACTTCACACGTTAGCGATCTGAGTAAGCTCTTTTTTATGGTCTGTGAGCTCGGGAGGCAGAGGGAATATAATGTCTTCCTCAATGACTTCCACTTCTTCTACCTTGTCAAAACCAAACGTTCTAAGATGATCAAGTATTCCTAACACCAATACTTCCGGTGCAGATGCGCCTGCCGTAACTGCCACACGACTTACGTTCTCAAACCAGCTTGCTTTCAGTTGAGATTTGTCGTCGACGAGAAACCCTGGCACGCCTAGATTTTCACCAACTTCGACAAGTCTTCTTGAATTTGAACTATTTTCTGATCCGACTACTAATAACAGATCCGAGCGTGGAGCAACACGTTTTACAGCTTGTTGCCTATTCTCAGTGGCATAGCAAATATCTTTAGCAGGCGGGCCCTGAATGCTAGGGAATCTTTTTTGTAACTCCTCAATGATGACGTTTGCTTCGTCTAAGCTGAGTGTTGTTTGTGTTAAATAGTACGTATTCTTCGGGTTCGGCACCTCGACTTGTTGTGCTTCCTCGGGTGATGAGATCACTATAGTTCGCTCGGGTGCTTCACCCATCGTCCCAATTACTTCATCGTGGTCGCGGTGACCTATGAGGAGAATTGTGCCCTGTGTCTCAGCGAAGCGGACTGCTTCCAAATGTACCTTCGTGACAAGTGGACAGGTGGCGTCGATAATACGAAGACAACGTTGTTCAGCTTGTTGTCGCACTTCGGGGGCAACGCCGTGTGCACTGAAGACCGCGCGGCCGCGTTCTGGAACCTCGTCTAGTTCGTCCACAAAAATCGCCCCTCGAGAGGCGAGGTCAGCGACTACGTGTCGATTGTGCACAATTTCTTTACGAACATAGATTGGCGGACCGTATACCTTCAGGGCTAAATCGACAATGTCGATTGCCCGAACAACCCCTGCACAAAAGCCACGTGGCTTTAGAAGGTAGACAGCCTTGTCAGTTTCTTTCTTCCCAGTGTGTAGGTTGTTATTCACTATCGAATCCATCAGTGTGGCTGTGCCCTTTTTTTGAGATCGATCCTGCTACGAAATTACTCTCGAAGCTACCACCTATAGCTTACAGCAGCTTTCTACAAGACTGCTGATAGAATTAGTCCGAATTTGAAGTGGTCTGGCGTATTCGACCCAGGCGATCGAGTGACAGATGACGGCCTGCCCACACGACATGGTTTCCGAAGAAGCTAACACACCATAAAACAAACGCCAGAAGATCGGCCAAGAAAATCAAGTAACCATAGCGACGTACCGTTTCTGATTGGACTACAAAGTGGCCAACACTCCAGGCGGCCATGCCACGTAGGGCCAAACAGCAAATAGCAGTGACAACTGGAACAGTTTGACCGTCACAAACAAGGAGCGCCAACAGGCTCCAAATCGTGCCATGGGTGAAAATCAGTCCGGCATGTCCGCGAGGTCGAGATAAACGCACGGTGCGGGACCATCGCAGCCAGTGTTGCAAGACTTCACGCCAATTTGTGGTTGGCAAGACAGTTTCTACAACTCGTCGAGATAATACAACCCGTCGTCCAACCTTAGTGAGATGGTTGCCTAGTTGATAATCGTCGGCTAAGAACGGCCGTAATACTTCAAAACCACCAGCTTCTTTTAGGTCACTGTTTCGGAATGCTATTGTTGCTCCAAGTGCAAAACTTACTCCTTGGGTGCAGCTAGCGGTCAACACCAATCCTTGAAATTCTGCAGATACCCACAATGCTTCCAGTAGAGAGACTAGGCCACCACCAGGTCGAGCCCGGTAAAGGCAGGTCACTCCTCCTACATTGGGAGCTTCCAGTTCTTCGACGATCTCTCGAAAGTAGTTTGGCTCTACGACAATGTCGGCATCATTCACCAGAAAGGTGTCGTGGTGCGAGTGATGAGCCAGCCTTTCGAGTTGCCATATTTTAGGATTACCGGCGAGTGTTGGGCCACACACAATGGTCTTAAGAGGTAAATCAGGGAATTTGGAACTCAGTCGGTCAACTACTTCAGCTGCAGGGTCATCCAGAGATTCCACTCCAAGCAGCAGCTCAAAATCGGGGTAGTCCTGCAGTGCATGGGTCAGTAGATTGGTCTCCAGGAACGGGTCAGCACCACGGAGAGGTTTGAGCACTGACAGTGGAGGTGTTGATGTCGAACTGCCACCGTATGGCAGTCTGTGTCGAAAGCGCCAAGTGCAACATATGACAACCAAATAGTAGAGCGAGGCACATACTGCCAGAACGACGGCCACTAACAATGTTGGCTTGTTTAGTAATTCCATCACCGCAACCTTTAGTAGGAAATCAACATCACACCGCAGGTTACCAACACAGCACCGGCCCAGCGGCGTTGGGAGATAGTCTCACTCAGAAACGTTTTTGCTAATAGTATCTCTGCGACATAACCTGCGGCTGTTGCTGGCACAGCAAAACTTACGTCGCTTATTGAAATAAGTGCCATGAAGGAAAAGAACGACACAGTATAGGCGAGTAAGCAAAACCAAATAGCGGTCATTCTGACAACTTGACGTGCATTTTGGATTAGCGCCCCAGGGTGAAAATCATCGATGGGTCCAATCTGTCGCATACAGGCAGTTTTCAGAAGATCGCCGACGACAGTGCCGCTAATGGTTAGGAGTAAAAGAAAGAAGTTCAAGATACACCATTTCCGAGTTGTCGATTTATGGTTGATGGTGGAGTTGACCCGACGAGACTGACTCCGACAGTGATGAGTACCGTGCCAATCCAACGCCATGTCGAGATTGATTCTCCCAATATGGACCACCCGAGAACTGCAACCAGCACATACCCTACCGAAGTGACGAGTAAAACGTAACTTAGGTCAGCGCGACTTAGAGCCAACCCATGCGCAATGAAGAAAACCAGCAACAAGACAACCCCTGCGATCACCCACGGGTTAGCCATGGCTGCGATACCACCCCGAATCATATCCAAAGGAGAGTAGGATGCAATGCTGCCAAACTGTTGCATGCCGTAACCGAGTGTGACGTTTCCTGCTGCGTTGGTCACTATGACGATCAACAGTAAGTAAGTGGTTTTCATCGCAGATTTACATGGAACCTTGAGAGTGTATTCCTTTGGTTGAAGATCAGATTATGTTAGCAAGAGGTCTTTTCTGTGTTGTTGCTACGGTGTTGTGCAGTTATAGTGGAGCGCAGTCCGCCACGGGGTGTGAATTCACCTACTAGTTCTGCGCTGACCGGTTGAATAGCTTGCACCACGTCAGCCAGTATGCGGTTAACGACGTTTTCATAGAAAATACCCAAACCACGATAGGCCAGAAGGTAGTATTTGAAAGATTTCAACTCCAGGCAAAGCATATCGGGTTCGTAAGTGAGAGAAAGTTTCCCAAAATCGGGCAAGCCCGTCTTGGGGCATATCGAGGTAAACTCCGAAATTTCGATTGTTATGCTATAGCCCTTGAACTGGTTCGGCCATGTTTCGATGGAAGGGAGTTTCGCATCGAGACCAGCTTGGGCGTGTTCAGCGGTATATTCAGACACGGTGTTGAGTATTGATTATGCCTGATTGTGATTGTGTAGGTGAGATCTCACGAGCACGCATGTAGTGAGGTATGTTGCTAGAGCACCCTAACGGATGCATGTATTGACTAAAATCACTTTCATCTTCTTTGACGCAGAGATTTTTGCACCGTTGATGTTGAGGTGTTTTGCTGTCACTGAAGATTTTGCCAGATCCATACTTTGTCGCCGTATCAATTATCCCGAGCAGATTGATTGCCAATGACTTGACCAGGGTGGGAAAATTGCTTTCTTTACATCAAAAAATTTCCAGCTGAGGAGTGACTGTCCAATGCATCGTGCCCTACTGAGTGTTACAGATAAGACTGGGATAGTGGAGTTTGCTCAAAAACTCATTGCACACGACATAGAACTAGTTTCAACGGGTGGTACCGCTCACCTGTTGCGTAGCGCCAATCTTGTCGTGCGCGATGTGGCTGAGTTGACAGGTTTTCCGGAAATGCTCGACGGACGAATTAAGACGCTACATCCGAAAGTGGCTGGCGGCATTTTGGCGATTCGCTCAAACTCTGACCATATGGCTGCAATTAATGAACAAAGCATTAGCTTGATAGATATGGTCGTTGTGAATCTTTACGCTTTCGAAAAAACCGCTAATCGAGAAGGGGTATCATTCGATGAGATCATAGAAAATATCGATATCGGTGGGCCAACGATGATTCGGGCGGCGGCGAAAAACTTCCGTGATGTCGCAGTAGTGACCGACCCTGCCGATTATGCACGCATTGCAGCTGAGCTTGATGATGGCAACGGAGTGCTGCCTGCCAGCACTCATTGGTATCTAGCTCAACGCGCATTTGCTCTAACGGCGGCTTATGATCGTGCTATTAATCGCAAACTTCAATGCATTCCTTCCCCGGGAGCTCGTGATTCGGTCTCTGTTGAGAAACTTCCTAATGCTCTCGATATAAATATCCCGAAGAAATTGGAATTGCGCTATGGTGAGAATCCTCACCAAAGTGCTGCACTCTATGCTTCGAATGGAGGTGGTCTTGGTTCGGCCAAAAAATTGCATGGCAAAGATCTCTCTTTCAATAATCTGGTCGATCTAGATGCTGCCTGGCAACTTATTCAAGAATTTAAAAATCCTGCCGCTGCAATCATCAAACACACTAATCCCTGTGGTTGCGCCGAGCAGGAATCAGCGGCAGAAGCCTTTCGTAGGGCTCTTGAGTGCGATCCAGTTTCGGCTTTTGGTTCGGTTTTGGCTTTTAACTGTAAGCTTGACACAGAGGCAGCCGAGGAAATCTCAGCCCTTTTTGTTGAAGCGATCGTAGCACCAGGCTACTCACGCGAAGCTCTTGAAATTCTCACGAAAAAAAGGGATCTGAGGTTGTTAGAGATTGGAGTCGAACCGACAGGTCCAGCGATCAAGAGCATTTCAGGCGGGTTTTTGGTTCAGTCGCAAGACGACCTTTCTTGGGTTGATAGTCAGCTTACGATAGCCACTGAGCGCTCACCGAGTGAAGATGAGATGAAAGCTCTTCTTTTCGGGTGGAAAGTTGTCAAACACGTAAAGTCGAATGCCATAGTTTACGTACGTGGTGGACAGACGGTTGGTGTTGGAGCGGGTCAAATGAGTCGAGTTGATGCAGCACGGATCGGTGCAAGTAAAGCCGTTTTGTCACTTGAAAACACCGTCGCAAGTTCCGATGCCTTTTTCCCGTTTGCCGATGGTGTCGACGAAATTGCTGGTCATGGTGTCACAGCGATTATTCAGCCGGGGGGTTCGAAGCGCGACCAGGAAGTTATCGATGCGGCAAACAAGCATGGGTTAGCGATGGTTCTGACTGGCATTCGACACTTCCGACATTAGAGGCACCACTTAGTTTTCGAGCACGAGAAGAAAATTTCGTGTCTTCGCTGGTTTAGATCTCAAGGCGTCTGACTCTGTGCAAGATTTTGTCACCGTGTCGATGACGGGCAACCCGTAAATCATAGTCGATCTGTAAGCCTAACCACGACTCAGCTGCAATATCGAAATAGGCTGCAAGTCGCAGTGCTGTATCCGCGGTAACTGAACGTTCTCCGTGGATGATTGCGTGGATGCGATTTGGAGGAACATCTAAATCTCGAGCCAGTCTATTAATGCTTAAACCATTTGGTTTCATAAACTTATTATGTAAAACTATTCCAGGGTGGATAGCCTCAACCAGATCATGAGTATCGTCAGACATCGGTGAGCTCCTTACGTGGCAATGTGGCCATTTATTACTTAATAGGTAATACCAAATAAGTAATTACATCACAAATTTTTCTTTATGGGATCCAAAGGTTATTTTATTATGTATATCGTAATACTATATTGATAATAAAATTTTGTACTGTTTGTACTGCTGGCTACTCTGTGGCTCTGTGTTAGTTGAGCTACAGCCGGTAGATCTATCCCGGCGGTAGGGTTGGTAATTGTCTTATGACTTCTTCTGTGGTGTGTATAAGGCGGGTCTGGTTGCGTCGATGTTGAATCTGAATCCTGTTTAGGTGATTTTTATATGTTAGCTGCGAACGACGCAAGTATCAGTTGCTTGCATAGATTTTTTAAGATGAGAGTGGCCAGTATCTGTAGTGGTTAATACACTTGGCATAAACTGGTAGTTTGCATCTCTATTGACATAAATACTGACCTGAGGTAGAGGAGAAAGACCCTCAGTTGAGATAGGTTTACAGTCTTAAAAGACAAAACAGAATGTCTACTCGCTTTGAAATTGTCACGGAGTGTCCAGTTACGCGTGCCAGGACCGGTTTGCTCCGTACTGCTCACGGCACTATTGAAACACCGTTGTTCATGCCAGTCGGGACACTTGGTAGCGTTAAAGGATTGACGCAACGCATGCTATCTGAGGAATTAGGGGCACAGATTGTCTTGGCGAACACCTACCACCTCTTTCTCCGACCAGGTCATGAGACGATTGCAAAGCTAGGTGGACTTCATAGCTTTATTAACTGGGATGGTGCAATTTTGACGGATTCGGGAGGCTTTCAGGTCTTCAGTCTAAGCTCATTGTGCAAAGTCATCGAAGAAGGGGTAGTCTTCCGGTCTCACTTGGATGGTTCTGAACACATCTTTACTCCAGAATCAACTGTGGATGTTCAGTGGGCACTGGGTAGTGATGTGATGATGATGCTCGATGAGTGTACCGACTATCCGGTCAGCAAAGATCATGCGCGGTCCTCAATGGAGCGTACGATCCGGTGGGCCGACCGTGGTTTTCAACATTGGCAGACAGCTGGCGATAGTAGCGGAGACGAGGCTATGAGCAGTCTTTCATCTGATTCACTGCAGCCCATGCTCTTCCCGATTGTCCAGGGGTCGATGTTTCCTGATTTGCGACGTGAATGTGCCGAACGTTTGGTTGACATGGACGCACCAGGATATGCCATCGGTGGTTTGTCGGTCGGTGAAGACAGGCGCTTGAGCTTCGAAATGGTTGAAGCTGTTGAGGATGTTTTGCCACGAGTCAAACCGCGTTATGTAATGGGCGTAGGGGCACTCGAGGAGTTAGCAGAGTACGTGGCTCGCGGTGTGGATATGATGGATTGTGTACTGCCGACACGAAATGCTCGCAATGGTTATCTCTTCACGTCAGAAGGTTCACTGATAATCAAAAACAGCAAATGGAAGGCTGATGACCGGCCACTGGATAAAACTTGCCGCTGTTACACCTGTTTAAACTATTCGAGAGCTTATCTAAGACATCTTTTTCTTGCTGGGGAAATGCTGTTTTGCACGCTGGCAACGCTACATAATTTGACGGCTTACCTTGACAGGCTCAGAGAGATTCGAGAAGCTATACAGATTGGAGAGTTCCCTGCTTATCTAGCCCGTGTCCGCTCTGCGAACTGGCGGAGGTTGTAGCCGGTCTGGCCGTGAGATACGACGTATTCGAACACGGATTTAGTTTCCCCCAGAAAATTTTGATTACAGTTTGGCGTTGGGCGCATACAAGGGTTAGGTACTACTGAGTAGAGTTACGGCGATGAAGATTTGGGAGATGCAATTCCTAATAGAAGGGGCGCCACCGGCGTTTTGGCTTCAGCAAAGCGGCAGTCCGTTGCAGCCCTTTATTCCCATTATCCTCATGGTAGTAATTTTCTACTTTGTGCTTTTTATGCCGATGCGGCGGAAGCAGCGCAAATTGGATGAGATGCTGCGAAACCTTAAGAATGGTGACAAGGTCGTTACCACTGGTGGAATCATAGGCACCCTAGTTGCGGTTGCTGATGAGAGCACTGTTACGATGCGTATCAAACCAGACAATGTTAAGTTGGAGGTTTCCAGAAATGCAGTTAGTGCATTGATCTCCGATTCGGAGGAAAAAGGGTAACCTCCCGCCGTTTTCTGGCTGTCATTTTCAACTATCTCACGAAGAACCACCATGACTAGTAAGCTTCTGCAGAGATTAGCCCTCGTACTTGCCGTCGTGCTGGTGTGTGCGTATGGCGTCATTGGCATCCCGTCTTCTTGGGAAGAATTGGAAAGCAATGTTTCTGATAGTGTCAACCTGGGTCTCGATTTGAGAGGAGGGACACACTTGATCCTACAGGTGCAGGTCCATGAGGCTATCCGTGCCGAGGCAGATCAAACGATAAGTCTCTTGCGAGAGGATTTACACAATCAGGATATTCCTTTTGACTCAATCGAACGCAATGACCCCCTCGGTGTTGAATCCGCTGACTCAATCGCGATTACGGTTACAGGTATCCCTTCGGATCGTACAAGTGATTTTCGAGCCTCGATAGATGAAGTCTTTACTGAATGGATTTATGTGCCTGTTGACTCTTCGACTTGGAAGCTGAATATGAGACCGGCCGCACTGGCAGCCGTTAAAGGCAATACGGTTACTCAGGCAATCACAACTATTGAGAACCGCGTCAATGGTCTAGGGCTTACGGAACCAACTATCCAGCAGCATGGGCGAGCTGATGCCGAGTATGAAATTTTGGTGCAACTGCCAGGTGTCAGCGACTCCAGTCGTGTTATGGGGATCTTGCAGATGACTGCTCTGCTTGAGATCCAGGAGGTTGTTGATGGTCCCTACCTGTCTCGTTCGCAGGCCATCAGCTCCAATGGAGGCATCCTGCCACCGAACAGTGAGATTCTCAGTGAACGCACCCGGGATACTAGTGGACAATCGATCCGACAATGGTACGTGTTGAAGCGTACACCAGTAGTCACGGGACGTGATTTACGGAATGCGCAGGCGGGTCGTGACTCTCAGACTCAACAGTGGGAAACGAGCTTTACGCTTTCCCGGGAAGCTGGTGTTCGCTTTGGTGATTTCACTGGTCCTCGCGCCGGTCAAGGTCGGCTTTCAGTCGTCCTAGACAACCGCATTATCAATGTGGCAACGATACAAGATCGCATACAAGATTCAGGGCGAATCATGGGCTTGAGTGGGCAACAAGAGGCAGTGGACCTAGCATTGGTTCTGCGTGCGGGGTCGCTCCCTGCCAGTGTCAAACCGCTGGAGCAAAGAACAGTTGGAGCATCATTAGGCACAGACTCTATTCGGCAGGGCGTTCGTAGTGCCCTGTTGGGGATGGCTCTGGTCATTATTCTGATGTTGATTTACTATCGGAGATCAGGAGTAAATGCTGTAGTAGCCCTGTGTCTCAATCTGATCATTCTCATGGCTGTACTAAGTTATTTTGGGTTCACGTTAACTTTGCCGGGCGTTGCAGGTATCATCCTGACAATAGGTATGGCTGTAGATGCCAATGTGCTGATTTTCGAGCGTGTTCGTGAGGAGCTGCGATCTGGTAAGGCAGTGGTAGCAGCATTGAACTCTGGATTCGGAAAAGCGTTGACCACCATCATTGATGCGAACCTGACGACCATAATAGCGGCAGCGTTCCTTTTCGCTTTCGGGCGTGGACCAATACGAGGTTTTGCCGTGACTCTCGCAGTTGGTTTGATGGCCAATCTCTTTACATCGGTTTTTGTTTCACGGTTGATTTTCGATTTGGGTTTATCACGGAAGCAGCAAGTGAAGGAGCTAAGCATATAGTTTTAGATAATTTACTCCCGGTTTGGGATGGGCTCCCAAATTTGCAGCAGTTTCTTTATTACGAGCATTGGTGTTTGTGGCGCAAGGGAGTCTGAGTGTTGAGTTAATGGAATTATTCAAAACCACAAATATTGATTTTCTGGGGCGCCGGAAATATTTTCTGGCTCTGTCAGCAGTGCTGATTACGGCCGGATTGGCGAGCATTATATCCAAGGGCGGCTTGAAGATGGGGATCGACTTCAAAGGAGGGACTCTCGTCTATGTCAAGTTTGCGGAACCTCCCAACGTAGCTCTCATTCGCACGGCACTCACCGAGAAGGGCTTATCGGTTGCCGGTCTGCAGCCCTTTACTGAGGTGGGTGGGACCAACGAGCTCAAGATAGATCTCGACTTGGTTTCCGAGGACGAAGATTTGACTTCCGGGCGAACGCAGATCGTCGAGACACTTGATGAACTTTATCCTAAAGAGGAAGGCAAGCTCGATTTTAACAATGCTGGGAGTGAAGCTCTGGCATTGCGGCTTGGAGACAACGACAGAGTTTCTGGATTGGGTTTGACAACTGATGAACTGCGAGAAGTTGCGGAGACACTGATTGCATTTCGTGATCAAGCGCCGCATTCGGGATTGGTTAGAGATTTTTCATTGTTTACTTCCGTTCCGGGGGTAAACCCAGATGTCATAACCGCACTTCCGGAAGCAACCTACCTCGGTGGGTATGCAATTCGTGGCTTGGGGGCGGTAGGCCCAAAGATAGGTGCCGATCTTCAGCTTCAAGCTAGGAACGCAACTCTAGCTGCTCTGGGCGGTATGTTACTCTACATTGCGTTTCGTTTTGAGTGGGTTTACGGTGTGGCCGCGGTTGTTGCGGTATTTCACGATGTTCTTGTCACGCTGGGATTCCTTTCTTTCTTCGACAGAGAGATCGAATTGCCTGTGATTGCAGCTCTTTTAACGCTTGTCGGTTATTCCATGAACGATTCGATTGTAATTTTTGACCGTGTGCGCGAAAACAGAAAACAGCCAAAGAAGCAGCCACTCTTACAGGTGTTGAACTTAAGTGTCAACCAGACTATGGCTAGAACACTTTTAACTTCGGCCTTGACACTGGTAGCGGTAGTGGCGCTATTCTTATTCGGTGGCGAGGCGTTACGGGGATTTTCGTTTGCTCTTGTCGTGGGAGTTGTGGTTGGAACCTACTCATCTATTTTCATTGCGGGACCAATTCTGCTATGGTGGCAGGGGTCGAGAGATGCGCGTGTAGCCGGCGGCGGCCGGCCGCGACACTGATAGATACTGAATTGATTAGAAATTATTGATGGAACGTGATAGACTGTTCAGCCGAGAATTAGCGAGGGGATGGGAGTATGTTTGAACAGAGTTTGATGTCCACTGCTGTTGGAAAAACCAGGACAAGCTGGACTGTGGCTTTGTCCTTTGGATTACAGGTTTTGATGATTGGTGTAGGAATTTTAATTCCTCTTCTTAACTATTACGAGTTGCCAGCTGGGCAGTTGATGGGTTTTTTGGTTGCACCACCACCACCACCCCCCCCCGCGCCTCCGCCGGTCGTGACCCGTAAGGTTGTGCCTGAACAGTACAATCCTATGGCAACCCCGGTGGCAATTCCGGATCGTGTGGCAATCATCCAGGATGAGGAGCCCCCACCTGCGGCCAGCATAGCTGGAGTCGTCGGTGGAGTTGCTGGTGGAGCGGTAGGGGGAGCATTAGGTGGGGTGATTGGAAGTATAGTTTCCAGCACGCCGATAGTAGCCCCGCCACCACCGCCGGTCAAAAAGGCACCGCCACCACCACCCAAGCGCATTAGAGTGGGAGGTGCAGTCAGTCGAGCTAACTTGATACGACAGGTGAGGCCGGTGTATCCGCCTTTGGCGAGACAGGCCCGCATACAGGGGACTGTCAAGTTAACGGCAATAATTTCTAAGACCGGCTCGATTGAGAAGTTGGAAGTGCTCCAGGGTCATCCGCTATTAATTCCGGCGGCTTTGACAGCGGTCAAACAGTGGCGTTACAGACCGACCCTGCTCAATGGAACACCGGTAGAGGTTGTGACTCAGGTAGATGTCCACTTTACTCTACGAGGTTGAGGTAAGTGAAGGTGAAGTTTTTTAACGTCTTTTGGCCAGCTTGCTGGCGCGGGACGCGGTTTGGAATCGGTTCTTAAGAATTGTGAATAGGAGGAAGGTTTAATGCTCACGCAGTTTTCGTTTTATGGAATGTTGTTGCTGCAACAGGAAGTCGGTTTTGACATGGTATCCATGTGGAACCAGATGGGATTTGCCGCTCGAGCGGTGGTCATCATAATGTTCCTGATGTCAGCCTGGTCAATCGGTGTAATGATCGATAGGTATATAGCTTTCAATGGAGCTAAGAAGTCATCAAAGGCTTTTGCGCCAGCAGTGGCAGGTGCGTTGCGGGACGGTAATCTGGCTGACGCCATCAAGTTAGCTGACCGACACAAAAAGAGCCATTTGGCTAAAGTTGTTGTCGCAGGTTTAAAGGAGTACAGTGCCGCAGAAGGAAACATAGAGTCCTCTGAGGCCGCTCTGGATCGGTCGCATGCGATCGTTAGTGCCGAGCTAAAGCGCGGTCTAGGTGGATTGGCTACGATCGGCTCGACAGCTCCGTTTGTTGGTTTGTTTGGTACCGTGATTGGTATCATCAACGCGTTCCAAGGGATTTCGGCTGAAAAGTCAACCGGTTTGGGAGCAGTTGCCGGTGGTATTTCTGAGGCGCTAGTTGCCACTGCGATCGGTCTTTTTGTGGCGATCCCGGCGGTTTGGATGTTTAACCACTTTAATGAGAAGGTCCAAGGTTTTACCGTGGAGATGAATAATGCTTCCTCGGAATTACTTGACTACTTTTCAAAGAAGGCAGCAGGCTAGGTAATAATTTTTCGAATCGATTCTCTTTGGCGGCGGCGGGTGTGACCTCGCCGTCGTAGTGGACTGGTGAGGACTTAGACATGTCAAAAAAAGGCAAAAGAAGCGACGCGGGCGGTCCAATAAACGCAATTAACGTGACTCCCATGGTGGACGTGATGTTGGTACTGCTCATTATTTTTATGGTTATTACGCCCATGCTCAGCAAGGGCGTTAGTGTGGATATGGTGCGAGCCCGCAATCCGGTATCCATGGACGAGGCTGATAAGGAAGACGCCATAGTGGTTGCGATTACTCGTGATGGACGCGCCTTTCTCGGCAGAGGTATGGTTCAACCCGAGGAATTGGCTGTTCAGGTTGAAGACGCCGTGAGCAATAAGATGGATAAAACGGTCTATGTCAAGGCAGATGCGCGATCTCGCTACGAAGTGGTGGTTGAGATTGTCAATGCGCTTCGAGCTACTGGCGTCGACACTCTAGGTTTGTTGACAGACAAGATCCAAGACAGCAGCGATGCAGCACCTGTTGTCTCAATGTAGGATGACTCACACTCAGGACAGTTAGGACTATCAGGAGGAAACAGCAATGGCGATGGCAATGGGAGGAGATGGAGAAGGCGGGATTGTTGATATCAACATGACGCCCCTCATCGACGTTCTTCTTGTTTTACTGATTATTTTTATGGTTATTACACCGCTGACTCCCAAGGGGTTAGAAGCGTTGGTTCCTCAGCCCAACGAAAATCAAGAAGCAGCTGAACCGACTAGTGATGCACGCACTGTGGTGGTATCGATCGGAGCTGATCGTCGCATTATGATTAACCGCGAACCGGCACAGAAAGGTGTACTGGAAGAACGGCTGAGGGATATATTTAAAACTCGAGCTCAGCGGGTGATGTTTATTCGTGGCGCTCCGGCGCTGGAGTACCGTGAAGTAGCGGAAGTTATTGATATCGCTAAAGGTGCTGGGGTAGACAAAGTTGGTTTGATGACGGAGGATCTAGAGGGCGCGTTCTGACGCTCATAAACTGCTCTTCCGGCTGTCTGGCCGGTTGGAAATTATGAGCAATGCTGAAGGAGATATCGAAATGGATAAGAGGACAACAACTTTCTGTTTGATGGTGGCACTTGTAGTAGGCGCTCTGTCGTTGGGTTGCCAGGACAAGATTGATTACCTCAAAGCGCGCAGCGAACTAAATCAGGGAGTTAATGCCTTTGGTCGCTCAGACTACCCCTATGCAGTCATTCACTTTCAGAAGGCGTATGATCTTGATCCGGAGCTAGCCACCGCAGAACAGTATTTAGCAACTTCGTATATGATGCAGTACATTCCGGGTGGGAGATCGGAGGAAAATCTCGCAATTGCCACTAAAGCTCTCGAAGTCTTCGAGTCCGTTCTAGGGAAGGATCCGGAAAACGCTTCAGCTCTTGCTTATGTGGCCAGTCTTTATTTCAATATGGGAGATAAGATGGCCGAAGCAAAGGAAGCGTACACTACCCTGATTGGCCTCGACCCCTCTGATAAGCAAGCTCGCTACACCATGGGAGTTATCGCATGGACGGAGACGTATCAGCCGCGTGTTGACACAAGGGCAGAGTATTACATGAAACCGGAGGATCCGGGGCCTTTCAAAGTGTGGTGTGATACCAATAGACGTCTTTCTCGCAGCGCTCGCAGGGCATGCAACGAAGCACGCGACAAACTTTTGGAAGAAGGCCTTCCAGTTCTCGAAGGTGGCATGGAGCACTTAGAAAAGGCCATAGAGTTGGACCCCGACTACAGTGATGCTATGGCCTATCTGAATCTGTTGTACAGAGAGCGGGCAGACCTCGCGGAAACCAAGACGGAGTACCAAGAGTATACTGACCAGGCTGACCATTGGGTAAATCAAACCCTGGAAGCCAAAAAGCGTGTTGCGGAAGCGGGCACGCAGGACATGTTCCAAGAAGGACAATAGTTAACACAGAGATCTCATAATGACCCTGAGGGTGTAAGCCCTCGGGGTTTTCTTTTTCCCGAAAGACGGCGAGAGTCTCACCCAATGGCTATCGACCCCACAATGGATCCTCCCAAAGCGACCGAACTTGACGTTGAGCAGCGGTTTTGTCAATTACAGGACAGAGTTGCCGAGGATCGCCCTCACGATGACCTCTCTTTATTGAGGGGTTCGTTTGACTTTGCATTCGAACGGCATGGAAAACAGCTACGTGAATCCGGCGATCCGTACATGAGTCACCCTGTGGAAGTGGCCCATATACTTTCCGAGATGGGGCTGGATCTTGTGTCCATAGTTACAGGCTTACTGCATGATCTTGTGGAAGATACCAATGTCAGTGTAGCGCTCATTCGTAGCCGTTTTGGCCCCGAGGTAGCCCGTTGTGTTCAAGGTGTAACGAAACTGGGTAAGCTCGATTACTATTCTGCCGAAGAAAGACAGGCAGGAAGTTTTCGCAAGATGCTGTTGGCGATGGTGGATGATATTCGTATCATTCTTGTCAAGCTTGCCGATCGGCTACACAACATGCGGACACTCGGGCATCTAGACTTGGAGAAACAACAACGCATTGCGCAAGAGACACTAGAGATTTACGCACCAATTGCCCTACGCCTGGGGATGGGTAAAGTTCGTGAAGAACTTGAAGACTTATCATTGTCGTTTATCGAACCTTCCTCTTACGAGGAAATACGCAGCCAAGTTGAGCATGATAGCGCCAAGAACGAAAAATTCTTGCTTTCCACCGAACAGGTTTTGACCGGTGCTCTCGCGGCTGCTCAAATTCCCGCTATGCTCGAAGGTCGCATCAAACGGATTTATTCGATATATCGCAAGTTACAGCAACAGAACATTGCACTCGACCAGGTTTATGACTTGTTGGCACTGAGAGTAATTACGGATTCAGAAAGTAACTGTTACGCTGCGCTCGGTGTGATTCATGGCCTGTGGCGGCCAGTACCGGGCCGTATAAAGGACTTTATTGCTACGCCACGCTCCAATCTTTACCGATCTCTGCACACCTCTGTCATTGATAAACAGGGCAGAACCTTTGAAGTGCAAGTCCGAACTGAGGAGATGCACCAGATGGCTGAGCAGGGCATTTGTGCTCACTGGAAGTATAAGGAAGGCCGTTTAGGTGCAGACAGCGAAGATAGTCGCATCGAATGGCTACGCCAGTTAGTTGAATGGCAGAGGGACATGACGGACCCTAGCGATTTTCTGGCAACCCTCAAGATTGATCTCTACCCTGAAGAAGTTTACGTCTTTACACCACAGGGCAAGCTTCTGGTTCTACCTCGAGCAGCTACACCGGTCGATTTTGCTTACGCCATTCACACGGAGGTTGGTCACTGCTGCGTGGGCGCAAAAGCGAATGGCCGAATAGTACCTTTAAACTATCACCTCCGCAACGGTGACATCGTGGAGATTTTGACAAAGCCTAACCGTGCCCCAAGTCGCGGTTGGTTGTCTAGCGTGAATACATCACGAGCGCGGAACAAGATTAAACACTGGTTGAATACTCAACAGCGAGAAAAAGCCGAACAGATAGGACTCAAATTACTAGAAAAAGAAGCCCGTAGAGCACGGATTTCTCTTGAAAAATTCGACGATCAAGTACTTGCTGTTCTGAACAAACAATACGGTGTGAGCAGTCTCAAGGATCTATACGCTGCTCTTGGTTATGGGAAGCACTCAGCCCGCAATATCATCACACAACTGTTTTCATCAGCGGACAAAAGTGCTACCAACGTGAAAGCGTCATCGAGCACATCCTCTGTGGAGTCAGATTCTTCTGATTCTGATCATCAGGTCCTAAGTGTCAAGGGAACCGATGATATTCTGGTTTATCGGGCACGGTGTTGTAATCCAATCAAAGGCGAACCGATTGTGGGGTACGTTACTCGTGGCAAAGGAGTTTCTGTGCATTCTGCGACTTGTTCAAATGTCCAGAGACTACTGTACGAAACCGATCGTCGTATGGATGTCGAGTGGGCGAGTGGATCTGAGAACACTTACAGAATTCACTTGGTAATTCAGCTTCATGATCGCCCGGGAATTTTGGCTGATCTTAGTGCAGCAATTTCCGAACAAAACGTGAATATCTCTAGTGTGGAAAGTCGTCAAGGTCGAGAAAGGAATGGTCTTGGGGCTGTAGAGGTAATTTTGGAGATCAAAAATATTGACCAACTCAACCAAGCGATCAGTAGCTTAAAGAAAATTACAGGGGTTCGACATGTGCGCCGCAGTCGGCCGAAGTGAGGCTATTTGACTGGTCAGCATCCTGTTTTGTAGAAGTTATCCAGAGCCATCCAAAGCAGAATGTTGAATTGCCAAAACTCTACAATTTTGGTCGCAGATTACGCAGGCGCTTCATGACATCGTTGACTCCTCGACCTAGATAGTCGTGGAGGGTACTATATTCTGCGAACAACTTGTCGTATATGGCTTTAGCCTCTGCATCGGGCTTGTAGTGTTTTTCCTGTAAGCTCGCCATACAGGCGATGGCAGAAGGAAAGTCTTGGTAGTATTCTGCAGCGACAGCTCCATGAATTGCTGCACCGAGCCCGGAGGCTTGAAATGAGTGTGGTAATAGGATATCTCGCCCAGTTACATCTGCAAAAATTTGCATCACAAAAGGGCTTTTTTCCGCCAAGCCACCGCAGGCTACGATGTCACGGATAGAGACTCCCTGCTGTTCGAATGTTTCGATTACTTGTCTTGTTCCAAAAGCTGTTGCTTCTACTAATGCACGGTAAATTTCTTCAGGACGCGTCTTTAAGGTCATTCCCAAAATTACACCACTTAGTTCAGTATCCATTAGGACAGAACGACTACCATTCCACCAATCAAGCGCTATTAAGCCAGCCTCTCCTGGAATAAGAGCAGCTGCCTTCTCGGTGATTAGATCCTCAGGAGAGACTCCAGCGAGTTGAGCTTGGTTTTCTGTTGATGCGTTTATTCCATTTTCGAAGAACCACGCATATATGTCGCCAACGGCAGCTTGTCCTGCTTCGTAGCCCCAGAAACCAGGAATAATCCCGTCTTCGACCAGTCCACCACAACCCTCGACAATCTTTTTTTGGTCACCGAGTAGCATGTGACAGAGCGAAGTACCCATGATCATAGCTAGGCGCCCACTTTGAGAGAGGCTACATGCCGGGGCAGCTGCATGAGCATCTATTACGGCTGCTGAGACAGGCGTACCGGCAATTAAGCCGGTTAAATCGGCCATTTTGGAAGTCAAACCACCAGCTCTACCACCGACGGGAATCAGAGGGCCCTCTATCTTTTCTGCAATGACGTTTTTGAGTCTAGGGTCGAGCTCTTCAAAAAAATCCTTCGAGGGCCATCCTTTACCTTTGATCCACATACCCTTGTATCCGGCGGCGCATTCTGAACGACTCTCCTGTCCCACAAGTTGTCCTACCAACCAATCACCGGCTTCGAGGAAGCGGTCAGCAGCTTCATAGATCTCAGGAGCTTTTTGAAGAGTTTCAAGAACTTTCGAAAAAAACCATTCTGAAGAATATCCGCCTCCGTAGAGCTCCATGAATTCTTCCCCACGTTTGGTGGCTAGCTCGTTAATACGAGTTGCTTGCGGTTGTGCGGCGTGATGCTTCCACAATTTGACCCAAGCATGGGGATTATTCTCGAGTTCAGGTATTGATCGCAGTGGTGTCCCATCAGTTTTTGACGGCAGTATCGTACAGGAAGTGAAGTCAACACCAATTCCTGCAACACGGGCATTTTGGATTCCAGCCATTTGTAAGACGGCTGGAATGGCTTCGTAAAGCACCGTGAGATAGTCCAATGGGTCTTGCAAGGCGAAGTCGGCCTCGAGGGTTGCACCACCAGGCAACTTGCGGTCTAAAACACCGTTTGGATATGGTACGACGTGCCAAGCTACCTCTTGGCCATTGACGGCGTCGACCAGCATCACTCTTCCCGACTCTGTGCCGTAGTCAATTCCCAGAATAAAAGTTGGTTCAGGCATAGAAGGGCAAGATAGACGAAACAGACGAGAAAGTCAAAGGTGCATTATCAAAATGTAAGTTATATTGTGCTGTGGTTTCTCTAGTAATCTTGAACTTGATCCTGGAAGCCCTCGAAATTTCGCTTTGTTTCACCAAGTGAATCACCGCCGAACTTTTCTAGAAATGCCGAGGCGATGGTGAGAGCTACCATGGCCTCTGCTATTACACCGGCGGCAGGGACTACTGCTATGTCAGAGCGTTCGTAGCTGGCCATGGCAGGTTTCCTGGTTTCCAAATCTACGGATTCAAGAGGTTTTCGAAGAGTAGAAATTGGTTTTATGTACCCTCTCACAACGACGTCTTGGCCATTTGTCATACCACCCTCCAGCCCACCTGCAAAGTTTGAACCACGGTGGAAAGTCTTTTTGGGCTTGTCGTAATGTATTGTGTCTTGCACTTTTGAGCCTGGACTCATCGCAGCTAGCATACCTCTGCCTACTTCGACGCCTTTGACGGCTTGCATAGAAAGGATGGCTTGCGCCAATCGTCCGTCGAGTCTCGAATCCCAGGTAATATGTGAGCCTAGCCCTACAGGTAGACCATGAGCCACAACTTCAAAAACTCCTCCGCGGGTATCCCGAGTCTTATAGGCTTTATCGATTACAGCCTTCATGCGTTTTTCAACTTTCGGGTCGACGCAATTGAGTAGAACTTCGTCCTTTTTGGCAAGAGACTCTATTTCTTCCCATTGTGCGTCACGCTCAAGAGCCACGTCCCCAACTGCAATGACATGACTCAGAATTGAGATGCCAAATTCAGCCAAAAAGAGTTTGGCGAAAGCTCCCACAGCAACACGGCACGTGGTTTCCCTTGCGCTGGCACGCTCCAGGATGTATCGCGCATCTGGGAAGTTGTACTTGAGCACACCGGCTAGGTCCGCATGCCCAGGTCGAGGCTGTTTGACAGGTTTTGCCGCTCCATCACTGCCTGCGGCGTCTTCTACGGGTAAAGCCTCGGTCCAGTTCTGCCAGTCGCGATTCTGGAGCAAAATAGCTATTGGTGAACCGATTGTTTTCGAGTGACGTACACCAGATATTACGTGTGCCTTGTCGGTCTCTATTTTCATCCGCCCTCCACGACCGTAGCCTTGTTGTCGGCGCCATAGTTCGCGGTCGATAAAGTCAAGGGATATCGGTACTCCAGCTGGCAAGCCAGTCAGAATAGTCGTGAGAGTTTCTCCGTGAGATTCACCAGCAGTTTCAAAACGTAGCATGAATTACCTCAGCGGCGAAGAACGATACCTGTACAGAATAATGCAAGTATTTATGATAGCGAAGCAATTGGCGGTCTAGACCTGAGTTAGTTGGATTTGTGAGGAAGAGGTGACATTCCTGCTATATGTGCTCTAGCGACTTGATTTGGCCATTAGGTGTTGCTATGGACGTCAGAACCGCTCTAATCCTGACTGCCGGTTGCACAATTGGGATTACAACGCATTCCCCTTAATTAGGCTGTTCTGTGTTAGGCTGAGCAGCGTGGGAGTAAAAACATGGATTTCAATTCTTGTTTTACTTTGCCAGGTGGCGGGCACTGCCGCTTCTCGTAGCAGCTTGCGCGCCAAGGCAGACTCACAGCTTCTTCAAAACAAAAGGGCTGACAGGGACCACCTCTCGCGTATGGTAGACCGCGAGATGGTGGACAGTTGGGCGAGATTGAAACTTCTCGTGCCTGTAGCGAGTAAAACTAGGAGTTTCTATCTACATAAAATTCCAACACAATACCGCTATGTTCGACCTTGGACAAAGTTGTTTCTTGACAGAATTAGCAGCCAGTTTTATCGTCGTTTCAAACGACCATTGCGAATCACAAGCCTGACCCGCACAGTTCACTACCAGAACCAACTTTCACGCCGTAACAGTAATGCTGCATCACCTTACGGAGCGAAACGATCTAGTCACTTGACTGGTGCCAGTCTTGATATCTCTAAAAAGGGTCTTAGTGGAGCTCAAGTAAGCTGGTTGCGTAGGGTGTTACTATCACTCCACCAAAAAGAGTATCTATTTGCAATCGAAGAGTTCTACCAGCCTAACTATCACGTGATGGTCTACCGCCATTATCCCGAGTATGTAGAGATGCTTCTGGCTCGTTCTGAAAAACGCAAGAAATGATTCATACACGTACGTTCTCATAAATCCGCGGTTTTTACGGTGGGGCCGGCGAGAAATCAGCTTAGATTTAGACCGGGGAGTCGTCCAGTAGTGTCTCCGAAGTGTTCTACGTGAACTCCCATGTTATCCATCATTGTCAGAAATAGGTTTGCCATAGGGGTCTCTCTGCGGTAGGTAAGGTGCCTACCTGTCTGAAAAGAGCCCCCGCCTCTGCCTGCGATCAAGGTTGGCAGATTGTTGTGTGTGTGGTGATTTCCATCAGAAAGGCCTGCACCATACACGATCATTGAATTATCAAGTAGTGTTGAATCTCCTTCGGGGATGGTTTTTAGTTTTGTAATCCACGAAGAGAACTGTTCAACATGGTAACGGTTGATCCGCACTACCTTCTCCATCCTTTCAGGATTGTAGCGATGATGCGTTAGAGGGTGATGTCCGTCCGGTATTCCTATTTCGCGGTATGGGCGTGATGTACCTTCCCGTGTTACCAGAAAAGTTACTACACGACTTATGTCAGCTTGAAAGGCAACCGTAAGCATATCAGTCATCAGTTTGAAGTGTTCCGAAAAATCGGCTGGGATGCCATGGGGCTTTTCCATCCCGGGATCTATGTGAATACTTTCGCGTTGAGATTTTTCTATTTGCGTTTCAATAGCCCTTACTGATGTTAGATACTCTTCAAGTTTACGTTTGTCTGTCGGTCCGAGGTTACTTTGAAGCCTTCGTGTATCTTCTCCCACGAAGTCGAGAATACTACGGCGAAACCGATTACGCTGATTACGTTCTTCTGGATTCAAATGTGCCGCATCACCAAACAAACGTTCAAACAAATGCTTTGGGTTGAGAATCGGCGGCAATGGTTGCTTCTCATTTTTCCACGCAAGATTGTTCGTATAGGCACAGGAGTAGCCGGAATCACAGTCACCTGCTTGACGAGCATCTTCAAGCCCCACTTCCAAGGACGGTAAACGAGTTTGTTCTCCAATTTTGGCGGCAACAATTTGGTCACAGGAAACCCCTCCGCTAATGTCAACGGCCGACTTGCGAGGATGAACTCCCGTCAAGTACGAAGCACAGCAACGCGCATGATCACCGGCGCCATCCAGTAGAGCTCGCCCATTGTTGTTTGTCAGATTGCTCAATACTAGAAGCTCCTCCTTGATTCTTTCGAGAGGCTCAAGGGTGCGCGGTAGTTTGCCGAGTTTGCCATCCTCTTTCGGGGTCCAGTGACGCATGTCAATACCATTGGGGACGTAGACAAAAGCCATACGCACAGGTGTTTTTCCAGGAATGCGGCTCGAGGCAAAGGCCGGTGCCATGGCGTCAAGAACCGGTATTGCAATCGCAGCTCGTGCACCACGAAGGAAGGTTCTTCTCGGAAGTGTTTTTCTAGTGATCATTGCCCTATTGTTTCTATGAGTTTCTTGCCGAGACGTTGATTATTTTCGCCACGCCGCATCTGAAACGGAACACTCCGTACCACCTCGTGGATCAGTGATTGAAGAGTATAACCTTCCGCACCAAGTGCGTCCATTATGTCGACCAGCGCTTTTCTATCATAGCTCTCTAATCCACGACCTAAGGCATAAGTCAGCATCTTTTCAGTTACAGTCCTAATGAAGGATCGACGATCGTCACTGAGAATCTTTCGCAACTCGGCGGGTCCGGAGAAGGATTTTCCACTAGGAAGAGTTCCTCCCGAGTCGATCAGAAAATCTCCATCTCTTTCGCGCCATCTTCCAATTGCATCGTAATTTTCGAGGCCAAAACCAAGAGTATCCATTCGGTCGTGACAGCTAGCACACGCTGGGTTGGAACGATGCTGCTCAAGTTGTTCACGCAACGTACCTTTGACACCAAGGTTACTTTCCTCGAGTGCTGGAACATTCGCTGGTGGAGGTGGCGGAGGCGCACCCAGAATTGCTTTTAATAAAAACTTACCACGCAATACAGGAGAGGTTCTTGTGGGGTAGCTGGTGACCGTTAACACTGCTGCCTGTGTTAGTACCCCACCTCGCTTGTCTGTGTTTAGAGATACACGGCGAAAGTGGGGACCCTCGACATCTGCGATGCCATAATGACTAGCCAAACGATCGTTTAGAAATGTGAACCTAGCATCCAAGAAATCGAATAGTGGTCGATTTTCTCGTAACATAGCTTCGAAGAAAAGCTGCGTTTCTGTTTGCATTGCTTTGCGAAGACCAGGGTCCCAAGCGGGAAATTTATCTGTATCGGGAATGACACTATCTAAGTTGCGAGTTTCCAGCCACTGACCTCCAAAATTTACGGCCAAAGCAGCAGATTTTTTGTCGAGCAGCATTCGATTTACTTGGGAAGCTAGAACGGTTGAGTCCCTTAGGTCGCCAGTTTCGGCTAGTGAAAGTAGCTCATCATCTGGTGTTGAACTCCATAGAAAATAACTGAGCCGTGAAGCGAGTTCTGTATTAGAGATGGGATGTATTTCAGCTGGGTCGATCGGATTCGAATCGTGCTCTATGCGGAATAGAAAGTGTGGTGAAATAAGTATTGTTTGAATTGCCAATTGCAATCCACGTTCGGTGGGCTGACCTTCCCGTTGCGCTTGTTTGACAAACTTTACTAGTGAGGCAACCTCCTTGTCGATAACTGGGCGGCGATAAGCTCGACGGGCAAACCGAGATAGTATTGAATATACGCACTGATCTCCACTGTTTGGATCACAAATCAAGATGTTTTGTTCTGCTAAGTTTTCAACATCGGTCGGAAACGGTCCAACAAAAGAGATTGACTCTAAAAACTTGTTTTTTTTGCGGTTGTAAAGGTCTTCTTTGCACAGAGTGCTAACAAAGTTGTCGTCTGCAAAGCTGACTTGAAAAGTATGGTCGCCAGCCTCGAGGTGAAGTCGCATCTCTTCAATTGAGCGAGGCGAAAAATACACTAACTTCGTTGGTGTGGTTTCAACCTGTGTCGAATGAATTAGCTTTCCATTCATGTGGAGGTTCATTCTTACTGGAGGACTGCCGGGAGGGCGTTCGCCGGGAAGCCCTATACGTATAATGTACTCGCCGTCCCATTCGATGCGGTGTGTGGTTTCGATCGAGCCAGAAGTGAGTTGTATTATGGTCCCATCGCGTGCGCTGTAGGTGGCTTCAAGAGGTTTATCAGGAAGTGAGTTGCCACCAAATGCAGCGGCAGCGATCCATTCCGCTGCAGCCACATATTTTTCCATTAACAAAGGGGAGATAGTGAGCACATCACCAATGTTGTCAAAACCATAACCAGAGTCATCGCTAGGGAACGAATCCTTAACTCGAAAAGAAACACCAAGCAAATCTCGGATTGTGTTGGAGTATTCATTTCGGTTTAGGCGACGAGTGGTGACGCGACCTGGGTCAATGGGCATGCTGCGGTCGGCGTGCTCAAATGCTTTTTCGACGAAATTAATAAAAAAATCAATGTGACTTTTAGGTGGTCGAGTTATACCACGAGGAGGCATTTCACCAGCACTCACCTTTTGCAGGATGAGTTCCCAATTCTCACGATATTTTTCAATTGAGGTGGTTTGCATAAAGGTGTCTAAATTCAATCCCCCGGATGATATTTGGGCATTGTGGCAGGGGCGACAAGTATTCATCAGTAACGGCTTGACTGCTTTGTCAAAACTGGAATTGGATTCTGAAGGCAGTAGCAATGCTGTTGTTTTGAGGGTTGTACCAGAGACGTTTGGTGCAATTAATGCAGATGTTAGCAACAGAACGAAAGGGTGAAAAGTGACAAACTGCATATACTACTTCACTATACGACAGAAGGATTGTTTTAGGAAAAGGTTCCCTCAGGGCGACGATGTGTCCGCCTCCGAGGGTATAAAGTGTAGCTATGGAGTGTTGTCTCGGCATCCAGAGGTGGAGCTTGATTGAGTCCTGTCGGTGGTTTTCATTTTTAAAATTATGAGCCGTGTAATTGCCATTATTTTTTCATCGATCCTTATTGGTGTCAGTGTAAAAGCTGCTGACCTCTCTGTAAAACTTGATGCTGTGATCAAGAAAGCAGTGGACGAAGGCAAGATGCCTGGTGCCGTCCTTTTGGTTGCTCGAGAGAGTGAAATTCTCTATCACAAGGCACACGGATTACGGGCTATCGAGCCACATCGACTTCCGATGAAAGTGGATACGATTTTTGACTGTGCGTCATTGACCAAGGTTGTGGTAACTGCACCAGCCGTAGCGATGTTAATAGAGGAAGGCCGAATAAGATTGACCGATCGAGTCACCAAGCACTTACCTGAGTTTTCTGGCGGTGAGTCGCCGATCACCATTAAACAACTTCTGACACATTTTTCCGGATTGCGCCCTGATGTTGATCTTGAACCAGAATGGTCGGGGTATCAGTCAGGCATTCAAAGAGCCTACAAAGAAGTTCCAATTGTTCCTCCCGGATCTGAGTTTGTCTACAGCGACATCAACTATATTCTATTGGCAGAAATTGTTCGAAAGATCACCGGAAAATCTATCGATGAGTTTGCCGAAGAACGAATTTTTATGCCGTTGGATATGACGGAGACAAGTTTTCGCCCTGCTAAAACTCTCTTGCCACGGATAGCACCCACTGAACGACTAACCAACGGAGTATTGCTACACGGAATCGTACATGATCCGACCACAAGATTTATGGGTGGCGTGTCGGGGCATGCAGGTCTGTTTTCGACCGCTGACGATTTGAGTCGTTTTGCTCAAATGATGCTTGATGGTGGGCGATTTGGAGTCAAGCGTGTTCTAAGTCCATTATCAATTTCGACCATGACATCGTCGCATAGTCCCCATATGCACCCTGTTCGACGTGGCTTAGGTTGGGACATTGATTCACCCTATTCCTCTACGCGTGGTGATCTGTTCCCGGTCGGTTCATTTGGACACACTGGTTACACTGGCACGTCAATATGGATTGATCCTTTGACGCAGACCTATATCATCCTATTGACGAATCGAGTGCATCCAACAGTCAAGACCTCTGTTGTCGCATTGCGTAGCCAGGTGGCGAACATTGTCGCCGCGAGTATTGATAACGACGGTGCCACCCGCAGCGGCAATCAACAACGTGTTTATACTTCACAACGAGCCCATGTTTTGAGTGGACTTGATGTGTTAGTGCGAGATAAATTCAAACCACTAGAGGGTAAGCGTGTTGGATTAATTACCAACCACACTGGTATTGATCATCAGCGTCGGCGCAACGTAGATTTACTGGTCTCAGCACCGAATGTGGAACTCAAAGCTATTCTTTCTCCTGAACATGGGCTTGACGGTGCACATGACCAGGTTGATATTGGAGATACCATTGATGTGTCTACAAATCTTCCTGTTTACAGCCTGTACCGCAAAAACAAACGTCGCCCCTCGATAGAAATGCTAGAGGGTTTAGATGCACTAATCTTTGACCTACAAGATATTGGCACGCGTTTCTACACTTATGCGACGACGATGGCCTACGCGATGGAAGAAGCCGTTCAACAGGACATACCTTTTTATGTGCTTGACAGACCTAATCCTATCACCGGTCTGATGGTTGAAGGACCCGTTCTGGACAGTAACAACCGCTCGTTCATCGGATATTTCCCAATGCCCGTCAGGCATGGCATGACCATAGGTGAATTGGCCACAATGTTCAATGCAGAAGAGCAGATCAACGCAGATTTACGAATAATCAAAATGGAAGGTTGGGAACGACATCTTTGGTTTGATGAAACTGGTCTGCCATGGGTCAACCCCTCACCTAATATTCGAACCCTTGAGCAGGCGTTACTCTATCCGGGTATAGCTTTGCTCGAAAGCCTTCCGAACTATTCAGTAGGCAGGGGCACAGAAACCCCCTTTTTGTTCGTTGGTGCGGATTGGCTCAATGAAGAAGCATTATTGGCTCGCTTACACCAGGCGAGGTTAGCGGGAGTCGGGTTTTACTCGGTGGTACGTACGCCTACTGCGGCTAATTTCGCTGGGCAGGCTATTCCTGGGATTCAGATCAGTATCCTCGATCGCAATACCGTGCAACCTACACGAGTTGGTTTGGAAATCGCTTCAGCGCTCTACGAACTCCACTCCGACCAGATTGATCTAGACAGTGCGGTTGGTTTGATAGGAAACCACAGAACCATTGAAGGGATCAAAACCGGCATAGGGCCTGGTTTGCTGTGGTCAGCCTGGAAGAAGCAGCAAGAGCAATTCATTGCTACGAGAGCTCTCTATTTACTCTATTAATACTTAAAAGAGTTAACTTGCAGACGGGGTGGTTCTGAAATCGTGTACTGCAGTGTTTCTGGTGAGTCATGGTAGTAGCAAAATTCCGCGAGCCAAAAAAATAAGTCCTATGACCACACCAGAAGCTACTATGAAGCCATTGATATCGACTTTGAAACGTCCGTAGAATACCTTCCAGCCTTGGTTTAACCTGAGGTCGAATAAGTTAGCTATTAAAAGGTCGTGTCCTTCCTTGGTTACTAATTTTTCTTTGCCGGTTGAGTCGTCAAAACAACTAGCACTATGCAAGCGTTCATAGAAGGCATCGAGTACAGTCTTCGGTTCTGGTTTTGTTATCAGGCTGACAAAAATCAACGTGGCAAAACCGGCCAACATTGACAGTCCAAAATTCCAATCTTGCCAGCGCAATAATATCCCATAGTCCCGGAAAGTCATCCAGAAGAATAGGGTGCTTGAGACCAGTAGAGACATAAAAGCGCCATAGCGATTTGCTCGCCGCCATGCGATTCCACCCAACATACTGATGCCCATGAAAGCAGAGATAGTCTCGGTGAAGAGAAAGGCTTCTAAAACAATATCGACATAGAGACCAAAAAGAACCCCAAGTGTCGTTACCGTTACACCAGACAGGCGACCGACGTTCATGTAGTGCCGGTCGGAGCGATTGCCAGCTAAATACCGACGATAGAAGTTTTGAGTAAATAGCGCACCACTGTCTACGGTAAATGCGGAGCAGGTCGACATGTTTGCTGCGAGTACACAGGCAATCATCAACCCTACGGCCCCAGGAAACAATAGCTCTCGTGTGGCATACCCAAAAGCGTCTTCACGATCAGCAAGCACATCACCTGTTTCCATCAGTAGTACCATCACGATGAGTCCGACGACTGCCCATCCGATTGTGCAGAACCGTTTGATGAAGTTGCCGTAAGTCATTCCGATGCGACAACTTCTTTCGTCCTTGCCCGTACCGATGGCGGCAATCATGTGAGGTTGTGCTGTTATGCCGACCAGGCCATTAATAGTAAGCATGAGGATGGTGAAGACTCCAATATCACCAGGAGTAACCAGCGAAAGCATCTCCGGCTGGACGTTACTTTGAATACTAGAGAAACCGCCGATTCTCATTAACCCTATTGGTATAAGTAAAAAAGAGAGAGCAATAATAAAAAAACTCTGCACAAAATCTGTGTAAGCCGCGGCAACTAAACCGCCGACCAGACTGTATGCCAGAAAAGTTGCTGTCATTGCAATGACAACTGTGTTGGGGGTCACTGCTTCGCCAGCTGCCACGCTGACAAGCTTGCCGGCTCCCTTGAGCATGGCGCCCATATTGAAAGAGAAAAAGGCGAGCGCAAAAAAAGTATAGATTACCCCCATGGATTTGCCATAGCGATCTTCGTAGACTTCGCCAAGCGTTGTGCGACGCATGCGCCGGAACAATGGTCCAAGAAGCCAATAGAAGGGGGTGATAAAGAGATTTTTCCACTGGTACCAGATTGCTGAGTAACCAGATTGAAAGACGGCACCTGCGAGCGACACAGGCATTTCAGCGTGAGTCCCGACCCCAAATGCTTGACCCAAAATCAACCAGACGCTGAAACCACGGTTACCTAAAAAGTAGTGTTCAGTTTTGTTAACGCGTCGCGAAACAAACAGTCCGACTGATACGATGCCAGCGAAATAAGCAGCAATGACAACCCAGTCGAGCCAATGTAGCAGTATGGTGTTCACTATGAAGACGGTTGGCTATTACAACACAATTGGCGGTTTTAGTGAAGCATATGCCATTAAATCATAACCCTAGTTATTGCTGACCTCATGGTTCTTTGTGAGCATTGGTTTATCAGGTTGACGCGGATGATGTGTAGTGATTTGAAAGTGATCGACGGTCAGGGCCAAGTACGATTAAGTAGTTCCGCAAGTCGTACACCACCCTTTAGCAACTGCTCTTCAATAACACCCCTAGCACGCTCCAGGTACATTTCATCGAGCACTTTGGGTGATCCCGTGGGCAAAAGTCCGTAGGCAACACGGATTGCTACCAGGTGCGTTTCCCAGCTCCAATCACGGAGTGTCCCTTTGCTCCACTCACGCTTGAGTTCTGGTGTGACGCTACGGATAAGGCGCCTTGAAAACTCCTCTTCGGTTTCATCGTTTAACTCGAGAATGGCTGAATTCCAGACCTCGCCGAGGCTCATTGAATGGCCATTGAGTTCAACTGGAATATCCCACCCATGCTGATCTTGTGAGTGTCCGAAATGTAGCGGTTGATGTAAGTCCCCACCAAAGTGAACAATGAATTTAACAGGCTCCAGCAAATCGCTTTTTCTCCGCAGAGCGAGTCGTGCTATACCGACAAACAAACGCGTTTTTGCAGTGATACAGTTTCCTTCTGGGCAGTCTCTCTCCATGTCGAGCGATGTAGCACTAGGCGCAATGCGAAGATGATGCCAGGGGGCAGTTTCTGGACGTTGTTTCTGAATTTCGTCTGCCCACGTAGCTAGTTCTTCCAAGGCAACATTTTTACCAAAATAAAAATTTAAACGACTTTTTGCTTTTGGGGAGAGATGCTGTTTTGCAATACGCCCGATGACTCGGTGGCCTATAGGTCCCCATGCATTAGCTGCTACAGGTAGAGAGATAAAAGAAATCAATACTGCAGACAAGACCAACACCTTTACGTGTTTAGAAGTTCGAGTTCGTCGAAGACTTACCATAACCTTGTTACGATACTAGATGTTTGGTGCTGTTGTTGGGTTACCCCGTCGGGTTTTTGCCCTCACAACAGTTTTTGTATCGATGTGACTGAACCTGTTTTATGACTGTTACGGATATTGCAAGCCTAGTAGGTGGAGTTGTCAAAGGCAACGCCGAGCTGGAAATCCATAGTGGTAACACTATTGAGATGGCTACGGAGGATCAGATTGCATTTGTTTTGAGTGACAAAGCAGAAAAGATCAAAGAGTCGATGGCTGGGTGCTTACTTGTGGAAGAAAACATGCATGCAGAGGAAGGGCGTACCATAATTCAAGTTAAGCAACCACGCAATGCATTCGCTAAGGTTCTACAAACCCTTCATCCCGTTGAGCACCCCCCCCAAGGAGTTCATGCTTCTGCAGTTGTGGCTGAGTCGGCGATTTTAGACAAAGGAGTAGCGGTTGCTCCTGCGGCAGTGATCGGGAATCATGTTCGAATTGGTGAGAATTCCACTATCGGACCTCACGTGGTTATTGGTAGTGGTTGCACCGTTGGAGCTGGGTGTTGTATATCGGCTGGAGTTGTTCTCTACGCTGGAGTCAGGCTTGGGGATCGTGTGATCTTGCATGCAGGATGTGTTGTGGGGGCAGATGGTTTTGGGTATGTGTTCGAAGAAGATCACCACGAAAAATTTCCCCAGGTTGGTACGGTTGAAATTGGAGACGACGTTGAATTAGGGGCCAATGTTTGTATTGACCGAGGAGCACTTGGAGCGACTACGATTGGCGATGGAACAAAACTCGACAACATGGTCCATATTGGACACAATTGTCAGATCGGGTGTCACGTCCTAATCGCTGCCCAGACTGGCTTGTCCGGTGGCTGTGTAATAGAAGACTACGTGGTTATGGGTGGCCAAGTTGGAATGGGTGAGCAGGCTCATGTTGGAGCTGGAGCTCATATTGGGGGTCAGAGCGGCGTGTTGCCTCATCGCCGCATTCCCCCCGGTCAAACTGTCTGGGGAACACCTTCGCGGCCCCATCGTGAATATTTGAAAAAACAAGCGCTGGTCGAGCGGCTTCCGAAGATTATTGCTGAGCTGCGAGAAATAGAAACTCGGCTTGATCACGAACTTGATGAGAAACGAGAGAAATGAAACTTGTAGTCATCGGTGGACACAGTCGAAGCATTGGTAAAACGTCTCTCATGGCAGGCGTGATTGCTGCCTCACATGAGCGCAAGTGGACGGCAATTAAAGTCACGCAATATGGTCACGGTATTTGTTCCGATCATGGTGATGAATGCAGTTGCGCGATGGAAGACCCTAATTGTTCCTATGCAGTAACACGAGAAGACGATCCGAATTCCGGGACGGACACATCACGTTTTTTAGAAGCAGGAGCTGAAGATGTCTATTGGGTCCGAACAAGGCTGGGGCAACTTGATAAGGCACTACCGGAAATGCGGCGACTTCTAAGTAAACGCGAGTTCGTTATTGTGGAATCAAACAGCATCTTGAGGTTTTTTAATCCGGATGTCTACTTACCGGTGCTCCATTTTCAAGTAGAGGATTTCAAACTTAGCAGCAAACTTTATCTCAATCGTGCTGATGCCTATGCAGTCGTTGGCACACCTCCGAAAAAGACAGGTTGGCGAGGTGTTGACCTCGAAACCTTGGAAAGAAAGCCTTTTTTTCGGATTGCACCACCGGGCTACTTTTCGTCCAGTGTGATGAGATTTATTTCAGAGCGATTAACTTAAGTTCTAAGCAGTCTGCATCAGCTACTGCGGTAATTGGTGAATTCCATGTGAATCCCAAAATCGTGTTCCTTGAGGGCAGCCATGACCGCCTGGAGGTCGTCGCGTTTTTTGCCACTGATGCGCACTTGGTCAGACTGGATAGATGCCTGCACTTTACGTTTTGTACCTTTCACCAACTTGACGATCTCTCGCCCTTTTTCTACAGGGATTCCCTGTTGCATCTCCACTTCTTGTACCACTGACGACCCCGCCGCTGGTTGGAGTTTTCCAAAAGTGAGGCTGCGCACGGGGATGCCGCGGCGTATTAATTTCTGCTCCAATATCTCCCTTACCGCTCGTAACGTGAATTCATCAGGTGTTTTCAAAATTATTTTAAATTTAATTTGATCCAGATCTACCTCACTTTTGGTGTTTTTGAGATCGTAGCGTGTGCGCAGTTCCTTGCTTACCTGCTGAACAGCGTTACTGACTTCCTGTAAATCAATTCGTGACACTACATCGAAACTATTTACGGCCATTTTTGCCTCCACTATCTCTTGATATTCCAATAAAAGTTTAGCGTTCAACGTCCCGCGTGGTTTTCAAGATACTTCTGGTGACACGATCTACAATTTCCGGAACCATGGCTTCAACTGCAGAAGCCACAGCAGCGCTTAATTTTTCTGTATTCACTGGAGGTGCTTTCTCAAGTACTACCTCGGCGGCTTTGCCATCGAGTTCTTTTCTCGGCGTGGTCGAAGGTCTATGAACTGTTCCCGAAATGGCTACATAGGATTCGAAAACTGGGGACGAGTTTGTTGTTGAGTGATCGTTTCGTTCTAATTGAGATGAGGTCGAGCTAGTATCATTGACAGAACCCTTTGTGATGTCTAGAGGTGCAGTCTCTGAGCTGTTGACAGTCGACACCATTTCTTGGTCTAAAAGATTTCGAATTGTTCTCAAGACCAAATCTGAATCTAACGGTTTCCAAAGTATGCCGTCGGCGGATACCAATGACGTCTCACGAGTCGTCAAAGATTCTCGTGGTCCAGCTAATAGAACGACACGTATTTCTGCTAGTTCAGGATTTCCCTTGACCAGACGACACAATTCGATACCCGACACGCCATTCATTCGCGTGCCGAAGATTGCTAAATCGGGTCGATGTTGAATGGCTTGGTCTAAAGCTCCATCACTGTCCGAAGCCAACCACACTTGATAGCCTTCTTCCGTGAGGATTTGACTACCCATTCGGCGAGTGTGTGGGTTGTCGTCTGCAATTAAGATGGAAGGCACGTTAGATACTCAATTGGTGTAAGAAAAAGTTCCGGCAAGTTCAGGTTATTGTACGCAAACGTGGGCCCTTGCGCGACAGGGTACTTAATCTGTGGCTACTGTATTGCCACCTATCGTCGTAGTACGGTCGTTGAGAGCGTTCTCTGTTGACTCCGATTTCTTGCCGTATCTGCTCGTCACCTTTGTTTTTTTACTGATGCTCCCGAGATGGCTACATAAGACGCGAAGGTCAAAGAGGGTTTGGGTTGCCTAGTAGTGTTTACCTTCTTTTGAGGGGTTTTTTCTGATCGGGAAGATTTCTGAGGTGACGACTGTGCAGATGATTCAATAGGTCGAGTCTTTGGGTTGGACACCACATTATTATCGATTTTTCTGATCTCTTTTCGAGGCACCCCACGGCGACCCAGTCGTAGTTGCTGTCGTAGGTTATCCAGATCTAGGATCTGAAAATTATAGACTCGACCACTTTTGAGCGCTCTTCTCGTTTTCTGGCTGCCTCCCAGCTCTGTCCAGTGACAAAGAGTTTTCAGTCCAGGCGCTGGTTCGACTAGTATCCCAGAAGATGTTCGATGCAGTACACGAGCTTCGATCACGTCACCTACTGAGTGACATGCCGAGAAGTCATCCCAAGGGTCAGGCTCCAGCTGTTTCATTCCAAGTGAAAGACGCCTTTTTGTCTTCTCGACATGCAGTACAACCGCCCGAACGGTGTGACCCCTCTCGAGTATTTCCTTTGGGTGGTGCACGGTAGAGTCACGGGTTAGATCTGTAATATGCACCAAGCCTTCTAGGTCTTCCTTTAACTTAATGAAAGCACCGTAGGTGGTCATCGAGACTACTTTTCCTTCCACAACTGTACCGATCGGATGAGTTTGAGTAATCTCTGACCATGGGTCGGGAGTGAGCGCTTTCACACTTAGTGACAGGCGTCGTTTTGTGGGGTCCATTTTTGAGATCACACATTCGACAGTTTGTCCCACCTTAAACTTCTTAGCTAAACTAGCAGAGCGATTAGTCCAACTTACTTCGCTTTGATGCAATAAACCTTCAATGTCTTCTTCGATTCCAAGGAACACGCCAAAATTAGCAACACGCGTGACTTGACCACTGACACGGTCTCCTGTTTTGTAACGATCTTTCAGAGTTTCCCACGGGTCTGGCTTCATAGCCTTAAGGCTCAATGACACTTTTTCTTTCTCAGAATCATATTTGATTACTTTAGTTCTGATGGTTGCTCCTACCTGGACGATATCGGACGGGTTATTAACCCGACTGTAGGAGATATCCGTGATGTGCAAGAACGCATCTATCCCGCCTATGTCAACAAAAACACCATAACTAGTAATACTTTTGATTGTGCCTTCTACGGTGGCGCCAAAACTGATTTCCGAAAGCGTTTTTTCTTTACGGCGTCTCAGGTCTTCTTCGAGGATTGCTCGTCGAGATACGATTATGTCGCCTTTTTCAGATGAGAGTTTTGAGAATTTAATGATCTTTACGAAAAATTCTGACTCCGTTAACTCCTTGATTTTTTGAGGCAAGCGAAGATCTATCTGGGATCTCGGCAGAAAAGCAGGGAGTCCCACATCAACCTTCAGTCCACCCTGAGTTTCTGAGACAACTTTTGCCTTTACTGGGGTGCCGTCGCGATGAGCTTGGTAGAGAAACTTCGATAACACTTTCTGCCGTGCACTTTTGTGGGAGAGAGGTAGGTAGTTATCAGTGTTTTTCTGATTCTGAACTATGACGTCAATGTTGTCGTCTAGTTGAGGTAGGGCGAGCCCCTCTTTGAATTCTTCGATATCTATAAGGCCTTCCACCTTCCTGCCGATGTCCACAACTACACCGCTGGCCAGAAGCCCCACTACGCGACCTTTGCCTAGTTCACCTCTTCTTAACGGTTTGATGGTATCTTTAGCCGGCGTGGTGTTTATAGGGTCCGAGAGTATTTCCGGAGTGGAAAAATCAGCATCAGCGCTGTCCGTGAAAGATGGAGCAGGTCTGGGAGCCCCCGGCACGCGTAGTTCTTGTTTGGCCGACTCACGCTTGGGCGGTCTGCTCGTCGCAGCGGGAACTGACTCCAGCGTCTTGGTAGTCGCCATATTGGCGCCGTTGTCATTTTGATCGCCAACCATTAACTGTAACCCCTCTCATCAGTCCTGTCTTGGCTAGGTGATCTCAATGTCGAGCAGTCCATGTAGGTGCCCCTCTGTGTTGTGCTCTGTGTATTAGAGACCAGGCTTACCGTTTTGCGTCACACAAAAAACCAGGCCAGTGGCTACAAATCGGCGTCCTAAATCTTCTGTTTTGGTGGGACCTGTAACCTCATCATTCCCCACCTAGAGTCACTCACGCGCTACAGCGGCGTTCACTATAGCGGAGCTTTCTGCGTAATGTCAATGACTCTGGCTAATACCTGAATTGTGGATCCATGGAAAACTTTCCGTCAGTGAGGAGTATTGGACGCCTTTTAGTTCATCTTGCGTAATTGTTACTCTTAAGCGTGGAGCCATTTGTAATGAATAGCAATCGCGATCTACTGCAAGACAACGACTTAGCCATTTACGAAGCGCTTATTGGTGAAGAGAAGCGTCAGCAAGCGGGTATTGAATTGATCCCGTCAGAAAACTATACCTACCCGGAAGTGCTAGCTGCGTTAGGGTCAGTTTTTACCAACAAGTACTCAGAAGGTTACCCCGGTCGCCGCTATTACGGAGGACAGCAATTTACCGATATCATCGAGAACGTTGCTCGTGATCGCGCTAAGCAGTTGTTCCGGGCTGAACATGCCAATGTTCAGCCACTTTCTGGATCTCCTATGAATCAAGCGGTTTATATGGCTTTCCTTAGGCCAGGAGATACAGTTCTCGGAATGGATCTCTCCCACGGTGGGCATTTAACCCACGGAGCCCCCGTTTCACATATGGGTAAAATCTACAATTTTGTCCGTTATAAGACACGACCTGAACAGCAGGGAAGTATCGACTTCGATGAACTTCTTAAGACAGCAGTAGAGGCCAAACCCAAGATGGTCCTATGTGGTTATTCATCGTATCCACGTGACTATGATTACTTGCGATTCAAAGAAATTGCCGATCAGGTTGGAGCGTTGACGATGGCCGATGTTTCGCACATTGGTGGTTTGATCGCTGGTGGTGCAATGCGCAATCCGTGTGATGCTGGATTCGATTTCGTCACGACCACTACCCACAAATCAATGCGAGGGCCTCGCGGAGGAATGATTCTTTGCAAGGAGCAACACGCAAGGATAATCGACAAGAGTGTTTTTCCAGGGTTGCAGGGGGGGCCGCACATGAATGCTGTGGCTGGTGTCGCAATAACGTTAGGTAAAGCTCTGCAGCCCGAATACGCTGATTACTGTCGACAAGTTCTAAACAATGCCCAAGTGCTGGCGAAGACACTTTTAGCTAATGGCTCCGAGCTTGTCACAGGTGGCACGGAGAATCACATGATGGTGATTGACACAGTGAAGAGTTTTGGAATCAATGGGCGTGTTGCGGAAGAGACCCTTGATTCAATCTCCATTACTACTAATAAGCAGGTGATTCCGGATGATCCGAACCCTCCACTCCGCCCTAGTGGTATCCGCTTGGGAACGCCGGCGGCGACAACTCGGGGTATGGAGGGAGAAGATATGAAAAAGCTAGGTGTGTGGATCTCCGAAGCGCTGAAACGGTACGACGACCAGTCAGCCCTTGAAGCTATGAAGACTGAGGTTGAGAATTTGTGCGGCAAATTTCCTGTACCAGGGATCAGTGACTGATCAACAGCTATTGCCTTGCTGAAATTATGTTTCGTTAAAACGGAAACATCCAGGATCCGATGAAGTAGATCATCAGTGGGACGATTAGTAGCGCGATTAAATCCAGTACCAAGCCGGCACGAAACATACGCGGAATTGTTATCCAGCCACTACTGAAGACTATAGCGTTCGGTGGAGTTGCAACCGGCAACATAAAGGCAAAGGATGCGATCACTGCTGCTGGTATTAGTAGTAGGTAGGGGTGGACCCCTATTTCAGTGGCTGTTGCTGCTAACACTGGTGAAATCATCAGAATTGTTGCAACATTTGAGGTGGCCTCGGTCAATAATACTGCCAGCAAACAAGTTGCTGGCACCAGTACCCAGACAGGCAATCCCCCAACGATACTCAGATGTGATCCTAACCAGGTTGCTAAGCCGCTGTCCTGGATTCCTGATGCTAGAGCAAAACCGCCACCTAAGAGGATCACAATACCCCAAGGCACACCTTTCTGAATTGTGGCCCAATCGACTATGAATTGTAAGCGTGGCGAATCATGAACACTGTCATCTCGAGCGGGCAGCAGACACAGTAGGATAGCCATGGCGATGGCAACGGTGGAGTCGTGTAAGCTGCCGGGAGTCGAGAACACACTCGACCAGCCTGGAACAACTATGTCACCTAGTCTTAACGGGTTGCGAAAAACCCACAGCAGAGAGGTCAACACCGCAACTCCCAGGACAACTTTTTCGGGTTGACGCATTGGGCCCAGTCGCTTTAATTCGTTTGCTATAACGTCTTGCCCCGTGTGGAACCGTATACGACTGAGAGGGATCTCTGCACCGAAGCGGCAAAGATAGAGCCACATTATCGGAAGGAATATCACGACAATGGGGATGCAAAGCATACTCCAGTCTGCGAAGGCGATGGATGGCTCGGTTGGAAATTGTTCCTGTGCAAAACCAATAAAAGCAACCGTGGTGGGCGAGCCAATCAATGTTCCGACACCACCGACACTCGCGGAATAAGCGATTGCGAGGAGCAGAATAAGCCCGAATGTGTGATGTACCTGGCTTGGGGCCTCTTCTTCGGGTACACCCTCTATTTGTGCTAATGCGGCCAATTGATTAACTACCGCAAGTGCTATTGGCAGCATCATCATTGTGGTAGCAGTGTTAGAAATCCACATCGAAAGAAACGCCGTTGCACACATGAAGCCTAATACGAGCCTGTGAGGTTCAGCCCCGAAAACTTTGATGGTTCCAAGTGCTACACGACGATGTAGATTCCACTTTGCCATGGCCGTGGCTATTACAAAGCCACCTATGAACAGAAAAATGATGTGATGACCATAATATGGCCCAACTTGGCTGCTGGGCATGATACCTAGAGCTGGGTAGAGAGCTAAAGGCAGTAGTGCTGTAACGGGTATGGGGGCAGCTTCAGTAATCCACCAGATGGCCATCAGTGTTGCAACTGCTGCAGTGTGCTGTGCGACAAGGGACATTCCATTTGGTGTCCGAATTAGTAGAAGAACTACAAACGACAATAGTCCTAGCACTAAACCGATCTGTTGGCGCAACCCATAGGTTTGTTCGATGGTTGGTGAGGGTATTTTCATAATCTAAGAAAGAAGTCAACACCCTATCATGGTTGTACCCTTGTCGGAAATACATGTATCAGACAAATCTGGAGATGTAGTTTTTTGGATGCAATAAGGCCGGAGTTGCGATGACTGGCAAGCATTGTAGCCCTCTTGTGCGCACCCCTCTACGATCCAATACTAAAAATTAGGCTATATTGCCACTTCTGCACTATTTATTAGTTATTTTTGGGCTAAGTTTAATCACAGGGTAAAGTCACTCTACGGTACAATAAATGAGTAACTTACCTGGTTCTTTACTCTCTAACGAAAGGAAGTTTTTTTGGCTGAGCAGCCTTCTCCCAGCCCCGAACAATTGTCCCTTGGGGGCAACGGTTCCCCGCCGCAGAATCTAATCCCGATAGACATAGAAGTCGAGATGAAGAAGTCCTATCTCGACTATGCGATGAGTGTGATTATCGGACGGGCTTTGCCAGATGTTCGTGATGGCCTTAAGCCGGTGCAGAGACGCATTCTCTATGGGATGCTCGAAGCAGGCCTGAGATCCAATCGCGGATTTCGCAAGTCTGCCAAGATTGTCGGTGAAGTGATGGGGAATTACCATCCGCATGGTGATTCTTCGATTTACGACACTCTGGTGCGTATGGCACAGAGCTTTTCGATGCGCTGTCGCCTTGTTGATGGACAGGGCAACTTTGGTTCAGTAGATGGTGATCCTCCGGCGGCGATGCGCTACACAGAAGCTCGTCTAACAGCTCTTTCAGAAGCAATACTAGACGACATCGACAAGGACACTGTCGACTTTAGACCAAATTACGACGATACGACTGAAGAGCCCGAGTGCCTTCCCGCTGCCGTGCCAACTTTGTTCGTCAACGGCGGTACAGGGATAGCAGTCGGGATGGCAACCAATATTCCACCACACAATCTTGGGGAGATAATCGACGCTGCCATAACGGTTGTGCAGCGGCCTAAGGTTGACCTCAGTCCTTTGCTTGAAATTGTTCATGGCCCTGATTTTCCAACCGGTGGAACGATCTGTGGAACGGAAGGGATAGTTAATGCTTATAGGACCGGCCGTGGTCATGTCACGACCCGCGCTAAGGCGGAGATTGAAGAAAAAGGCAACCGACAACAAATTGTAGTTAGTGAGATCCCTTATCAAGTCAACAAGTCTAGGCTCATTGAACATACTGCTGCATTGGTGAACGACAAGAAAATCGAAGGCATTTCTAATATCTGGGATGAAAGTGACCGCGATGGTATGCGTATTGTCTTCGAGCTCAAACGCGGAGAGCAGCCCGAGGTTGTCCTCAACAATCTCTATAAACATACGCAACTACAGACCGGTTTTGGTATTAATGTCCTGGCTATCGTAGATGGACAACCACGAGAACTAAGCCTGCTCGACTACTTACGACTGTTTGTGGGCCATCGCATTGAGGTTGTCAGTCGCCGAACACAATACCTATTGGGTAAGGCTCGCGACCGTGAGCACGCCTTGCTGGGATTCCAGAAGGCGTTGGAACATTTGGACGAGGTCATTCAACTCATTCGACAATCAAAGAGTCCTGCCGCGGCACGACAGGCCCTGATGGAACGGTTTGAATTTACTGATCGTCAGGCACAAGCAATCATCGAACTGCAGCTACAGCGTCTGACGGCGATGGAACAACAAAAGATTTTGGATGAATTAGGGGAGATCCAAAAGAAGATTGCATCGTATCTCGAAATACTTGAGTCTGATGCAGTTTTGCGCAAAGTCGTCATAAAAGAGTTGCGAGAGATTAAGAAAAAATTTGCAGACGAGCGACGCACCGAAATTGGTCCCCCGGTCTCGCAGATGTCAATGGAAGACTTGATAGCAGATGAGGATGTTGTTATCACGGTTACTCACAACTCCTACCTGAAACGTACCCCCGTTACAACTTATCGCCAGCAAAGTCGTGGGGGTAGAGGTCGTATTGGGATGGGAACCCGCACTGACGATTTTGTGGAACGACTCGAGATTGGATCAACTCATTCCTATTTTCTTGTCTTCACCAACCTTGGGCGGGTGTATTGGCTACGCATTTACGATATCCCAGATGTAGGAATCACTGGACGTGGCAAAAATATCGTCAACTTGTTGAACTTTCAGCCTGATGAAACCGTGCAGGCTTTTCTACCAGTGAGACAGTTTACGGAGGGTCGCTATATAGTTATGGCGACGCGTAGGGGAGTTATTAAAAAGTGCGATTTAAGTGTTTTCAAGCGTCCCCTTTCGCGAGGAATCATAGCCCTGGGGCTTGATGAGGGGGATGAATTAATCTCGGCTGGATTAACTGATCCAGGGCAAGAAATTTTTGTGGCTACCCACCGAGGTAAGGCAATTCGCTTTCATGAAGATGCAGTTCGAGCAATGGGTAGGCCAGCTCGTGGCGTGAGAGCTATTAGACTTGACGATGACGATCATGTCATCGGAATGATTGCCGTGCCGGAAGATGTGCTTATTCTCAGTGTTACTGAGAACGGTTTTGGTAAGCGTACTAAGATTGACCAATACCGTCTAACTCAGCGAGGAGGCAAAGGGGTTATAAACATCAAGACCACGAAGCGCAACGGTAACGTTGTATCAATCATGAACGTGGCTAAAGATGTTGATTTGATTTTAATTACCCGTGCTGGAAAGATTATCCGAATCGAGGCAGACAAGATCCGTGCTACTGGACGCTCAGCCCAAGGTGTCACGCTGGTAAACGTTCAGGACGGCGATCAGATTGCAGCAGCGTGTGTCGTTCCGATATCAGAAGACGACCAGAGCAATGCAAATGGCTCACCAGAGCAAACAGCACTGGTTTAGTTTCCAGAGATCAGGGAAGCTTCCTGAGCCAAATCACAAAACGAATCATAGGCTTCTACTTGGCCCCAGAATTGCTTCCAGTGAATGCAATTCTGCAATGCTCACAAGACGGCCTTTGCTTAATCGTCGTTGCTACCCAGTAAGCCGGACCGCAGTAAGAAGTACAGCAGTGTGAACAGAGTGCTGACTGCAGCTGCTACATAAGTCATCGCAGCTGCATTCAGTACACGATCCACCCCTTTTCGTTCATGGGGTGAGATGATCCCTTGCGCGACTACTAATTCTTTAGCACGGCGAGTTGCATCAAACTCGACTGGGAGGGTCACGATCTGAAAAAGCAAAACTGCAGAAAAGAGAACGGCACCAACCAAAACCATGTTCTGGGAGGCCATAAAAAGACCGATAGCCATCACAATGTAACCGACTGAAGATCCAATATTGGCCGTGGGTACCAGCATTGAACGTATCCAAAGGGGTCCATAGTTTCGGGCATGCTGAATGGCATGGCCAGCCTCGTGCGTAGCGACACCAATCGCCGAGAGTGAGTGTGAATCGTGTACTTCTTCTGAGAGCGCCAAGGTCTTATTGATTGGGTTGTAGTGGTCAGACAAAAAGCCTTTAGTTCGAATTACGCGGACAGTGTCAATGCCGGCACTGTCAAGCAATCGTTGAGCTGCTTGTGCCCCTGAAAGGCCTGCCGCTGAAGGTATTTTGGAGTATTTTTTAAAGGCTGATTTTGTACGAAAGTTTGCCCAGAGAGAAAGTGCTAACCCTGGAAGCATGAATGCCAAATATAAAGGATCGAAGAACATTGAGACCTCCTCAGTTTTCTAATTCGAATTGGTGTTCGTGTTAGTGTCTGCCAACTTCTTATTTTACCGTTTTGTGTGCCAATTGATATTGCGTAAACGGTGACGCTACACCTTGGATATCGATGTTCAGCAAATAGGGCTTATCACTTGCTAGAGCCCTTTGAAATGCAGGCCCGACTTGTTCGGGTGTTTCAATGAATTCACCCTCTCCACCGAAACCCTTCATCACCAGATCATAGCGAGTTCGCCTGAGATTGCACGCAACTGTTTTTTGATTGTCATAATGGCCGAGTTGCAATTCTCTTTCAATGCCCCAACCGCCATCGTTGCCGACAATTATGATCACCGGTAAATTGAAACGGACTGCTGTATCCATTTCGGCGATGTAAAAACCTAGCGAGCCATCTCCGGTGAAGACGATTGAGCGAGAGTTGGGCCTCAGAATCTGTGCTGTCAATGCTATTGGGAAACCTACTCCGAGGCCAGCTAGAGCGCCGAGCCGCAGCCAATGCATTGGTAGCCGTGCTGGAAGAGCACACCGGCCCCAATGGACAAAATCACCACCGTCCCAACAAAGTGTCGCATCTTGTGGCACTAGATCACGCAGAGCGGAAAAAACATGCAGTGGATGCATCGGCACTGAAGGCTGGGCAGCTTCTTTAGATAATTCCTGGTTCCAAGATCCGCGTGATTTACTGATTTGTGCTAACCATGATGAGCGATCTGGAGCATTGTGACGTCCCAGAGCATCCAACAGATCTTCCAGAGTCAATTTTACATCTGCTGGCATGCCTACTTCGAGATCACGGTTGAGTCCCAGTTCTTTAGAATGTATGTCAACCTGTATAAATTGTGCCTCAGGGGAAAAAAGACCTGGGCCACCCAAGCGCAACCTATAGTCGATCTTTTTACCTAGCACCAGCACAAGGTCAGCTTCCTTGAAAGCTTCAGAGGCAGCTCGATTGAGTGTTGGATCGGCATATCCGAAACACAGTGGATGTGAATCTGGAACAAGTCCACGAGCCAGGCAAATTGTAAACAAAGGTAGGGCAGCCTTTTCAATAAATGCTTCAAGTAGAGCTCCAGCGTCGGCGAACCAAGCTCCACTACCTGCTATTACAACCGGGCGTTTGGCTTGATCTATAAGATCTATAGTGCGATTGATGTCTGCGGAGTCGGGCCGTGGTTGGCCGGTTGTGCCTGAATCATCTTGCAATGGCGACTGGGGTTCGTCTACTGCAGTGAATAGATCGACTGGGACACTAAGATGAGCTGCACCTGGACGGCCGGTGAGTGCTGCTCTGTAAGCACATTGGACATGAAAAGGGATTTGTCCTGCGTGATTGGGAATAGCAGCATATTTTGTAATACCGCGTACTAACGAGAGCTGATCCATATCTTGGAATGCGTTGCGGTTACGCAATTGTGAAGTACTCATTCCACTAACTGAGACGATTGGGCTCCCGGTCGCATTTGCTGTAGCAATACCACTGATGGAGTTCGTGTGACCAGGCCCTCCGGTGACAAGTGAGATGCCTGGAGTCCGCGTTATTCTCCCCCATCCGTCGGCCATGTGAACAGCCGCTGATTCGTGCCGCGTGTCGTAGATACACAGTCCTTCGCGGTCAGCAACCTGCAACACTTCATTCAAGTGATCTCCGACCAACGTGAATATGTGGGTTACTCCAAGGTTTTTGATCGAAGAAACAAATAGTTCTGCACCAGTTGGCATGAGTGACTCAATTCCCCATTATCTCTCTCTTCGGTCAACACAGTTGTAATTCTGCATCGAAAACTCGCCACTATACAACTTTCTCACTACACGGAGTGGGTGTGTGGAGTTGAAGTGGTCGAATACTATTAAACTCTTGCTTTGCTCCGAAGGGATTCCAAGCACCAAAACTATGGCTTAAACCAGCGAAGCAGGAAGGGTACGATTTCTTCAGATACCATTGTGGGTTGTCTTTAGGGAAGTAAATTTGTATTGACTATTCAGATACCCATCATCTTTCGATACTCTGATCATTTTCAACATAAGATGTTTTATTCTGGAGAGACTGGAAGAGAGGGATCACGCATGGAAAGAAGTTCTAGTTTTGACAGAGTTGCTAGCGCTCCAACACCTATAACCGTAGTGCCCACTAGTAGCATCATGCAGTTTCTTGGTAATTCTTCTGGGTCGATCGCATCGTGTTGGAAACTCGATAAAGGGCGATGACAGTGGAAATAATTGCGTGGCTTGGAGTCTTCGTAGTCATTGTTGGCACAGTTGTAATCTGTGCTGTATGGGTTCTCGTAAAGAATCGAGACGGTCATTTTGGACCGGTGTTTTCTCGTCTGGAAGCAAGGCTTGATGAGCAGAGCCATCGAAGTGAAATGCTTGTTGCGCGTCTCGGCGAAGCGAATAGGGACCAACAAAAAGCAATCCATGGACTAGAACAGAACCAGTTGAAACGCTTTGCAGAGTTTGCTCAGCAGCTTGAACAGAGACACGCGGAGACCTCAGCGGGACTTAACCTTACACTGCAGTCGGGAATTGACAGAGTGCAGAGGCAGATGGCAGATGCTATTGCCCGCAACGGTGAAGAACTGGGTAAACGGATGGATGCACTCACTTCCTCGACCGACAAGCGATTGTTGGATATCAGCGGAAAAGTTGACAAGCGACTTTCAGAAGGTTTTGAGAAGACTGTTGCTACTTTTGCTGATGTTCAGAAACGTTTAGAGTTGATTGATGCCGCTCAGAAAAAAATCACTGAGCTTTCGAGTAGTGTAGTTAGCTTGCAAGAGGTACTAGCTGACCGCACATCACGTGGTACTTTTGGTGAAGTACAGTTGCAGGCGCTTGTCGCAAATGTTCTTCCAGAATCTAGTTACTGTATGCAGTACACACTTTCAAATGGGCGTTGTGTGGATTGCATGCTATTTTTACCGGAGCCAACGGGGAGTGTGCCGATCGATTCAAAATTCCCTCTTGAAAATTTCCGACGAAAGAATGACCCAAACCTCAGCAAGTCGGAACGAGTTGTGGCGGAACGAGAGTTCTCTCGCAACGTGCTTACACACATTCAAGATGTTGCTAAGAAATATGTTATTGAGGGAGAAACAGCCGATTGTGCTGTACTATTTATCCCTGCAGAGGCAGTTTTTGCCGAGATCCACGGGAAACATCCTGATTTAGTTGAAAAAGCTCATCGCATGCGGGTGTTGCCAGCTTCCCCTACGACACTCTTTGCAATCCTGACTACTGCAGCGGCTGTCCTTAAGGATGCTGCTACAAGAGAACAGGTAAATGTCATACAGGAACACCTAGGCAAGTTGGGTACTGATTTCAGTCGCTTCCAGAGTAGAATGGATAACCTTGCACAACATATCGATCAGGCACACCGAGATGTCGAATTGGTGCACACTTCCGCCCGCAAGATTTCCAGCCGTTTTTCAAAGATTGAGCGCTTAGATTTGAGTTCCGGTGAAAAACCATCATCCGTGGAAACAACAAAGCATAAGGGTATAGTAGAGTAGCGTTGAGGTCGGCACTCTTTGTCTGGGGTGGCAGAGATGAGTGTGACAGCACGGATCTCTAGTAGTGTTTGCGCTTTTTCAGGCAGGTCACAAAGGAAACAATGTGGGTCAGTGTGCCACAACTTCACGCGCCTTTCGCTCGGTACTTCCGCAGACGCCGATTTAGGTGGCTTGCACAGATTTTTTCGATCGGACCGCAAACCACAATACTTGATCTCGGCGGCTATGAGTACTACTGGAGCTACCTCGATCAACGGCCGCGTGTAACGATTGTCAATTTGGATCTCGGCGGCTCACATACTTCGAATTTTTGTTGGTTGGCAGCTGATGCACGGAAGCTTCCATTTTTAGATCGATCCTTTGATGTTGTGTTTGCCAACTCAATTATTGAGCACGTCGGAGACCAGGAGAGTCGGTACCGATTTGCACGGGAGGTTGAGCGGGTTGGGCGATCCTACTACATCCAAACACCCAACTATTGGTTTCCGTTTGAGCCTCATCTGTTGACACCATTCATCCATTTTTTCCCCACTAGACTCAAAAAGATTTTGCTACGCAATTTTACGGTATGGGGGCTCCTAGTGAGACCCACGAGACAGGGCTGTGAAGAGTTCGTCAGAGATGTTCGTTTGCTAAATGCAAAGGAATTACAAGAATTATTTCCTAAAGCTCGGATCCATCGAGAACGTTTTTTGGGGTTCACAAAGTCATTGATTGCGGTATCCAGAGAGCAAGGACAAGAACCTGGGATGTGATGTGGTCAACGTGTGTCGGTCGACTTGATACCACAGAAAATCGATTACCCACAAAAGACTATGACAGCGATTATAGTCTGTCTAGGTTAAAACTCTGTGAAAAAAAGACGGAGGACTCAGTTGCATAAGTCCTCCGTCTTCATATGGAGGGAATGAATACTCAAATCGATTAATCTCTAACTACATCCGGAAGTCGAACCACAGTTTTCGCATTTATAGCAGCTGCCGTTACTGGTCATTAGGGAGCCACACTCCGAACAAACCGGTGCATCCATAGCAGCTTGAAAGGGTAATTCTTTCTGTGGTTCTTGCTCGGTTTTTTTCAATTCAGGTGAATCACCTGCTTCAGACACGCGGTAATCCTGCGAAATAAACTTAGCTCCCAACCACCGGAAAATGTAGTCCATGATCGACTTGGCGTAGGGAATTTCTGAATTGCCTGTCCAGCCACTGGGCTCAAAGCGCACATGTTGGAATTTGTCTACCAGGACCTGGAGTGGCACGCCGTACTGTAATGTCATTGAAACCGCAGTGGCGAAACTGTCCATTAGTCCTGAGATAGTCGAGCCTTCCTTTGCCATGCGGATGAACAGCTCTCCCGGTGTTCCATCGTCATACAGCCCAACTGTGATGTAACCCTCGTGGCCACCCACTGAGAACTTGTGAGTGACGGACTGCCTCTCGTCGGATAGCTTACGGCGCATCGGTCGATAGACAGGTTGTTCGCTTCCAGAAGCAGAACTTTTGTCACCAGATTGTGCGGTGTTGAGAGGTTGAGCCATCTTCGAACCGTCACGGTATATAGCCACTGCCTTTAAACCCAACTGCCAAGACTCGGTATACGCGTCCATGATGTCATCTACCGTGGACTCCTCCGGCAGGTTAATGGTCTTGGATATAGCACCTGAAATGAATGGCTGCACAGCTCCCATCATGCGGACGTGTCCCATGTAGTGGATAGATCGCTCGCCGTTCTGAGGCCGAAAGCTGCAATCGAATATGGTTAGGTGCTCGTCTTTGATGTGAGGGGCTCCTTCTATGGTGCCAGTGGAGTCTATATGACTGACTATTTCGTTGCCTCGTTCAGTTGTATAGCCCAACTTAATCAGCGCTTCGGGAACTGTGTTATTAACGATCTTGATGACTCCACCACCAACTAACTTTTTGTATTTCACTAATGCCAACTCGGGTTCAACTCCGGTTGTGTCGCAATCCATCATGAAGCCAATTGTTCCGGTCGGAGCGATTACCGTTACCTGTGCGTTGCGGTAACCGTTTCGAGAGCCTAGCTTGTAAGCGTCTTCCCAGCATTCTATTGCGGCTTTTTGCAGGTTCTCGTCAAGCTTCTCTCCGTCAATTTCGCGTGCTGCATCGCGATGCATGCGAATGACTTCAAGGAACGGCTCACGGTTGTGAGCGTATCCCGCGAATGGTCCGGTTGTCCCCGCGATACGTGCACTCGTCAAGTACGCTTGTCCGCACATCACAGCAGAGATTGCTCCAGCTACGGAGCGCCCTTCATCGCTGTCATAGGCCACCCCTGTTGACATCAACAGAGACCCTAGGTTGGCAAAGCCAAGCCCCAATGGTCTGTAGTTGTAGGAGTTTTCTGCAATTTTATCCGTTGGGTAGCTCGCACTACCCACGATGATTTCCTGAGCCAGTATCAAGGTGTCTACAGCGTGTCGAAAAGCCTCCACATCAAACTGCCCCTGGTTCGTTTGAAATTTTCGGAGATTGAGAGAGGCTAAGTTGCATGCTGAGTCGTCCAAAAACATGTACTCCGAGCAAGGGTTTGAAGCATTGATTCTTGATGTTTCCTTACAGGGATGCCAACGGTTTACAGTCGTGTCAAACTGCATACCGGGATCACCACACTGATGTGTAGCCTCTGAGATTTGTCGCAAGAGATCTCGGGCCTTATAACGCTGTTTGGGTTGGTCATTAACGACCGATTTTGTCCACCAATCATCATCGTTGACAGAAGCGAGCATGAAGTCATCGCTTGCTCTCACTGAGTTGTTGGCGTTCTGAAAAGATATAGAGCTATAGGCATCGCCATCTATGGCAGCATCGTAGCCAGCGTCGATTAGCGTCCAAGCTTTTTTCTCTTCTTTGGCTTTACACCAGATAAACTTATCTATGTCTGGATGGTCGGCGTTGAGAATAACCATCTTTGCCGCCCGACGAGTTTTACCGCCCGACTTAATGACTCCAGCAAAAGCGTCAAAACCTTTCATGAAGGACACTGGTCCAGACGCCCTGCCACCTCCGCCTAAAACTGCGTCTTCTTCTCGAATTCTCGAGAGGTTAGAACCCGTTCCGGAGCCCCATTTAAAAAGCATGCCCTCGGTTTTGGCGAGGTCCATGATCGACTCCATTTGGTCTTCTACGGAAATGATGAAACAGGCAGAACACTGGGGTCTGTGTGAACCTTCTTCCAAAGTACGTGTTTCACCGGTGGCTTCGTCGTAATGCCAACCGTAACCACGTGCTTCTTTCACTCCGACGTTAAACCAGACCGGGGAGTTGAAACTGGCTTTTTGAGTGAGCATTAAATGGGCTAGCTCACCACGAAAATTTTCAACGTCATCTGGCGATGCGAAGTATCCTCCGTCGGCACCCCAATCGGCGATCGTGTCTACCACGCGATGCACAAGCTGGCTCAGGCTTGTCTCTCTTTCAGGCGTTCCAGCACGACCATGAAAATACTTGCTAGCAACTATATTGGTTGCAGTTTGTGACCAGTCCCGTGGTACCTCCACGTTGGGCTGCTCAAAAATAATCTCACCTTTTTCGTTGCCGATCGAAGCCGTCCGCTTTTCCCATTCCAATACGTCGTACGGCGTCTGGCCGCTCTTAAGGTCTTTAGTGAAGTATCTCGGGAAAGATAACCCCGCGGACCGTTCGTCGGGAGAGGATAACTGATCTACCTTAGAGGCTAGATCTACACTAATTTCGCCCATGGCTCACCCCACAAGAAATCACACAATATCAGTACAATATGGCTGAAAAAACGACTGCTAAGCGGGACCCACAAACGAAAACCTAAATCCGAAGGGGGCAGCATTACGCATGTCAGCGCTCAATTAGTGTACACCATCTAGTGGTAGTGTCAACAGTTAATTCAACATATTGCGTAGATGGTGTAGGAAATCTCCTATTTCCCTAAAATTTACCGTAGATTTAATCTTAATCGTGGAAGATGGTAATTTCACCTTTTGACTACTCTCTACGAGTCTGTTATGTTCGCCTTCGAGACAGTATGGGTGTAGCAATATTTGACCTGAGGTCGTCAGAGAGCATGAAACTGCATTATCCTGTGAATGCGCAGAGGTTTAGTATTTCGACTGAACGACAAGCAGCAGCAAAGTGATGCCGAAGTTCCAATACCAACCCATTTTTGAACGCGGTCCCGATCAGACTGAGTACCGACACCTAACTTCTGACTATGTGACGACTAACAAGCTTGACAGCGGTCGTCAAATCCTCGAGATCGCTCCAGAGGCTCTACAGTACCTTGCTAAAGAAGCTATGAGTGATATGGCTCATCTCTTGCGATCAGACCACCTTGCACAACTCAGGAAAATTCTTGATGATCCTGAAGCGTCGGAGAATGACCGCTTTGTGGCACTAGAGTTGCTCAAGAATGCATCTATTGCCTCAGGACGGATACTGCCCGGATGCCAGGATACTGGCACTGCCATTGTGCTTGGGTATAAGGGTCAAGAAGTTTTTACAGAGGGTGATGATGCGAAAGCTCTTTCAAAAGGCATTTATCAAGCCTATGTCGAGCAAAACCTTCGCTACTCACAGCTTGCTCCAATAGATCTTTATACCGAGAAAAATACAGGCACAAACCTGCCCGCTCAGATTGAAATCTACGCTGAATCTGGCAGTGAATATCGCCTCTTATTTGTTGCCAAAGGTGGCGGTTCCGCCAATAAGACATTCCTCTACCAGGAAACCAAGGCGCTTCTCAATCCAGACGCTCTTTTTGCATTTATCAACAAAAAAATGCGTTCAATTGGAACCTCCGCCTGTCCACCCTACCACCTGGTTTTAGTCATTGGTGGGACCTCAGCTGAGATGACATTAAAAACTGTCAAACTTGCTAGCACGCGCTATCTTGATGACTTGCCAACAACTGGCAATGAATTTGGCAGGGCGTTTCGTGACTTAGAACTAGAGAAAAAAGTGTTCGAAATGGCTGCTGAAACCGGTATAGGAGCGCAATTTGGAGGCAAGTATTTTGCACACGACGTGCGAGTAATTCGTCTACCGCGCCATGGTGCATCGTGTCCGGTAGGATTGGGCGTTTCTTGTTCAGCCGACAGACAGATTTTGGGCAAGATTACGCAGGAAGGTCTTTTTCTTGAGCAGCTTGAAGCAAACCCAGCTCGATTCTTGCCAGAAGTAACTGGCTCGGAGTTAAGTGGCGAAGTCGTCTCAATCGACCTCAATCAATCAATGCCAGGAATTTTGACGCAGCTTAGGGAGTGTCCAGTTGCTACGCGGCTCTCACTGACTGGAACCCTGATTGTTGCCCGCGATATAGCACATGCGAAACTGAAAGAACGGTTGGATGCTGGCGAGGACTTACCACAGTACTTTAAGGATCATCCAATCTACTATGCAGGTCCTGCTAAGAGGCCAGCGGGGCACGCTTCGGGTTCGTTTGGACCGACGACGGCGGGGCGAATGGATTCATACGTAGAGCAATTCCAAAGTCACGGTGGGAGCATGGTAATGCTGGCCAAGGGGAACCGCTCTGCCGAAGTAGCTACTTCTTGTGGAAAGCATGGAGGCTTCTATCTCGGCTCAATTGGTGGCCCTGCAGCACGTCTCGCTGAACACAGCATAAGGAATGTTGAAGTTGTAGAGTTTGAAGAATTAGGTATGGAAGCAATTTGGCGGATAGAGGTTGAAGATTTTCCAGCCTTCACGATTATTGACCATTGCGGTAGAGACTTCTATGCGGACCTAATAGCAAATCGTGTCATTCAGATCAAAGACTGAAAGATTGATTTGTTAAAGTTGACATCCATGTCATAGTCTTACTCCTGAAGAAGCAACCAGGGCGTGTATAAGGCTGAGATTATAAAGAGAGCTAGATGAAATTTGGCGTTAACACGATGATTTGGTCTGGATCGATCGATGGATCGATCCCTATGGAAGCGATTAAGCACGCGCAAGTGGATGTGATCGAAGTGCCTGTGTTTGATGTCTCAGATATTCCCATCGATTTTCTCAGGAAATCGATAGAAGAATTTGATTTCGAGTGCACTTTCTGCGCTGTCAACCCTCCTGGCAAAAATCCAATTAGCGACGACGAAGCAGTACGTGCCAACACGGTAAATTACTGGAAAGGTTTAATCAACAAAGCTGCCGAGATTGGCGTTGATTTAATCGCTGGCCCCACCTATGCGCCAGTGGGTTTTTTGCCTGGTCATCGACGTACGAAGGAAGAATGGAATTGGGGCGTTGATTTTCATCATCAGCTGGCCCCTCTACTTGAGGACACTGGTGTCGAGTTGGCTATAGAACCACTCAACCGCTTTGAAACCTATTTTCTCAACACAGTTGATGACACAGTGCGATTTGTGGAGCAAGTTGGATGTTCTAAGATTGGTGCTCTTGTTGACACTTTCCACTCGAATATTGAGGAGAAGGACGTTCCAGGAGCATATCGCACCTGCGGTTCGTATCTCAAGCATGTCCACACGTGTGAGAATGACCGTGGAATTCCCGGGACCGGACACACCGACTGGAAAGGTGTTTTGAAGACGCTCAAGGATCAGGGCTACAACAACAGATTGACAATAGAATCATTCAACGCGACGATCCCTGAGCTTGCTGCAGCAACTGCGATTTGGCGAGATCTTGCACCTTCACCAGATGACATTGCTTTCGAAGGGATAAGGTTCTTGCGGGAGCAGTGGGAGTTGATTTAGTGTGTGTCTTGGCGGTCGATTGGTAAAAAATGTCGACTAACACACTCGAAAAATCTATTGCACTCTCCAAAACGGTTGTTATTCTCAATCCAAATGCTGCCAGCGGACGGAGCATCAAGCAGCTTCCCCGTATTACGCGAGAACTTAATCAATGGCTCGATCACCCGGCGACAACACTGGTGACCGAGTATCCCAACCACGCAACGGAACTGACGAAACAAGCTCTCGATCAAGGTTATAACTTGATTGTAGCGGTGGGCGGAGACGGGACGGCAAATGAGATTGTTAACGGTTGGTTCAATGAGAACGATCAGCCCATCCATCCCGAAGCGCGACTCGGATTTATTCCTATTGGTACTGGTGGCGATCTGCGAAGAACACTGGAAATCCCGAACGAAGTTGATCTTGCTTCTCGGCTTATTTCATGTGGCCACTCTCGGAAAATCGATGTAGCTAAGGTGTCCTTGCTTTCCCACGAAGGTCGTCCGTTGAGTCGATATTTTGTTAATGTGGTGAGCTTTGGCATGGGTGGCGAAGTGTCAGTGAGGGCCAAGAATTTTATTAGCAAAATGAGTGGAAAACTGGCTTTTTTGTACGCTACGGCAGCCGTTTTTTTAACTTACAGAGGTAAACGAGTGCACGTGACTCTTGATGACAACCGAGAGTCGTCTTTGGATTTAATTGTTACGAACGTGGCGATTGGCAACGGCCGTTATCACGGTGGCGGAATGCAGCCCTGTCCACGGGCGTTGATGGATGATGGAATGCTTGAAGTTACAACAATCCAACAGTTAACCACGCGTGAGTTTATAAAGGATCTACCAATCCTTTATTCCAATGATGTGTATCGTCACCCTAAGATCGATCACTACCGTGTGGCAAAACTTCGTGCGGAATCGGAGGACGTTACACGAGTTGAGGTTGATGGTGAGGCATTAGGAAGACTGCCACTTGAAATAGAGATTTTGCCAGCACGTCTGCCGGTGCTGGGAGCGATCTCTGGTAGTTAGCGTATCTGTCACGATTGTTTTTATGGCGAGTTATCCCCTTTCGCGGCTTGATTTGTTATAAATACTGGTGAGTAATGGGGCTATTGCTGGCAATTCGATACCTGTGTCGCAGACGTTGGGATTGCGCCCCCCCTGTGTAGTGAGGCACCCATGGCGAGTTTTAATGCAAGTCTAACGCGACGTCAAACGATCCGTTCCTTGGCATCGGGTGGTTTGATACTTCCGGGACTGCTTGCGGAGATGCTTCATGGAGCACCCAACAATGATTCCGGTAACCCCTTGGCAGCTAAAAATCCTCACTTCGCACCAAAAGCCAAGCGCGTCATATTCTTGTTCATGACTGGCGGTGTTTCTCACATAGACACGTTTGACCCGAAGCCCTTCCTGAGAAAGAAACACGGACAGAAGCATTCCGAGGGAAACTTCTATAAAGGTAGCGACTGGGACTTCAAACGCTATGGACAGAGTGGTATTCCTATTAGCAGTCTATTCCCTCATCTAGGCACCGTGGCTGATGACCTCTGTGTTGTACGCTCAATGAAAAACATTAATGGGGATCATTTTGGTGCGACAATTGGTATTCATACCGGCTCGGGGACGTTTAACCGTCCTAGTATCGGCTCTTGGGTGAGTTATGGACTAGGGACGGAAAATCTAAATTTACCGTCCTTTATGGTCGTGGCACCGGAGCTCCCTTATGCCGGTGGCCAGGTCTTTGGTTCGGATTTCCTGCCGGTTTCTCACCAAGGTACTCGTATTGTTCCGGGCATAGAGCCAATCCCCAATATGCACCGTCGCTCGGCAACCAGCTCGTTGCAAGAAACCGAATTGGACATGGTGGAATATTTCAACCGCCAGCACCTCAGGGGCCGAGAAAACGACAGCAATTTAAAGGCGCGCATTAAGTCTTTTGAGACAGCGTTTGGAATGCAGATGCAGGCTCCGGAGCTGTTCGATTTTTCGACGGAATCTGACGCTACATTGCAACTGTATGGGCTTGAACGTGGTAGCAAAGATGGTTTTGGCTGGCAATGTTTAGTGGCTCGGCGCATGGCGGAACGCGGTGTGCGGTTTATAGAGTTGATTGATGGTGGTACCCGCATTGACTACAACTGGGATACACATTCTCACATGAGCACCTACAACCGTTTAGCAAAGAACGTAGATCAGCCGATTGCAGCTCTAATCAAGGATTTGAAATCACGTGGGATGTTTGATGACACGCTGATTGTCTGGACAACTGAGTTCGGGCGACCGCCTTTCGTTCCGGATCCCACTGCTGAAGGGAGAGGCCATCACGCAAAGGTATATTCCTCATGGCTTGCTGGTGCTGGAGTCAAGGGTGGTATGACCTATGGAGAAAGTGACGAGATGGGCGATGAAGTTGCAGAGAACGTAGTGACAGTTCATGATTTCCAGGCAACTATTCTGCATCTGCTTGGTTTTGATCACACAAGATTGACTTACCGGCACGCGGGTCGTGATTATCGACTCACTGACGTTCACGGGCGAGTTGTGAAGCCACTGTTGAGTTGAGTCGTCGTTTCGTAATCAGAGTCTAGTTATCGGAGCGCGGACGACTGTACCTAAATCATTAGGCAACTAATTTAGTTACCTAATGCTGAGTTTTGTTTTTTGTTAGGTAAGACTAGTTGTTAGAGGTCTGCAAAATGCCGGATGCTCTGCGCAGTTTCATACATTAGTTTTCGGGCAAGGTCTTCAATAAGTTCTCGGTCAGCAATAACTTCTGTCCACTCTGAAGGAATTTCTGTAGCACCGTAGCATGCCCCCGCGAGCTGTCCATAGACTGCCCCAGCTGCGCCTGTGCCATCACCTAAGTTGATTGCGAGTAACACCCCTTCACGAAAGGAATCGGTTTGGTGAAAGGCCCACAAAGCGGCTTCCATTGTGTCGACCACGCAACCACTTGCAGATAAATCTTCCGCCTTCTTGGATTTGTAGACACCACGGGCAAGGCTGTCAACACGTGATGTCAACGCAAAGTGTTGCAGGAGCCAGTAATTGTAAACTGGTGAATATAAATCGGAAAGTAATAGATCTTTTGCTTCACCTCTGAGTGCGCCTACCATCATGCCTGCCATATAACGACAACAATCGACCGCTTCTATTGCCTCGTGAGTAGTTTTCGACATTGCTGCTGCCAATTCTTTGGCACGTCGAGCATCATGAACCATATACATTGGCACAGGTGCCAGGCGCATTAGGGAGCCATCATCAGCTGCACACTCTGTGAGTGGATCAGTATAGAGGTTGCCTGTGGTTTCATACAGGTGCAATGATTTTGCTACTGTTTCTCCCATCTCAAGGCATTGTCCAGTGCTACTCATGTAGCCTTCGTCGCGCCATCGAAGATAGCGATTCATCTGATCCTTAGTGTCAAACCCGTGCCTCTCGACAATGCTAGCTGCCAAACAAAGTGCCATTGAGGTCTTGTCCGTCCACTGTCCCGGCTTCAAATTCCATAATCCGCCGCCGCGCATATTTCCAACAGGACTGTTGTCAGGTGGAGTTTTTGAGTCGATAGCAACTGCGAGAGCATCCCCAACCGCAAGTCCCATCAAAGACCCCAGATAACGATTTTCAGTGCCTGGTCGCATCACTAATGGTCTAGGTTGTAGCAGTGTGCCGAAGAGAGGTTTTGACCGACCAAGAGGTTGGCATTGGTTTGTCTCGACTCAAGCACTTCGAAAGTATAGCTCTTTGTTTAGGTTGCCAACATTCGATTGTTGATGTTTGTGGGAGTTAATTTTTGTCTCTGATTTTCAATATTAATGAGAATGCCTCTTGACGTAGTCTGTTCTGGTAGTTCATTATTGTGAAGCTACAGAGAGGGGCCATGCTACGGGGGTAGGGCAATTCTCAAGTTCAGCTGAGTTGTAGACCCTGCCAGATCTCGTCTATGCGATGTTCCGCTCGTTTGTGATTGTGAAGTTACAGAGAGGAGCCGTGCCAATGCAAAGAGCTATCAAAGTCACTGTAAATGGGAAGGAATATGAGCGGGAAGTGGAACCGAGAATGCTTCTCGTTCATTTTTTGCGAGAAGAACTAGGATTGACGGGCACTCACATTGGTTGTGAAACAACGGTATGTGGTGCCTGCACGGTGATGCTGGAAGGCCACACTGTCAAATCGTGCACAGTGTTGGCCGTTCAAGCAAATGGCAAGAACTTGGAAACCATAGAAAGTGTGGCCTCAGATGGTGATCTACACCCCATTCAAGAGGGGTTTTGGAATGAACATGGCCTGCAGTGTGGTTTCTGTACACCTGGAATGATCATGTCCGTGAAACAGTTGCTGGGCGATAACCCCAATCCCTCGCGTGATGAGATTAGGCATGCCATCGAAGGTAATCTCTGCCGTTGTACTGGATATCAGCATATTGTCAAATCCGTTGAGTCGGCTGCCAAAGCAATGGTGCAGGAATAAGGGGAAAATCATGGCTACAACGACAACTCCAACTACAAAAGGTTTTGTGGGAAAGCGCGTCCGACGCACTGAGGACCCTCGGTTGATAACCGGCACGGCGACTTATGTGGATGATGTAACAAGGCCAGGAATGTTATATGCTGCGGTGTTACGCAGTCCATATGCTTCCGCAAGAATTTCCAGTATTTCTATTGAAAAGGCAGCTTCTCTTCCCGGGGTTTCAGCTGTTTACACGGGCGAAGACGTCAAGGCAGTGGGTCCTGTTCCATGTGCCGGTTCAATGCCGACGCTTCGAGTGCCACACCACAAGATTCTGGCTCAGGACCGCGTCTATTACGTCGGTCATCCTGTGGCAGCGGTGGTGGCGATCGATCGCTACGTGGCTCAAGATGCAGTGGATCAAATTGAGGTTGAATATGAACCCACTGAATGTGTTGCTGATCCGGAAAAGGCTCTTGAAAGCGATGCAGTCAGAGTACATCCCGAATACGATGACAACGTTGCATTCACTTTTCACGCCGAGGGTGGTGATACGGATGCGGCTTTTGCGGCCGCTGATGTCGTAGTTAGCGAGCGTGTCACGGTGCCGCGGCTTGCACCTTCGCCGATGGAAACCCGAGGTGTTGTTGCTGAGTACGACGAGGGAACCGAAGAACTTTTAGTTTATTCTTCTACTCAAATTCCTCACCTACTCAAAACACAGTTGGCTGTACAGTTAAGTTTACCGGAGAACCATGTTCGTGTTATTGCTCCTGAAGTGGGGGGTGGTTTTGGCAGTAAGTGTAATGTATGGGCTGAAGAGGCCCTAACCTGTTTTGCGGCGATGGACCTCAAGCAGCCAATCAAATGGATCGAAAATCGCAGAGAGAGTATCAATGTTGTAGCCCATGGGCGGGGCCACGTCGATCACCTCGAAATGGCTGCTTCCAAAGACGGCACAATAACTGCGTTGCGTTTTAAAATTTTGCAAGACATCGGAGGACATCACCAATTACTCACCCCGATTATTCCTACGCTTGCGGTCATCATGATCCCAGGCCTGTACAAGATTAAAAATTTCACTGCGGATCTTACTGGGGTTTTTACCAATTTGCCGCCAACTGATCTCTATCGCGGGGCAGGGCGCCCGGAAGCAACATATGTTCTCGAGCGAGTTGTTGACAAATTAGCAGACAAACTCGAGATGGACCCTGCTGAGTTGCGCCTGAAAAATTTCCCCGCCGCGGACGAATTTCCTTTCGAAACGGCGACCGGCCTTAGTTACGACAGCGGGGACTATGCCAAGGCTTTCAATATTGCTCTTGAAAACGTTGGTTACGACAGTTTTCTTAAGAAACAAGAGAAGGCTCGTTCGAAAGGTCGCTTGTTGGGTCTTGGGATTTCGACATACGGAGAGGTCTGCGCTTTTGGACCTTCACCAGCATTGCCGGCTGGTGGTTGGGAAAGCGCTACTGTGCGTGTTGAGGCAACGGGCAAAGTTACTGTCATGTCTGGAGCATCACCTCATGGACAAGGTGGAGAAACTGCTTATTCCCAGCTAGCAGCCGATGCGTTGGGTGTACCTATGGAAGACGTTGTTGTTATTCACGGGGATACAGGCAAGGTCCACTGGGGCGTAGGCACCTTTGGCAGCCGTGGTACGGCCATTGGCGGAACTGCGGTCCACCTTGCACTCGAAGACATCGTTGCGAAAGGCAAGAAATACGCGGCGCATATTCTCAATGCTTCCCTTGATAGTATTCAGTTCAATCAGGGAATTTTTTCTTCCAATGAGGTGGAAGAGAAGCTAACGTTTCAGGAATTGGCTCTTGAGGCTGCTGTGGCACAAAAATTGCCACCAGATACTGAGCCGGGCCTTTCGGCAACTCGCTTTTTTGAGCCGCCGAACTTTGCTTTTCCCTTTGGTGCACACATCTGCACCGTGGAGGTGGACGGTGATACCGGTCAGGTAGAAATTCTGCGTTATATAGCAGTTGATGACATTGGTAATGTTATTAACCCCATGTTGGTCGATGGTCAGTTGCATGGTGGAGTTGCACAGGGTCTAGGCCCAGCGTTTCTCGAGGAAGTTGTTTTTAGTGAGGACGGGCAACTCCTTACGGGAACTTTCATGGATTATGCGATTCCTAAGGCGAAAGACATGCCTTGGATTGAATCGGAAAGAACTGTAACGCCATCCCCTGTTAATCCACTCGGAGCTAAAGGGGTGGGCGAAGCAGGCACCATCGGGTCGCTACCCGCTTTTGTTAATGCCGTTGTTGATGCCCTTTCTCATATGGGTGTCGAACATATTGACATTCCGATGACACCGCAGAAAGTTTGGAATTTGATCAATGAAAGGAGCCAATCGTGATTGCTGCTAGTTTTGATTACTCCGCTCCGGAGACCCTTGCTGATGCATTGAGGGTCTTATCGGATGACCCTGAGGCGAAGATTCTTGCCGGGGGGCAGAGTCTAATCCCGATCATGAAACTTCGGTTGTCTATACCCTCCCAGGTTGTAGACCTTGGAGGCATTATCGATTTACACGCTATTGCTGAGGAAGAAGGGATCATTCGTATTGGTTCGATGACGACGCACGAACAGGTGGAACACTCCGAACTTCTATCTGAGAAGTGTCCTCTTCTCGTAGCTGCTGCCTCGGGTATTGGTGATGTACAAGTACGCAATCGTGGCACGATTGGAGGTTCCGTGGCACACGCAGATCCTGCGGCTGACTACCCCGCAGCTTTGCAGGCTTTGGATGCCAAAGTGAAGGTTGTGAGTTCAGCTGGTGAGAAGATTATACCCATTGATGAGTTCATTGTTGATGCGCTAACCACTGCATTAGAGCCTGATGAAATCATCACTGAAATTCATGTTCCGACTGAATCAACGGGGATCGGCACGGCTTATGAAACGATTGTCCAGCCTGCCTCTGGGTACGCTATCGTTGGAGTCGCAGCTCGCATTGGCCTCAGCGAAGGCAATATTTCGTTTGCACGAGTCGGCATAACGGGAGTAGGTTCCAAGGCATATCGTGCCCTGGCGGTGGAAAAGGCACTCGAAGGGCAGCCTGCCAAAGACGACACTTATGGGATAGCTTCTCGCGTCGCGGCTGAAGGAGTTGAAGCCCTCGAGGACCTACATGCTTCGAGCGAGTATCGTGCTCATTTGGCAACGGTTTTTACCTGCAGGGCGATCGCAGCAGCAGCTGGACGCGCTCAATGAAAATCAAGGGTCAACAAACGTTGACGACACCGCGGGAGCAGGTTTGGGAAGCATTGCTAGACCCCGGAGTTCTAGCACGGGCGCTTCCTGGTTGCCAAGCTCTCGATCCAGTTGGAGAAAATCACTACAAGATCAGGATGAAGTTGGCTCTAGCGGCTGTTCAGGGTCTTTTCGAAGGCAAGATCTTACTACAAGATGTGCAGCCACCCAATAACTACAAGTTGCACATTGAAGGAGCCGGTAAAGTGGGTTTCGTGAACGGCGAAGGCCATTTTCACCTTGAGAAATTGAGCGATGTTGAAACGGTGGTCCATTACGAGGGTGATGTTCGAATTGGTGGCATGATTGCGTCGGTGGGGCAACGGTTAATGGATATGACCTCGAAGATGATGATTCGAAAGTTCTTTGTTTCCCTGAAGGAAATTTTGTCTGAGCAGTAAATATCTTGCAGAAGACTCGCAGTCTTCCTCCGCATCCGTGATCACTCAACCAAATCAAATACAGGTAAATTGGAGATACGCAAAGTGAGTAAAGTTACTGTTTGTACTGTAGTTATTTCCTTTCTTTTTGGTACTTCAGGTACACACGGGGCCTCGTTGAAGATCCCCGTTGTTCTTTCCACCGATGTGGGCAATGAAATTGATGATCAATGGACAATTGTTTACCTGCTCCTCAATCCAAAACTTGACGTTCGAGGAATCATCTCAGCCCACGCCCCAACCATTAGTCCACCAGCAGGCCAAACATCTTATAAAATTCTTCTCGACGTGGTTAAAAATCGACTTGGTATGTCTATTCATCCACCGTTGCTCGCGGGAGCCGATCTTCCACTAGCAGATAGAAAGAAGCCCAGGGTCAGTGACGGAGCGAATTTCCTCATAGAAGTATCACAAGACTTTTCAAGCAACAATCGGCTCAAGGTTTTGACCATAGGAGCTGTTACAGATGCGGCATCTGCTATTCTCATGGACCCGACGATCGTGCAGCGTATCGAGATCATCGATATGGGATTTAAACGCTGGCCCGGTGGTGAAGAAGAGTTCAATATTGCCAACGATGTGAAGGGTATGCAGGTGGTCCTCGATTCAGATGTTCCTTTGACTATCGGTTCAGGAGATGTCTGTCGCGCCAATCTGTCTCTTCATCTAGATCAAGCTAGGGATATGGTGTCTGGTCGAGGTGGCGCAGGTCAGTGGCTCTTTGAGGAGTTTCAGGCTTATTACTACCGCGTTATCAAACCGTTGAGAGTGGACGATTTTTCTAAACCTAAGGTCATTTGGGACAATATCACCCTGGCTCATGTGCTGGGAATGACGACCCACGAAACTTATGCGCGCCCGAAGTTGAAAGATGACATGAATTTCGAACATATCGAAACAGATCGTACGATCGACTGGATTACCGATGTCGACGAGCGGCGCATGTGGGATGATTTTATCGGCAATCTGGGTGCCTACTAGAGAAACCTAAAGGTCAGGGTCTAATATCCAGCTATTTGGGACGGCCCTTCGGAGAAATTATGACATTTTGTGAAGCAATCAAGAATACCCTGTTTAAAAACCGCTGCAACTTCAAGGGGAGAGCTGCACGCAGTGGGTTTTGGTGTTTTATAGGTTTTGTTCTGCCCATCGCGAGTGCTCTTGCGTCAGAGAATCTGGGGAAGATCAACTTTCCCACATCAGGATTACCAGAGGCTCAAGTACACTTCGAACAAGGTGTCCTCTTTTTGCACAGTTTTGAATATGATGATGCTGCTGAAGAATTTCGTAAGGCTCAACTAGTCGATCCACATTTTGCTATGGCCTACTGGGGTGAAGCAATGACCCATAATAAGCCCCTGTGGAGAAAACTGGAGCAAGAATCTGGTCAGCGTGTTTTGATACGACTGGGAGAAAAACAGGAAATGCGATTAGCGAAGGCCTCAACTGTGCGCGAGAAGGGATATCTCGGTGCGGTCGAGAAACTGTTTTTCAGTGATGCCCCCGAAGTAGAACGTGATTCTGCTTATGCAGCGGCAATGGGAAAACTGGCAGCGCAATTCCCAGACGATATGGAGGCCGCAGCTTTTCATGCTTTGGCGATTTTGGGAACCGCACAGGGTAAACGCGACTTTAAAACTTACATGAAGGCAGCTTCGGTTGCACAGACTGTGTTTGAACGGAATCCGAGTCATCCAGGTGCTGCACATTATTTGATTCACTCGTTCGACGACCCAATCCACGCACCTCTTGGTTTACCTGCAGCGCAGGTTTATGCCGATATTGCTCCAGCCGCAGCTCACGCCCTTCATATGCCGTCCCATATTTTTGTAGCCCTGGGGATGTGGAATCGTACTGCGGCTTCGAACGAGGATTCCTGGCGGGCAGCGGACAACAGGGTTCGCCGTAAGGGTCTGAGCCTAAAGGATCGAAGCTATCACGCGCTGTTATGGATGCAATACGCTTATTTGCAACAGGGGCGATACCTCGAGGCGCGGAAGCTACTTGATGTCATGACACAGGATACTGAGGAACTCGATATTCCTTTGACGCGACGTCACTTGGCGGCAATGCGAGCTCAATACGTAATCGAGACACGTCACTGGGACACGAAGGAACTTTTTCATGACTTGGATTTTGCTTCAGTACGAGCCGAGGACATAGCGGCGTTACTTTTTACTCAAGGTATGACTGCCGTGAAAAATGGCACTGCAGCTTCTGCAGAGAAGCAATTAAACAAGCTCGAGGAGCGGGTGAAAATCCTTTCGGAAAAATCGAAGAAATCTCAGAGTTTCGATGCAACCCGGGAATCTCGGGGTTTCGATGCAACCCGCGCGACGACTCTACAGCTGAGAGGGTTGTTGGATTTAGCGCGTGGAGATGAAGTGGCGGGACTGAAGTCACTCCAGGAATCAACTCGAATTCAGGAAAAAATGCCGCTTGCGTACGGTCCACCATCACCGGTGAAACCACCTCATGAATTACTTGGAGAGGTACTGTTGAAACTTGGCCGTTATGCTGAAGCGAGCACTGCGTTTGACAAAGCTCTCGAATTTGCACCAAAGCGAGCGCTTTCTTTGCTTGGAGCAGCAAGAGCAGCTAAGCAAGGCGGTGATTTACCACGAGCTGAACAGTTTTACAGCATGCTTCAAAGCGTCTGGAACAAGTCAGATGCATTACCGGAGCGGGACGAGTTCTCTACGCCGTGAAACTCTAATCCCGAGTAGCAATCATCTGGATCTTTTTTCCTGTTCTTGATTCAGCGGCTTTTAAAATCTTTGCAAAGTTTGACTTGTCCAGTCGAAAAACTGTCTCCTGTTCGCCTTGAAGAACAGTGAACCAGTGTTTTTTACCTTTGCTCATAAGCGCAAATCCGGTTAAAAGCACTGCCGTCTTCCAGCGACGGTGCTTGGTCTTTTCATACTCGATACCTGTGATCTCTGTGTAGGGCACTCTCAGGGCAGAAGCCTTTTCACGTGTGACAACAAGAGCACTGTCCTGGAAGTCGATCTTAACGTTCCTAAGACGCAGCTTGTAGTCCTCTTCCATAAACATCTTAGATTTTGTAAAACTCTGGCCAAGCAAGCTGCTACTAGTGATTGCTAATATTGCTAACCATCTCATTGAAATGCTCCTTTGTAGTGAGTGGTGATTATTTTATGCAACCACTAGGCAGATTGCGGCAGCGACCCTTCTTTTATTGAGGGCTGATCATGATGTGTGCCCCTGCGGTTCCAGGGAACATCAACCACGGACTCTTACCGGATGCCGTCGATAACCCTGTTGATTCAGGAGTGGCGTAAGGCGTATAAACCACCCAACGCAAATAGGGTTCGATGACATTACCACTAGCCGAGTCGAAGCCTTTGCCTCTCAGCACGTAAAGCATTCGAGGTTTACGTGGCATCTCAATACTGCCGTTATCTACTTCTTTCCAACGAATTTCATGGCGTTCCTTGCCTTTGTATCCCTGAGCAGAAAGCTCTCGGCCACGGGCCATGAACGGTTCGAGATCGTTGTGGTAGCAGGCAACAGAAAAATTTTCGTCCCCGGGGGTGTCGGCCAGACAGGTCAAGTCGTTAGATCCCTTGCGTAAAACGATGAGCTTACTATGGGAATCGTATCCTAAAACAGTTACTTCAGCACGTCGTTCTTCGGGGCTGGCTAGAACACTGGCAGCGATTTGATCAGCTTTGGAGGGAACCTCCGCGACAAGAGCTGGTGTAGCCAAAAACAAAAGCCAAAAGAGTGTCATCGTGGTCCGCATCTTAACCTAAATCTGACAGCAATATGTTGTATCTAACTTAGCACTCACTGGGAACACTGGGCGAGAATTCTCTTTTTGAGCCCGGAACAGCAGGTTGAGGAACTGAAATAGGAACTCCACAAAACGTCGGCAAACCCCTTGCCCGGGATCGTCATTCCCTGCTGCTCAGAGTTCTGTATGATTGCCGTACCTACACTTGGAACGTAGGTCAATTCCATACTGTCCCCTTTCTTCAAGTCTTTTTTGAAATAACTAAGGGCCTTGTTGATCTGAACCCGGACACTCGATCGGCCTTCGGTCGGCAAGTTCTTTTCAAAAGCATCTTCGAGTGCACGGGCCATACTTTTCGCTTCAACATCTCGGAGCAGATCGATACGGAGAAGCTTCACCTCATCTACTGAGATTAATATCTGTGGATTACAGGTGTGACTCTCCACATATGCTCCCATTGTGTAGATGTCAAACCACCATCGCTCACGAAGTCCGGCGCCGACTAATGTGAGAGTTCGGCCAGCAATCTCGACCGTTTCCGAATATAAGGTCCCCTTTACCAACTGGGTTTGCGCCGACAGTTGTGTCGTCAATGACACGATCAGGACGATGGCCTTCAGCACGATAAAAAAGGGCAACAGGGTGTGACCCAGAGGCTTGACTCCTTTTCCTTGATTCTTGATGCCATTTTGGCTTTGTTTAGCAGTAATTATTCTTCTTCTATTTCAGCGCTAATATTGATCTCAATGCTGTCCTTGACCGACATCGCTGCCGGACACTTACTCATGTGTTTATCTAGAGCTCGATTGGCTGCTTCACGTGTACCTTTTGGAATTTTCAGATAGTACTTGACCCGGATCCGCACAATGCGAATGACACCGTCGACATTTTCAATATCGCCTTCGACTTCACTCCAAATTTTTTCAGGTACAGGTGGAATTTGACGCACTGCCAGTGCGCCGGCAAGAGTGCCGATCAGTCAACCACCCACCGCGGCAATCATATGGTCAAGTGTTGTAGGTAAATCTCGCTCCGGCTCAACTCCATAGAAGCTTTTAACGCCCCCATGCACACCAAAAGTGATTGGGTCACCAAATTGCTCAACGTAAGCACGTCTTTCGGGTGGTCTATCCTGGTAAAGTTTGATTTTTGAGGTGTGAATCAGTTCTCCCATAGTCATCATCCTTTCTGTGTAGGGGCCTGTAAGAAGGTGTCGAAGTTTCCTATGTCGACTACCATCCAGTCTAATCGTAACGCGCCAGTTAGTTAACCGGTTGGCTAACTTGGTAACGACCGTCGCGAAAACCGTTAAAGAACGATGATAATTCTTGGTGGCTGATGGGTTTCTGAGAGGAGTCTTTTTCCAAGTTTCGCTGTGCAACGTAGGTTCGACCGTTTCCACCATGTACTAATACGTGGTACCAAGGCTGATCTTTCGGCGGCTTGGATTTTGCTACGTGTTCATACCATTCCTCTGAACCGAGAAAAACGGGATCGACATCAACAATGACGCCTCGATATTCGAACAAACGGTGATGCACGAGTTGCCCGATAGAGAATTTCGCTTGTGCGATCATTGAAAATGCTCCGGTTTCCGGTCCAGTGATTTGATCATAACACCGCTAAAGCACTGGCTGGTTAGGTTCAAGTTGCGCAATTTAAAGCTCTCTATGAGATCCATCACAGAAGGGTTTGTTAGATGCATGTTTACATCCACAAAAGAAGACTTTTTTGTCTTCATCTGTCTCAAATTTTATTGGAGTAAATGGAGTGCCTTTATGGGATCCATCGCAGAAGGGTTGATTATTGCTCATGCCACAGGAACACCAAAAATAAGTTTTTCCACTTTCAACGTCTACTGGGTACGGAAATTTTTGGGCAATTTTTGGGTCCATAAATTTTTATCTCCTGGCGTCTTTCTAAACAGCTGATCCCAACTGCGGCCAGACAGCACTTTCCGTTTCTAGATATCAACCACTCTCGGCCGATTTCAGTCTACCGACACCCGCATCATAGTTCCACTGCTTGTTTCTAACTGGTGCAAGAATCCTCTGCACCTGTTGGGCCAGTTCGGTATCGTATGTTTCCTCATGCCAGGCGATGTTCCGCAACACCGCCTCGGGCCTTGCTGAACTGAACATGGTAGTTGGTATTTCGGGATGCTGGCTCGCGAACTGCAGTGCGAGTTTGGCGATTGAGACTCCCTGCTGCTCGCAGAACTCAGCAGCTCTGCGAAAATGCTGAAAATCTTGTTCGGTCACGGGATGCCAGTCTGCAATATCCGCGCCGGTCAGAAGTCCGCTTGCGAATGGAGACGCATTGATCAGGCCGATGTTCTCCTCTTGTATGAGCGGCAGTAGATCCAACAGAGTCGTATCGTTGAGGCAATAGTGGTTGTGCGTCAAGATCGCATCCACCGGTATAGTGGTGATCACTTGCCGCCACAGGTCGAGCGGGTAAATGCCGACGCTGACTGCTCCGATTCGGCCTTTCCGCTTCAGTTCGAGGAGTGTCTCAACACCCTCGGTAAGCGCTTGTTCTGCACACACACGATCTTGATACTCGAAATCATGTAGGTGGATGATGTCAAAGTAGTCCACGCCGAGTCGTTGACCGCTCTCATCGAGCGAAGAGTGAATGCGGCTTCGTGAGTAATCCAGCACGTCCACGCCGTAGTGATGAGGGTCGGTGTACTTGCCGACCTTAGTGGAGAGGAAGTAACTGTCACGTGGAATCTCTTTGAGGCTCTTGCCTAGCACCATCTCTGCTTTAGTGCCTCCGTAGGCAGGAGCCACATCGAAGTAGTTGATGCCCTTGTCCAGTGCAGTATGGACAGCCTGAATTGCCTCGGATTCATCGACGACGCGAAAGACACCACCCAGTGCGGCAGTCCCGAAACTGAGCCGTGAAACTCTAAGACCTGTTTTTCCAAGCACGCTATATCTCATCATTCAAAGGTGTAGTGTGCTCATCGCTCTCGGAGCACTGCGTCAAGTAGTGTTAGCGGCTCATCACCAACTTGCTCTATGTGGGCTTCGAGCCCACTCGGGATACCAAAATGGTCATGAGGGGCCAGGTTTTCCTCGAGAGATCCAATCCGAACGCGTCCATTACCCTTAACCACCGAAACGATACGGAAACTGTCGTTCAAATAGTACATGCCACCCCAACTTACGCGCGAAACGGCCAATTCCAACCCTCCACTTCCGTCACGATCTGTTACAGAGGCGGGGATTATTACACTTCGTCTAGAAGAACTTGAACGTGAAGCCGCAAGGATTTCCCGTTCCAAATACACAGGTGTCCCCATTTTCCAGCTATCTCGATCTGTTTCAACCAACTTGTCCAAATGTATCGGTTGAGGTACAACATCAGCGAATACGCCCCAACCCGCATGCTTGAGAGATCCAAAGATAAATGGAACGTGGTGAATTGCCGGCCCGCGGTTGATCCAACCATGACGGGTCTCTGGTGGTATCGGCAAAGCGTAACCTTCCTTAACAAAAGATTTTGCATCTCCTAAGACCATATAACCCTCTAAGGGTTCAAATCCTAGATGTATTTCGGCGCCGAAATGGTGTAGATGATTCGGGACATCACGATGTTCATCATTCAAATAGGCAAGGTTCCAAGAATGATGCTCTCCGTAAACTAGCGGCACAATTGTTATTCCTAGGCCAGGAACAATAAAACTCCCCAACGCTGGGGCACTTTTGTCTTGCGTGAGATGGATGCCTCCACTCCGAGTAATCGCACCAATAGAGGCGACAAAAGCCTGTCTAATATCGGCCAGCGCGGAATCTCTCGAAGCATCCACAGCTTTGTTCAATGAATCGACGACCCTTTTTATGCCAACATCGTAACCAGCAAAAGTGGATATGACAGCTCGGAAGTTATTTGGTACCGAGTCCATACCTCTGTTAGCGAGGTCATCAAGTTGTTCAGTTGCTCTTTGGAGATGTGCCGTCGTGAGGGCATCAGCTGACATGTACGACCGCAAAGTTTTCCCTACAGCAAAGAATGAACCAATTGTGTGCGCACGGAAAGCGTAACTGTATAAACGTGCGCGAATAACATCATCGGACGTGAAAAGGTCAGCACGTCGCCCTTGACGTTGACTAGATTCTGCTAGTTCCGATAGGTCTTTGTATGCTGCACTACATGGCAGTTGAACAGGCATTCGGTTCAATGCTACCCAACTTACTATGAAAATGCTACGTGTGCAGAATGCCGCTAGGAGGAATTGGTAAGAGAACCAAAAGATTGACTGAATAGAGTACTGGATTTAATCACACTTCTGCTTAGTCGGAGCCGCCGAAACACCTGTTAATCCTCCGCTGACCGTAAGAACTTCACCTGTGATCCACGAAGCTCGCTCTTCGCAAAGAAATGTAACTGCGCCTGCGATGTCACCGGGCTCCCCCCAGCGTCCGAGTGGCACCGCCTTGCGCACTCGCTCGATCATCCCCTCTTCGGCGACTCCCAAACCCTTCGCCCGTTGGGTCATCACCTTCTTGTTGAAATCGGTATAAACTGGACCGGGGCTTACGGCGTTGACTCGTACATTGTAAGGAGCCAGTTCAAGCGCAAGCGTCTTCGTGAGGCTGATCACAGCAGCTTTCGAAGCGTTATAGGCTGCCACCAGTGCGGCCGGGTTCTGTCCGTTGATCGATGCCAGATTGACGATTGCACCCGACTCCCGTTCTCGCATGAGGCGTCCGGCGGCCCGGCAGGTATGGAACGTTCCTGTCAGGTTGACACTGATAACGCGATCCCAGTCGTCGTTGCTCAACTCGACGGTGTGACAAACGTCCTGTCCCAGGCCGGCACTGTTAATGAGAATGTCTATAGCTCCTCGTTCTTTTGCAATTGAGTCAAACAGATCATCGACTTGTGCACTGTTGGTCACATCCAGCCCGTGCACACCCACGACAAGACCCTCGGAAGTCAACTCACCTGCCGCGCCGCGGGCCTTCTCGATCTGCAAGTCCGCGAGAATAACATACGCTCCTTCTGTGGCGAGCTGGCGAGCTATCTCCTTGCCTAGCCCTTGGGCGGCTCCGGTGACAACGGCGATTTTTGCCTCGAGATTACGTGCTTCGTTCATCGTGTTACTCGGCCGTCAGCCCGATTCCAAGGCATCTTGGCGAGCGCCATGGCCATGCCACATGTATCGGTCACGCCGGCGAAGACGAGACCGGCACCGATAAAGCCCGACAAGAGCACGAATGCGGGGTGTACAAACCAAGCCAGAAGCGCGCCCAGAAGAACCAATGCTCCAGCCAGAATCCGGACTTGACGCTCGAGCGAAACAGTCTTCTTCCCTCGCTTTACCGGGAAGCCAGCTGCCTCCCACGCTTGCGTGCCACCTTCGACATTCACAACGTTTTCGTATCCAGCCGCCATAAACTTCTCACACGCCATACGTGCTCGGTTTCCGCTGCGGCAGATCACATACAACGGCCGCTGCTCAGATCGGTTTTGTGCCCTCATAACTGCGTGAGGATCGAGTGAATCGAGGGGCCGATTCGAGGCAGCGGTGGCGTGCACTTCGCGGAACTCGGCTGGGGTTCGTACGTCAATGATCTCGATGTCTCCGTCGGACGTCTTCTCGTGAAGCTCTGCCGGCGAGATTGTCTCAATTGTGATGGTCATTCCGTGTGTCACCTTACCAGAAGACTTGCGAAGCCAAGGATGACGCCATTCACGAGCCAGCCGATCAGGCAAACGCCCACAGCACGCCCGGTGCTGGTATAGTCAAGGGCCTGGCGCACGGCCACAACAAAGGCGGCGAGCATCCAAACGGCGGTCACAAAAAAGACGATGCCTGTCAACCCTGGCACAATCCCTAAAATGCGAAGTATTCCCGGAGCTGCCGCGAAACCCGTCGTTCGTAGCAGTTCACCCCAATCAGCATGTGTTTGTGGTGTCGGAAGAATTCGAGTGCCGATAAAGTAGGTTAGTCCCGACCAGAGAGCCCACCCCAAGAGGGCAGCTAGTAGGCCGCCGAGCAGGCCCAGATTGCCCTCTTGGCCGATGGCACCAATACCGGCCGCCACGCTGGAAAGCGCCACAACTCCCATCGCCTGGGGCATAGCCGTAGTGTCTGTCTCGACTTCTTCGTAAATGCGAACATCAAGTTTTGCCGCGCCGATCACGCGTTGATCAAAGGACGTCATGATTGTCTAGCCTAATCGTGAAGAGTAAATAATTCAACTTTTTACACACATAAAGATCCAGACTCCTCACCGCGGGTATATCGAACGATCCCAGCAGGAAAACCCAATTTGTCGAGATATAGGCATATTGCTTATGATCTAAAAGGTATGTTGTTAATAGCTCTTGGTGTTTACTGGTTTACAGAAAGGGCATTGGGGATTTAGGTTTATGAAAGCTAAAAAAGTAATACTGCAATTTATATGCCCCGATAAGGCGGGCGTTCTTTCTTCTGCAACACAATTTCTTTTTAAAAGAAATGCCTTTATGACTGAAGTTTCATCCTTCAGTGACCATGACACAAAAAAATTCTTTAGTAGAATTGCTTTTGAAAAAGAGGATAAGTCTAATTTTGATCTTGAAGAGTTAGATAAAAACTTCTCGGAGGAATTACAAAAATTTGATATTGATGGAAAATTTTTTAATGCTGAAAAACCTTGCAAGACTTTAATTGCAGTGAGTAAGGTTGGTCACTGTCTAAATGATCTTCTTCATCGATGGAAAATAGGATCTCTTCCAATAGATATAAAAGCTGTAATATCAAATCACGAAACATCGAAAGATTTAGTTGAGTGGAACGATATTCCTTTTCATTTCCTTCCAGTAACTTCAGATACAAAAGAAGATCAAGAAAAGGTATTTAAAAAGATTTATCAAGAAACTGGATCAGAATTGATAGTATTGGCTCGATACATGCAGATCCTTTCTGCAGATTTTCTTAATGGAATAGACGGACAATGCATAAATATTCATCATTCTTTTTTGCCTGGCTTTAAAGGCGCTAAACCCTATCATCAGGCACATGAAAGAGGCGTTAAGATGATAGGAGCTACTGCTCACTATGTTACTGACGATTTAGATGAGGGGCCTATTATCGAACAGGACATTTTGCGCGTAGATCACAGTGCTTCTCCTGAAAGTATGCAAGAGAGTGGATATGATATTGAATCAGCTGTTCTTTTAAGGGCAGTAAGATTGCATTCGGAAAGAAGGATTTTACTGAATGGTTTAAAAACTGTTGTTTTTAACTGATTCTAATTTAAGAAACGGGCACCGGGTTCGACGATACCGAAGCAGTTGTGACGATGGATCTGGGAGACAAGATCCTAAAACATTAGCCGGACAGACCCGCCACGACCACCGTAGCCCCTGCATCTGTCCCACCTACTAGATTTTTTTGATGAACACTTCAGACAAAATCGTTTTGAGGGATGTGCGGGCTGTTGCCCAGATCGGAGTAAGCGAAGAAGAGCGCTCCGGTGAGCAGGAACTGGTATTTGACGCCGAACTACATCTTGACTTGAGTTCAGCGGCTCGGAGTGACCACTTGAGTAGTACTGTCGATTACCTAGAGGTTGTGAGTCTACTACGGGCAACGTCTCGAGCAAAACCCTATAAGTTACTTGAGACCTTGGTGGAGACTGCCGCAGAGGCTTTATTAGAACGATATCCGGTTGCATGTGTGGTTCTCCGGGTCCGAAAGGTGAAACTCTATGGTGTTTCTGAGACTTTCAGTGCTGCCATCGAAATTAGCCGTTCTCGCTGAAGAATATGAGCCAAAGATGCTGAGATTAAAAAATAAAGTCGCATTCATTACGGGAGGCGGTGGAGGTATAGGGCGTGCAACGGCGGAACGTTTCACTGAAGAAGGAGCAAAAGTCATCATCGCAGAAATAGATTCTGCTGTTGGTAAATCTGCTGCTTTATCAGCTTGTAAAACGGGTAAAAGTAGTGGTGGTGACGCACACTTTGTCGAAACTGATGTAAGTGACTCTGATAGTGTCAAAGCAGCAATAGCAGAAACCATTAATCGATATGGGCACCTGAACATCCTTTACAACAATGCTGGTGGATCTACTTTACAAGATGGTCCAGTAACAGAAGCACCAGTTGAGGAGTTCTGGCGATGTATCAAACTTGATCTATTCGGCACATTTTTATGTTCGAAATACGCTATTCCTGAGATTGCTAAATCTGGAGGAGGATCTGTTATCAATATGTCATCTAATGTAGCCTTGATGGCGTTACCTGGTCGCGACTGCTATACCGCAGCAAAAGGAGCTATTGCATCTATGACTCGCTCCATGGCTGTTGAGTATGCCCCTGATAGCATCAGAGTTAACGCTATCGCACCTTCAATAGTTCTGTCAGATCGCGCAACAAAACTATTAGAGGCAAGCCCTGAGATTCAAACAATATCAAAAACACACTTACTTGGATTAGGCAAACCAATCCATGTTGCCGAATTAGCAGTTTATTTAGCAGGAGATGAATCAGCTATTACTACGGGACAGGTTATACCGGTAGATAGTGGGGTGACTATCGTCTGATATGAGTCATCATGAGCTACTCAAAATTCACTAATAGATAGGTAAAGAGTTGGTCGGAGCGAGAGGGTTTGAACCTCTGACTCCCTGCTCCCAAATAAGTTTCCAACCTAATAACCGAATTGAGATGCCCATTTGATATTGTGGATATGGACCTCAGAGATAATTTTCCTGCTTTGGCATTATTCTAAATAAAGTGCTTGGGAATATAGTGAATTGAAAAATTGGATTGCAGAGGGCAAATTAGACGCGATACATGCGGTTGATTTCTTATATGCTAGCCACTTAGCATCGTCGACACGCAAAGGTTAAAATAGCCTTTCTCTCCCATATCTGGTTTCAAATGGAAGAATTAGTTTCACGAAGATTACGCCACCGCGTACGTTTTCTTGGCAACCTTTTGGGTCAAACAATGACGTCTCAACTTGGGGAAAACTTCCTTCAAAAAGTTGAACAAATTCGTTTACTAGCAAAGACAAGGCGACAAGAGGGTAGCGGCGACTTCACACAGTTACGCGAAGTTTTAGCTGATTTAAACGAAGATCAGCTTATTTCAGTTGCGCGCGCATTTAATCAGTTTCTCAACCTGACAAACATTGCGGAACAGGCCGCTGCAACGGAGAACCTCCAGTTTCCTGCAACATCTCACCTGAAAACACTGTTCACAAAATTGAATCAGAACAACATAGATGCTGTGCGAATAGCCGAGGTTGTAAGAAATCTACATTGTGACCTTGTTCTCACTGCGCATCCGACTGAAATAACTAGGAGAGCCCTAATACAGAAATACAATAGAATTGCGGAAGCTTTAGAACACGTTCGCGAAGATGAGGAACTGGATAAAAAAAATAAAATTGAACTGGAAAGACTGGTCGCTGAAGTCTGGCACACCGATGAGATCAGAACAGGAAGGCCCACACCTCAGGATGAAGCGATCTGGGGTTACGCAGTAATTGAACATTCATTCTGGCACGCGATACCCAAATTGTGGCAAGGGCTCGATCTATTACTGAAGGAACATACCGGTGTATCATTGCCAATAACATGTGCCCCCATAACGATATCTTCTTGGATGGGTGGTGATAGGGACGGTAATCCGAACGTTACAACCGAAGTAACAGAAGAAGTGCTTCGCCTTGCTCGTTGGACGGCTGCTGACCTATATCTTCGAGACGTTGATGAATTACTTTCGCAACTCTCAATGTTCCAATGCAATGAAGAAGTGGCTAATCTCTGTGGCCAAACATCGCATGAACCTTATCGATTTATCCTCAGAGAACTTCGAGCTAAACTCAGTGCGACCAGAGACTGGGCCGAGACAAAGCATCCCTCACACAACGAATTGGTGCTTAACAGGGAAGATCTCTTTACACCATTGCACGCATGTTATCGATCACTGCATGACTGTGGCATGGGCATAATCGCAGAGGGCTTGCTCAAACAAACACTTATCCGCATATCGACATTTGGTGTCACACTAATTGATCTCGATATTAGACAGAGTGCTGACAGACATGTAGAACTCATGGAAGAGTTGATATCCTTCCTTGGTCTGGGAGATTACAGATCTTGGTCAGAGGAAGCCCGTCACGACTTCCTCATTGAGGAACTTACCAACGAGAGACCTCTCATTCCTGACAGTTGGGAACCAGAAGGGGAGCCTGGAGAAACACTTCGTACTATTCAACTTGTCGCAAATAGTAAAGCTGATGGAGTGTCCTGCTACATCATATCGATGGCGCAGAACCCCTCAGACGTCTTGTCAGTAATACTGTTATTGCGCAAATCTGGGCTTACCAGATCATTGCCTGTCGTACCCCTCTTCGAAACACTAGATGATCTAGATAACGCCGCCCAGACGCTAGAAAGATTACTCAGAGATCGAGTGTACAGGGAATACATCGAAGATCATCAACAAGTGATGATTGGTTACTCCGATTCGGCAAAGGACTCTGGGCAAATGGCAGCCTCCTGGGCTCAGTACCGCGCCCAAGAAGAATTAGTAAAAGTAACAGAGAAATACAACATCGATCTCACATTATTCCATGGTCGTGGCGGAGCAGCAGGGCGAGGTGGTGCTCCGATTCGGCAAGCTATTCTTTCGCAGCCACCTAGCACAATAAAGCGAGGCATGCGCGTTACAGAACAAGGCGAGATGATCCGATTCAAGTATGGCTCTTCACTACTCGCACAAAACAGCATGGATCTAATACTCAGCGCTGCAATTGAAGCAAACCTCATGCCTTCACCGCAACCCAGGGAAAACTGGCGTAATTTGATGGATCGCTTAACTGATATTGCAATGCAAGAGTATCGCAATACCGTCAAAGATGGATCTCATTTTGCTGATTATTTTCGTGCAAGTACTCCCGAGCAGGAACTTAGTCTTCTAGCATTAGGAAGTCGACCTACTCGGCGTGTCGCAGATAGTAATACCATTAGCGACTTACGCGCAATTCCGTGGGTATTCGCCTGGACACAGAAACGACTCATGATTCCTGCTTGGTTGGGCACAAATGCGGCATTAGAAACCGAGTTTTCAGCTAAGGATGAGTTGGTTATCAAAGAAATGATGGGGGAATGGCCGTTCTTCCAGGCTCAAATGGATCTACTGGAGATGGTTCTAAAGAAAGCAGATGTTGAAATTGCACAGCACTACGATGAAGTATTGGCTCCAGAACATCTTCGGCATTTTGGTCGTCGTTTCCACCAGGACTTGATCTCGCTGATTGATAACGTAAACCATATCAAAGACCAAAAGATGCTACTCGAACACGCGCCCGACGTAAGACGCACTATCAATCTCCGAGATCCCTACACCGATCCGCTACACTTCCTGCAAATCGAACTAATTTCTAGATACCGTCGAGATGGCACAAATGAAAAGGTTAAGAAAGCACTTCTTATAACTATAGCTGGCATAGCGGCAAGCATGAGAAATACTGGATAGCTGGCGTCAAAGAGGGTTACCATTGTTGGCGTAACCCCGAACCTGGCAACTCATTATTCTTCAAGCTTGCAGAACAAAACTACCGGGCGAATATTACTAAGGGACAGGTTATACCGGTAGATAGTGGAGTGCCTATCGTCTGGTAAAGTACGGACTGGGCGTACTTGCTAAGGAGCTAGGTTTCTATGGCCAAAGTTGTCCCTAATAAATTTTCGCCACCGCCAGATCTGCGCAATAAAGGTGACATCCTCGATCCACCAACGCGGCGCAGAGACATACTACGCAGCATTGGCCCTGGACTCATCATAGCTGGCAGTTTGGTGGGGTCCGGAGAGCTAATTGCCACCACTAAAACCGGAGCTCAGGCTGGAATCTTGTTGCTCTGGTTGATCATCCTCGGCTGTGTAATCAAAGTTTTTGTTCAAGTAGAAATAGGGCGACACACAATCACCCATGGGGAAACAATATTATCAGCCCTGAATAGGTTGCCGGGACCACGGATACGAGTCAATTGGATTGTCTGGTACTCGTTTGTGATGATGGCTGCCAGCATCGGTGGCATGGGAGCAGTGGTCGGAGGTGTCGGACAAGCGCTAGCGCTCGCTTTCCCTATCACGGGTGACTACAGCCAGGCAATCCAGCTACCATCCGAACTGGAGTTGAAACGCTACATCGCCTGGGGGAATGATATCGGAACAGGGGGCGGCGAATTAGCGAAACTCACTGCCGATGAACAAGAACGTATTCATCTAGGACAGGCTTTGTTTCGAGATCGTCTTAGCCGCCTAGATCAGAAAGCAGACCGTCGAGGATCAAGAGCCCTTGTTGCAGTCACCGATTTGATTGCTGCAGAACACCTAAACCAGGATCCAACCCAGGCCTCCACAGCAACGGCCAAAGCGCGGGTCGATGCACTACTCGAACCTATCACTTTGGACGATCAATATTGGGCAGTTCTCGTAACGCTAATTACAGTTGTCCTGCTGTACTTTGGGCGTTACAGATTGATTCAGAGCCTAGCTATAGTACTAGTGGGATTGTTTACCCTCGTCACCATTGGCAACGTATTCACATTACAGTTTCACGACACATTTCGCCTATCAGCGTCTGAAATTTTGAGCGGATTACAATTTCGCCTGCCACCAATAGGCACTGTGCCACCCGGCATTGTCGACTGGCAAGTAGTCCAGCCATTGGCAACCGCTTTGATGACTTTCGGCATTATTGGGATCGGTGGAATGGAACTTGGCATCTATCCCTATTGGTGCCTGGAGAAGGGTTACGCACGGTTTACAGGGCCACGCACACAAGAAGCATCTTGGGCCAGGAGAGCAAGTGGCTGGATGAGGGTAGTACGTTATGACGCCTTCATCTCGATGGTCTTATACACAGCCACGACAGTTGCTTTTTTTGTGATGGGCGTAGCAGTTATGCACAAACAGGGGTTGGATCCAACCGGGATGCGCATGGTGAGCACTCTGTTAGAGCAATACGTGCCAGCCTTTGGAGAATACGCTCATTGGCTTTTTCTGTTCGGAGCGATTGCTGTACTGGGTTCCACATTCTTGATTGGCAATGCCGGCATCGCTCGTTTACTAACCGACGCATTGAAGGTATCTCGGTTAATAAAAAGCACCGAACCAAAAACACATGAACGGACGGTGGTATGGTTTTCGGTTGCTCAACCGATCATCGCACTTGTCATTTTCGCTACGGGTGTCGACCTGGTAGGCCTGGTCTTGTTTAACGGTCTGGTACAAGCCTTGATGTTACCGTTGATGGGACTAGCAGCTCTACACTTCCGGTATCGAGAAATCGATCGGCGCTTAATGCCTGGGCGGTGGTGGGATCGAATGCTGCTGCTCTCAAGTCTCGGACTATTCATTGCGGGAGGTTGGCTCGCTTTTTCGACCCTAGTAAGAGTTTTCTGACAAAGTGCAATCGCTATAAAGAGTTGGTCGGGGCGAGAGGGTTTGAATCTCCGACTTCCTGCTCCCAAAGCAGATGTAATCCATCATAGATAGCTGGACGAACCTAGTTTCACCGTCACTATCTGTTTCCACCGTGTAGTGACGCTTGCTCACCAGGGCATTTTTCGCCCAGTGTCCTTGCGCCCCTTGGCAGCAACTTCGGCACCAGCTCCAGCGACCATCATCACACCCTCGTCGAGAAGCTTCCTCAGATCGTTCTTGCGTACTCCATGGAGAAAAGCAATCTTTGCAGCCTTGCAAGCGGCTATCAAACGAGCCCGGGCGTCCGCCATCTCCTGCGGGTAGGATCGCTCGTCCCAACTGGGATAGCCGAACGACATTGCCATGTCGCCTAGACCACCCTCGCCGAATCCGATACCAGGAACCTTGGTGCTTTCTTCGGCATTTAAGATGGCATGCCGGTCTTCGATCTTGAGCCCGAGCAACAACTCGCCGTCCGAGTTTAGCGGCCAAGTATCCGCTTTCGCGAGATACTCACTGTCCGAGACACCCCAAATCCTCGCCGCGGTTTCCTGTCCGCCATTTCCCCGTAATCCTTCCCTCAGACCGTTATTGACAGCCTGCTTGTGAAAAGGATAACGCGACGCACTCACAAATTCACTGACGGCTTCTGGATTGCGCGCGTGGGTTAGCAAGATTCCGTGAATACCCGTCGCGAGTACTTGCTTTATCATCCAGGCATTGGCACGGATGACCGCTGCACTTAGTCCATCTACGGGCAGAACGACGATAACGGCAGGCGTACGGTGTCTGCTCTTTGTCGGTCCACCGTCGACTAGCCCCCGCATGAAACCCTGAAGTTTGGCTATGTCATAGGGGTGGTGTTCCATGTCGTAATTGATATAGTCAGCCCAAGTTTGAGCCATCTCTCTGCCCTCTTCGTAACCGCCATGAGCGTCAGTGCAATAGATTGGCTGGCCAGCTTCGAGTAGCTCAATAGCTTTGTTGACACGCTTGGGCTTCCATGTAAGTTCAGTGGTCTTTCTCATACGTTCGTCCGTTGATTCAAGATAGCAACCGACTTAATTTTAACGCGCACAAAAAGCCTGGTCGTAACTTGTTGAAAAGATTGGTCGGGGCGAGAGGATTTGAACCTCCGACTTCCTGCTCCCAAAGGAGGACTCTGCTCCTTTTTTATAGGTAGCTCAAATGACACAAATCAGGGGTTGTGGGGAGTATACAACTAAGTGTGTAATCTATCACCTACATAAACCACTAATACAGGTTCAAGTCTTGTCGTGCCCACCACTTAATTTATCTATTTCTTTAAATTCATGCTCAATAGATAAGTTAATCAAAGTAGTCCATAAGGGTATTGAGATTTGGGAGGATAAGCCGCAATCAACCCCGAAATTAGATACTTTTGAAATAACCTCATCTATTCTCTTGTTATCCACAACTAGGCTTTTTTTCTTTTTAACAAGAGCTGCCTTTTCTATAAATTGTTGTCTCTTAGCTAAAAGAAGAACTATTTCTTTATCTATGAGATCAATTTCTTCTCTGATTTCCTCCATTGTTATTTCCATATTATTTCCTGAAGTAGAGTTGAGCGCACTTGTATTCTCGCAGAAGAAAATTAAAAAATATGAGCAATTATTCTCTATATTTTAAAATATTCTGGTAGGAAGCATAGTTATTGTCTAAGAATTTTGATTGGAGGGGATAACGATTTAAAACTACTCTACTGTGGTGGGTTAGTAACCAACGCGGCAAGGGAAACAAAGGAAAGCTACCCCCCTAGCGAAAAGCTCGTCTTGCGAGTATCGAAGGTTGGGTGTGGGATGTGGATGAGGCGGCTTGGGAAAAGGGTTTTGCACGACTACTCAAGTATGTCGAAGAGCACAAACTATCCCTCCTAGTAATTACAGGGATCCGGATGACAGACTTGAGACTGCCTGGCAAAGTGTTCTATAACTTCACATGAAGTTTCGTGTGTTGAGACCGGATATGGCAGAAGCCTGATTCTCGTCAAAGCCTAATTTGATCAGTTGAGATTGACGACCTTCGTCCATGTCTCGGATGAGGTTTGCAACTCGGCCGCTACCTCTGCGCAAGTCGTCGTGTGTCCACCCCCCCTGCTGATAGCAGTATTAGAGAGTCGAGCACTTCCTGGTTAAGCCCGGATGTCTGACGGAGAGCTTCATGGCGGTCGTTCACCGATTGCGCTAGGCGCCCAAGTAATTGTAGGCCGTGAGGTTATTGTTCTCGATATGCCACTGTGCGCCTAGTCCGTACTTCTGATGGTAATCATTGGCGTCTGACTAATCAGATAATATGCTCTTTTGTACAATGTTGTAGGGCCTGTGTAGTCGTAGGTTCGGCAATGTCTTAGCCCAAGCACCAGAGCGAGCACAAAATCAAAACGGGAGATGAGGAGTTTCAATGCAACCTTTATATGATCCGGAAGCTGTGAGACCGATGTGGGAAGAATTGGCGCAATGTGGTGTTACACCGCTCAAAGCCGCTGCCGATGTTGATGAGATCCTTGGCAAACCTGGAACCACACTTATTGTCGTAAACTCCATTTGCGGCTGTGCAGCCGGAGGCGCCCGACCCGGGGTCACCCAGGCGTTGCAAGCCGCTGTCATCCCGGATCACTTGAGCACGGTTTTTGCGGGGGTGGATATGGAAGCAACCCAGCGCGCGCGCGAGCTCATGCCTGAGATTGCTCCATCGTCGCCGTCCGTTGCTCTATTCAAGGACGGCAAGCTTGTCTACGCGTTGGAGCGTCGGCACATCGAGCGGATGAGACCTGAAGAGATCGCCGGAGAGCTTGAGAAGGCTTACCGTCAGCACTGCACCCGCAAAGGGCCGTCCGTATCCGCCGACGTGTACGAGCAGGTAGTACACACGCGACAGTGTGGATCGCAGATCCCGAGCTTCAGAGGCTGATCTAAAGTTCAGAGGCTCTAAGATTTGGAATCTTTTCCGGCCAGCGCCTTGGCTAGTGCGTCTAGTGTTCAACGACGCCGGGAATTTTCCAGAGATCTACTAAATCTCACTCTGGCCAGTCCCGCAGTAAATCGTCATCAGAAGAGAGCTCTTGATGCAGCTGACTGGCTCCCTGATTTGAACCGCTGTTGGTTTGCAGACCGAGTGGTGCGTATTCGCCAGAAATATAAACTAACGATTGACACAAGAGAGCGCCGCGCTCTAGAGCTAGTGCTGAGTTCTTGCACTTCAACAGACCTTGTCTCTGCTGGCGGCAAAGGCACCAGCGATCAAACAGGTCGGGCAAAACAATCTGATGGTCTGAAAAAAACCCTCCTCAAGTATGGACGGGATGCACTTACCAAGACATTAGCCGGCCGCCCTTTGGATAAGTACGATGACAACGGCAATGGCCGCATTACATGTGCAGAAGCCCGTAGACATGGCATTGCCCCTGTGAGGCGCGGCCACCCGGCGTATCCCTACATGCGGGATGGGGATGGAGTCGTATGCGAATAATGCAAGGCTATTAAAAAAAAGGGAATGTGTAACTGAAGTTACACTTTTTTCTCTGTGGCACCTGTGAAAAGTGGGATTAAATCCACCACAACCCACTCATTCTCGGCATTCTGAGCCACCTAAAAAAAAGGGCGCAAAAAGGGCAAAAACCCGTGCGCCATACTGACATTATACTGACATGGAGAATCTGGCCAAGTTACCCCTGGTCGTAACTTGTTGAAAAGATTGGTCGGGGCGAGAGGATTTGAACCTCCGACTTCCTGCTCCCAAAGCAGGCGCGCTACCAGGCTGCGCCACGCCCCGAATAGGCCACCTCATCCCATTCTAGACTAGGAGACTTTCCGCAATTTTGTTATACGGCCGATTTCCACCCATTCAGCTACGAATATGTTGCCTTCATGGTCAAAACAGGCTCCGTGTGGACAGATGAATTTTCCTGGGATGAATTCGTCGCGTGACTTTTTGCGTCGTTCTTCGTAGTCACCGGTGGTGTCCTCACCTAGGTGAGCAACAACCTGGTTGTAGCGGTCCATGAGTGTCACACGTGCTGCAAGATCGGGGATCAACAACACACCGTCTCTTTCGTCGAAATGGCAAGGGCGGTTGACTCCTTTCTCAATTCGCAAGTACTTGCCTTCCATCGAGAAGTACTGCAATCGATTATTCGTCCGGTCGGCAACGAGCAGTTCTTCTTTACCTCGACGCTTATCTACGATCAGTCCGTGGGGTCTCCATAATTGCCCTGGTTTTTTTCCATGTTCACCAAAGGTTCGAACGAACTCACCATTCTTTTTGTAGTGACTGATGCGGTAAGCTCCGTACCCGTCTCCAATGTAAATATCGCCATTTTCGGCGATTGCGATATTTGTTGGACTGTATTTCGTTGCTGGTTGACCTTCGCTGTCGACCTCATAATAAGGACTGTGTTTGGGGTATCCAATACGAAACACCTCTTCCCCGCTCAGTGTCATCTTGACAACATTCGTAAAGTCGGGATGAATGCCTTTGCGTCGACCTTTTCCCGTGTCGGTCAAGTAGAGAAATTCTCCCTCGGCATCCTTCTGCAGATGGAGACCGTGAGCTCCACCTCGAAACTCACTACCCCAACTCTTGATGAATTGGCCTTTCTCGTCGAAGGCCAGCATTGTGTGGTCGCTATCACTGTTACCGTGGACGGTATGACATAGATAGATGCGCCCCGAAGAATCTTCTACAATGCCGTGAGTGTTGCCAAGCTTGATATGAGTTGGGATTTGACCCCAGTCATGGATGACTTCGTAACGGTGTTCCCCGGAACCTACTACCGGGTGCTTCCGCACCGATTTGTTGGTTGCTCCCAGAATCGTCGGGCCAACCGCAACTGTGGTGACTTTTAGGAATTGACGACGGGTTTTCATGTAAGGCACCTTCTGACTTAATTTTTGAGCGACACATGAGGTGTGTCCGCGGCTATTCTGGTCTTAAGTTTCGCCCAGAAACAGCAGAACAAGCAAGTCGATCACCGACGCAGTCTCGAGTACAATGCTTAAGGAGGGCAAGTGTTCAAGTCGTGGTCAATCCGGATCTTTCCACTTTAACTCGGCTTCTGATCGTCGGATATAGTTTGCATCCACCATCTCAGGTGCGACCGTCTTTCCTCTCTCGAATAGAGTTTGTGCGATGTGTGCAACCCCCATGGTGAGTGGTCGTTCTGTGATGACAACACGGTTTTCATTACCAGTTACATCTTGTCTTGATGCTGAGGTTTCATTTTTTTCGAACAAGCTACTATTAAGCGCCACGAAAGTTATGGATCGATTGTCCATAGAGGCGCGAAACTCTTCCCATTCGGTAACAACTTCGTCGACGACCAGTTCCAGACGATCGTCATAGACAGCTGCGTAAACTTCCTGTCGTCGCGCATCCATTACTGCCGCGCGGTATTTTCCTACTCCTGCATGAGCAAGCGCTTGTAGGCTCGAAACGGGTGCTACTGTCTTGTTGTGAACTTCTGCTAGTGCTTTGACGACACTCAGTCCTACACGGATTCCAGTGAAGGAACCTGGCCCAGCGGCAGCAGCATAGCAGTCTATTTCTTGTAGTGTGAGGCCAGCTCGTTTTAGCAACGCCTCTATTTCGGAGTAAATAACCGCTCCGAAACCGTTAGGGGCCTCTACTGAAACGGTTTCCAAAATGGATTTGTCCTGAGCAAGGGCGATACCTCCTGTGTGGTGTGTAGTGTCAATAGCAAGGAGGTTCATCTTGTGATCACAAAGTGAATCTAGGAACCCTATTTATTGAGGACTTCGTCCAGGTTCATTATTTGGCTGGCGACCATGGTGAGTGCTGCTG
>CEUS01004632.1_pt1 | contig 115165 bp, 109 predicted proteins | sample 427031 | NCBI WGS metagenome assembly CEUS01 (sample SAMEA2622837, study PRJEB7988) | marine metagenome | biome: marine biome (ENVO:00000447); feature: marine epipelagic mixed layer (ENVO:xxxxxxxxx); material: "saline water (ENVO:00002010), including plankton (ENVO:xxxxxxxx)" | depth 140 m
CCAAGCCGTGGCACTTCATGGCTTAGCCTGCGATCAACTGGTTCAGCGGCGAGGAGCAGAAGCTATCAGGACTACAGATCTCCTTGAGTTTTTAGGGGAGGCAATTCGGTGTTGGTGAGGTCGGAAATCGCAGAGCCGCTCTTCTGCTAATTGTTTAGCCTGGGGGCCAGGCCATTTGGCGGCCTCCGAGGAGGTGAACATGCATATGGGGTACGCTTTCACCACCGTGGGGACCATTATTGATGACAATACGAAAACCGGAGGAGAGTTTGTTTTTTTTAGAGATGTTGGTGGCTGTTAGGAGAAGATGTCCGAGGATTTCACGATCATCATCATCAGCGTCTCCAATGCGTTGAATTACCTTTTTGGGAATTACGAGGATGTGGGTAGGGGCCTGAGGGTTGAGGTCATGAATAGCAATACAAAGATCATCCTCGTATTCAATTTTGGCTGGGATATCTCGATCGATTATCTTTTGGAATATGGGTTTTTCCATCACACGTGTACGATTTGAAGCTTCGTTTTTCGGGTGGCGGAAGAGGCTGCAAGCTCGTCGATGTAGCGAATAGCGTTGGTGTAACGTAAGGCGATGCGTTGAGTCCAATATTTTCTTTTAGGGCAAAGACAGGATCGGAGGCCAGTCACAAGAAGTACAGTGTGTCGATACCCGGCGAGCTCCTTAAAACTGTCAAGTACCCATTTGCGTATCCAAAGCGGGTCGTAGTGCTGTTCAGAAAAGTCAAGGAAACAAAAGGCACTAGAATTGGTATTGAGAATGGGGGACCTAAGGAGTGCGGGAAGGGTTTGGGAGAATTTCTGAATTGAAGATCGACTGAGATGGGAGCCGGTTAGGTAGTACTCGATGGCTGATTTGATCTGGCAAGTAAGGAAGAGATCGTTTCCGACGGTAGGGCCAAAGAGTGAATGAAGGCAGTGAAGTTTAGCGAGTTCGTTTGAGTTATTCATTTGGCCGTGAGGCAATGGATCTGCTACTCTCCTCCTGGAAATTGCGATAAGCGCTGGCAAATCGAATGTATGCTATATCATCAATTAGTCTTAGTTTCTCCATGGTCCATTTCCCGATTGCTGCGCTTGGGATTTCTTGGTCAAACTCGCCTTCTAGTTCGATCACAACATCAGATATGAGCATGTCAATCTGTTCAAGGTCGATTGGTCTCTTTTCGCAGGCCCGTCGGATCCCATGTAACATTTTGTTACGATCGAATTCCTCTCGGCGGCCGTCTGATTTAATTACGACTCGATCGCCGCGGAGAACTTCCTCAATTGTTGTGAATCGGTAAGCGCATGCAGGGCACTGACGACGGCGCCTTATAGAGAGGCCGTTTCGTCCAATTCTCGAATCTATTACCCGGGTATCATGAGTTGAACACTTGGGGCAGATCATTAGCTTGTCTGGTTGAGGAAATTTTGGAGAATCAGGATCCCTTGATTAGTGGCGAGTGATTCGGGATGAAACTGGACACCCCACACAGGAAATTCCAGGTGCTTGATGGCCATGATCTCACCCTCGGAAGTGTCAGCTATCACCTGAAGGGAATCTGGAACAGAATCTGGATCAATGACGAGGGAATGATAGCGCGCAGCGGGAAAGGGGGAATCCAACCCTTCGAAGATCTGATCACCGCGGTGGTGTATCATGGATGTTTTGCCATGCATGAGATTGGTTGCCTTCACAATGCGGCTGCCAAAGCATTGACCAATACATTGGTGTCCGAGGCAGACTCCTAAGATAGGAGTTTTGTGACAAAAGGCTTCGATTATTTTGAGGCTGACTCCGGCGAAATCGGGAGTTTTGGGTCCAGGCGATATCAAAATGCGATCAGGATTTAATGCGGCTGCTTCTTCTGTGGTAATCTCGTCGCTACGGTAGACCTTTTGTTCGACGCCAAGCTCCCCAAAACACTGGACCAGGTTATAGGTGAAGGAATCAAAGTTGTCGATGATTAGAAGCATGTTCCTGAAAAATGGTTTGTGAAGGATGTTGAGTCAAGTGGTAGAGTGGATGCTGTACTAGCAGTAATAGATACTGACCTGGTTATGGTCCATTTTCTCGGAATCAATGGATGTGGAGATATAAAGAAGCAGATGTAGCACATCTGCTGTAGTCGACATAATCCTACAAGATTGTCACGGCATGAGGTGAATGGCAACAGCTAGTTCACAGAGGAAGAGTATGACTATTCAGCACAGCGAATCTATTGGCTTTACTAGTTCAAGATGAAATCAAACTTGCTAGTTTGGCGAGGGTCTGGATATGTAAGGGTTAGTGTCGAGGTATTTCAAGATCGAGTCAGAGATGTCTGGTTTAGAGGCCCGGGCGGGTCGGTTGCAGACGCAACACGGAGATGTGGCTACGCCGATATTCATGCCGGTTGGTACCCAAGCCAGTGTGAAGTCGCTGACACCTGTGCATTTGCATGAGGTTGGAGCTCGGGTCATTTTGGGCAATACATATCATTTGAATCTTCGACCAGGATCGGATACGATACACAAACTCGGTGGACTTCATCAATTCATGGGATGGGGAGGTCCAATTTTGACAGATAGTGGTGGCTATCAAGTATTCAGTCTTTCCCGCCTTCGAAAAATCACAGACCAGGGAGTTTTTTTTCGGTCTCATATTGATGGAGAGGTAGTATTTTTGGGTCCTGTCGAAGTTATGAACATTCAACGAAACTTGGGATCGGACATAGCGATGGTATTGGATGAATGTTCTCCATCCCAAAGCAAACGGGATGTCTGTGCCCAAGCGGTGGAGCGAACGGTTTATTGGGCAGACAGGTGTTTGACAATAGCTAATGAAACTGGTTTTCGAAAGGAAGGAGGGCAGGTTTTTGGAATTGTACAAGGTTCAGTTTTTGAAGATTTGCGGACCGAATGTAGTAAGGCACTAGTTTCGATGGGTTTTGATGGCTTTGCTATTGGGGGAGTTAGTGTTGGTGAATCAGAGTCGAAAATGTTCAAACAGGTGAAGTGGGTTTCATCTCAGGTACCTAAGGACTATCCACTCTATGTGATGGGGGTTGGAACCCCGCCTCAGATGCTGCGTATGGTTGCGATGGGGGTAGATATGTTCGATTGTGTGATGCCGACTAGAGCGGCACGCCACGGAATGGTCTTTACTCCTTCCGGCCCGATTAACATTTCCAACAGCAAGTACAGGGAAGACGATAGACCGTTAGTGGATGGAGTTGACAATTACACGTGTCGTAATTTCTCGCGGAGCTATCTCAGGCATCTGGTCACGTCGAAGGAACTACTGGCCCATACGCTTTTGTCTATCCATAATCTCCACTTCTATATCGAAATAATGAGGCAGGCACGACAGCATATTATCGAGGGAGACTTTGATCTGTGGCACAAAGAGTGGATTTCGATTTACGAAGGAAATAAGTAGACGGTGAACACTGAAAGATGAACGGGTGTGACGATTTTATCCTAACTCTTATTTTTGTTCTAGTATGTGTCATATAGATTCAAGGTTTTCATCGAGTCTATGTTGCGAGTTTTCGGAGAAGTATTAGTTGTATTCCGTATTCAATATTCATCAATTACTACTGTATCCGAGGTTGCTATTAATTAGAATATCACCTAGGAGATTTGTGTCCTATATATGAGCTATCCTAATGAGGTGAGACTGCTGGTATGCGTTCGTTGGTAACAGGAGGTGCAGGTTTTCTAGGTAGTCATCTTTGCGAGCGACTTTTGCGAGATGGGCACGAGGTGATATGCTTGGACAACCTCTTTACGGGTTCGAAAAGCAACATCATTCATTTACTTAGTGACCCAGGGTTTGAGTTCATGCGACACGATGTGGTTGAACCATTCAAGGTTGAAGTAGATCGGATTTACAATCTTGCCTGTCCTGCTTCACCACCACACTATCAGTTTAATCCAATCAAGACGGTTAAGACCTCTGTAATGGGTGTAATTAATTGCCTAGGTTTGGCAAAGAGTACGGCGGGACGCATTTTGCAAGCCTCGACGTCAGAAATTTATGGCGATCCTAAGGAACATCCCCAAAGCGAGGCTTATCGAGGTAATGTCAATCCAATCGGTTTACGGGCTTGTTATGATGAGGGAAAACGTTGTGCCGAAACATTGTGCTTCGACTACCATCGTGAAAATAACGTCGACATACGTGTAGTTCGAATATTCAATACATACGGTCCTCGGATGGACCCGAGTGACGGTAGGGTGGTGTCAAATTTTATCGTCCAGGCTTTGCGAGGAGACCCAATCACCATTTACGGAGATGGCACTCAGACCCGCTCGTTTTGTTACGTGGACGATTTGATTTCTGGAATTGTTCGGATGATGGACCAGGAGGAGATTGTTGGTCCGGTTAACCTAGGCAACCCGGTGGAGTTTACAATGTGTGAGCTGAGTGAATGGGTGATAAAATTGACAGGCAGTTCCTCTCGGGTAGTATTTGAGGAATTGCCAGAGGATGATCCGAGGCAACGTCGGCCTGACATCTCGCTGGCAGCGGAGTCCTTAGGATGGGTTCCCAAAATTGAACTAGAATCTGGGCTTCGGAAGACGGTTTCGTATTTCAAGGAATTAATCTCTTCAGGTTGACCCCTTTGTCACAGACTCCAAAGTTCGATATACTCCTAGTATTAACCAGTGAAGGAAGGCTATAATCCTATTGCTGAAGGCAAATTAGATTCGGGATGATTTCTAAAATATTAAAAGCGCTTACAGGAAGGCACTATCGGAAATACCTTAAAAAGGTGAATCCGTTAGTTGCTGCTATCAACCGATACGAGGAAGAGTTTCAACGTCTTTCTGATGAAGAGTTAAAGGGGAAGACCGAGGAGTTCAAGCGCCGGCACAGAGAAGGAGAGAGTCTCAAAGATTTGCTTCCGGAAGCTTTCGCAGCGGTAAAAAATGCAGCCCGGAGGTTAGTTGGGCGGACGGTGACAGTGTGTGATCATGAAATCATATGGGATATGGTTCATTTCGATGTTCAGCTGATTGGAGGTATTGCACTCAATGATCGGCATATAGCTGAGATGGCAACAGGAGAGGGCAAGACACTTGCAGCGACGCTTCCTCTCTACCTAAATGCGTTGACGGGTAAGAACTGTCAGCTGGTGACGGTGAATGATTACTTAGCGAGAAGAGATTCAGAGTGGATGGGGTACATTTATCGGTTTCTCGGACTCTCGGTTGGTTGTATCCAGAATTCAATGGATCCTGTCGCCCGTCGTGAAATCTATGGATATGACATTACCTATGGCACGGCTAGTGAATTCGGATTTGATTGCCTTCGCGACAATGGAATGGCGACGCGTATTGAGGACCAGGTTCAGAGGGACCACTACTATTGTATTATCGACGAAGTAGATTCCATATTAGTAGATGAAGCGCGTACTCCTTTGATTATTTCTGGGCCGGTCCAGGTTGATAGAGAGATGCCCTTCCAGGAGCTGAAGCCAAGTATTTCGCGATTGGTTCGACAGCAATCTGTGCTATGCAATCAACTTATATTGGAGGCAAAAAAGGAGTTGAATGGGGGAGGCGGAGAGGATTTCGATGTCTTTAATAAACTTCTCCAGGTAAAACTCGGAATGCCCAAAAACAAACAGTTTCTGCGTATTATGGAAGACGGAGGCGTTCGAAAACCATTTGATAAATTCGAATTGGAAATGGGCAGTGATTTCAACAAGGAGCAGTTCTTCTCTCTAAAAGAAGAGCTCTTCTTTCTCATCGATGAAAAAGGGCATCAAGCAGATTTGACGGAGAAAGGGAGGCGTTTTCTACGCCCAGATGACGAAGATGCCTTTGTTTTACCTGATCTTCCATCGATCTATTCAGAGATCGATGGAAAAAATGATCTGGAGCCAGAGGAAAGGGACCGCAAAAAATCAGACGAGCAAAAGCGATTTGAGAAGTTGAGCGAGGATATTCATGGGATTAGCCAACTTTTGAGAGCATATTCTCTCTACGAGCGGGATGTAGAGTACATCGTGAAGGATGGGAAAGTAATGATCATCGATGAAAATACAGGCAGGATCATGCCGGGCCGGCGTTGGAGCGATGGCCTGCATCAGGCTGTAGAAGCAAAAGAAGGTGTCGTTATTGAAAAGGAATCGAAGACCTATGCTACAATCACGATCCAAAACTACTTTCGCATGTATGAAAAACTATCTGGGATGACGGGGACTGCGGAAACAGAGGCCAACGAATTCCGTGATATTTATAATCTGGATGTGATGGTGATCCCAACCAATTGCCCGATGATCCGTGATGATCAGGATGATCTTATCTATAAGACGCGTCGGGACAAGTACAACGCTGTGATCAATGAGATTAAGGAAGCGAATGAACGTGGGCAGCCGGTATTGGTGGGCACGGTATCAGTTGAAGCTTCGGAGGTGCTCTCCAGGATGCTGAAAAGGAGCAACATTGCCCACAAAGTACTCAATGCTAAATTCCATGCACAGGAGGCTGAAATAGTGGCCCGAGCTGGAGAAAGAGGTGGCGTTACGATTGCAACTAATATGGCGGGCCGTGGAACAGACATCAAACTAAGCAAAGGGATTCCGGAGCTTGGCGGACTTTATGTAATTGGTACAGAACGACACACTTCCCGTCGCATTGATAGGCAACTTCGCGGTCGAAGTGGCCGACAAGGTGATCTTGGATTATCGCGCTTTTTTATTTCTTTGGAAGATGATCTTTTGAGATTGTTTGGAAATGCCGGGGCCATGGGTAAACTTTTGGAAAAGTCAGTTGGCGAAGGAGAGGTTCCACTCCCGAGTTGGGTAATCGAAAACGCTCAAAAACGAGTTGAGGAACAAAACTATTCGGCACGAAAGAGACTGCTTCAGTACGATGATGTTTTGAATAAGCAACGGGAAGTTGTCTACAGTATCCGAAATGATGCTATTCAGTCTAAATCGCCGAAAGGTATTGTTCTCGAGCTGGTTGAGGAGGAATTGGATTTTCGTTTGGAGGAGAGTGGAGTTTTCGATGAGAAGACTGTGAGTAATGGAGCGTTGGAGGTGTTCCAAAATTGGATAAAAACCCACTTTCCGGTGATTCTCAAAATTGAAGATCTTAGGGAGAGGGCCCCGGAAGGTATAAAGGCGCATGCTTTAGATCGGATCAAGACGGCATATGCTACAAAGGAATCGGTTGAAGAACCGGAAGCACTGCAGGCCTTAGAGCGTTATGTTGTTATTAACAGTGTGGATAAACACTGGCAGGATCACCTTACGGAAATGGATGATCTTCGGCAGAGTGTGGGTCTAAGAGGCTATGGACAGAAGGATCCTTTGAGCGAGTATAAGAGCGAGGCGTTTCTATACTTCGAGCAGATGATGGGCAATATTCGTTCTGATATCTGCATGAACCTTTTTCGTTCTGCGACTAACATCAAGGCTTTCGATAACATGCTCGCAATGCTCTCACGAACGGCTCGTAAATACGGTCCCGAGTCCGTTGATGGGTCCTCGTTTATACAGGGTTCGGGAACGGACAACAGGCAAACGGGGGAGGTGGAATTACCAAAAGTGACTGTTCGTAGAGAGGGCCCAAAGTTAGGAAGGAACGATCCGTGCATTTGTGGGAGTGGGAGGAAGTATAAAAAGTGTTGCGGTCGGCGGGTCTAATAGAAGAACTGGCTTCTAATTAGAATTTGATAAGGAGTTCAACGACGCAGACGTTTTTCAGTCGGTGACTGGAAAGTTTCGATTCCTCAAAGTGCATTGCTGTTTTAAGAGAACCCATAATTCGGGTTCCCTATCGACACTAGGGCGATTTTGTAGTGCGATAGCATTTCAATTATTGAGTGGATGTGGCTGGAAGTACGATAATAGGAGCTAGGCAAATAGTTTGAGTTATCAATTTAATAGGTTAAAGCCGAGATCGTGGTCCCGCCGATTGGAGTCGGGCGATGCAGGAGACCCTGAGCCAAAGAGACTGCCTTCTTGGATGACGGCCTGTGTCATTCCTTTGTTAGTATTCTCTCTGACAGTGTCTCTGACAGTGGCTGCCTTTCCCCCAGCAGGTTTTGCTGAAGCAGCCTATGTGTTTTCGGTTCCCTTGATTATTTGGAGTTTCTATCGCCCGAATTATCGGATTTTTTTGGGAACTTCAGCGATAGCCGGTTTTGTATCCTGGCTGATATTGATCTGGTGGTTGCGACACGTTACTTATCTTGGAACATTTGCTCTTTCAGGATTCCTAACACTTTTCTTGGTAGGGTGGGCCCTTGTGGTACGAATGATCCTTCCGAGTATTGAGGGCCGGGGTTTCTCAGTTAGGCTGCCTGTCCTACTAGGCCTGGCCGGGTTTTGGGTTCTGCTCGAGTATATGCGAGGATTTGTACTGACCGGGTTCCCTTGGCTTCCTCTTGCGGCTAGTCAGTGGGATCGCGCGGCGGTTCTACAGATTGCTGCATACACTGGATATACGGGAGTTTCTTTTGTCCTCATATTTTTCAATCTTGGATTGGGGGTGTACCTAAGAAGAATGCTGACTCGTCGCCGGGCGGAAGAGTGGTACGAGAAAATTTGTCCAGAGTTTTACGTTGCCTTGTTTCTGTTGGTTGGAACGGCCAGTGGGTTGATTTGGTCTGAAGTATTTAACCAACGGCAAGAGCGGCTCTTCAGCGTTACTCTTGTGCAGCCTTATATCGAGCAACCCTCGAAATGGGATCCAGAGAAGACGATGGAAATTTTCAGGACTTTGGAGAAGCAGACTCTATTTGCTGACGGGCTAGGAGGAGAAGTGATATTCTGGCCTGAATCAGTCACGCCTTTACCTGTTAAAGGAAATCACTTAGCGAGGGAATGGACTGAGGAATTAGTGCGACGGATAGATAACCCCATAGTGATGGGGAATATAGCGAAGGAGGATGAATTTTGGTATAATATCGTTTGTGCAGTGACTCCTGATGAAGGGCTTATTGAGCCCTACTATACCAAGCGAAAGTTGGTTCCTTTTGGAGAATACGTTCCGTTTGGTGGGTTGCTGTCATTTATCGATAAGTTTGTTCCTATGGCCGGTTTATTCAGGAGAGGGGAGAAGGCGGTCGTTATACCTGTTAAGATCGGTAATTCCACCTATCGCGTAGGGGCTTTAGTTTGCTATGAGGATATCTTTTCTCAGCTATCTCGCGAGAATGTCAAAGCCGGGGCCGATTTAGTTTTTGTGGCCACAAATAATGCTTGGTATGGAGAGGAGGGCGGGGCTTACCAGCACGCGGCGCATTCTGTTCTTCGTGCAGTAGAAACGCGCAGGCCTTTTATTCGTTGTGGTAATTCTGGATGGAGCGGTTGGATTGACGAGTATGGAAATGTTCGGAAGGTGCTGGTTGTTCCCGAGAAGGGTATTTACTTTCGTGGAAGCGAATTATTTGAATTAAAACGTGATGCTAAATGGGTCCGCCGTGAGAGCTTCTACGTTCTGTATGGAGACTGGTTCATCTCCATCTGTCTGGGGTTGTCAATTTGGGGTTACATTTGCTTTCGGTTTGCCAGGGGTTCAAGATATGAGCCGGGAGCATTATTGAGGGGGAAAAGGAATTAGGAAATTTTCTGAGATGAAACTGTTACTATGGGTACGATGGGACAAAAATTAAGTCAGATTTCATTCTGTAAATTGAGTGTTTTACGGACGGCCTTCACGGGTTAATTGTGGGGCCGAAAGCTTCGGGATCTCATGATGTATATTGTGAAAATAGGAGAGACTAAGAATGGAGAAAACTGGGAAAATTGAGGTGAATCCCGATTTTGCAGATCGTCTCCGGGGGATGATCTGGGGTCAGTTAGTAGGAGATGCAGCGGCTCTGGGGACTCACTGGATTTATAATATCAGTGAATTGATGGCTACCTATCCAAAAGGGGTAGAAGGGTTTGAGGAGCCGAAAGAGGGTCACTACCATTTTGGGAAAAACCCGGGTGACCAGACCCATTATGGAGATGCGGCCCTTGTTCTGATGAAGTCAGTTGCGGAATATGGCCAATTCGACCAAGCAAGATTCGGCCGTTCATTCATTGAGCGAATGAACCCAGAGACTTACGAGGGATATGTTGATAATTCCACTCGTGGAACGGTTGAGATTAAGATGAATTTCGAGGAATTATATCCAGATCGGGAATTCGATTTTCAACATGGGGCGGATGATGATCAATTGGCGACTGCGACTTCCATTTGTCCAGTTGTTGCGGCTCATTTAAGGAATCCAGACTTGATGGAGATCGTGGAAAAAGTGACGAGGGTCCGTCAGAATAATGATCGAGCGGTTGCTTACATGAAGGCACATGTCGGAATTTTGCTCGAGTTGCTAAAAGGTCGTGATATCCACAGTTCGTTACATAGGGTTGAGGAGATTGCAGGAAAGGACGCAAAATTTGGAACAGAATTGAGGCGAAAGTTTGGGAGTGCGTTTGATCTTTTCCCCAGGAGTGTGGGAGAAGCTACGGACAAACTGGGGCAGTCATGTCCGTTAATCAGTAGCTTTCCTTCGGCGCTGCACGGGTTTTTGTGCTATCGAGATTCGTTCGAAGTCACCATTCTAGACGTAATTCGTGCAGGAGGGGATAATGCGGGAAGAGCAGCAATGGTTGGAGCGTGGCTCGGTGCGCATCTAGGTGTTAGGGCGATTCCCAAGGATTGGCTGAGACGACTGTCGAAATACGAAGTGGTCGATGGTTGTGTGGAAATGATAGTAGATGGGGCGATGGGCGGTGGAACTTAGGATAAAAATGCTACAGGAGATTCAAAATTAATGACGTGCATAACTTACGTGTTAAGGCAAAATCCTAGCGCTTAACTCGAGTGTAGGAATAGGACGCTTATCCATTCAGTGATTGACGGCAGTCCGCAAAATTTCTGAAACGACATCATTATATTCAACCAAAGTAGAGTCGAACGATTTTTGCTCTCAATCTAAAACTGTAGATCCTAAGACTTCCGAGTAGTATCAGGTTCAGCGATATACTTCAGTAATTTGATATTTGAACTAAAAATATTCAGGACTATCATTCGGTTGATTGAAGAGGCTTACTCCTTCGTATTGACTCAATTCCTGATTCAAAAGGATAGGGAGTCAAACAATCCTGGATGATCGAAGTAATTAATACTAACACGATAAACCAGCTTAAAACAGACAGGTTGAAATATGTCTAATAATCTTATTTTTGACTTAGGAGAGAAAGAGATATACACCCTGAGGACGACGACAAAGGGGCCGAACGGCAAATTGCCGTTGGGCTCGGACTTTTTAAGGAATAAGCCGAGCGGTACTATATTTGGATGGACACAGAATGCAGGGATGGGGTGGGATCCAGCGAAGTTGGGTGGAAAGGAATTTGTTATCCTTAGTACTCAGGGAGGGATACGGCAGCCGGATGGGAGTCCCGTTGCGTTGGGGTATCATACGGGTCACTACGAAATAGGGCTATTAATGGAGGAGGCGGCGCGAGTGATTTCAGAAAGGGGAGGGATTCCCTTTGCAGGGTTTTGTAGTGATCCTTGCGATGGACGGACGAATGGAACTGATGGCATGTTGGATAGTCTCCCGTATAGAAACGACGCTGCGGTTGTATTGAGGCGTCTCATTCGTTCGTTGCCAACACGACGAGGAGTGCTCGGAGTAGCGACTTGCGACAAAGGATTGCCGGCGATGATGATGGCTTTGGCAAAGATGCGAGATCTTCCTTCAATTTTGATTCCAGGAGGAGTTACATTACTTAGCGAAGAGGGCGAAAATACGGCAAAGGTTCAGACAATCGGAGTACGTTTCGCTCATGGCGAAATTTCTTTGGATCACGCGGCATCGGTTGGCTGTAAAGCGTGTGGATCTCCAGGAGGAGGATGTCAATTTCTTGGAACTGCGGCTTCCAGCCAGATCGTGGCGGAAGCGCTTGGAATTAGTCTCACACATTCTGCTCTTTCTCCTTCGGGAGCTCCAATTTGGAAAGATTTGGCGAGGCGATCAGCTCTTGCTTTGATTGAACTTGAGGAGCAGGGAGTTACTGGGAGCGACATTTTAAATGAGGTATCGATTCAGAATGCCATGGTGGTCCACGCTGCTTTTGGTGGGTCTACCAATCTGATTCTTCACTTGCCGGCGATCGCCTTCGAAGCAGGATTAAGCCGTCCAACCGTCTCTGACTGGCAGGAAGTGAATAAGAAAGTGCCAAGAATTGTCGATGCTCTACCAAACGGACCAGTAGGCTTTGCTACGGTACAGGTTTTCCTTGCTGGAGGTGTTCCTGAAGTGATGTTGCATCTGAGAGATCTCGATCTCCTCGATCTTTCTGCGCGAACGGTTACAGGTAAGTCACTTGGAGAAAATCTAGAATGGTGGGAAGGATCAGAGAGGCGTCGTATCTTAAAGGATAAACTTCTCCTGCTTGACGGGATCGACCCCACCGACGTTATAATGAACCCGGTTAAGGCTAAGAGTAAGGGGCTTACGAGCACTGTTACTTTCCCAACGGGTAATCTTGCTCCAGAAGGATCTGTGATTAAAAGCACGGCAATAGATCCGACGCTCATTTCTGGAGAGGGAATTTTTCTGCATGAGGGCCCGGCCCGGGTTTTTAGTTCAGAGAATGACGCTATCGAAGCTATCAAACATGAAGGAAATGGTGGCATAGAGAAAGGGGATATCATGGTTCTTTTGGGTATTGGGCCGCTAGGAAGCGGGATGCCTGAGACCTATCAGGTGACTTCGGCTTTACGCTACTCAAATGCTGGCAAGGGAGTTTCCCTTTTGACGGATGGGCGTTTTTCCGGTGTTTCGACGGGAGCATGCGTTGGACATATCAGCCCTGAGGCGTTGAGTGGAGGTCCAATTGGTAAGGTGCGGGATGGGGACCGCATTCGAATTTTGGTCGATTGTGTTAAGTTAGAAGGTAGGATTGATTTGTTGGAAAAGGATGCAGATAAGCTCCTTAAGGAACGTTCTCTAAATCCGATTGTTCGCCAACATCCTGGGTTGCCCGACGACACACGCCTATGGGCGGCATTACAGAATGTGAGTGGGGGAAGCTGGCAGGGATGTGTCTATGATGTCGATCGGATCTTGGAGAGGTTGATTGGGAAGAATGCCGATAATATGTCAGACCGGTAGGATGACTAGCTCTTTTCCGATTGAGAATTTACTTTTCAGTGGTAAAGGATAATCAAATACGATGAGAATTGATTTTGCCGGTATTTGAAGTCCGAATCGGGGAGATGTGTAGACCCGTTGTCATATCAATTCAGGGGTGGACCCCAGCTTATGTGTGTATTTTGTTGCCTTTAGTTCTGCTTGCAACCAATCAGGTTCTTGGAGAAATTGGAGGTCCGATTGAGCAGTCTAGTCTTGTACAGTATCGAGGAGAACGGAGGAGTTTTGTTGCTCATAGAGAGGCTCCGTTAGTTCCGGGGAATAAGTTGTTTGAAAGCGGGATCCGTGGGCCGGTTGCTTGGCAGATAAGAGCAGCGGATGAGGCACTGAAATCGGGACTTTCGGCAATCGCAGGTAGACTCTACGGAATGGTGTTGGGATCCGATGAGTTAAGGGAGAAAGAACGGGAACAGATCGCTCTGAGCTTTAGTTCTGCTCTGATCAGTGAGGGCGAATTTAAAAAGGCCGTTGCCATTGTTGATGAATACGCGGATTCATCAGATCCAGGTTTCATGATGCGGCGAGCTCTACTCTCCTATCAGACTGGGGACTTTGACGCGACGAATGAGATTCTGAATGGGGTGGAAGCTAGTCAGTTGAGATCGAGTGACCGTGCTTGGTTTTATCTCCTTACCGGTTTAGTAGAAGAATGGAGACAGGATCCAATTCGTGCTGAAAGGCAGTACCGAATGGCGAAAGATGAGAGTAATTCGGAATCACAGAAAGTTCACTTTGATGCCATCATTTACCGCAGCCGTCTTCTCCTTCTTAGGCCGGGTCAATTACATCCCAACCTGGTGACCGACCTACGCGAGAAACTAAGGTCTTCAAAGGGAAGTTTTCAAGGTTTCCAGAATGCCAAGATTTTGGCTGTTGTCTTGCATGAGTTAGGAGAAACAGAGGAAGCCATTAGGGTTATTGAAGAGCAGCTTCTAATCGAAGCAGTGAAAGAGAGCGAGCTAGAGGATGAGCTTCTATTGCTATTGGGGCTAATCGCGGGCGAAGAAACAGCTAGAGGGAAGGAGGCATTTTCTCGACTTCTGGGCAAGGATGGTGATCGAAAATTACAAAAAATAGCACTCAGAATTCTTGGCCAAGTTGCACTTTCGATCGGACAACAAAGGCAAATTGAAAAACTCTTGAGTGAGTTAATAGAGAGACCTACTGCACATTCATTGCTTGACGAATTATACTATTTCAGGGCCTTTCTCAGACTTCAGGAAGGTCATTTAATCACATCCGAGGCTGACGCTAAGCGGATACTAGCTGAATATCCGGGATCCCCTTTTGCTAATCGAGCGATCTACCTATTAGCTTATTTGGCTTGGTTGAGAGATCCTCCTCAATATCGGAATGCTGCCTATTTTCTCAATCAATTGCGTGGGCGTTCACAGGATACGAAGGAGAGGTCAGAACTCTCTGTCTTAGTAGCGGATTGTTATTTCTTAAATGGCGACTACGAACGGGCTGTTGAGGTTTATGAGACAACGCTGGGGCAGGCCCGAGACGACGAAGCTCGAGGAGCCCTTTTTTTTCAGAGAGTGATATCGGAGATTGAGGCGGGACGCCTTGAAGAAGCTGCTTCATATTTGGATTCTACTGGAATCAGGGATGGGATAAGTCCCGTCGAGCGATGGAGAGCGGAGTGGAATCTAATCAGCAAAATGAAAGCAACTGGAGGAGTCGGGGTTGCCTTCGAGCGGATTCAGCAACTACTCGGAAGGAAGGTAAACATCGAGATTCCGTCGGAGTTACAGGTTAGACTAATGTGGTTGGAGGCGCAATTATCATTAGAGGCAAACCAACCTGAGAAGACCCCTACGATGGTAGCACAGATTCTAACAGCCTTGGCTCGAGTTCCTGATGCCGAAATCGGGAAGGAACAGCGTGAGCAGATTATCAGCCATTCGCTTCTGCTCCATGGACGCGCGTTTTTCGCCCTTGAAAGTGAGGAGGAGGGTCTGAGGATTTTCGACGAACTTCGGAGTATTTACCCGAAAAGCCGACCGAGTATTCTTTCCTACGCCTTTGAGGCAAGATATTACGCGGCCATGAAGCATTTGGCAAAAGCACAACAGAGATTCATCATATTAGCAGATGAATTTTCCGAGAGCGAGTATGCAGGGATTGCTCTCTGGGAAGCAGCCGAGATCGCTAATCAGAGAGAACAGAAGGAAGAATCAGGGAGAATTCTTAGGGACCTTGTAGAACGCTATCCTGACCATGATTTGGTTTACTATGCACGATTGCGGCAGGGTGACCTTTCACGGGAATTAGATGATTTTGCCACCGCTCAGAGTGTTTACGAGAATTTGATTAATCAATTCCCCGATCATCCTGAACGCTACCGAGCGGAAATTAGCCTGGCAGATTCTCATCTGGCTCAGGCGGGGATGAATCCAGTTCGATTGGACAATGCGGTAGCTATCCTGGAGCGTCTATTTGATCTGCCTGACATGCCGATGGATTTGAGATTGGAAGCAGGTTTCAAGTGGGGGTTTGCTCTGACTAAAATGGATCAGCGGCCACGAGCCCAGGAAATATTCTGGTTAGTTCTCAATCGCTCATTGAATGATCATCCTGGAGAGGATGACACTAGAGCTCGGGGCAGATATTGGCAGGCGCGATTGATCCTTGAGTTGGGTGAACTTCTCGAGGAGGAATTCCGTTTTGAGGAGGCGCAGCAGATATATTCCTACGTGAATATTTATGATTTACCAGGAAAGGCTGTAGTGAGAGCGAGAATAAATAAATTTACAGAGTCGAATAGGTAGTTGCGATACAATAAGTGGAAAAAGTAAGTAAAGTTTGATCTACTAATAACGAATTGCGCTTGAGTCAGAATTAGAAAACGGGGAGGATTAAGAAAGGTTCGTGAAATATCTCGACCTATCACTGATTGAAGAAGGAGGGTTACTGATGTGGCCGATCCTCTTGCTTAGCCTGATTGGGTTCGTGCTTTTTGTTGAGCGAACACTCCATCTGCATCGAGGTCAGATACGAACCAGTGAGTTTATTGATGGGATAAAGAACCTTCTTAGGAAGAGGCGGTTATTGGAGGCATTGACATTATGTGAGGAAACTTCTGCTCCGGTGTCGAATGTAATTAAAGCTGCACTCTTGCATTACGATGAGGAGGAAGGGAAGATGCTTTCGGCAGTACAAGCTGCTGCAATTGTTCAGATACCCCTTATGGAGAGGAGAATTGGTTCTATTGCTGCAATTGCCCGTGTCTGCCCATTGATAGGTTTACTCGGGACTGTTTTAGGAATGTTTGAGTCTTTTTCTGATTATCTCGGTGGGGGGACAGTTTATGCTGACGTAGCGGTGTTGGCAAACGGGTTCAGCGAAGCCTTGATAACAACTGCGGCAGCTTTGGCAATAGCGATTGTGGCTCATCTGGCTCATCATTTTTTATCGGGACGAGTGCGAGCTTTGGTACATGATATGGAATGGGCCGGGAATGATATAATGCAATTTCTCCTTCACGATCTCCCTGAGGAGGAGACATGATTACGAGTCCGTTAGATCTTCGAAGGCATCTGTCCGAGATCGATCAGCGGTTTGATTTTGTCCCGTTCGTCGATCTTATCCTACTTGGACTCTTTTCGGTTATTCTAGGATCACGATTTATTTTTGCGCCGGGGCTCGATGTGGAGTTGCCGAAAGTTGACTCGGAAGTGTTATCGATTTTGCCGACAGCGGCTGTTCTGACAATTCGTGAAAATGAGATGATTTTATTTGAAGGAGATCGGGTAAGAATCGGTGGGCTTGAGCAAAAGTTAGGGGAATACATGACGGAAAAAAAAATCGATAAAACGATCCTGCTTGTTAAGGCGGATCAAGGTGTGAAGGTTCGGATCCTTCTCGAGATTATGGATCTTGCTCGTCGTTCCGGGTTTTCCCGAGTTCAGATTGCAGCGGAGGAAAAAGTATCCACAGCCGATTTTCTGTCGACGAATTAACCTTGAGTAATAAGATCTCTATGAAGCGCAATTTTCGACAGAATCTTAGAAAGGCTCGATTTGCTTTGATGGCAATTTCAGTTGGACTCATGGTTCATTTGGCTGTGTTTGTCCCTTTAAGTTTTGAATCAAGATCGGTTGATAGGGAAAAGATTCGTGAGGCATTTGTTCAGTATCCTGACCGTCGGGAAGGGGAGCATTCGGTGCTCTTGAAAGAGCAAGCGAGCCTTTTTGATTCAGCACCCTTGTTCCTGCCCACCCCTCATAATCATTCCTTCTCCCTGAAAGAGATTCGGATGCAGGAAGAGGAAACTACACTCTTTGATTCTTTTCCTGCGAAAATCACTCTTTCTAGGCTGAATTGGGAGGCATTCAGTTGGTTCGAAAAGCCTGGGGTTAGCGATTATCGAGGGGTTTTGCGAAGTGAGTTTTGGAACATATTTCATTATCTAGGTTCTTCTCCCAGATCGAAAGATGTTGAGACTAAACGTGGAAGTTGGATCGAGATTGTCCCGTACGGAAGGTCGACGCCAACTCTAGTTGAACCTTTACCGATCCAAATTAGACAGGCGGGAGAAGGGGTTCTCTGGAGTCCTGTTGCTCTGCGAATTCTTGTCGACAGAATTGGGCCGATTGGCGCACCATTGCTTGTCAATTCTTCGGGGAGCTATAGGGTTGATGAGGCTATTGAGCGTTACCTCTTGGAGGCGGCTCGGGATTGGGGGTTGAGACCAGGGTATTATAAGGTGCTGTTTGGTCCGTGAAGAGTTTTACATTGGGATTGATGGAATGATCTTATTTTGCCGCTAAATCTTCTCTCATCTTTTGCGGGGAGTAAGGATTTTAAATCAGAGCCAACAGTGGATGGATGGTAAATAGGGAACCAGATTAGGGATAAATAAGTATTGACGGATAATTCCGTTACAATCAGATTCCTGGGTTTCGATTTGTCCTTCCTGGTTACTCCGTCGGCAAGAATCCATTTCAACGGGCCCTTGTAGCTCAGCCGGTAGAGCGCGTCCTTGGTAAGGACGAGGTCGGCGGTTCAAATCCGCTCGAGGGCTCCAGGGTCTATTCCTTGACAGTTTTTCTATTTCTACATTTTTAGGATTATTTCATACGTAGTGCTTCGGGGGAGGATCCGAATCAACCATCAACAGAGCAAGATTAATGGCTAAAGAAACATTCCAGAGGACAAAACCACACGTCAACGTTGGTACCATCGGTCATGTTGATCATGGGAAGACAACACTCACATCGGCATTATTAAAGGTCCAGAGTGAAAAAGGGTTGGCGGAATTGAGATCATATGCGGAAATTGCGAAAGGGGGAACGGTCCGAGACGACTCGAAGATTGTTACGATTGCGGTAGCGCATGTGGAATATGAAACGGATAACCGACACTATGCCCATGTAGATTGTCCGGGGCACGCAGATTTTGTAAAAAACATGATCACTGGTGCAGCCCAGATGGACGGAGCAATACTGGTAGTGAGTGCGGCAGATGGTCCAATGCCTCAAACTCGTGAGCATATACTTCTAGCTCGTCAGGTAGGTGTTCCCAGTATGGTTGTTTTCCTGAACAAAACCGATTTGGTGGACGATGAAGAGTTGCTCGAACTTGTCGAAATGGAGGTTCGGGAATTGCTTTCGAAATACGAGTTTGACGGAGACAATATTAAGATAGTTCAAGGGTCTTCGTTGGCCGCTATGGAAGGAAAGCCGGACGGAGTTCAATCGGTGGAGGAGCTGTTGGACGTAATCGACAAAGAGATTCCAGAGCCGGAGCGGGATGTGGATAAAGCCTTTCTGATGTCGGTTGAGGACGTATTCTCCATTACCGGGCGTGGAACCGTGGCAACAGGTCGTGTGGAACGAGGTATTGTGAAGGTCGGAGAGACGATTGAGATTGTGGGGTTGGCTGAGACTCAGAACACAACTTGTACGGGAGTCGAAATGTTTCGAAAGATCCTTGATGAGGGGCGTGCAGGAGACAATATCGGAGTCCTGATGCGTGGCGTTGAGAAGGATCAGGTAGAGCGGGGACATGTTTTGGCCCATCCTGGGACTATTACTCCACACGTTAAAGCGAAGGCTGAAGTGTACGTGTTGAACAAAGATGAAGGTGGACGCCACACACCATTTTTCGACGGCTATCGACCTCAGTTCTATTTTAGAACTACAGATGTTACTGGAGTCTGTGAACTCCCAGAAGGCGTAGAGATGGTAATGCCAGGTGATAATCTCGGCGTTACGATCTCGCTAGGAAAGCCGATCGCGATGGAACCAGGGCAACGCTTCGCCATTCGTGAGGGTGGCCGCACAATTGGAGCGGGGCGAGTTACTGATATCATAGAGTAGCTTTCGGAGGACTTTTATCGAACCAGAGGCTTGCGAAGAGGCCGTATCAGATATATTTTAAAAATTGGAAAGCTGAGTAAACAAAAGAAAACTCGACCAAGGGCAGTAGCTCAATTGGAAGAGCGGCGGTCTCCAAAACCGCAGGTTGGGGGTTCGAGCCCCTCCTGCCCTGCCACTGCCAAACAGGCTGGAACCCACTGATGAGGAATCCATTTACCAGAGTTCGTGTATTTTTCCAGGAAATGCTCCAGGAGCTAAAGAAGGCATCCTGGCCGACTCGCTTGGAATTGCGCGATTCAACTGTTGTAGTAATAATCGCAATGATCCTTTTGGGTGGATTTATCACCCTTTCGGATTGGTCGGTCTACAATGTAGTAACGCTACTGACCGAACTCGTACGAGCTGAGGCGGTAGAGGTAGTATCAGGAGACGGTTTATAAGAGGGTGGAAAAAAACACGGGAATGGTTACTCAGAAAATCTGAGAGGCAGAAAGATTTAGAGGATGTCGATGGAAACGGGAGATTTAAGCCGGCAGTGGTTTGCGGTTCAGACGCTTTCGAACAAGGAGGCAGCAGTGAAACGTTACCTTGATCGATATCTAGAAAGCGAGGAGATGGATCAGTTCATTGACAATGTGCTGGTGCCGACTGAGACAGTGACTGAGGTTAAGAACGGCCGTAAATATCAAAAGGTACGTAAATTTTACCCAGGGTACATATTTGTACATATGCAGCTTTATGCTGAGGATGGAGAAATATTGCAGAAGCCGTGGTATTTTGTACGGGACGTGGATGGGGTAATAGGTTTTTTGGGTGGAAATAGTCCCACCCCCTTGAAGGAGAAAGAGATTGCAAGCATCTTAGCCCAGGTCGCTGAGACGGAGGGCAAGGAAATCCCCAAGGTGGAGTTTAGTGAGGGTGAGGAAGTAAAGATTACAGATGGGCCCTTTTTTAATTTGACTGGTCGTATTGATGAGATCGATCCGGAGCGGGGAAAACTCAAAGTCTCAGTATCAATATTTGGCCGGTTTACACCAGTTGAGTTAGAGTTTTGGCAGGTTGAGAGGATGGAAGATAGCTGATGTCGAAGAAAGAAGTATCACAAATACGGTTGCAACTTCCGGCAGGAGCTGCCAATCCAGCGCCACCGGTGGGTCCCGCTTTGGGCGCGCACGGGGTCAACATAATGGGATTCTGTAAGGAGTTTAACGCCAGGACCAAGGATCAGACAGGAACTATTCTTCCGGTAGTGATTTCGGTCTATCAGGATCGCTCGTTCACCTTTATTCTAAAGTCTCCCCCAGCTGCTGTTCTCTTGAAGAAGGCAGCTGCAATAGCCAAGGGTTCAGGGGTGTGTCATAGAGAAAAAGTAGGTAGTGTGACTCGAGCACAATGTCTAGAGATTGCTGCTATCAAGAAAGATGACCTAAACTCGAATGATGAAGAAGCAGCTATCCGAGTGATTGCTGGGACCGCACGTAGCATGGGAATCGATGTGGTCGATCTTTAGACTTAGAATTTCTTTTGAAGGCTTTAACGGTACAGGAAAACCAGAGCATTGATAACTGAGGAAAGGAAATAAACGTGGTAAAGCTCAGCAAACGATATCAGACGGCGCAGCAGATTAAGGATCTTTCGATAGGCTATCCATTGGAGGAGGCTGTGACGATTCTTTCGAAAATGCCAACGGCGAAATTCGATGAAACCGTAGAGTTAGCAGTTCGTCTGGGAGTTGATCCAAAGCAGAGCAATCAAATGGTCCGCGGTATTATCAGTCTTCCTAACGGGAGTGGGAAAAAGGTCCGCGTATTGGTTTTTACAGAGAATGGTGATGAGGCGCTAGAAGCGGGTGCTGATCATGCTGGATTGGACGATGTCGTTTCTAAGATTCAGGAGGGTTGGCTCGAATTTGATGTTGCAATGGCGACTCCCTCAGCGATGAAGCAAGTAAGGGCAGTCGCTAGGGTTTTAGGACCAAGGGGACTGATGCCGAATCCGAAATCCGGTACCGTGACCGATGATGTGGCCGCCGGAATTAAGGAGATAAAACAAGGCGGACGCGTCGAATATAAGATGGATAAGACTGCCAATATTGGGGTGGTCGTTGGGAAGCGTTCCTTTGATCCTCCGAAGTTAGTAGAGAATATCCAGGTGGTTATCGAGAGTATCGGTCAGGCGAGACCGGAATCTATTAAAGGACGCTACATTATAAGTATGTCTATTTCTGGGACTATGACTCCTGCCGTTAGATTGGACAGCGGGGTCTATTCTGCTATAGGGAAGGAAGGATCAGTTTGAGAGAAGAAAAAAAATATCTTGTGGACGAGATTGGGAATCATCTCGATAAATCCGACTATTTCTATCTTACGGATTTTGACCGGGTGTCGGTAGCGGACACAGTAGAATTGAGATGGAAACTTGCTGAGCACAGTGCTGAATTTCATGTTATTAAAAACAGTGCTATGGCGGTCGTTGTCCGAAATCGGGAACTACCTGATATTTCTGAGTGGCTCAAAGGACAGACTGCCATTGTGGTTGGAGGCGAAGATCCACCTGGAGTGGCGAAGGCATTAAGCCGATTCAGAGATGAAAAGGAAAAGGTTGAAGTGAAGGGTGGTATCCTTAGTGGAAGCGTCTTACAGCCGGGGGAGGTTGCACAGCTGGCAGACTTGCCTCCGATGGATTCGCTTAAAGCCCAATTTTTGGGCTTACTTCAGGCTCCAGCACAGCGGTTGTTATCGCTTCTTGAGGCTGCTCCAAGAGGTTTTTTAACCGTATTGTCGGCTAAATCGGAGAAAAAAGATACAGATTAGATAAGATTTTGATGGACGGATGGCAGATAAATCACATGTTTCACGCGGTTGTCGCATGAAAATCGCTAAGACTTAACGAGCATTTTATGTGGTCGAGAGGACTGGGTTGGGATATATTTATTTAGTGGATATTGACCAGCGCTGTCTCTGACCTAAGGTATAAGGAGGAACAAATGGCTGAATTGGATAAAGATCAAGTCCTTGATTGGCTTGGTGAACGCACCGTTTTAGAAATAAGCGGTATTGTGAAAGAATTAGAGGAGAAGTGGGGCGTAAGCGCAGCTGCTCCTATGGCCGTGGCTGCACCTGCAGCTGCAGGTGCCGATGGCGGCGAGGGAGCTAAGGTCGAGGAGAAGACGGAGTTCGATGTTATTCTAGCTGGCTTTGGCGAGAATAAGATTGCGGCAATCAAAGAGGTTCGCGCCATTACTGGACTTGGTCTGAAGGAAGCTAAGGACCTGGTTGAGAGTGCGCCCAAACCGGTCAAAGAAGGTATTGACAAAGAGGAAGCAGAGGAAATCAAGTCGAAGCTTGAAGGCGTCGGCGCTCAAGTGGAGGTAAAATAGTCCTCTTCAACAGCAAATCGCTGTATAGCGTTGGTTTCATGAGGTTGGATCTCCCCAGCGGGGAGATCCGGGGTGTGTGTTTGTGTACGTGTTCGTATTAGAGATGATGAATGTCGGGTAGCCAGTATGATTGAATTTTCACGGGTGATCGGGCAAAGGGTCAGGCTATATGGAGAAGGGAGTTTAAGCAATGTCTAGCAACAACGGTAAAGTGAATCTTTTGGAGCGAAAGAATTTTGGGAAACTTCAGGAAGTTATTGATGTTCCTAATTTGATTCAGAATCAGATCGATTCATTCAAGGAATTTTTGCAACCAGGGATTTCTCCAAATCAGCGAAGGGCGGTTGAATTAGAGTCAGTCTTCCAGGAAGTTTTCCCGATTGAGAGCTATGATGGAAGGGCGACTTTGGAATATCGCTCGTACAATCTCTCGGGTCCTAAGATGACGGAATTAGAGTGTATAAGAGAAGGAGTAACGTACTCGATTTCTCTCTACGTGAAACTACGTCTTAAAGATGAGGATTCGATCAAGGACGAGGAGATATACATGGGCGAGATGCCGATGATAACTGAAAGAGGCTCATTTATCATCAATGGTGCCGAGCGAGTGGTGGTAAGCCAGCTGCATCGCTCACCTGGAATCTGTTTCGAGGAGACACCGCATACCAGTGGAAAGATACTGTTCTCTTTTCGGATTATCCCAGATCGCGGTACATGGATGGAGGTACAATTCGATCAGAATGATTTGCTCTATGTGTACCTTGATCGCCGACGGAGAAGGCGGAAATTTCTAATTACGACTTTACTCCGAGCCATGGGTTACAGTTCCGATTTTGAGCTTCTCAGCCTCTTTTACGAAATCCAAGAGCTTGGATTAGAAAAAGTAAACGCTCTAGAAAACGTTAGCCGACTGGTTCTAGTGGAAGATCTGGTGGATGCTGAGAAGGGAATCGTTTTGGCGCGATCCTTCGAGCCCCTGACTAAAACGATCATCCGGTCAATTGAGAGCGCTGGGATTGAGACGATCCGAGTGATTGATACCTCGCCCGATGAGGGTGCCATCATCCGGTGCTTGAAGAAAGATCCAACTCGTAATCAAGATGAGGCTTTAAAAGACATTTATAAGAGATTACGCCCTGGAGAACCATCTACAGTTGCTAATGCGAAGGCTCTTTTGAAGCGCCTCTTTCATGATCCTAAACGATATGACTTAGGACGGGTGGGGCGCTACAAGATCAATCAGAAACTTGGTCTCGAAACTGATTTAGATATTCGAGTTTTAGATACAGATGATGTAGTTCAGGCAACCAAATATCTAATCCGCCTAAAGAAAGGAGATGGAGTGGTTGATGATATCGATCATCTGGGAAGCCGTCGCGTGCGGACTGTTGGAGAGTTGCTGACGAATCAGTGCCGAATAGGTCTGGCTAGAACTGAGCGGTTGGTTAAAGAGAGGATGACACTCTATGACCAGAGCGTAGACAGCATAACACCTCAGAAGTTGATCAATCCTAAAGCCCTGAGTACGGTAATACGAGACTTCTTTGCCCGTAGTCAATTGAGCCAGTTTATGGATCAAATCAATCCTTTGGCCGAACTGACCCACAAGCGCAGGCTTTCTGCGCTCGGTCCGGGTGGGTTAAACCGGGAACGAGCCGGGTTCGAGGTTCGGGATGTTCACCCTTCACATTATGGAAGAATATGTCCCATTGAAACCCCGGAAGGACCTAATATTGGGTTAATCAATTCTTTGAGCATTTACTCGAGAATTAATGAATTTGGATTCATTGAAACTCCCTACAGGAGTGTTGTGGAAGGGAAAGTCTCGGAAGACGTGGTCTATCTAACTGCAGATCAGGAGGAAGGGCTGGTTATTGCCCAGGCTAACTCTGAGATTGATCCGAAGAACTTCTTGAGGGACCGTGTTATGGTGAGGAAGGGAGATAACTTCCTCGAAGTCGAGCGGGATCAAGTCGACTACATGGATGTCTCTCCTAAGCAGTTGGTCTCGGTGGCAGCAGGACTGATACCCTTTCTTGAACATGACGATGCGAATCGTGCTCTAATGGGATCGAACATGCAACGTCAAGGTGTGCCTCTATTGCGAACTGAGGCTCCGCTAGTTGGGACCGGGATTGAGCATCGGGTGGCAGTAGATTCAAAGACAGTAGTTATTGCTGAAGAGCCGGGAAAGGTGGCGTCGGTGGATTCGAATCGAATAGTCGTTACAGAGGATGGGGACATTCCTTTACGCTTCGAGCGAAATCCGAAGAGTGATCCTAAGAATGGAGTTGTGGTCTATCCGCTACGGAAGTTCATGCGCTCGAATGCAGGGACTTGTTTTAGTCAGAAACCGATCGTGGCCAGAGGAGAATTTGTTAAAAAAGGTCAAGTAATTGCCGATGGGGCAAGTACGGAAAACGGAGAGTTGGCGCTTGGGCGTAATGTCCTGGTTGCCTTCATGCCCTGGAATGGTTATAATTTTGAAGATGCCATTTTGGTTAGCGAGAAACTGATTAAGGATGATGACTTTACTTCGATTCACATAGAGGAATTTGAAGTTACAGCGCGGGATACCAAATTGGGACCAGAGGAGATTACGCGAGATATTCCTAATGTGGGAGAGGAGGCTCTGATGCACCTAAACCACGACGGTGTCATCCGAGTAGGTGCTGAGGTCAAACCGGGTGACGTATTGGTGGGAAAGATAACACCAAAGAGCGAAACTGAACTGGCCCCTGAAGAAAAGTTGCTTCGGGCTATTTTTGGAGAAAAAGCTGCGGATGTTAGGGACACTTCATTGCTAGTCCCTTCAGGGGTTTACGGAATCGTGATGGACATTAAGGTTTCTAGTCGTGTCGATTTCGAAAGGGAGCAGTTGAGTCCCTCGGATAGGCGGCGCCAGGTTAAGCAAATTAATGAGAGCTTCAGGACTCAAAATGATACCCTTCGAGAGAGCCTGACGGAATCTCTTTCTAATATTTTGCTTGGGGAGAAAATTCCTCTCGACGTGATGAACAAAGAATCAGGTGAAGTCATTATTCCAGCAAATCGAAAAATCACCAAAACTCTATTACGTCGGTTAGCTGCTGTCTACAAGACAGTCGAGATCGACCCTTCTCCGGTGCGGATCAAGATTATGGAGATTATAAGCTCCTTTGAATCGAAATTTAGAGAATTAGATGATGATAGGGAGCGAAGTATCGGTTCCATCGAGTCTGGAGATGACATCGACGCCGGCGTAATTAAGAACGTCAAGGTCTACATTGCAACGAAGAGAAAGGTACAAGTAGGGGACAAAATGGCCGGTCGTCACGGCAATAAAGGTGTAGTTGCAAAAGTGGTACCTGAAGAGGATATGCCTTTCTTGCCTGACGGGACCTCGATTGAGATATGCCTTAATCCTTTGGGGGTTCCCAGCCGAATGAATGTGGGCCAGGTGTTAGAGACCCATTTGGGATGGGCTTGCAAGAAATTGGGAATTAAGGTTGCGACGCCAATTTTCGATGGCATTTCGGAGGCACGTATCCGTGAATACCTTAAAGAGGCTGGCCATCCCGATTCCGGGAAAAGCCAGCTCGTCGACGGGCGAACGGGTGAGCCATTCGATCAAGAAGTTGTTGTGGGATTTATCTACATGATGAAATTAAATCACTTGGTGGCGGACAAAATCCATGCTCGAGCAGTAGGACCCTATAGTCTTATTACACAGCAACCGCTAGGAGGGAAGGCCCAGTATGGGGGCCAGCGTTTTGGAGAGATGGAAGTTTGGGCGCTTGAGGCCTACGGTGCTGCCTATACCCTGCAAGAGCTATTGACTGTCAAGTCGGATGATGTGCAGGGAAGAACTAGAATTTACGAATCTCTCGTTAAAGGGGATACTAGTCTGCAGGCGGGTACGCCCCAGTCGTTTAATGTTCTAATGAAGGAGATGCAGAGTCTCTGTCTCAACGTTAGGTTAGGGGACGGTGTTATTGAAGATCAATTTTCCGCACAAATTTAATAGAAAATTATAGGAATGAGCACACAGGAAGTCAGAGAAGTATTAGGGTTCGACGAAGGTCAGACATTTGATTCGGTATCGATTTCGGTTGCCTCGCCGGACACGATTCGTTCGTGGTCGCGGGGTGAAGTAAAGAATCCGGAGACTATCAATTACCGAACCTTTAAGCCGGAACCGGGCGGCCTTTTCTGCCAGCGCATATTCGGTCCAGTAAGAGACTACGAGTGCGCATGTGGAAAGTATAAACGAATCAAATACAAAGGTGTAGTGTGTGATCGATGCGGGGTCGAGGTAACGGTGTCTAGGGTGCGTCGCGAACGGATGGGCCACATTGAACTCGCAGTTCCCGTTTCTCACATTTGGTTTCTTAAAAGTATGCCTAGTCGGTTAGGGCTCCTCCTGGACATGACGGCAAGAAATCTGGAACGTGTCATTTACTATGAGAACTATATGGTAACGGATCCAGGAAAGACACCTTTAGAACAAAAGCAGTTACTTACTGAACAGGAGTATCAGGATGCCCAGGACGAATATGGAGATACTGCGTTTGAGGCTAAGATGGGTGCTATTGCATTGGGTGAAATTCTTGAGACGATGTCTCTCGAGGCGGTTGTGGATGAGTTGCACGAGCAGATGCACAACACCCGATCAAAGCAAATTAAGAAGAAGCTTTCTAAAAGGCTAAAAGTGATTGGGGGGTTCATAGAATCGGGCTCCCGTCCGGAGTGGATGGTTCTTGAAGTAGTGCCGGTAATTCCGCCTGATTTGCGACCATTAGTTCCCTTGGAAGGCGGCCGTTTTGCCACCAGTGATCTAAATGATCTCTATCGAAGGGTCATCAATCGAAACAATCGGCTGAGAAATCTTCTCCAGCTGAAGACGCCGGATGTTATCATTCACAATGAAAAACGGATGTTGCAGGAGGCAGTTGACGCCCTCTTTGATAACGGGAGGCATGGACGGGCTGTAACCGGTGCGGGTAATCGTCCCCTTAAGTCTTTGAGCGACATGCTCAAGGGCAAACAAGGCCGATTCAGGCAGAATTTGCTTGGCAAGCGGGTAGATTACAGTGGCCGTTCAGTTATTGTGATTGGGCCTGAACTAAAACTTAATCAGTGTGGTTTGCCCAAGAAAATGGCTTTGGTCTTATTCGAGCCGTTTATAATACGGCGCCTGAAAGAGTTAGGTTTCGTTCATACTGTGCGTGGAGCGCGCAAGATGATCGAGAAGAAATCACCCGAGGTGTGGGATATTCTGGAAGAGGTTACTGAGGGACATCCAGTTCTCCTCAACCGAGCTCCGACTCTTCACCGGCTATCCATTCAAGCTTTTGAGCCGACCTTGATCGAAGGAGATGCCCTTCGTATTCACCCGTTGGTTTGTACCGCTTATAATGCTGATTTTGATGGTGACCAAATGGCAGTTCATGTCCCCCTTTCGCTGGAGGCGGTGATGGAGTGCAAACTCCTTATGATGTCCAACCATAACATTTTTTCCCCATCGAGTGGAAAGCCAATCTTGACGCCCTCGCAGGATATTGTCCTGGGTTCTTATTATCTAACCTTGGATCCGCGCCGAAGGCCTAAACCCGGCGATCGGCTCCCGCTTTTTGGTGACACCCAAGAGGTCTTGCTTGCCGAAGGTGACGCTATTCTCAAGATCCATGATTGGATCCGAATTGTAAATCCGGACTATGAAAGGGAAACAATTTATGGAGATCCGAAACAGAAAATTATCCAAACGACTGTTGGTAGGGTTTTATTTAATACAGTATGGCCCAGTGAGATTGGGTTTCTCAACTTTCCTATACCGACTGGTAAACTGAGTGATCTTATTCTCGAGACGTATAAGGCGAGAGGAAGGCTGGAGACGGTTGAGGTCCTAGACGCTCTCAAGGAGCTCGGATTCAGTAGTGCAACCAAGGCCGGACTCTCAATTGGTATCGGTGATATGATTATTCCCGAGGATAAACCTGGTATCATTAAAGAGACACAGGGCAAAGTCAGCGAGATCGAGGATCAGTACAGGAAAGGCGTTATCACGGCAGGAGAACGCTATAACAAAATTATCGATGCCTGGACCCAAGCAACTGATGATATCGCCTCGTTAGTTTTTGAAGGATTACAAGATAACAATAACAGCGATGAAGTAAATCCGGTATACTTGATGATGGATTCTGGAGCGCGGGGTAGCCGTACTCAAGTGAGGCAGCTCTGTGGAACTAGGGGATTAATGGCAAAGCCTTCTGGCGAAATCATCGAACGTCCCATCCTCTCTTCATTCCGAGAGGGTCAGACAGTGCTCGAGTATTTTATTTCGACACATGGTGCCAGAAAGGGACTCGCCGACACGGCGTTGAAGACAGCAGATGCTGGGTATCTTACCCGGAAGCTATGCGATGTGGCGATGGATGTGATCATAACGGATATCGACCAGGGAAACAGAGATGGAATCTGGAAGTCCGCAATCCACGAAGGTGATGAGGAGATCGTGAGTTTGTACGAACGTATCGTGGGGCGTTGTTCGAGTGATGATGTCTACAATCCTCTCAGTCCAGATGAGTTAGTCGTGGGTAACGGTGAATTAATTACCGAAGGGATGGCTAAAAAGGTGGAGGAGTTAGGGATCGAAAGAATTAAAATCATGTCACCTCTGACTCACATGAAACACTCTAGTTTGCCGGCTACATCCTATGGGATAAACCCAGGCACGAACAAGCTTGTTGAGATTGGTGCTGCGGTCGGTATTATCGCAGCGCAATCGATCGGTGAGCCGGGGACACAGCTTACGATGAGGACCTTCCACATTGGAGGTATCGCGAGCCAGTTTTTTAGAAACCCAGAAATTCGAGTTCGTAATGAAGGAGTTGTAACCTACAGCGGTCTTCGGCTGGTTTCCACGGAAGAAGGAGCTAGTATTGTACTGAATAAAACTGGGAAAATTATTATCGCTGGTGAGGACGGCAAGGAACTCGAGAGTTACAACATTGTGCCAGGGGCTGTCCTACCAGTTGCCGATGGAAAACATATCGAGAAGGGTGAAATCTTGGCAGTTTGGGATCCTCACCACGTGCCCATTCTTTCAGAAAAAGCAGGTGTAATCGCTTTTCGAGAGATGATTCCGGGTGTAACGGTTAAACGGGAGCTAGATGAGGCAACAGGACAAATAGCGACGGTTGTAATCGAGCATAAGGAGGATCTTAATCCGCTTATAGAAATCCATGAGGCTCCGGTTCGAGCAAAGAGTGAGCGCGCCCTGGATTTGGCGGCGAAGAAGGGTAAGCTGATTGCTACATATTCCATTCCTACTGGAGCGCAGATCGTGGTAAATCAAGGTGACTTGATATCTCCGGGAGCTCTTTTGGCAAAGACACCACGTCAGGCTTCCAAGACCCAGGACATAACCGGAGGTCTGCCTCGTGTTGCAGAGTTATTTGAAGCCCGTCGTCCGAAAGAGGCTGCAGAAATGGCAAAGATTGATGGAATCGTTAGTATCGGTGGAACAGTTAGGGCGAAGAAAAAGCTCATAGTGACGGACGAAGAAAACGATTTGGAAGAAGAACATCTCATTCCTCACGGCAAGCATATCGTTGTCCAACCGGGAGATTTTGTTCAGAAGGGTCAACACTTAACCGAAGGAGCAGCCGATCCACATGAGATTCTAGATATTCTAGGTCCCAGTGTCTTACAGGAATATCTGCTTTCTGAGATTCAAAAAGTCTACCGGTTGCAAGGCGTAACTATTAACGACAAGCATATAGAGACAATAATTGCTCAGATGCTGAGGAAAGTTCGTATTACGGATCCAGGAGATTCAGAATTTTTCTGGGGAGAACAGATCGATCGTCAGGATTTTATGGATGAGGATGAGCGCCTGATAGAAGCGGGTGGTAAGCCGGCAGAGGCAGAGCCAATTTTGCTTGGAATAACTAAGGCTTCGATCGAGACAGAAAGCTTCATTTCAGCGGCTTCTTTCCAAGAGACAACTCGGGTACTAACGGATGCTGCAACTTTGGGTAAAAAGGATTCTCTCAAAGGGTTTAAAGAAAATGTCATAATGGGAAACTTGATTCCAGCAGGTACAGGTCTTCCGAAATATCGACGACTTCGAATTAATACCTTTGGTTCGGAGTTTAACGATGTTGAGACAAAATCGGAAACTGCGGGTTGATGTTGATAGCTATCTGTGTTGCGCAAATTAAGATTTCTGATGAGCCATTCTGTCTAGAGGCAAGGAATAAAAACCTTTCCCCTTGCCGTGAGCTTCCACTGTGTTTGGAACGATTAGTATTCTTTGTATGCCGAAGACCCTTGATTCCATATGATAACTCATGACGCAAAGTTCAAATTGTACTTGCACTCGGTTTCATAAAGTCTACTTTTCTCGCTTCTCATAAAAAAAGCGCCCAGATAATGCCCACGATCAATCAGCTCGTTCGCAAACCGCGGAGGGTAACCAGGGGTAAGTCCAAGTCTCCTGCCTTGAAGTCGAGTCCCTTTAAAAGGGGTGTTTGCGTACAGGTCATGACCCGAACTCCACGGAAGCCGAATTCGGCAATTCGTAAGGTTGCCAAAGTCCGGCTTACCAATGGTATGGAAGTGCTAGCTTACATACCTGATGAGGGGCATAGTTTGCAGGAACACAGTGTTGTGTTGGTTCGCGGGGGAAGGGTTAAGGATCTTCCTGGAGTTCGATACCATATAGTCCGTGGGGTGTTGGATTGTCTTGGTGTTGAGAATAGGCGGAGAAGCCGGTCGAAATACGGAGTAAAGCGTCCTCGAGACGCAAAGAGCTGATTCGGTCTGTTGTTTTGTTGTAGTGCTTAACGAATCTTTAGCCGCGTAATAATGTCAAGACGACGTAGAGCAGTTAAGCGAGAGCACATCCCTGACCCACGCTTTGGGAGTACACTCGTCAGTCATCTTATCAATGCTGTTATGATCGATGGAAAGAGGTCGTCCTCTCAAAAGATCGTCTACGGTGCGATTGAGCGTGTTAGTGAAAAATTAGGAAAGGGAGATCCGGTCGAACTTTTACTTGGGGCGATGGAAAATATTAGGCCAAAACTTGAAGTGAAAAGTCGGAGAGTGGGCGGGACTACCTATCAGGTCCCAATGGAAATATCGTTTGAGCGCCAGCAAAGCGTAGCCTTTAGGTGGTTGCGGGAGTCAGCCCGTGGTCGCAAGGGTCCCATGAGAGAGGCTTTGGCTCAAGAAATAATTGATGCCTATAATAATACCGGTTCCCTTGTTAAGAAAAAGGAAGACATGCACCGGATGGCACAGTCCAATAGGGCTTTTGCCCATCTCCGCTGGTAGATAAAACGATGGTTTCGCCAGACAACAACTCCCCGGCAAATGCTAAAGACCGTAGGACGCCTCTAGAATTTACCCGCAATATAGGTATTGCGGCACATATCGACGCGGGTAAAACCACGACGACCGAGCGCCTTCTTTTTTATTCAGGTGTCGTCCATCAGATCGGAGAAGTTCACGACGGTAACACGACAACCGATTGGATGGAGCAGGAGCGAGAACGGGGCATAACCATAACTTCCGCAGCGATATCCTGTGATTGGAAGCCCAAGAGGGGCATTTTTGCCAATCAGAGTCACCAGATCAATGTGATCGATACCCCTGGTCACGTCGACTTTACGGCCGAGGTGGAACGTTCTCTAAGAGTCCTCGATGGTGCCGTAGGTGTTTTCTGCGCAGTCGCTGGGGTTCAGCCTCAGTCGGAGACGGTGTGGCGGCAGATAGACAAATACGGTGTTCCTAGACTCGCATTCGTCAATAAGATGGATCGAACTGGAGCTGATTTCTATAGTGCGGTCGAGGACATTCGCCGAAAACTGGGAGGCAATGCTTTCCCACTATATCTCCCAATCGGAGCGGAAGATAATTTTCGAGGGTTAATCGATCTGATCCGAATGAAGGCCTATATTTACGAGGACGATGACGACTCTGGGATGAGCTATTTGGAAGAGGAGATTCCTTCCTCAATGCGTGAGGAGACAGAACTTCATCGAGAAAGGTTGATCGAAGCGCTGGCAGATTTTGACGATAATATTGCCGGAAAGTTTCTGGAAGGAGAAGAAATTCAGGAGGAAGAATTGCAGAGAGGGGTAAGGACTGCGACTTTACAGCAGGGATTCTTAGGTGTGATTCCGGGAAGCGCGTTCAAGAATAAGGGAGTTCAGTTTTTGGCCGATGCGATCATAGATTATCTTCCATCACCGCTTGATCTTCCACCGATCTCAGTCCTCGGAGAAGAAGGGGCAAATGAAAAGGAAATCGAAATTAAACCGGACGACCATGCCGAGGTGGTAGGATTAATATTCAAGCTGGCATCAGATCCTTATGTTGGGAAACTGGTTTTCATTCGCATTTATCAAGGGGAGATGAGGAAGGGAAGCAGCCTTTTGAATACACGGACGGGTAGGATGGAGCGTATCAGTCGTCTCATGCTAATGAAGGCGGATTCCCGAAAGGACATAGATGTGGCCTATTCAGGGGACATTTGTGCCATTATTGGTGCAAAAGATATCAGGACTGGTGATACTCTGTGCTCGAAAAAACTTCGAGTTGTGCTCGAACCACCAACTTTCCCGGATCCAGTAATTTCGATGTCGATTGAACCGGAGACTCAAGGAGATCAAGAGCGATTGTCTCTTGGTCTTCAAAGGCTTTCGGAGGAGGACCCGACATTTCTTGTGAACTCTGATAAAGAGACTGGCCAGACGATTATTTCCGGGATGGGGGAGCTACATCTGGAGATTCTTAGAGATCGTTTATTCCGTGAATTTAAGGTTGAAGCAACGTCTGGCAAACCACAGATAGCTTACCGTGAGTCGATAACGGCTGCGGCCGACGGTGTTGGAAAGTTCATCAGACAGTCAGGGGGAAGGGGACAGTACGGACATGCGGAAATCAGGATAGAACCTAACGAACGTGGGAAGGGAAGCGAATTCATTGATAAGATCACAGGAGGAATAATTCCTAGAGAATTTATTAGACCTATTGAAGAGGGGATTACGGAAGCAGCTCATAATGGTTCGCTTGCAGGCTATCCGGTAGAGGATGTGAAAGTTGAGCTGGTATTTGGCAGTTTCCATGACGTAGATTCCTCCGAAACTGCGTTCAAAATGGCTGGGATTCTGGCATTTCGAGACGCATTGAAGAATGCGAAGCCGATCCTTTTGGAACCACATATGAAAGTAGAGGTATCGACTCCTGAGGAATTTCAAGGTGATGTGATGGGAGACTTAAACAGGCGTCGGGGCAAGATCCTAGGATTAGAGGCTAAAGGAAACCTGATGATCATCAATTCTATTGTTCCGCTTGAAACTATGTTTGGATACGCTACTGTGGTGCGCTCGCTAACTAAAGGTAGGGCATCTCACACCATGGAGCCATCACACTTTGAGAAGGTGCCGGAGGGCATTACAAAGAAGATAATTGAAACATCGACTCGGGAGCCGGTTCGTGCTTAGAATGGGAAAATAATAAGAGAAACAGAACTGAGTGTCTAATGGAAGGTCAGAGAATAAGAATAAGGCTCAAAGGCTACGATTATCGGGTCATCGATCAATCGGCTATAGATATTGTAGATACGGCCAAACGTTCTGGTGCTAGGGTAGCTGGACCTGTCCCTTTGCCTACTCATGTCGAAAAGGTTACCGTCAATCGGTCTCCTCATGTTGATAAAAAATCAATGGATCAGTTTGAAATGCGAACCCACAAGCGATTGATTGATATCATCGAACCCACGGTCCAGACAGTTGACGAGCTTAAGAAGCTCAATCTTCCAGCTGGTGTCGATATATCTATTAATGTGTGATCGTTATTAAAGGCGATCTTATTTGTTTAATTTACCTAGTAAAATGCTATATACTCTCCTAGGCACCAAAATTGGGATGACCCAGGTCTTTGATTCGGACGGTAGAGTTGTCCCCGTAACGGTTATTAAAACCGGTCCATGTCCTGTCGTTCAGATAAAGACTGAGGATCGAGACGGTTACAGCTGCCTGCAAATCGGGTATGGTGAGATTAAGGCAGGTAACGTTAGTAAATCTGAACGAGGACATACTATAAAAGCGAAGGTGGACCCGCTTCGGCGTTTAAAGGAGGTTCGGTTTGAAGGTGAGAGTGAACATGGAGTTGGAGATGTTTTAACAGCTTCCGGTTTCTCGGAAGGTGAGACCGTTGATGTTCTTGGCGTATCAAAAGGCCAAGGATTCCAGGGTGTGGTCAAAAGGTTTGGATTCAAGGGAGGACCGAGTTCTCATGGTTCAATGTTCCATCGAAGGGGTGGTTCTTATGGTCAGTGCCAATGGCCAGGAGAGGTGCATAAGGGTCGAAAAATGCCGGGCCGAATGGGAGGGATTCGCCGAACGGTGCAAAATCTTGAGGTGATTAAAATTTTGGAGGATCAAAATGTCATTCTGGTGAAAGGAAGCATACCAGGACCAAACGGAGGCGAGGTTTTGGTGAGAAGGGCAAAGAAGAGTATGCCCATATAGACTTTATTGGAATTCTGTGAAAGGTTAATGAAGCTGAAAGTATATACGGCTGATGGATTAGGTAGCGAGGAGAGGGAGTTCGATATTCCTCTTTTCCAATCCGGTGCTGGAGTGTCTGCATTGAAGCAAGTTTTACTGGCTCATCGAGCAAATAAGAGACAAGGCAATTCATCTACTAAGACTCGTTCAGAAGTAAGTGGCACGGGCAAAAAACCCTATCGCCAGAAGGGTACTGGAGCGGCTCGTCATGGAAGCCGCCGGTCACCCATTTTTACAGGAGGAGGGGCGACTTTTGGCCCTAAGCCGAGAAGTTTCTCACAGAAAATAAATCGTAAGGTTCGAAGATTGGCGTTTCAACGAGCACTCTTTGATTGTGCCAGTGGCGGAGAGATGGATGTAATCGAAAGGCTAGAGATTCCTGAGCCGAAGACCCGTCTCTTTGGTGCCGTAATCGAACAAATCGCACCTAATGGTTCGGTGTTGGTAATTGATGACAAGTTTGATGATTCGGTTCTTTTGGCTTCACGGAATATAAATCGTGTATCAGTTATGGAATCGAGTACGGTCAATGCCTTTTTGCTTAGTCTGCATGATCGTATCGTGGTGAGTGAGAAAGGAATTGAGAATTTGCTTAAACGTGCTGGAGGTGAAGAGGAGTCGTGATGCAAGCTGATCGTGTATTGGAGGAAATTATAATCTCGGAAAAGGCGACTGCCCTCTCTTCCAATGTGAATAAGTACACTTTTCGGATACACCCCTCGGCAAACCGAATCTCGGTAGCCCAGGCGGTTGAGTCTGGGTTTGATGTTACAGTGACTGGAGTGAATATCCTTAATGTAAAGCGGAAGGTGAAGCGGGATCGAACTAGGAGAGGACAATTCGGGTATCGAAGTGGTTTCAAGAAAGCAGTTGTCTCGCTCAAAGAAGGTGACCAAATCGAATTGGTCTGAAGATATCTATAATTTCATAGGAGGATAAAAGTGCCAACAATTGAACAGAGACCGCTGACGCCAGGTCAGCGATTTCACGTTAAAAGCTTCGAAGAGGGGATCTCTAATTCAGGTCCGGAGAAGCGGCTAAGTGAGTTTAAGAAGAGGACTGGTGGTCGCAATTGTTACGGGCGGATTACTTCAAGAAGAAGGGGAGGCGGCCATAAAAAACGGATTAGGAAGATCGATTTTAAAAGAGAAAAATTCGATATTCCGGCACGAGTTAAGCGATTGGAATACGATCCTAATAGATCTGCAAGTATTGCCTTGTTGGTCTATGCCGACGGTGAGAAGCGTTATATACTAGCTCCTACTGGTGTGGCGATAGGAGACACTTTAGTAAGCTTTTCTGGAATCGGCGAATTCCGTGAAGGAAATAATATGCCATTGCGATCAATTCCTCCCTCGACCAAGGTCCATTCGATTTCAACTCAGCCTGGGAAGGCAGCGCAGTTTGTCCGTTCTGCAGGAGTTTCTGCTCAGTTAGTTGCGATCGATGGAGATCGTGCTACTCTGCGGATGCCGAGTGGAGAAGTTCGTATGGTCCATTCAAATTGTAGGGCAACAATTGGAGAGGTGGGAAATGCCTCTCATCGGACTTCCAAATTAGGGAAGGCGGGACGTTCTCGATGGAAGGGTCGACGACCTCGCGTTCGGGGAGTGGCTATGAATCCAGTAGACCATCCAATGGGCGGAGGAGAGGGACGAAGTTCGGGTGGAGGCCACCCGGTGTCCCCGTGGGGCCAACTATCCAAGGGTTTTCCAACCCGGTCGCGTTCGCAACAGTCGAACCGAATGATTTTGGTCAGGAGAAAAGGAAATAAGTTAAAGCGGTAGATTTATAAGAAGGGAAATCTGATGGCACGCTCAGTCAAAAAGGGATATTTTGTTGATGGACACCTTATGGATAAAATCCAGGTGGCGCATAGGGAAGAATCGAGAAAACCGATTCGAACTTGGTCCCGTCGTTCAACAATCACTCCCGATTTCGTTGGGTTGAATTTTGAAGTACACAATGGCAAGAATTTCCTGCCTGTCTACATAACCGAAAACATGGTTGGACATAAATTGGGTGAATTTTCACCAACACGGTCTTTCAAGACACATAATCCGCACACCCAAAAGTAGTAGAAAAAATGGAAATAAAAGCGGTAACAAAGTACGCTCGCATGTCACCAAAAAAGGTGCAGGAGGTTACAAGAGAGCTTCGTGGACTCAAGGCTAATGAGGCTATTGAGAAGTTAAAGTGTGTACCGCGAAAGTCCGCACGATTGGTCGTTAAAACGCTTCAATCTGCAGTTGCTAACGCTGAGAACAATAATAATTTATCTTCTGATGCCTTGATTGTTGAAGCTGTAGTAGTGGAGAAGGGTCCCGTGCTCAAACGGTTTCGTCCTGGTGCAAGAGGCATGGCAAAACGTATTGAAAAGCGTATGAGTCACATACGAATAGTTCTTAAGGACGAATAGGGGGAGAAGAAGGAATAGCTATGGGTCAAAAAGTAAATCCAGCTGGGTTTCGTCTTCAAGTGCGTCGGGATTGGGAGTCGCGGTGGTTTGCCGACAAGGGAGATTTCGGAGATTATCTAGAGGAAGACTACATCATCCGGAAAGCGATTAATCTTCGCTTAAGGTATGCTGCGGTCCCAAGGATTTTCATTGAGAGGGCGGGTAATAGGATTAGGGTGAAGATCTTCACTGCCCGACCGGGAATTGTTATTGGAAGAAAAGGCCAGGAGCTTGAGAAGCTCAAAGAAGAGCTTGCAAAGGTAGTTGATAAAGAAATTTTATTAGACATTCAGGAAGTCAAAAAGCCCGATTTGGTTGCGCAATTGGTGGCAGAGAATGTAGCTCTACAACTTGAGCGTAGAATTTCATTTCGAAGAGCTATGAAAAAAGCCGTCCAGACTTCAGTCAGTTTGGGTGCGGAAGGCATTCGAATTCAGGTTTCTGGTCGACTGATGGGATCGGACATTGCGAGAACTGAGGTTCAGAGATCTGGGCGAGTGCCTTTAAATACTCTGAGAGAGAATATAGACTATGGTTTTACGGAAGCGAGAACGCTATATGGAATTATCGGAGTAAAATGCTGGATTTGTACAGGGAACGAAGAGGATCCCTTGGGCTAGTATTTATTTAACTTGGAGTGACTCATATTTATTACGGACAAGAATTGAATCATGGCATTAATTCCCTCCAGAACAAAATTTAGGAAGAGCCAAAGAGGCCGAGTACGCGGACGGGCAAAGCGTGGAGACCAATTGGTTTTTGGAAATTTTGGAATCCAGGCACTCGAAAGTGGTTGGATTACTGCAGAGCAAATCGAAGCATCGCGTGTTGCTGTCAACAGGGACCTTAAGCGCCGAGGGAAGGTTTGGATACGAATTTTTGCGCAGAAACCGGTTTCGAAAAAGCCGGCTGAGACCCGTATGGGCAAGGGAAAGGGAGCTTCTGAACTCTGGGTAGCAGTAGTGAAAGCAGGGGCGATTCTATTTGAAGTCTCTGGAGCCAGCGAAACAGGTGCACGGAATGCACTGCAACTAGCAGATGGGAAGTTGCCTGTGCGCTGTAGATTTATTTCCCGAGAAGATTCGAACTAGTAGTCGAACGTTTGCAGGACGAAGTAAGAAAATGAAATCAGCGGAAGTACGAGAATTAGCGGTAGGCGAAATAGAGAAGAAACTTCGCGACACACGGGACGAATTGCTCCAGATGCATTTGCGAAAGGAAACTGGGCAAGTTGAGAGACCGCATTTAATTCGTGAGCTGAGGCGCGATATTGCACGAATTGAAACGATTCATAGGGAGAAATTAAGGGCCAAATAGCGCAAACATAGGAATTAGTAATTTTGATAAATAGCCATGGAAATTGATCGGAAAATCAGCCGCAAAGTTTTGATTGGTAGCGTGACAAACCTTACTGGTGAAAAGACAGTAAAGGTGACCTACGGCTATAAGATTCCTCATCCTCGCTATAAGAAAGAGATTAGCAGGACCACTGTGGTTCACGTCCATGACGAATCGAGTGAATGTCGTATGGGAGACAGGGTGGAAATCATTGAGACTCGCCCCATAAGCAAGCTAAAGAGATGGCGTGTAAAACGTGTTATCGAAAAGGCTCCTGAGTTGAATGATTGATACTGGTATTGCCATTTTCTAAGGAGTTAAATGAGGATATTGTAAAATGCTTCAGTCGTTGAGCAAATTAGATATAGCGGATAATACCGGGGCCAGATCGGCACGGATGATTCGGAGACTTGGACAGAGCAAAAAGACAGCTTCGATCGGGGATGTCATAGTTGTGAATATTAAGGAAAGTTCACCGGAAGCTACTGTGAAAAAGGGTACAGTAGCGAGAGCAGTGGTTGTGCGAACGAAGGCTCCCATACGGAGAACGGATGGAAGTTACCTACGCTTTGACAGTAACGCGATTGTGCTTATTGATGCAACTAATAGCCCTAGGGGAACTCGAATATTTGGTCCTGTAGCGCGTGAACTTAGGCAAAAGAATTTCATGAAAATAATCAGCCTTGCTCCGGAGGTGTTGTGAGATGAAAAACCGACTCAAGAATGGGGACGAAGTTGTAATCTTAAGTGGTGAGCACAAAGGTGAACGAGGGAAAATCCTACAGGTTTTTCCGAGAAGAGAGAGGGTTTTAGTGGAAGCTATAAATATGATCAAACGCCATCAGAAAAAGGAATCTGATACCAAGAATCCTGAGGGTGGGATTCTTGAAAGAGAGGCTCCAATTCATCTTTCAAAGGTAATGAAGGCGGATCTTTACGACCAAAGAAGGGCGACAAAGAATACTGGTGACGAAGGATCTGGCTAGATCTGGATTCTAGGGAATATTTAGCTACCAATTTACGAAAGGAAACATTCGATGTATATCCCGCTACTGAAGACTCACTATCAGGAAAAGATCGTCCCAGCGATGATGGAATCGCAGGGATATTCAAACCTGCACGAGGTTCCAGAGATTGAGAAGGTGGTCATCAACTCAGGGATAAACTCTCGGTTAGAAAAGGGTGCAGTTGAAGATACGACAAAGGAAATCTCTCTTTTGTCGGGACAAAAACCGGTTGTCACTAATGCTCGACGCAGTGTATCTAATTTCAATATCAGGGAAGATCAACCCGTCGGTGTCAAAGTCACTTTGAGGGGAAATAATATGTATGAATTCCTTTCGCGATTGCTAAACATAGCTTTACCCGGGATTCGTGATTTCCGTGGTATATCCACAAAGCTAGATGGGCATGGTAATTATTCTATTGGGATCGTCGACCACACGATTTTTCCGGAGATTAGCATGGATTCTGTAAAGCGGATTGTAGGAATGGATATTTCTATTGTAACGACGGCTAAGACTGACGAGGAGGGTTATGAACTCCTTAATCAATTTGGGATGCCATTTCGGACACGTTAAAGATTATTGCAAATTCGTAGTAAATAGACAAAAGGTTCAACTGATAGTCATGGCAAAGAAGGGAATGATTGAACGCAACTTGAGGCGTACTCGGTTGGTCGAAAAGTACGCTTCTCAACGTGCGGAATTAAAGCGACGGATGGCCGATCCAGAAATCGCCGATGAAGAATTTTATGCTGCGCAGAGAAAACTGGCGTGTTTGCCACGCAATTCATCGCGGGTAAGGATTCGAAATCGTTGTAGCGTTACAGGACGTCCTCGTGCCTACCTGAGGAAATACAGGCTTTCTCGAATTACCTTTCGGGAACTGGCCTCGCAGGGGCAGATTCCTGGCGTGACGAAGTCGTCTTGGTGAATTCTGAGAGAAAACAACGAACTTGGTAAGATGTCTGATACAATAAGTGACTTTATAACCGTGATTCGCAATGCTAGTCGAGCGGGGAAGGAGAATTGTACGGGTCGATATTCGCGGATGCATCTGAGCTTTGCACGAATCTTGCAAAAGGAAGGTTATTTGCGGGAGGTAGTTGAGAGTAATGACGAGAATGGACATAAGGCGATAACGCTTAAATTAAAGTACGTAGGTGGCCTTCCAGCAATTACTGGTGTCCAGAGATGGAGTAAACCCGGGCGCAGACAATATTATCGGTGTGCGGAAATCCCCCGGATTTTAGGAGGTTTGGGAGTTGGGATTTTAACGACTTCAAAGGGAATAAAAACTGATCGTGAGGCTCGGCGCGAAAACATAGGCGGCGAGATGATATGCGCGGTTTGGTAGATCGAGGTATTTTGGAATGAGTAGAATTGGAAAACAGCCGGTGCCAATCCCAGATACGGTAACTGTCCAAGCAGAAAACGCACGGGTGGAAATTAAAGGGCCAAAAGGAACTCTTAAAAAACAGTTCAGCCAGGCAGTTCAGATTGAGGTCGGAGAGGGTCAGGTGATGGTACGATCAACCGAAGAGTCTCGATTTGCAAATGCCATGACGGGGACAACGCGGTCTATAGTAGCTAATATGATCCAGGGAGTGACGGAAGGGTTTGACAAAGACCTTCAGATTGAAGGAGTGGGATTCCGGGCCGCTCTTCAGGGGCAGACGCTCGATCTTAGCCTTGGATATTCTCATCCCATTCAATATGCGATTCCGGAAGGAATAGAAATCACAGTAGAGGATAATACTCTTATTAAAGTCGAAGGAATGGATAAACAGTTGGTGGGTGAGGTAACAGCGCAAATTAAGAGATTCTATCCGGTTGAACCCTATAAAGGCAAAGGGGTTCGTATTGTTGGAGAATATGTTCGAAGAAAGGAAGGTAAGAAAGCTACCTAATGTGCCTGGATTGATGTCGCGATGAATTTGTTAAAAAAGAAGGAGCTCAGGCAGAAGCGGATCTGGCGGACCCGGAAACGAGTACGTGGAAGTGCTGAAAAACCTCGGGTTTGTGTACATTTCAGCAACAAGCATATTTATGCCCAATTGATTGACGATGAGAAGGGAGCAACACTTTTGTCTCTGACCACCCTAAGTGGAGAGTTGCGAGAGAAAGATCTTAGAGCAAATGTCGATGGAGCAGAGACTCTGGGGCAGCTGTTCGGGGAGAAGGTGAAAGATTTGGGCCTCGGGAAAGTGGTTTTTGACCGCAATGGGAGACGCTATCACGGGGCGGTAAAAGCTTTCGCAGATTCAGCAAGAAGGGCTGGTTTGCAATTTTAAACGGTATGTAGGTTTTGTGATGGCAATAAAAGACAGGAGAGATGGGGCTTTAGGAGAAGTTCATGGTGAAGATGAATTACCTGAATTCATCGAAAAGGTAGTTTTTATAAATCGTTGTGCCAAAGTGGTGAGAGGCGGTCGTCGTTTTAGTTTTTCTGCTCTTGTTGTGGTCGGAGACGGGACGGGTCGGGTCGGTTACGGTTGTGGTAAGGCAAAGGAAGTGCCAGAGGCGATTCGGAAAGGAACAGAACGGGCACATAAGGCGATGATCGACGTCGAATTACGTGGGAATACGATTCCACATTTAGTTCTCGGAGTTCAAGATGGTGGCAAAGTGCTGCTTCGGCCTGCGAGTCCTGGAACGGGGCTTATTGCAGGAGGGGGAGTTCGCCCTGTCTTGGAAGCGGCTGGAGTGAAGGATGTGCTGACCAAGTCCCTTGGATCGAACAATCATAGTGCCGTAGTGGGGGCAACAGTGAACGCCCTGAAGCAGCTTCGTTCGGCTGAGAAAATTTGGAACCTGAGAAAAGCAGAATAAGTCCGTTAGTTGGGAGAAAGCAATGCGTTTGGATCAATTGCCTAGAATCAGTGGAGACCGGAGAGGTCGTAAGCGTCTCGGACGGGGACGGGGATCTGGACACGGCAAAACTTCGGGTCGGGGCCATAAGGGACAGAATTCCCGTGCCGGAAGGTCGGTGCGCCCTGGATTTGAGAGCGGACATGTTCCCCTCTATAGGAGATTGCCTCAGCGCGGTTTTAATAACGCTAACTTTAAGGTAGAATATGCGGTCGTAAACGTCGGCTGTCTATCAAAGATCAACCGAGTTAAGAATATCGATCGAGATACTTTGATTAAGGCCGGATTGATTCGAAAAAATGCTAAACTTGTTAAGATCTTAGGGTATGGGGAGGTTGATCGAGCTTTCAATGTAAAGGCTGATCAGTTCTCTGGTTCAGCAACCGAAAAAATAAAAGCAGCCGGGGGCAAGGTAGTGGAGCTTGGAAAGGCGCCCGATTCCGCTGAAGAGAGTGTAGGCGAGTGACTCATAGTCGCCCCGGTATTCCTGACCGATGATTTCGGCTTTTGTTAATTGCATCAAGATTCCTGAGCTTAAGAGGCGAATTGGGTACACTCTATTTTTCCTCTTTATAGCTAGAATCGGTGCCAATATCCCGTTGCCAGGTTTGGATCCGGCTCCCTTGCAAAATTTCTTTGCAGACCAGAGTGGTGAGTCGGGTTCTCTGGTAGGGCTTTACAATATGTTTACTGGGGGCGCCTTACTTAAGGGTGCTGTGTGTGCTCTTGGGATTATGCCTTATATTAGCGCCTCGATTATCTTCCAGTTGATGACAGCGGTTGTTCCAATGCTGGCCCGATTACAGCAGGAGGGTGAAGTGGGTCGGCAGAAAATTACACAATATACACGCTATGCAACGGTAGGAATCTGTCTTATTCAGGCTTTTCTGTTGATTATGGCTTTGAGGAATCCAGGTAGGCTGTTTAGCGGCTTCAGTATTTCAGAATACGGTCCAATTGTCCTTGTTGATCATGGCTGGTTCCTTATGACATCGGTGGTTTTTCTAACTGCAGGAACAGTTCTCTTGATGTGGTTGGGCGAGCAGATTACGCAAAACGGTATTGGACAGGGAATATCTTTACTTATTACAGTCGGAATTTTGGCTGATTTGCCTTCTGCTGCCGCGATTACTTACAGGATGTTCAATCCATCTTCAGTCGGCATGGAGACGTTGGGGGCTCCCCATGCAATTATGATGTTGTTGCTCCTCTCCATTTCGGTGGCGGGGATCATAGCACTTACTCAGGCCCAACGTAAAATACCTGTCCAGTACGCTAAACGTGTTGTTGGAAGGAAGGTCTATGGTGGGCAGAGTTCTTTTCTTCCTTTGAAGGTGAATTATTCAGGGGTGATGCCCGTGATTTTTGCCAGTGCTATCCTCTTGTTTTTTCAGTCGATTTCGCAATATCTGGGTGCCGCTGCCGATCTTCCTTTCGTGAGGGATTTTGCCGGTTATTTTCAGCAAGGTGGGATGACTTACTATCTCATCTTTGGTATCCTTATCCTTTGTTTCAGTTACTTTTGGGTTTCGGTTATGTTTAAACCCATTCAGATTGCAGACGATTTAAAGAAAAATGGAGGGTATATTCCTGGAGTTCGTCCGGGAGAGCCGACAGCTAAGTTTCTCGATTTCGTCATGACCCGGTTGACCTTGTTCGGTGCATTGGCTTTGACTGTGATTGCAGTTTTTCCCGATTGGCTAAATTTCACTGCCAAGATCCCCTATCCTGTTGGGCAATTCTTCGGAGGGACGGGAATGTTGATTATAATTGGGGTTCTCCTGGACACATTACGTCAGATTGAGACTTTTCTTTTACAAAGGCATTATGACGGATTTTTGCGAAAAGGAAGAATTCGAGGCAGAAGTGCCACGCGTTCCCCGCAGATTGCTGGCGTTGGAGAACTGAAGGGATTGAATTGGTTCTGGCTCTGGCTTGGAATTGCCTTTTTTATTGGGTTAGCCAGTTCGATAATTCAGAAGTATATTTGAGGAGATAGGCTTGCAGAGTATGTTAAGAAACTCGGCAATACCGATAAAGAGTCTTCAGGAGATCAGTAGGATGCGGGAGTCTTGCCAAATTGCTGCGTTGGTTCTCGACAAGTTGATCTGTCTTGCTGAACCGGGAATTAGCACTTACGAAATTGATCAAGAAGGTAAAAAACTCATCGATAGTTATGGCGCAGTAAGTGCTTGTTATAACTACCGAATAGGTAATCAGTGTTTCCCTGCCTATACCTGCATTTCTGTAAATGAGGAGGTTGTTCATGGAATCGGTTCCCTGAAACGAATACTCAGAATAGGTGATATGGTAACTATTGATGTTACAGTTATTTATCAGGGATTTATCGGAGATAATGCTCGTACCGTATTGCTCGGAGAGGCAAGTTCCGATCTTCAGGCTCTAGTTTCTACTACTGAGGCCGCTCTTTATAAAGGCATTGAAATGGCTCGACCGGGGAACCGGGTAGGTGATATTTCCCACGCCGTTGAGCGTTTCATTGAGCCGATGAATTATGGGATTGTTAGGGATTTCGTTGGACATGGGGTGGGACGTTCTATGCATGAGGAACCTCAGATTCCTAATTTTGGTGAGCCTGGTACCGGTAAACGGTTAAAACCAAAGATGGCACTTGCAATTGAACCAATGGTAAACCTTGGGCGGCCCGAGGTCGAAATGGCAGATGATGGTTGGACCGCAATAACCAGGGATCGTAAGCCTTCCGCTCATTTTGAGCATACTATCCTCGTTACCGACAATGAACCTGAAATATTGACATTGGTGAAAAAATAGCTTCTTAGTTTCATCCTTTTTCGCTTTTCTGATTAATTTGTCAGATTTCTCTTTATTTAATTACCCTCAAATTTTCTATGCCTCGTCTTCTTGGAGTTGATATTCCGGGTAGTAGAAAACTACCCTACGCGCTTCGTTACATCTATGGAATCGGTCCTGCACGGGCGGACGCTATAGTAGCTTCTTTGGGGTTAGACCCTGATAGAAGGGCAAATGATCTCACTGAGGAAGACCTAACCAAAATCACGGCAGAAATTAACGAAAAACAATTTGCAATCGAAGGTGATTTGAGGCGTGACATTGCTTCCAATCTGAAACGCCTACAGGCGATTAATTGCTATCGTGGGATGCGACACAGACGGGGTTTGCCTGTGCGAGGACAGAAGACTCAATGCAATGCACGAACCCGAAAGGGAAAGCCAAAAACAGTAGGAATTATTAAGAAGGCAACAATTTAAATTTGAAGGATGACGGAGGAGAAAAACGAGAAGGCCGAGGAGCCTCAAGAGGGTGCTTCCCAGGCCGGGTCGGAAGTCGATAAGAGCCAGGAAGGCCAAAGCGGTGACGGGGGCAAAAACGGAGAAAATGTGGAGTCGGTTAAGGCTGGACCCGAAACTATAAAGGAAGAAGAAAAATCCGGAGATCAACCAAGGTCGGAGGAGACCGCAGCTGATCTCCTAAAGGATGATTTAGATGATATTAAAATCCGGCGTGCCAAAGGGAGTAAGAATATCTCTTCCGGAGTGGTGAATATATTGGCTACTTTTAACAACACTAAAGTCACTATTTGTGATCAAAGAGGAAACGTTATTTCCTGGTCGAGTGCGGGAAAATGTGGTTTTAGAGGTTCAAGGAAGTCGACTGCTTACGCGGCCCAGGTTGTTACGCAGGATGCGGGTAGGGTAGCTATGGGTCATGGTTTACGGGAGGTTGAAGTGAAGGTTAGAGGACCGGGAATGGGCCGTGATTCAGCCATTCGATCTCTGCAGGCCTTAGGATTAAATGTGCTTTCGATTATTGATGTGACTCCCGTCCCGCATAACGGATGCCGTCCTCCCAAGAGGAGGCGTGTGTAATTTGACCCACGGAAACGGATGATGAATCTGAAGGATTGATAGATAATGTCGCGTTACACAGGACCAACTACTCGAATTAACAGGCGTTTTGGAATGGCGATCTTTCCGCCAAACAAAGCCTTTGAAAGGAAACCCTATCTTCCGGGAGAGCATGGGCAACGTCATCGAAGAAAGGCTAGCGATTTCGCGGATGGCTTGAATGAAAAGCAAAAGCTCCGTTACATGTACGGGTTGACTGAAAAACAGTTCAGGCTTTGCTTCGATCGAGCAAAGAAGAAACGTGGCGTAACTGGAGATATCTTCCTTCAAATGCTAGAGACAAGGTTGGACAATGTTGTGTATCTTCTAGGATTTTCAAAGACAAGGCGCCAGGCAAGGCAGTTTGTTAATCACGGACATATAAGATTGAATGGACATAAGGTAGATATACCGAGTTGCGTGGTTAAGGCTGGTGATGAGATTGAGGTGAATGCCAGTACTTCCTCACGGCAACTGGCGACCCGAAGTCTCGAAGACTCTCGCGTTCGGACACCGCCTACATGGCTTGATTGCCATGAAGACTCACTCCGAGCAAAGGTTAGCCGTCTTCCTTCAGGGGATGAGGTCGAGCCTGGTGTTAATGTACAGCTCATCGTTGAATTTTACAGCCGTTAGTCGTGGAGAGCTTCATCCGACCTCTTGAACTCTAACCACTCCGGAGTATCCCCACCGTTTGGGATTGGGCCTTTTTGATTTAATCGACAGATAAGATAGCGAACAATCAGAACCTTATAAAGTCATGCCTCAACGATTAGGAAAATTCGAATTACCGAACAGATTGATAAAAGACGATGAAGTCTCATCCGAGACTTATGGTCGCTTTGTGGCCGAACCTTTTGAAACCGGATATGGCCACACGATAGGAAACTCTTTGCGACGCGTCTTGCTGAGCTCGATTGAAGGAGCTGCGATATCTTCAGTCAGTATTGAGGGAGTTGATCACGAATTCCAGAGCCTGGAGGGTGTTGAAGAAGATGTCACTGACATAGTCCTCAATCTTAAAAAGGTGTTGATTCGTTCTCATAAGAGAGAGCCGATAAAGCTATTGGTTGATGTTGAGAAAGCGGGACCTATAACTGCAGCAGATATTCAACCGGACTCCAATATTGAGATTGTTAACCCGAAACAGGTCATTTGTACAGTTGATCAGAAGCGGCGATTTCTAGCAGAGTTGGAGATTCGGGTCGGTCGTGGTTATTGTCCTGGAGAGGAAAATAAATCAGAAGATCAACCGATTGGAATGATCCCCATTGATTCGCTTTTCAGCCCGGTTAGATTAGTCAAATACACCATCGAGAACACCCGAGTCGGTCAAATGACTGATTTCGATAAGCTCATTTTAGAGATTTGGACAGACGGTCGTATTTCTCCGGATGATGCGTTGAAGCAAGCGGCTGCGATTATCAAGTTGCATCTTGATGTTTTTGATCGAGTAAGCGAGGAGTCGATAGCATTCGAAAGAGAAGAGACCGAAGTAAGCGAGGAACAGAATAAGCTGCGTAATCTTCTCAATATGAGTGTCAATGAGATCGAACTTTCGGTAAGAGCTGCGAATTGCTTGAATAACGCTAATATCACTACCGTTGGCGAGCTCTCTATGAAAACAGAACAGGAGATGTTGAAGTACAGGAATTTTGGAAAGAAGTCCTTAAATGAGATTAAGGCAAAACTTGAGCAGCTTGGGCTTTCGCTAGGAATGAAAATCGACGAACGCCTATTGGAGGCTCGAAGCGATGTCCCAGCCTGAAGACCAAGGAACTGCCTGTAGTAATTTAAGGTTCTTGTAACCTGATAAGAGGAAAAAGAAGATGAGGCATCGCAAACATAACCAACAGCTTGGTGTAAAGAAAGGGCATCGCCAGGCCATTTTGGGGAATTTGGCTTCAGCTCTTTTTGAACATGCCCGGATTGAGACAACTCTGGTTAAAGCGAAGGCACTTCGACCTTTCGCAGAAAAGTTGATTACTTTTGCAAAAAAGGCGCAGGAATCCTCCCCTGAGCGTGCCCTTTATTTACGGCGGTTGACGATCTCTCGAATTCGAAATAAAGGAGCTGCACATGTTTTGTTCGAAGAGAGGGCAAATGAGTTTGTAGACCGGAACGGAGGATATACCCGAATATACAAACTTGGAAGACGGATAGGGGATGGAGCGGAGATGGCTATTGTCGAGCTGATAGGAGCGGCAGATGAAGGCTATCAGGATTCTAGAAAAAAAAGTAAGAAAAAGAGTGATGGTCCAAGTGATGAAAGGAAGGCACTGGAGACGGTGGAGAACGAATCCGATAACAGTGAGACGGGAGTTAACGTTTCGGATGAAGAAACAACCCCTAGTACAGATGATACAGGTTCAGTAGACGAACCAGAAAAACCAGGAGCGGAAAAGTAATGGGACAGATAGGCTTTGAGTTTTCTGTTCAAATTTACTTGTTTATTGGAATCTTGTTAATTTTTGGTCTATGGGTTTTCTATGACCGGAGAGATAAGCACCTCTACGAAGCAGAACGGATCAGAGTAATTTTTCATTGCCTGAAGTGTGGGCAACTTTTCACAGAAAAGAAGGAGACAGAAGTAGCTAGATGTACCCGTTGCGGATACGAGAATTCGCGAATCAGATTTTAGGGGACTTTTCCTTTTTCTCATTGCCTGGGGTGGTTTTGATTTGGGTTGCAAGAGTAATTTCAGGAGAACGATCGATAGGTTCCTAGTCCCTAATGTCACAGACTATAGCTGTCCTTGATTTTGGATCGCAGTATACTCAAGTAATTGCGAGACGGGTTAGAGATCTTCGAGTATATTCTAAGATATTTCCCTACGCTACCACAGCGAGAGAACTGAAGAGAGAAGGCGTACAGGGAATTATTCTTTCTGGTGGGCCTGCTAGTGTATTAGCAAAAGATGCTCCTCTTCCAGATAGGTCTCTTTTTGATCTCGGCATACCTATCTTGGGGATTTGCTATGGATTACAGTTAATTGGTTCGAAATTAGGAGGCAAAGTCGAGCAAAGCCTTCAGAGGGAATATGGCCGAGGAAGTCTTTGTATCTCTAAGAAAGGTTCGATTCTATGCGGTATACAGGATGGGATACGCGTTTGGAATTCTCATGGAGACAAGCTGATCGAGATGCCTGATGGATTCCAGGTATTTGCCGAGACTGAAAATTCTAAATACGCTGTCATAGGGAACGAAGAAAAGCGTATCTATGGCCTGCAATTTCATCCAGAGGTCTCCCATACTGATGATGGGAGTGAAATCTTAAAGAACTTCCTCTTCAGTATTTGCAACTGCGTAGGTGATTGGACGATGGCGGGCTTCATTGAATCTTCGGTTGAAAAAATCCGAGAAACTGTTGGCCAAGAATATGTCATTCTTGGCCTCAGTGGGGGAGTCGACTCATCAGTGGCAGCGGTTTTAATCCACCAAGCGATAGGTAACCAGTTGCGCTGTGTGTTTATTGATAACGGTCTTTTGAGGCAGAATGAAAGAGCCGAGGTAGAAAAGCTATTCCGGGAAAGTTTTGAGTTCGATTTACGAACGGTTAGAGCGGAGCAAAAGTTCCTAAATCGATTGGAGGGAGTCACAGATCCAGAGAGGAAGCGGAAAATTATTGGAAAGACTTTTGTTGAAGTTTTTGAATCACAGCTAAAGAGTATGAGAGGAGTTACCTTTCTTGCCCAGGGGACGTTGTATCCAGATGTGATTGAGAGCGTACCAATTGGTGGAAACCCCGCTTCCCTAATCAAAAGTCATCACAACGTAGGGGGGCTGCCGAAAAATATGAAGCTCAGACTCCTGGAGCCACTGAGACAACTCTTCAAGGATGAAGTTCGGCAACTTGGGCGTGAATTGGGATTATCGGCTATGGTCCTAGACCGCCATCCCTTCCCTGGGCCTGGTCTTGCGATAAGAGTTATTGGTGAAATCACGGAAGGCCGACTAGAGATTCTGCGGAATGCAGACTCAATTCTCTTGGAGGAAATTCGAAAAGAGGGATTTTACGAAAAGGTTTGGCAGGCTTTCGCGGTATTTCTTCCGGTTCGAACGGTAGGAGTAATGGGAGACGAGAGGACCTATGAGAATGTCATCGCCCTCCGCGTCGTCGAGAGTCTTGATGCGATGACGGTGGATTGGGTGCGTCTTCCATATGATCTTTTGCAAAAGATTTCCACGCGGATAATCAATGAAGTTCCAGGGGTTAATCGTGTCTGTTTGGACATTAGTTCAAAGCCGCCCAGTACTATTGAATGGGAGTGAAAGTTAGTCGTAATTTTATTTTAATTTCGAATGGGTGGTTTCTTTTGAAACATATTTTCGACAGCATTTTGAAGAAGGTTTCAGATTGAAGTCCTCTCATAGGTTGGAGTTCTAAGGGATAAATAAAGAACGTTTTGTCATTTATTATTCCATTGTAGCTCTCCCCGGTTCGATGGGGGGGCTTGCTTGACTGATATATCATGACGATCCTGGCTTAAGGCCTGATTTTGGATTGGGTAGTAATTTTTTTAGGTGCTTGTCACGGGGGAATTGAACAAGGTGAAGGAAATCATAGCTACTGCGAGGCTGTATTTAGGCGAAGAGGATTAGATTAAAGCAGTCAAACTACGAGGACATTGGACTATACGAATCAGTGAGTAAGGGGGCAAAGGTTCTTTGGGGAATATAAAAACAATCCTAAGTTGTCCTATGAAACAGCAGTAGATAGTTGAGGATGGAGACGGTTTAGTGGTTACGGTAGTGAACGATTATGAAAGCAGGAGGAGTTCATCCATTCTACGAAATCCGGATTGACTTCGCTTAGAAATCACAGTTCCAAAAGAACATTCAATACAATAACTCAGGAATTCTGACACCGAGATTGGTTGGTTTTCATCTTACGGCTAACAGCTTCTTTAGAAAGAGAAACATCATCAATTTACTACCCTCGATTGCCGTTTTGAAATCTATTGTTTTTCTCGGTATCACGATTTTCGACCAGCCCCTCTATATCCGACCAGATAAAAATTTCAAAAAATTTCCATAATAGACTTGCGCTAGAATGCTCCCTCGGATGGAAACCATCTTGGATGCGTATTGTTAAATATCCGTCAAGACAGTTTGAGGAGGGGGTAACGCACTTTTGCGGTAGACCTGAATCCAACCGAGACATTAAGTCCGTAGTAGGTTCGATTCTGGAAAATGTGCAAAGGAAAGGGGACTCCGCCATATTAGAATACACGGCGAAGATCGATGGAGTAGATCTTGCTGGAGGGGGATTCCGTATTCCCTTGAGTATGATGAAACGGGCAAAGCAATCGCTTCCCAAAAGCGATCTAAAGGCGATAAAAGAAGCCATAAGATGCGTAGAGGACTTTCATAAACGGAATTTTCCACGCGATTGGAATGAAAAGAATATTCATGGTGCTCGGGTTGGAGAGGCTTTTTCACCTCTTGATAGGATTGGCATTTGGATTCCTGGAGGTGTTGTTCCTCTTGTGTCTACGGTCATAATGACCGTAGCTCTAGCGAATATCGCGGGAATCCGTGAAGTCACAATCTTTACTCCACCGCAGAAAAATGGATCGGTCAATCGACGGCTTCTTGCTGCTATGGCTCTATGTCAAGTAAAGGAGGTCTATCGGATGGCGGGTGTTCCTGCCGTTGGGGCAATGGCTTACGGAACTGAAACGATTAGGCCGGTATGCAAGATATTTGGGCCTGGGAATGCCTATGTCATCGAAGCCAAACGACAGGTTTTTGGGGAGATTGGGGTCGATCTGCTTCCAGGACCTAGTGAGATTATGATAATTGCAGATGGCAAAGCTCGGGCTGATTGGGTGGCCGCTGATCTTATTGCCCAAGCCGAGCATGGGCTTGGGGGGCGGGTCTTTCTTGTTACTACAAGTAAGAGACTCTTAGATTCGGTTAAAATTGAGATAAAGAGTCAGGTTAAATACCTACGGCATAGAGCAACAATCGAAGCTGTTTTAGAAATAGGATTTCTAGCAGTTTTAGTTGATCGAATTCATCAAGCAGTCAAGGTTGCAAATCGAATTGCCCCAGAACATCTTGAGATTCACACTGAACAATCTAGATGGGATCGACTTATGAGAGGCATTCATAATGCGGGAGCTATTTTTCTAGGAAATCAAACCCCAACTGTGTTGGGAGATTTTACGGCGGGCCCGAGTCATGTTTTGCCAACGGGAGGCGCCGGACGCTTTTTGAGCGGCCTAAGATTGTCAGACTTTTTCCGTCGGACCAGTATAGTCGAATACGACGAGAGCTGTTTGGAGCGGGCTCGTGAGACAGTCGAAGCATTTAGTCGAATGGAACAGCTCGACGGACATAGACACTCGCTAAGAATTCGCTTACAAGACAAGCGTAGAGAATCTAATGGAGGGTAAGATTTCCTGATGTCCGATCCATCAAAGTTTTTAATTCCTATCCTCCCGCACCTTAAGGGTGTTGATGCATACACTCCTGGGGTACAACCCGAAGGAGGAGATTGGTTAAAGCTTAATACGAATGAGAGTCCATTTTTACCCAGCCCCAGGGTAGAACATGCGATAAAATCCCAAATCTCCAATCTTTCTTTATATCCCGATCCCCGAAGTCTAAATTTGCGCGCTGCAATTGCCAAAACTTACTCTCTGGAGATGGAACGAGTAATAGTAGGGAATGGATCGGATGATCTTCTCAACATACTTGTACGTTGTTTTTCTGGTCCTGAGAATTACGTTGGGATGTTGGTGCCGAGTTATTCTCTTTATCCTGTTCTTACTGCGATTCAGGGTGCAGAAATAATTCCAGTGTTGTTTGATCGGGAAATGAAATTCGATGCCGCAGCTATAATATCGAGCGGGGCCAATCTTTTTTTTCTCAATTCTCCGAACTCTCCAACGGGTATCGCTGTTCCGAATGTGGACATAAGAGAGGTGTTAAACAAATTTGATGGTATACTAGTTGTCGATGAAGCTTATGCGGCATTTGCCGAAGAATGCGCTCTTCCTTTGGTCAAAGAATTCGAAAACCTTGTTGTCGTTCGAACATTGTCTAAGTCACATGCATTAGCGGGACTTAGAGTAGGTTATGCGATCGCAGCGCCTAGAATAATCGAATATATGGACCGTGTACGTGACAGCTATAATGTTAACAGACTTAGTCAAGCAGGCGCGTTAGCTGCTCTTTCTGACGTTGAATACTACGCAGAAAAAATTTGTAAGACGAAGGAAACCCGAGACCGTTGCTACCAAGAATTTACCGAGTTAGGATGGTTTACATATCCTTCTCAGTCGAATTACCTTTTTACGGAGCCAGTTCAAAGATTGGGCGAGACAGGTAGGCAGATTGCAGTAAGTTTATACGAGTACCTTTTGGAGAGGAAAATTCTAGTCCGTCACTTTGGCAGTAACAAATTGACAGAGGGATTTCTTCGAATTTCTGTAGGTAAAGATGAGGAGATGGGAAAGTTTTTTGAAGTGGTAAATCAATGGCTAAGGAACGGATAGCGGAAGTTAAACGAAAGACAAATGAGACGGATATTTTTCTCCGTCTTAACCTTGACGGTACAGGCGAGAGTGAAATCTCAAGTGGTATCCCTTTCTTCGACCATATGTTGGAACTGTTTGCACGCCATGGGTTGTTTGATCTTAAATTGAGGGCTGACGGAGATACAGACGTTGACTTTCACCACACCGTTGAGGACACCGGGATTGTAATAGGGGAATGTGTCAAAAAGGCTTTGGGTGAAAAGCTCGGAATTAATCGTTACGGCTATTTCGTTCTTCCAATGGATGAGTCGCTTGCTGAAGTATCTCTGGATTTGAGTGGCAGACCATTACTGGTTTATCATGTACGCGCGAGTAATTGGTTTGTGCGTGAATTTAATATCGGTCTGGTTAGGGAGTTCTTTCAGGCATTTGCGAATAATGTAGGTGCAAATGTTCACATCAATCTGCAGTACGGGGAGGAGCCCCACCACATTGCCGAGGCAATCTTTAAAGCGTTCGCCCGGGCCCTTGATCGTGCTACCTCGATTGATTTACGACGAGGTCAAAGTCTTCCGTCGACAAAAGGACTTCTATCCTGAAACTTATGTAATGAGAAGGGATAAGAAGAGGCCGTCTGAATAATTAGTGAGGAGTAAGCGGCGTGATGATCTTTACTATCAAAGCATTGATTCAATAAATCGATTTTAGGTGAATGTATAACTCAGTTACAGTCCGAATCGAAGGTGAAAACTTCAATTTTCCTGTGATTGATGGAACTGAAGGAGAACGTGCCATCGATCTTAGAGCACTTCGGAAACGCAGTGGGTTTGTTACTTTTGATGAAGGTTATGGCAATACTGGGTCATGTCTTAGTGAGATAACGTTTATTGATGGAGAAAAAGGGATACTGCGATATCGAGGGTATCCGATTGAAGAATTAGCAGAAAAGTCGAATTTTTTAGAATCGGCTTACCTCATCATCTACGGAGAGTTTCCAGATTTAGAAGAAATGGAGGCATTCACGCAGCGGGTTCTCAGAGATGGAGGTCTACATGAAAATATGGAACAGGCCTTCTTGGGGTTTTCGAGCAACTCGCATCCGATGGCTATGCTTTCTTCCCTGGTCAATGTTCTCGGCTCATACTATTCTGAAATGGCGAGCAATAATCGATCGCAGGACCTTGCTTGTTTTGATGAAACTGCCGCTCTTCTGCTTTCCAGGGTGAGAGCTATTGCAGCAAATTCTTACCGGATTAAACGGGGAAGTCCGATTAATTATCCGAAAGCTGATGCTGGATACTGTGAGAATTTCCTGCACATGATGTTTTCTAATCCTCATGCAGAGTACGAAGTTGATAAGAGTGTGTCAGATGCTCTGGATCTTTTTTTATTACTGCATGCAGATCACGAACAGAATTGTAGCACCTCGACAGTACGGATGGTTGCCTCGGGTGGTGCTAATCTCTTTGCTTCAGTTTCATCTGGTATAAATGCTTTGTGGGGACCACTTCACGGTGGTGCTAATATGGCGGTAGTAGAAATGTTGGAAGGCATTCGTGATGAAGGCGATGACGGGAGTCGATTCCTCAACGAGGTGAAGGATGGAAAGCGCCTGCTAATGGGTTTCGGACATAGAGTCTACAAGAATTACGACCCACGAGCTAAAATCCTCCAAAAAGCTGCCGATATTGTTCTTGGGAAGCTGGGTCACAAGGATCCTCTTCTTGAGATCGCCAGGCATCTAGAGCAGGCGGCTTTGCATGAGGAGTATTTCCTTGAACGGAAACTTTACCCTAATGTTGATTTCTATAGTGGGATAATACTTAACGCCATTGGAATTCCCCTTGAGATGTTTACCGTTATGTTTGCTATTGGCCGAATGCCGGGATGGATAGCGCATTGGAAAGAGTTGGCTTCAGACCCCAAGGGTCGGATCCATCGTCCACGACAAATTTACACAGGAGCTACGCTGCGCAACTATCCGAGACAGAAAACTGTCAAACAGTGACGGTCGTCATCTGGTAAAGCTCTCTTGAAACTATTCTATCCGGATTTAACCTATTAATCTCGGGAAATCCTGAATATTTCCTCCGTATTGAGCCCAGTTAGTGCTTTGATTCCGGACAGAAGTTTCCACAGGACAAGTGACATAACAACCATGGAAGGAATGAAGATGACAGGGTAGCTCCAGAATGTCATTTTACCGAGTTCCATATTAAACGCGTCCGTACCGCTTTCGCTTCTAATAAGAAACTTGGCGAGTAGATAGTTTAGGCTGGCACTGAGGAAAAACGAACCGGCAAGTAGAAAGGTACAGAATTTCATTAGCTGTTCAAAAGCAGTGCGATTGCCTTTTTCATCTAGCTCAAGATCGACACGGACTACGTCAATAATCTCTCTATTGTAGAGGAAGAGTCGCACTAAAGGTTTCTGGGTCTTTGTTGTAACGAGTACGGCTAATCCAATAAGTAACGGAATTGCTGCTTCCTTGATTGCGATCCAATTTTTATCTAATTTCAATAGGCCGATGCCCCCTGTAATGAGAATGCTGATAAATCCGATTATGGAGAAAAGATTGTAACGCTTCCTAATAATGAAATCAAATAAACCATAGCATATGGGACAGATGATAGCGGATAACAGGGCAGCAGATGGACTTAGCGAGAGCCATTTTACACCCTTTATGAGAATAAGAGATGGCAGGAGAATATTTATAACTAGATTGAGGAACACATTCTCCTGTCGGATTTGGGCAGAATTAGGATTTTTAACTGGATCCATTATATAAATTAGAGTTTTCCTTCATTTTATCGCCGGTGATAATTTAAGACATTTAAAACCGGGAGTTGCTATAGTTGCAAAGGATCAATAATATTCGTATCCTGATGCGGGTTTTGAATATTTAAAGGTAAATAGTAATCATTAGAAAGACAAAGGAGAATCTTGATGCAGCTAGGCAAGCCTAATTCATTAGATCGGATCCTCGACCGGATCGGGGATATGGATGAGGCGAATCTCTCTATTTTAGTGCAAAGGCTAGCGCGCGAACGGAGATTACTCGAGACCATCCTAGACACAATTCGCGAGGGCGTTCTGATCATTGACGGAGAGGGAATCATAGAGCATGGAAACGAGGCTGCCAGCCGAATGATTGGTTTTGATCGTAAGGATCAAGGACAAAATCCCCTATGGAAATTAATACCTGAATTAGCACGAACTCTTGAGTTGAGTATCGATGGGGAGTACTCTGAAATATCTGTTGTCTCGCGGGAGGTTCAGCTCACCTATCCTGAAGACCGATATCTGCGCATTTACCTGATTCCCTTTAGTGATGAGGATATTGATATTCATGAAGGGAAAAGGTACGCTGTCGTCCTTTCTGACATAACAGAAGAGAAGATAACGGTTCGTGAGATGATCGAGGATGAAAAAACATCCTCAATTCTCATGTTGGCTGCGGGAGTTGCTCACGAATTAGGCAATCCGTTGAATTCACTAACCATACATTTGCAACTGATCAAGCGGCAGCTTGAAAAGAAGGATGCCGAATTTGATCTAAAAACGACAGATTCCAGTCTTTCAGTCTGTACCCGAGAAGTTGGTCGTCTGGACGGCATAATTCGAAATTTTCTAGGTGCTGTTCGGCCAACTCAGCCTAATTTTCAGGATGTTGATCTTATTTCTGTAATGGGAGATGTTCTTGAGACGATTGGTCAGGAATTGAAGGATCAAGGTGTAAGCGTCGATATTGATATCGACCGGAAACCACCTCTGGTGGTGGCAGATCCCAATCAGATTGAGCAGGTTTATTTCAACCTTTTACGGAATGCGTCGGAAGCAATGGAAGGAGGGGGAACTATCAGAGTGCGTTCTCGCTCTGATGATGAATTTGTTTATCTCCAGATTGGTGATTCAGGATCTGGCATTGAAGGACAAAATCTGAGCAAAGTTTTTGAACCTTATTATACAACTAAAAAAGGGGGCCATGGACTTGGGATGATGATTGTTCACAGAATCATGTCAGAGCATGGTGGGCTTGTCGGAATTGACAGTCGAATGGGAACGGGAACCGTCGTTACACTTCAATTGCCCCGAAGACATCGACGTATCCGTCGTCTCAAAAGTTAAGTAATTCGTATTTTCTTGCGATTTGGATCCGGTTGTGCCAAAGTGGCACTTTTTTGGAATTTTAAGCACGGAAGAATTGAATACCAACCCTTCTTTTCTGAATTGAGACAAAATTGCCCATTTGGGAATTAGGAAATGCCTGCCACTATTCTCATAGTTGATGATGAAAAACACACCCGTGAGGGTCTGAAACAGGTTCTGGGGGACAATTACGAAGTTTATTTGGCGGAAAGTGCGGTTGAGGCGTTTAATCTTTTTGATTCCGAGAATTTCGATGTGGTTCTGACAGACTTAAAAATGGCAGGTCAGAGTGGACTCAATGTAATCGACCGAGCTATCGAACTTTCCTATCGGCCGATAGTGATTATGATGACGGCTTATGGAACAGTTGAATCGGCAGTTGAAGCGATGCGTAGGGGTGCCTGTGATTTCTTAACTAAACCGGTTAATTTAGAGCAGCTTGAAATCGTTATTAAGCGTGCTCTTAAATCGCGAAACCTAGAAGTTGAAAACCAAAATTTGCACGAACGCTTAGACAGCAAGTTTAATTACGAGGGGATTATTGGAAACTCGCTCGCTCTCTCAGAGGTGATGGAAAAAATGAAACTGGTAGCCCGTTCAAAAGCTACGGTTCTATTGCACGGGGAAACAGGAACAGGGAAGGAACTTTTTGCTCAAGCGATTCATCAAAACAGCGATCAAGCCCGTAATTCCTTTATTGCGGTTCATTGTGCTTCACTTCCTTCGAATTTGTTGGAAAGTGAATTATTTGGACACGAAAAGGGTGCCTTTACTGGTGCCGACGAACGGCGGATTGGTCGATTCGAAGCAGCTGATGGGGGTACTCTTTTCATTGACGAAATCGGAGAAGTTGATGCGTCGACACAAGTGAAGCTACTCCGTTTTCTTGAATTAAGAACATTTGAAAGATTAGGGAGCATTAAACCCATCAAAGTGGACGTAAGGTTAGTTGTTGCAACTAATCAGAAGTTAGAGGAATTGGTTAGGAGTGGTCGGTTCAGAGAGGATCTTTATTACCGACTCAACGTAATTCCGATTGAGCTGCCTCCTTTGCGGGACCGGAAGGAAGACATTCCTATATTGCTTATGCATTACCTGCAACATTTTGCTAAAGAGAATCAGACTGAAAGGGTAGAGATAGAACCCTCAGCGATGAAGATTATTCAAGAATTTCCCTGGCCCGGGAATGTCCGTGAATTGCGAAACATGGCTGAGCATATTGTAGTATTGAAAGGAGGTGGACGCATCAGTGAATATGATCTCCCTCCGCATTTGCTAATGGAGTCTATGACAGGTAGGATTGAGGACACTTCTCATGAGTCTCTTTTAGTTGAAGAAAACGAAAAGAGACTAGTTCAAAACTCCTTGGTCAAAGCAAAGGGAAATCGAACTAGAGCGGCAGAATTAATGGGTATTAGTCGAAGAACCTTGCACCGTAAGCTCAAACAGTGGCCAGATTTAAATCCGGAAGCCTGAGAGTTTGTATAATTTATTCGATCTAATTACGGATAAATTTCTTTTTGGATTTCTGATCTAAATCTTTGTAATTTTTAGTTTTATTTCTTTTTATCTTATATAGATCCTAGCATTTTGAGAAATGCCTTATTTCAACTATTTCGGAACTTCGATAGATAATAAGCAGATAATATAATTTCAGGAATCAAGGCATAGCATACAAATGCGCGACCTGAATCTGGTTGACATGCCAGATTTAGTCGGGAGATTTGTGGATCATTGTTGGGTGCGGGCGTAGCTCAGCTGGTAGAGCACCACCTTGCCAAGGTGGATGTCGTGAGTTCGAACCTCATCGCCCGCTCCATATAGGTAGATAAAACACTTTATAGTTTTCCGTGAAGGCCAGTCAGCTTTTCCGACTCCCTAAATCGCTTCCTTTCAGTGAATTTTTTGATTCCGAGGAAGCACCATGGGAATGGGTTTCAAAGATTGAGAGAGCTCTTCTTGAATGGTTTGGATTAGATAGACCAATAAATAGGGAGAGTCGAATAGATGGAGTGTTTGGATCGGATTTGGTCTTCATACATGAGTCAGTGAAATTGCCTTCCCACTATGAGATCGCTGGCCCCTGCTACATTGGAGAGGGCACTGAGGTTCGACCAGGTGCATATATTCGAGGTAATGTAATTGTGGGTCGGGAATGTGTTCTTGGGAATTCTTGCGAATACAAAAATTGTCTGTTGATGGACCGAGTAGAGACAGCTCATTTTAATTATATTGGCGATTCGGTCCTGGGCTCAAATGCACATCTTGGTGCTGGTGCAGTCCTTTCTAACCTTCGCTTAAACAAAGATGAGATTCGTGTTACTATATCGGGTAGGCGAGTATCGACTGGGCGAAGAAAGCTAGGTGCACTTCTAGGAGAAGGATCTCAAGTAGGATGCAATGCGGTTCTCCAGCCTGGGACAATTCTTGGGAAAGGATCAATGGTACTCCCTGCCGTGGCATTCGGTGGGAGTTTACCTGAGAATGCTATTGCGATGATTGGGGGACAGATCCAGAAGGCAGCTTTGGAAGGGGAAGAACAAGTTTAGAAAAGTAGCAAATTCTTAGGTTAAGAATTAAGAATCGAGATCACCTCGATATGTAGATTCGGGTTCGCGGCTATAATTGAAGATCCGATTAGCGGATCTTTCCCTTGCCAGTCGGTGATGCGACCGCCTGCGCCTCGAATGATTGGAATCAAGGGCAAAAGGTCCCAATTATTCATTATAGGATCAGCCATTATGTCTGCTCCTCCCTGGGCCAAGAGAAGGTATCCATAGCAATCTCCCCAAGTGTATAGATCTTGGACGCTTCTCGTGAGTCGGGTCCAATTCTTTGAACCTTGATGCTTTCCTGGAGTTTCTAGATGCGAAACGAGAAGAGTAGAATCTTGCAGACGAGAAGTGTCCCGCATTCTGATTGTTCTCCCGTTTAAGGTCGTTTCTTCTCCGTTTCCAAGAACGAGTTGCCTTGTGACTGGATTGTGGATAGCACCGAGAAGAGGTTGACCCTTATGAAGCAAGGAAATAAGAGTGCCGAATAAGGGGCAACCAGCAGCGTATGCGCGAGTGCCATCTATCGGATCAAGAACCCAAATATAAGGAGCATTTTCGTTAACGATTCCGAATTCTTCTCCAAGTACTCCGTGATCGGGGAATTCCTTTGCAATTAAATTACGCATGATTTCTTCTGCTTTACGATCTGCCTGAGTAACTGGGGAATCATCAGATTTCCAATCGACTCTAAGCTCTGGATTTCCAAATAAGTCAGTGATTACCTTACCGCTCTTTTCTGCGAGGAGGCGTACGAAGGCCAGAAGGTCGTCTTCAAGCATAGGTGAGTACTTCATTCGGTTGTTGTTATAGAATAAGGAAATATGGAAGAATGCGACAAAGATAATCCCGTGGACTCTAACTATAGTTTACTTGGCGCTGGCCTCGGGTATGTGATGTCCTACGATATGGTCCATGTGGCACTGCAGTATACCGATACATTTTATTGATTTCGAAGGGAATCGTGAGTGCGGTGTCGTTGAATTCGGTGTAGTAACTCTTCTTAACGGGAAGATTTCTGATGTGCGTACGAGATTGTGCCGAGCTCTGAGAGGAATACATCCTGAGGAATCGAAGTTGCACGGAATAAAAAGTCGAGACACGTTTGAGTTTGAGCCATTCTCTAAGGAATGGGGGTACTTCAGGTCTCTAAGACAGAAGGGCCCATTCGCGGCACACTATGCGAGCATTGAGAATCGATTAATAAAACAGAATTGGCCGTATCCTCCCTATTCACCCGATTTCCTAAATAAGGGTCAAATGATTGCGGATTGGGGACTATGGATCGATACTTGTTTGTTGTATGCCAAGTTGTTTCCTCAGTTAAAAAGCCACAAGCTTGTGGACTTAATCAAAATCTTTGAATTGTCTTCCGAACTTGAGCGTATTGCTTGTATTTACTGTCCAAAACAGAGAATGAAATTCCACAGTGCCCTTTATGATGCTATTGCCTCGATGATTCTTGTTTGCCACATAAGCCGTCTTCCTGGGTTTGAGAACATCACTTTGGAATGGCTTCTTAGTCACAGTTCTCCAGGAGGATTAAAAGCCTCTCAAGGTGAGTTATTCTAGGATTTCTTAAATAAAACTAGATAAAACACTCACTATATGTAGCTTTATTTGAACGAGCCGCTTGGTAAGTTTTAAAGATTGGCAGGGATTATAGCCCATCAGAGAGTTTATGTGCTACGCATCCTTCTCCTCGATCTCGATTATCTTTGAGATCCCCATGAGTTTATCTTCTCCTTTAAGATTGATAAGTTTAACCCCTTGAGTTGTGCGTCCGATGACACGAATTTCGTTTACACGGGTGCGGACTGCTTGGCCGGATTTAGTCAGAAGCATAATTTCATCTTGTTCATGGACGCTAAGGGCACCGACGACGCCCGATGTTTTAATTGCTATAATTCCGCTACCCCCTCGCGCTTGCGAACGGTACGCGTCATAGTTTGTGCGTTTCCCTTGACCGTTTTGACCGGCAATGAGCAGAGTCGAATCAGCATCTACCACTTCAATTGTAACGACATAGTCATTCTCTTTTTTGAATCGAATGCCTTTTACTCCTCGAGTAACTCTACCCTGGGTTCTTAAGTTATTTTCCCTGAATCGAATGGACATACCGTTGCGTGTTATCATCACGAGCTCATCCTCGCCGCTCGTCAATTTTGCAGCAATCAGTTTATCATCTTTATCGATATTGATTCCGATAATCCCCCCTCTGCGGTAATTAGAATAGTCCTTCAGGTTGGTTTTCTTCACTATGCCATTTCGAGTGCAGAGGATAAGGTGTAAATCTGAGTTGAATTCCTTAATACAAATCATACTCGCGATCTGTTCGTCTTTTTGCAGTTGAAGTACATTAGCGAGTGACCGGCCCTTAGAGATCCTGGTTCCCTCTGGAATATCATAAACTTTTTCGACATAAACACGCCCATTGTCCATGAAGAATAGTATGAAATCGTGAGTGCTCGCTGTAAAAAGATGCTCAACAAAATCTTCTTGGTGGGAACCGGTTCCTATAACTCCTTTTCCTCCTCTTTTCTGGGATTTGTAGGAACTGACCGCGGTTCGTTTAATAAACCCATTGTGTGATACGGTTATAGCACATCCCTCATTGGCAATCAGATCTTCCATGCGAAACTGTCCCTCAGACGGGAGGAGGTTTGTACGCCGAGGGTTGTTGTGCTGCTCTTTCATTTCGTAGAGCTCTCCCTTAACCACCTCGACAAGTTTTTGCTCGCTTTCCAATATGGTATTGAGTTCAGCTATGGTCTTTATGAGGCTGAGGTATTCATTCTCTATTTTGTCGCGCTCAAGACCTGTCAGTTGGTAGAGACGCAGATCAAGCACACCATTAGCCTGGCGTTCTGAAAGAGGATATTTGGCCCTTAGAGCTGTTTTGGCTTCGTCTCGATTGCTACTCTGTCGAATGATCTGAACAAAATCATCGAGATTGCTAAGAGCAACTTTATATCCTTCCAGAAGATGGGCTCTATCTTCTGCTTTTCTCTTCCTGAATTTAGAGCGACGAAGAATGACTTCTCGGCGGTGCTCGATATAGCATTCAAGCATCTCCTTGATGTTCATTTCCTTAGGGCGTCTCTGATCTAATGCAAGAAGGATTACGCCAAAAGTATTTTCAAGCTGAGTGTGCTTAAAAAGATTGTTGATCGTAACGCGCGGAATTTCCCCAGTCTTTAACTCTATTACAATACGAGTATTGATGTCGGATTCGTCTCTCAGGTCACTAACCGACTGAAATGTCTTATCTTGTACTAATTCTGCGATCTTTGAAACTAGCGTGGATCGATTGACGTTATACGGAATCTCGGTAATGACAATTTGCTGTCTATTTCCTTTAATCTCCTCGGTGTGGGCCGATCCTTTCACACGGATGATTCCACGACCGGTTTTCATGTAGCTTTCAATCCCTTCCGTTCCCATGATAGCGCCCCCGGTGGGGAAATCGGGTCCGGGCATAATCTCAAGAATACCATCAATGCCGATTGAAGGGTTGTCCATAATTGCACAAACGGCATCGATAATCTCGCCTAGATTATGTGGAGGAATGTTGGTTGTCATTCCGACTGCGATCCCTGTCGATCCATTCATTAATAGATTCGGAAGGGCGGCCGGGAGAACACCCGGTTCGGTAGTCGATTCCTTATAATTGGGTAAGAAGTCTGTCGTGTCCTCGTCGATGTCCACGAGCATTTCTTCAGCGAGAGAATATAGGCGGCTTTCGGTGTATCGGAAGGCAGCTGGAGGATCACCATCGATGGAACCGAAGTTCCCTTGGGGCTCGATCAATGGATAGCGCATTACCCAGTTCTGGCCGAGACGAACAAGGGTATCGTAGATGGCGCTATCGCCGTGAGGATGGTAGTTTTTCATTACTTCCCCTACGACTGCGGCGCATTTGTCGAACGGGCGATTGTGAAGGAGGCCTTCCCTCAGCATGGCGTAGAGAATGCGCCGTTGAACAGGTTTTAGGCCGTCGCGGGCATCAGGAAGAGCCCGCGATACGATTACCGACATCGAATAATCGATGTAAGCATGACGCATGACGTCACTAATACTCGAAGTTTCCAGAATCTCGTTTTCCGTGTACATTTGGGAATGTAACCTAAGCTAAACGTCGAGGTAGGATGTATTGAGGGCGTTGTCCTCAATAAATGCTCGGCGCGGGGCTACATTCTCGCCCATTAACATACTAAAAGTACTCTCGGCGACTGCAGCATCCGATATTTTCACCTGGAGCAGTTTTCGTTTTTCAGGATCCATAGTCGTTTCAAAGAGCTGCTTAGAGTTCATTTCCCCCAAACCTTTATATCGCTGAATTGTAAGTCCGCGGCGTCCAAGTGCCCGGATTTTAGGAGTGAGTTCTAAGATCGAATGTAGCTCGATAGTCATCTCTTTTTCTTTAGATCCTCGGCTTTCTTGGAGTTTGTAACGTGGCTCCTTGGTTGGTGACCATTGTGTTATTTCGAGGCCGGTGGCTTCTCTAATTTCATTAAGGACTTTGGACATTTCAGGTGCTTCATAGATTTCATGTAACGAAATTCGTTGATTAATTGTTGTCCCGTTATTGACGATTTGGCGGGTGAAACTTTCCTCATAGACATCGTTTATGTCATTTTCGACGTAGAACCGTGCCCTAGCATCATCATCGTCGAGAAAAGAAAACGACTCCTCGTTTCCAGTACGAATACGGGCGAGATATGCAGGCAGTTTTAGATCGCGATTTTGCTGATCCAGAAACTGACTTAGTTTGCACCCTAGACGTGTGATCCCACCTCCTAGTAATTCGAGACGGGAGAGAGCCTCGACTAGTTTATCAACTTTTGATCCAGGAATCTGGAAGTTATCCCGATAACGGTACAATTCAACGTCTTCGGAGCCGAGTTCGAGAAGGATGCGATTCAGTTCTGCATCATTTTCAACGTACTGCTCCCTTCGTCTTCTCTTGAATTTGTAAAGTGGAGGTTGGGCAACATAGATGAAGCCTTTATCTATCAATCCGCGCATATATCGAAAAAAGAAAGTAAGGTAGAGAGTGCTAATATGTAAACCGTCGACGTCGGCATCGGCCATGAGAATTATCTTATGATAGCGCGACTTTTCCGGATTAAAGGATCCGTCACCTTCGTGGTCCCCGATCCCAGTCCCAAGGGCCGATGTAAGGAGATGGATATTCCTGTTACTTAGAGCCTTATCTAAGCGTGCTTTTTCTACGTTTATTGGTTTGCCGAAGAGAGGGAGAATGGCCTGGAAACGTCTGTCCCTTCCTTGTTTAGCCGATCCTCCGGCTGAGTCACCCTCAACAATAAAAAGTTCACAAAGGGCAGGATCTTTTTCCGAGCAATCAGCTAGTTTACCTGGCAATCCGCCGCCGCCTAGAGCACTTTTCCGAACCGTCTCGCGTGCTTTACGGGCAGCATCGCGGGCCCGGGCTGCATTCAGACTCTTATCTATTATTTTTTTAGCTTCGGATGGTTTGGTTTCAAAGTGATATTTAAGATGCTCACCAACTATTCTCTGCACAATTCCATCGACTTCGTTGTTTGATAGTTTGGTTTTGGTTTGCCCTTCGAATCGAGGCTCGGGAACTTTGACAGAAATTACCGCACTCAGGCCCTCTCTAACGTCATCTCCGGTTAGACTTGGATCCTTTTCTTTTATGAGATTATTGGCTTTTGCATAACTATTGATTACGCGGGTAAGAGCAGTCCTAAATCCGGAAAGGTGTGTTCCTCCTTCGATGTTATGGATGCTGTTGGCATAGGCATAGACTTGGTCATTAAAACTATCATTGTACTGCAGTGCGATATCAACGATAACCTTGGAGTCGGATTTCCCATCCTCGGACGACGAGGAACCCGTGAAGGAGATTGGGTCTTGATGGATAACTTGCTTTGTCTTGTTTAAAAAAGCTACGTATTCGGAGATACCATCTTCGAATCGAAAGACTTCATTCTGATTAGAACGGTCGTCAACTAATTCGATGGTAACGCCAGGATTTAAGAAGGCGAGTTCCCGAAGCCTTTTCGCTAGAATCTCATATTGGAAATCACGTTGAATTAGAAAGATCGTGGGATCAGGTAGAAAGGAAATCTTAGTGCCAGTCTTTTTTGCTGTTCCGATCACAGTCAGTTTTTGGGTGGTTTTGCCTCCTGCGAAAGACATATGGTACACCTTGCCTTCGCGACTCACCTCCGCAACAAACCGTTCCGAAACTGCGTTAACGCACTTTGCACCCACGCCATGCAGTCCGCCGGAAACCTGGTAAGCACTTTTGGAGAACTTTCCACCAGCATGGAGATTCGTGAGTACTAACTCGAGAGCAGGCATCTTGTGTTTTGGATGAATATCAACGGGAATCCCGCGACCATTGTCTTCTATGGAACAGGAGCCATCGATGTGCACAGTAACCTTAATCAAGGTACAGAAACCTGCCAGAGCCTCATCAACCGAATTGTCTACAATCTCGAATACACAGTGATGAAGGCCCCGTTCATGAGTATCTCCAATATACATGTCAGGGCGTTTTCTAACACCTTCTAATCCTTCTAGTTTCTCAATTGTAGAAGCATCATATCCAGATTCGGACGAGGTTTCCTTTTTGTCGGGTTCTGAGGGACTTACAGGATCTGACATTTTCAAATTGTTTTCTTTAGGAGATAGCTAAAACCGTATGGTGAAAGGTACGTTGTATGAACCGAAAAGGCAATATTGAAACACTGCTGTTAAGACAGAGAAAAGAGACCAAGATAAGTGATTTAGGTATACCAAACGTAGAGAAAGAAATATATCAGTACACCAGTGACGGAAACATATAACCAAAGAGGAAAGGTGAATCGAGCCCATTTTTTGTGAGTGATAAAACGGCCCATAAGAGCTAGTTGAAAAGTTCGTAGTGCAAGCGGAACAATGGCCACTGCAAGGATAATGTGGGTAACCAAAATGGAATAATAGACGAATCTAATGACTCCTTTTCCTTCAAAAGGTGTGCGTGCTCCAGTGAGGATGTGGTAAGTGATATAGCTTGTGAGGAAGACGGCCGAAACAAAAAGAGCTCCCCCCATGCTCAATTTGTGTGCTCCTGTCCAACCGCATTTGATAAATACAAACCCTACAAGCAGAAGAGTAGCTGCGAGGGCGTTAAGAGAGGCGTTTACCTCTGGGAAAGGGAAGGATTCTAAAGCCATGATGTAGGTATTCAGGAGTCAGGTGCCTCAGCCCTTAAACTGCTAAGATAGCCAATTCCCTCTCACTGACTTTTATATGAGAAAAATCCGATCTACAACTAGTGCTCCTAGAAGAATAGGTAAGTAGGCAATTGACACGATGAAGAGTCTTCGGGCTGCGCGGTCGCGGTTGTTGCGAGAGAGAAAACAAATAGAGTAATAGAGAAACCATATTCCGGATATGATAGCTATTATGGAGTAGAAGATGGAGGTGAATTGGAGGGCTGTGGGTAGGAGGCTACAAGTGACTAATAATATCGTTGTAACGAGAGACTGCAATGAGACGACAGTTCCCGTTGGGTCTGTTACGGATGCGATGGGAAATCCTGCCCTTGAATAGTCGTCTCTATAGGTCCATGCTATAGCCATAAAGTGTGGAATCTGCCAGAAAAGGAGAATAGAAAACAAGATCCAACCTAAAGTGGAGATAGTTCCTTCAGCCGCCGCCCATCCGATCAATGGCGGAATCGATCCTGGGATCGCCCCCACATGGGTGCACCACGGAGTTCGCTTCTTAAGAGGAGTATAGGCAAGAAGATAAGTGATCTGGGTGAGAACCGCGAGTAGGGCAGACAGTTGATTTACACATAACCAAAGAGCAATGTTTCCTGCTCCGCATAGAATAAGACCAAAGAAGAGAGCTGTATCGGGAGTTAGAGATCCTGAAGGAATTGGTCTCCCTCGAGTACGGGCCATCCTTGAGTCAGCTTCTCGCTCCATAAACTGATTAAGTGCTCCAACGCCACCGGCGGCGAGTGATGTTCCAAATATAAGGGCCACCAAGACGATAGGTTCACGATTTGGTAGTGCGGTGAGATAACCGACTATCGCCGTAATCACGGCAAGAAGACTGAGGCGAGGCTTAGTTAATTCCCAGAATTCTAGGGCCGTACTCTTCGAGGCGACGATAGAACTGGAGACGACTGGTGTCCTCGTCTCAGCTTCGAATTGATAGCGACAGGGACGTTCGGTCATAAGCGAAAAGATACAAAAGTGAGCATCCAGCAACTAGCAAGAAGAAAAGCACCGAATAACATGTGGAGCGTAGCAACGTGTTCGTTTATCCTGGTCCAGACAATGAGAGCGCCAAAAAGAAATTGTGATGCTACTAAAGCAATCGGAATCAGGGAAAGAAACAGAAAGGGTTTGAGGTTACGGTTAAAGATCCAAATCTGAGCGGCAAATAGGAGTATTGTGGCGGTGGTTACCAGGGCCCCTATACGATGTGCAAAATTTATGGCCACAGCCCAATTCCAGGTGTTGGGAAGAAGCGCACCATCAGGGGAGGATAAAGGGAAGCTGGAAATAGCAAGCCCTGCGTTCCCATGCCGAACGACGGCACCAATAACTATTTGGAGGAAGATGGCACAACACGCAACGATTCCGATCCAACTGACTCCTTTTAGTGGTTTTAAATCAGTAATTTTGGTATTTTCGGTCCACCATTTTGACGATGCCACTGCAATTGTGATTAGGAGACACAATACAATCTGAGCTCCAGAGGCGTGCAAGATTGCGAAAGATTGGGCGACAAGATTCGATTCGCTCCCGATGTTGAGACGATCAAACTTAACCCTGAGTCCGCCAAGCAATCCTTGGATTACGATTATCAACAAGGTAAGACCAGCTAAATTACGAAGCCACGAACGTGCTTCTTTAAGCCAAATCCAAAGAAAAAGGGTAATGGAAAAAATTCCGAGTTGCATTCCGAGCAGGCGGTGGCTGTGCTCGGCACGTTTTAATCGATCTTGGGTCCATCCTTCTGGATTGAGAGACCCATCAGAAAGTGGCCAGTCTAGGAAAGCCATCCCTGCTTCAATACTGGTAGTAAAACCCCCAGCATAAAGTAGAAAAAGGGAACAGACCAAGGCAAATATTGAAAACCAGAAGAGACTCGGCTTATATGCTTCAGTTCGGTTTTGCACGGATTCTTGGAAGTGTTATGAGGCTTGACCTGAGATAAAATAATCTACCCTTCGAGATTGCCATCAGTCTGGGATTGCGAAAGTGGCTACTGGTTTGGGAGGGTGGGGTGAAATAACCTATTTGATTCTTCTTATCTGTTGGGTAGTGTTCGGTCAGCGATTTCCTCTTCGATCCCACGGATGAATTTTTTGACGGAATAGGTTCCCTCCATTTGTTTGTTTACTCGGGAACGGATGGAAACATGGTTTGATTCAAGTTCCTTGGCGCCAATGACGATCATGTAGGGAACTTTATCGTTTTCGGCTCGTCGTATCTTGGCTCCAAGCTTATCTGCTTGGAAGTCAATCGATGCCCGGAGATGATTATCAGTGAGGTCCTGAAGAATGCTTTTAGCGTAGGTGTTTTGATCGTCGGTAATTGGGAGGATTCTAGCCTGCTCAGGCGAAAGCCAAGTGGGAAAAGAGCCGGCGAAATGCTCTATCAGTACACCAACAAAGCGTTCCATGGATCCGAAGGGTGCACGGTGGATCATAACAGGACGATGTGGCTTATTGTCGGGACCGATGTAGGAGAGATCGAAGCGATCTGGGAGGCTATAGTCGAGCTGGACTGTACCCAATTGCCATTCCCTTCCGATTACATCTTTAACGACGAAGTCAATTTTAGGTCCGTAGAACGCAGCTTCCCCCGGCTCTTCCGAAAAAGGAGCCCCAAGTGTTTTGGCTTCCTTCCTTAGTATTTCTTCGGCCTTATCCCAAAGTTTCGTATTCCCGACGTATTTCGATGTGTCTGGATCACGCAAACAAACTCGGATTCGATATTCGCTAATTCCTAGGGTTTCAAAAATGGTCTTTACGAGTTTTAGACAGCCCGAAAGCTCGGTCTTTACCTGATCCTCGGTGCAGAAAAGATGAGCGTCATCTTGAGTAATACTTCGAACGCGCGTCATCCCCGAAAGCTCGCCTGATTTTTCCCATCGATAGACTGTACCGAATTCAGCTAGACGGACAGGAAGATCCCGATAAGACCGCTGCTGCGACGAATAGATTTTGATGTGAAAAGGACAGTTCATCGGCTTGAGGAGGTAGCCTTCAATGTCACCTGTCTCAAGGCGGTTTGAAAGTTCGGCACAAGAACACCCATCACGGGCCAGTTGATCAATCTCTTCGCGACCAATCAAGGGAGGGTACTGTGATTCCTTGTAGTAAGGGTAGTGGCCTGAGGTGCGGTAGAGTTCGAGTCTTCCGATATGAGGGGTAAACACCTGTTGGTAGCCCTGTTTCCTCAACTCTTCTGAGATAAAGTCTTGCAATTCCTGTCGAATGATTGCCCCTTTTGGGGACCAGAGAACGAGTCCCTGTCCAACTGTATCATCGAGATGGAAAAGTTTGAGATCTTTTCCGATTGTACGGTGATCGCGTGAACGAGCTTCCTCCAATTGATTGAGATAATCTAATAATTCGTCCTTATTAGGGAAAGCGGTTCCATAAATCCTTTGGAGCTGCTTATTTTGTTCGTCCCCTTTATGATAGGCGCCAGCCACACTGAGAAGTTTGAAGGCCTTGACCTGTTTTGTGTATCGAACATGGGAGCCCGCGCAAAGGTCAGTAAATTCCCCATTACGGTAGTAGGTTATAGATTCGCCCGGAGGAATATCTCTGAGCCTTTCAATTTTGTAAGGTTGGCCTATCTGGTTAAAATATTCCTCTGCCTCATGCCTTGTTACCTCGATGCGCTCAAATTTTTGATTTTCCTTTACGACTCTACCCATTTCACCCTCGATTTTTTCTAGGTCCTCGGTTGTGAATTTATGATCGAGGTCAAAGTCGTAATAAAATCCGGTATTGGTCGGAGGTCCGATATCCAGTTTTGTATCAGGGAAAATCCGCATCACCGCCGTCGCCATAATATGGGCGGCAGAGTGTCGTAGTTCCTCAAGTGGGGTCATTGTGCTCATTATTCTTATAGTCGAGTGTTATTGAACGGGTTTTGCACAAAAAAACCCAAAGCAATTTTCTCTCGGGCTTGGCTAAAGGACCTGAGTTTTTCTCCCGCGTGCGTAGGACCATACCCGAGCTCAACCGGTAATTATAGTCTGGAAAGAGGTATGCACAATCGCGGAAAACAACGAGAGTTCACTCGATGAGTCAAGGGTTTTGCTTTTGAATTTCATATCTATCTTTTCTATCGAGGATGATCCACCCCATTGATTCTACTTCTTCACGGAGGGCATCGGCTGTCGCAAAATCTCTTTCTCTCTTTGAATTCCAGCGCTTCTCTGCGAGCAAGACTATTTTCTTTGGGATTTCTGTATCAGGAGACGGACTATCGGTAAAGAGCCTGATCCCAAGGGCAAAGAGTAATCGACTGAGAGAAGGAAGATTATGAGAAATAGTCTCTACCTCTGTCTCGTTGAAGGCTTTGAAAAGAGTTCCAAGGCACTTCGGGGTATTGAGATCTTCTAGAAGTGCAAACCATGACTGTTCAAATGGCCCAGAAATTTGGGATGTCCCTTGTCCAAGGTTTTCAAATTCCGATTTGGAGACCTTTAGACTTTTAAGGAGAGGTTCGATTTTCTTTTCGATTGATCTTATTGCACTGCAAGCCGATTCCAGGCCATTTCGTGTGAAATTCAGTGGTTGGCGATAGTGGCCAGTAAGAAGAGTGTATCTCAAGTCCATGGGTGAGTAACCCATATCGAGAATCTCATTCACCGTATGAATATTCCCCATACTTTTACTCATCTTCTGGCTATCCACTTTAAGCATGGCACCATGCATCCAATGTTTAGCGAATTTTGTTCCAGTTGCTGCTTCACTCTGTGCAATTTCATTCTCGTGATGAGGGAAACAGAGATCACTTCCTCCTCCGTGTAGATCGAATGACTCTCCGAGGTACTCCATACTCATAGCAGAACACTCCAGATGCCATCCGGGACGACCTTCACCCCATGGGCTAGGCCAGTAGTTCTCCCCATCGCTCGGTTTTCGGGCCTTCCAGAGAGCAAAATCGGCAACGGACTCGCGATCATAGTTGTCAGCTAGATTGAGTCTTCCTTCACTGGTTTTCTTTTGGGTCCGAAGTTCTCGATTCTTGAGGCGGGAAAGTTGCCCATAGTTTTTGAAAGATCGAACGTCGAAATAGACTGCCCCGTCCTTACCTTTGTAGCCGTACCCCGTATCTACAAGTTTCTTAATCAATAGTATTTGCTGATTAATGTGCTGGGTGGCCCGCGGCTCTAAACTCGGGGGAAGAATGTTGAGCTTTTCGCAGTCGTTGTGGAATACTTGGATCCATTTTGTTGTAAATTTTTCGAGTCCGATTCCTGCCTTTTGGCATCGATCGATCGTTTTGTCGTCTACATCGGTTAGGTTGCGAACGTAGTAGGGGTTCATCCCACTTAACTGAAGAACGCGAAAAAGAAGATCACCTAGAATCATTGTACGGAAATTCCCAATGTGAGTGGGCCCGTAGACCGTGGGACCACATACATAGAATCGGAAACGGCTACCGTCACTTACGTGCAGTGGCTTAATTTTTCTGGTCAGAGTGTCGTAGAGTTTAAGTGCCATTTTCTCAGTTAGCTCTCGCTAGGTGTCTAATAATCCGAATGAACCTGCTCAATCGTCGCACGATGCGGAATCGCAGTCCAAGAAAAAAATTGCCTATGAAACTGAGGAATCTATTACACGAGGAACAATGCGAGTGTTTGTTTAATAGTACCTTTTAATTTTAATGATGGTTGAAAAACGCAAATATTCAATTCCAAGAAGGCTCAGACGTTTGCGCCGATCCCGAGGTATCCGGAGATTGGTGGAGGAAACTGAGATAGGGAAATCCGATCTTATTATGCCAATTTTTGTCATAGAGGGGGATTCTCCCCGCCAGGAGATCCAGGCCATGCCGGGTCAATTCCGTCTCAATATTAGTGATCTGGTTTGTGAATGCGAGCGTCTCTTTTCTCTGAACATTCCTGCAGTGGCCTTTTTCCCGGTGCTGGAACCATCTTTAAAGGACGATAAAGGGACTGAGGCACTCAACGAAGAAACGTTAGTACTGAGAGCTGTTCGGGCAGTTAAGAAGGCTGTTCCGGACCTTGTAGTCATTACAGATATTGCGTTGGATCCGTATACTAGTCACGGACATGATGGAGTTCTTAATAGTACAGGGAGCGACGTCAATAATGACGAAACTGTCTCAATTTTGACAGAAATGGCAAAGCTGAACGCTTTCGCGGGAGTGGATTTTGTTGCTCCATCAGATATGATGGATGGAAGGATTGGGGTAATAAGAAAGTCGCTTGACAATACAGGATTCGAAGAAACGGGTATTATTGCATACTCTGCTAAATTTGCTTCGTCCTACTACGGCCCCTTTAGGGACGCAATAGGAAGCGCGCATGCCGCTGGGACTCGGTTTTTAGGGAAGAAAACCTACCAACTAAATCCTGCTAATCGTCGGGAAGCTCGAATGGAGACTGAATTGGATGAGCAAGAATGTGCTGACATTTTAATGGTTAAGCCTGCTGGTCCCTATCTTGACATTATCCGGGAGTTAAGGGATAGAACCGATCTTCCAGTTGCGGCCTATCAGGTATCGGGCGAGTATTCCCAAATTCAAGCAGCAGCCCAGCAAGGATGGCTCGATCGAGAAAAGTGCAGAGATGAGTCCCTGCTGGCGATAAAGAGGGCAGGTGCGGATATGATATTCACCTATTTTGCGAGGGAGATTGCCGATATAACATAGATCGCAATCCGGAATATTGCGAGAGAAGTGTCCTTCGCAACCTTAGGAATAGAACATCCTGGTGGAGATTAAAAGTTTATTTCTTTCGAGGACGCCCACGAGGCGCGGCATTTTTCTTGGGGGGCGCTCCCTCCGAGTTGTTTGATTTTCCGTCCTTTACGTTTCCATCTTCAAGATCTTCTGATTCTCTGGTCTCATCCTCATCCCATTTCATGGTCTCATCTTCCTCGATTTTTCCCTCTTCCTCCTCTGGAAGATCTGGGAAGTCATCGTATTCCTCGGTTTCTGCTTCATCCTCATCGACCAGGTCAAGTTCAAAGCCACCGGGAACGTACTCCAGAATGGCCGTTACCTCATTAAAAAAATGTACCGCCCGACCCTCGATGAAATCGTTATTCTGTCGCTCGCGGATTTCCTCCTCTAATTCATCAATCGTAAGATTGTGCTCAAAATCTATTAAGTCATTTAGCAGCTTTACACGGAATCTAGTAATTTGGTCGAGGAAGTCTGCATAAGGACCCTTCTCTTCGTCCATGATATCTGGCAGTGCGAATAGTTGTTCATCCGAATGGATGAGAGAGTCTCTAGTTTGGACCAGTCGGACACGATTTTCCTTCAAGGCTTTTTCGATTTTAAACTTGAAGAAGACTAAATCAATGATCTCGGGATCGAAACCATATTCACCGAGGGATTCACAAAGATCAATGACATGAGAAATTTGCCTTGGATCAATAATACCAAGACCATCAACATCCCAGTGGACATCGTCGCTGATTTCTTCGACCCACCAGTTAACGTCGCTTCCTAATCGTACGATTGCCCATTCTAGCTGTGGACTCGGATTCGGCATGGTAATTTTAGTTTGGAAGATGTAAGGGTTAACTTGAGATTTAGCTTGCTGGAAAGCATTAATACGAAAATAGAAGCATTTGACGTTATCCCTTTTGTAAATTTTCGACTGTATTTAAAGAATTAAATTCAGAAATTTATGGGACAGTTCTACCGAAGTGTGATTCAGCCTCTTCTTTTTCGGCTGGAGGCCGAGCGATCGCATGGGCTTGCGGTATCTTGTTTGGCGGCATTGAGTCGGGTGTCAGCTCTATGCCGAATTATGGAACGATATAATCTACCAGAAGCAGAAAAAAAGGTAGAGGCCTTCGGTTTAGAGTTTCCAAATGTTGTTGGGTTGGCCGCGGGCATGGACAAGGATGCTCGCTTCTGGCGTGCTGCCGGCGCCCTTGGGTTTGGACATATTGAGGTTGGTTCAGTAACACTCTGCAAACAGGAAGGAAATCCGCCACCCCGCCTTTTCCGGTATCCAGAGGCGAAATCAATCATCAACAGGATGGGGTTCAACAATGATGGGGCCGAGGCAATCGTTAGACGCTTACAGCCAAAGGATCGGGTTGGAAGTCGAAAGATCCCTGTAGGAATTAATATCGGGAAATCGAAGGTAGCATCAATTGAAGATGCTGTTGAAGACTATATCGGTGCATTTAATATTCTCTCCCCACTTGCTGATTTTGTTACCATTAATGTGAGCAGCCCGAATACTCCTGAGCTTCGTAAACTACAGGGGCAAGAGTATCTTGAGGGGCTCTTACGTGCCATTCGTGATTCTGCCCGGGCCCGAAGTGCCAATACTGGACAACGCCCGATCCCTCTCTTAGTCAAGATAGCTCCCGACCTAAGTCGAGGGGAGCTCGAATGCATTTTAGAGACCATATTACGATTGGAATTGGACGGAATCGTCGCTACAAATACTACCGTGAAGCGAGTAGACGGTATGGAGCGTTATACAGAGATTGGAGGATTGAGTGGGTTTCCACTTCACAAAAGATCAATCGCTCTTATAAAGGACATAAGTCGATTGACCTCAGGTAAGCTCACAATTATTGGGGTTGGGGGTATTTTTGACACTGATACGGCAGCTGCGACCCTTGATGCTGGTGCGACGTTAATCCAGCTTTATACCGGCCTTATCTATGGTGGTCCTTTCCTTGCGAGAGAGATTGTGACAGGGCTTAGAGCGAAGAAAGATTCCTGACATCCTTTAATAGGCTAGTCTTTTATGAGGGTTCCTAACGGATTGTTAGTTATGGTGCTCAGGAGGGGACTCGAACCCCTACACCTTTCGGCATACGCCCCTCAAGCGTACGTGTCTACCAATTCCACCACCTGAGCGTCAGTTACCTTCTTGGAACGATCATGGGGAATCAACCGATCCATTATATAAAGGCTAAACTGTATCGTAAGCAGTATTAAGATGGGCCCTGCTTATACGATCTCGGACTAAATGGGACAGTCAAGCGAGTTTCAAGCACTTATTTGCGTAGACTTTGATTAGGATGAATCTCTAGTATATTAGATTCTTCGAAAAGAAACGATGGCATCACAAGACCCAACAGGAGACAGCAACTTAAAACTTTCCTCCATGAAAGTTGAAGACAGAGGCGCCAAGGACGGGGAGGCAGAGGACAAAGTTGACCTAGCTTTATTGAGGGAACTGGAAATGGGACCTGAGTGGATCGTTCCTGGGTACAAGGCTGAGCGATCCAAAGAATCAAGAGGAGCTGGGGAAAAGATCCGTCCGAAGTCCCCTCGGATTGATTGGCGCCACGAGAGAGGGGACCGGAGGAAGAAACCAGCAATAGGGAAGGAACTGGGACGACGGGATTCCAGATCAAGTAGAGGCAGTGGTATTGAAAAACGAAACTCTTTGGTAGAAGAATTCGAAGTCAGTTTCAGTCCCGATGAAAAGGCATTTCAAGCCTTGGCAAAGGCAATCCGTGCCAATTGCAGGACCTATGAGCTCTTTGAAATTGCCCGTCTAATTCTAGAAAAGCCGGAACGCTTTGTTGTAATGATTCGATCTTCGAGGAAGAAAGAATCAGAGAAACGAAAATTGTACATATCAGTTCCGGACGGTCTCCCTTTTGAAACGGAAGAGGATGTTACTGATTATGTATTGAAGAACTTCATCGAGGAGTTTTTTGCAATTGAATCAATTAAAGTTGATCCTCCGACTGGAAAATTCCCATTGGTGAATCAATGTAGTCTAACGGATGAAATAATCGGACCACCGAATTACCACCGCTATCAGGAATTTGAGAGAACACATATTGCTGAAAGACTTTCCCATCTTTCTTTAGCAGAGGCGCGTTCGAGGATCGAATCAGTGAAAGATCCAGAGAAAATTGAGTGCTGGTTGCAGAAGATGACTCAACAAACCCTTTACAAGTTAAGAGTTTCCGACGACGAAGGAACAACCCCTCCTGTGTTTGAGAGTCTTGAGAGTGCTGGTCGCTACTTACTGGTTCATCAAAGGCAACGAGTTTTCAAGAGCTCTTTTGCCGCGAAACTTGGAGGACGCGAAATTGATAAATTGCGAGCAGGTAGCAATTTGCGGTTGTATATTATGCAAGCATTGGAGGACCAGAAACGATTTCCTCTTGCCACTGCTAGTTTTCTTCGGGGCCGTCTTAAAAGAATGAAGTTCGATGTCTACAAAAAAGGATCAAAAGGGATTAATTATGTTTGTGCGGTGAGACGGAAGATCGGTTTGTCCGACAACGCCTTCGCAGAACCGGTTCAGGAACTCATCGATTTTATTCAAAAAAATCCTGATATTCGAGCATTCGATTTACCCAAAGAATTGTCGAAATCACCAAGAACTTCAGATAAAGTGGATGAATCAGCATTGGATTATAAAGGTAGAACTGTTGATCAGATCACACACGATCTTCGCTGGCTTGTGGCTGAGGGCTATGTTATAGAATATAGCAATGGGAGGCTTCAGGTTGCGACCAAGGGGCCACCAAGAGCGAACGATTCGCTACTTACTAAAAAAGGGGCAGAGGATCTGCCACTTACCCAGCAAAAGCTTAAAAACCAGATATCCGATGAGAAAGCCGAAAGTCTACCTGAGGCAGGGAAGATTGGAAAATAAATCAAGTGAGTCTACTTTAATAAAACAACTTTGATCATTGGTCCTTCTCAGGGTGATTTGACATGCATGATTCGGGAGTCGATCTCTCAGATTCTTCGGCCATTCAATTACAAGACAGTAAGGGGATCTAATAATGTCTTCAAGGAGGAGATCGTCATATTGCGAAGGATCGTCGATTCGGAATGCGTCCAAATGTACTAAATTCCTGTCTCCATTGTAGGTAGATACGATGTTGAATGTCGGACTGGTTACCGGATTATCTATCTTCCATCCTCGGGCTAATCCTCGCACGAAAGTAGTTTTCCCGGCACCCATTTCTCCGTAGAGGGCCAGTACTGCATCTGGTGGGATGAAGTTTGAAAAGTCTTTTGCCAGATTTTCCGTTTCTTGAGGGGAGGTAGTTTTTAATCCTTTCAGAAGTTCTCGGAGAAGTTTTGGGTAACTCAAAGGGGCTGGCATATTATTGTTTTCGGTGTGTTTTATTGGGACAGTACCTTCGATATAAGGTAGGATTTCTCACTGTAATTCCCGTTGAAATTTCCTTAGCCTCGTAACAGTTCTAGTACCAAGTAAACCCTGTTCCTGTAGAGATTGGATTCTCTGATTCGAGGTCGATAATCTGGTTGTTGGATCCGCTTTTGTCGCTGCCTAGAATCCTTCCAATTAGGCTGAGCGGGGTATCAAAAGCATTCGACCATTCATCGGTAAAACGGCTTATGTCAGTATCCCTGGAAACTGTGAAGAGTAACTCGTAGTCCTCTCCATCGTTGAGAACGTGCTCGAGCTCTTTCTTTCCACTTTGGCGAGACGCTTCTTTGGTGTCATTGCTGATGGGGAGGGCATTGATCTTTATTCCAGCTCTATGGTTCTCTGGCAAAAGTGTAGGTAAGTCCTTCATTATTCCGTCGGTTAGATCAATCATAGACCTAACCGATGCCTGATTGGCTAACCATTGTCCCTCGACAATACGGGGTTGGAACGTTATATGTTTGCTTAATAAACTTCCACCTAGGGTGCCGGTGACGAAAAGGTGATCGTGTTCGACTGCGCCTTTTCGAGTTAGGGGTCTCTCTGCATGTCCAAAGAGCGTGAGGTAACCTCCCAGGGTATCATGAGATTCCGAGAGATCGCCCCCGACAACATTCACTCCCCATTTTCTGGCAGTTTCGGCAAGACCGAAGTAAAAGTCCTTTAGCCAGTCCAGCCTGGTATTCTTAGGTTGGATAATAGCTAGTACCCCGCAAGAGGGAGTGCCCCCCATCGCGGCCAGATCGCTCAAGTTACGCTTCAAGAGTTTGGCGCCAGCATCTTTCGGTGAGACCGAATCATCAAAATGCCAATTAAAGAAGAGCCCGTCCACTGTTATAAGATTCCCTTTGGAAAAATTAGGCGGTAGGACCGCACAATCGTCACCCATACCGAAGGGTTCACTCGGTGAAACATTTCCAAGCCAATCCCGAATCCTGAAAAGCAGATTCTCTTCACCGAGACTGGCAACAGTCTCATGTTTATTATCAGTATAAGGGTACATCAATATGATTCCGTGCCAAGAGATTACTTACTTTAAGGAAAAGATGAGGAATACCGAATTTAAGTTAAAGATAGCATGGATTAGAATAGGGACTTTTAGATTTCCGGAAATTTCATAGCTGATACAGAGGAAAACTCCAAGGATTAGGAGAGGAAAGAAACCGGGAAGGGTGGAGTGAATGCTGGCAAACACTCCCGCGCTGATTAATATTGCAGGTGTTTTGCCCATTCGAAACTTTAGAAAACGGTAGAGTAAACCTCGGAAAACCAATTCCTCAACAATAGGAGCTCCCACAATTGCTAGAAGAATCATTGAAATTATTGCAGGGAATGATGGCGCATTTTTCATGCTGAGCACGATATCTTGTGGGTTGAGAGATATATCGAGCCCCAATTCTTGAAGAACAAAGAGGAGGTTTTGCCAAAAGTATGAGGTGAGGGCGATAGTGGGGAAAGAAGCCAGAAAAATGAAACACGCAATGGCAGCAGCTGGAAAAAGAGGAAGAGGCTTGAAGTTTATTTTGTCTAAGAAAAGTTCGGGCTGGGTCTTCCGAATATAAGCGTAAGAGGATATTATCCCAAGTTGCATTGCAAGCCCAGTGAATACGGTGTGCCATGTCTGAGTGAATGATTCATCTATTCCGGGCATTCTAAGTAGCAGACTCAGAATCAATTGAAGTATGAAAACAGAAAAAAATATCAGCCAAATAATCAGACCAAAATCGGTCCATGGAATGCTCCATCCTGAGAGGTTGTTAGTTGATTTCCAGTGAGTCGAATTACGGAATTTATGGTATAATATAACCAAGCAGAATACCCCGCACCCAATTAGAAGCCATAGATAGACCTGGAGCCATGTGGGAATTTTAGATTCAATGATTCCAAATTCAGTCATTAGGGATTTTCAGATCGAGATTAGTCGGGAATCTCAACATTTAAACTCCGATTTGAAGTTTAATGATGTTGTGATGGACAAGACCGAATGGTTTTTACGCAAGATCTGAGGTCGGGAGGATTTTTTCCCCATCCCAAACCACGTTTCCACCGACGATCGTACACTTAATCCTTCCAGGAAGTATTTGACCAAGCCACGGAGAGTTTTTCGAAATACTTTGGAGGGTTTCCGGTTTGCAGATCCAGTCTTCCTTGGGATTGAAGAGAGTGATATCAGCAGCACTTCCTGGCGACAGCGTCCCCCGTTCAATACTCAAAATCCTAGAGGGTTTATATGTGAAAAGAGAAATAAGGAATGGCAAATCGCAATGCCCTTCTTCAACAAGCGAGCGAAAGGAAACAGAGAGGGCGGTTTCGAGCCCTACGATTCCATTGGGAGCATAGTCAAACTCTTTGTCTTTTTCGTAGTCTGTGTGTGGGGCGTGATCGGTCCCAATACAATCAATTGTTCCTTCGATCAGGGCCCTGATGAGGGCTTCCTGGTCCTGCTTTGTTCGCAGAGGTGGGTTCATTTTGAAGTTAGTATTGTAGGTATCCAGATCCCCGTCGTTTAGAGAAATATGATGTGGAGTAGCTTCAGCTGTAATCTGAATTCCTCGTTGTTTAGCTGATTTAATTACATCAATTGCATAAGCGGATGTGATATGCTGTAGATGAATATGGGCACCTGAATACGATGAGAGGATGATATTGCGCGAAACGATGATATCTTCCGCAGCATTAGGCCAGCCTCGAAGGCCTAGTCTCAGGGACCATTCCCCTTCATTGATAACCGCGCCTTCGGTTAGATTGTAGTCTTGGCAGTGATCTAGGAGGGGAAGGTCAAACATATGTGCATATTCAAGCGCACGTCGCATGATTTCATTGTTTTGTACGCAGAATCCGTCATCGGTGATTGCTATGACTCCAGCCCTTTTAAGAGATCCGATAGGGGCGAGTGTCTCTCCTCGCATTCCGACGGTAATACAACCGGTAGGAAGTACGTTTACCACTGCATCTCGTCGCACAGTATCATTGATATACTGTATGGTACCAGCATTGTCTGCGGGTGGTGCAGTGTTCGGCATACAAACAATAGTTGTAAATCCTCCCGCTGCTGCTGCACGAGTGCCCGAGGCGATTGTTTCTTTATAGGTTTCACCAGGCTCGCGAAGGTGTACATGAATGTCGACGAGTCCGGGGCAGACGACTAGGCCGGTAGCGTCGATGGTTTCAACCGCTTTCTCTTCGCTACGAGTGAGTTTATTAACGATCTGTCCATTGAGTACGTAAATATCGCCTTCTTCGTCTCGGTCGTTGTAGGGATCAATGACTCTACCCCTGGTAATTCGTAGTGAACCGCTCATGTTGTTTCAGTGCTAGGTGTTTTTGTCCTAGCGTTTGAGCAAAGGAGTAGGACGGCCATTCGACAGACGATACCGTTTGTCACTTGGGTGAGGATGACGGAGTGTTCTGAATCAGCCAAAACAGAGTCGATTTCGACTCCCCGATTAATCGGGCCAGGATGCATAATTAGGGCACCGGGTTTTAGCCATGAAGCTCGGGTCTGGTTTAATCCAAACATACTGGTGTATTCACCCAAAGAGGGAAAATGTGTCGAAGTCTGTCTTTCATGTTGGATTCGAAGGAGCATTACGGCATCAGCATCGGCGAGGGCTTCTTTAAGGCTATGCGTAACTTCGACACCGAGACAGGAAAAGGATTCGGGAACTAGTGTAGATGGTCCGACTAGGGTGACTTTTGCTCCTAATTTTTTTAAGGCCCAGATGTTGGATCGCGCGACTCGGCTAAAAAGAATGTCCCCAAGTATGGTAATTTTCTTATTAGAGAAATTACCTTTCCATCGCTCCCGAAGCGTGAAGCAATCTAACAAAGCCTGAGTGGGATGTTCGTGGGAGCCATCCCCAGCATTGATAACTGGAATATCAACAATTCGACTGAGATAGTACGGAGAGCCGGCTGCCGAATGCCGAACCACTAGGACATCGGCGTTTAGTGCAACGACATTTCTGGCTGTGTCTTTGAGTGTTTCCCCCTTGGCCAGACTGCTTGCGTCACCCATCACGGAAACGACATCAGCACTCAGGCGTTTCGCCGCAATCTCGAAGGCAATTCGAGTACGGGTGCTTGGCTCCATGAATAGGTTTACAATAGTTTTTCCCCTGAGCGAAGGAAGTTTCTTTTGGGTGCGGCCGAGTGTCTGTTTGAAGGAAGATGCGGTCTGAAATATAATCTCTAATTCATGAGAAGAAAGATCCTCGATTGTTAGCAAATCCTTTCGATGCCAGCTGTCGTCTGTTTTCATCGATCAAAGATTACTAGAGAATTTTCCAGTTCATTAATAGGATTCATATGTACTTCAATCTTTTGCTGGGGGGTTAATTTTTCCTCAAAGCCGAGATAGTTTGGTTGAATTGATAATCGCCTGTTTCCTCGGTCGCAAAGGATAGCTAGTTCTAGCATAGCTGGACGTCCTATATCGAAAATCTCGTTAATGGCAGCACGAACACTCCGGCCTGAAAATATAACGTCATCAGCAAGAATGATGTGAGAACCTTCGATGTCGAATGATATTGAGGTTGGGTTAGTAGACCGGGGTATAGGTTTTCGTTCAATATCGTCACGATGGAATGAGATGTTAACTGTTCCACAAGCGATATTTTTATTAAGAGAGGAACCCAGACAATTGGCAAGGATTTGGCTGAAGGCTATGCCACCGTTAGCGATTCCTATAATTACAAGGTCTTCAGTATCATAATGCTGGTCGTAAACCGATGCGACAATACGATTAATGGCCTTTGTTAGCTGTTGGCTTTCGATTCGTTTGATTTCTTTCATTCAAACCGAGTGGGATTCATGAGGTAATTTCTGTAAGCAAAGAAGGCGGGGGCGATTAAGTTCCAATTAAGTTATTAAATACGAGTGTTTGCCTGACAGACTATTAGCAATAAGAAAATGACATTAAGATGTTCAGTTAGGCTAAGATTGAATCCAATCATTTAGACTTTCGTCAGAGGAAATGGTCAGCTGGCTTTGGTAAACTGGATCTAGTAGGCTCCTGTAAGAGTCCTGGTTAAAACGTTGACAGTGAAGCAACACTTTCACCTTTTGGCCCGGAGCGCGTACGAGACGCCCTAGGGCTTGGTTTATCTTGATCAGAGCTGGGATCTGGTAGACTTGGCGAAAGGCCTCATTACGAGGTATTTCGGAGAGTGCTTTCATTCGAAATTTTTGGACTATATTCACTTCTGGGAGGGCTGGCCCGATTATCATAGCATGAGATACCCGCCCGCCCAATAGATCAATGCTTTCAGAATACGAACTGCCAATAACGAGAAGAAGAAGATCGGAATGTGAAAGGTTTTTTTTGAGAAAATGCTCTCGATCCAAGAGTTCTCCTTTTCTCGGCTGAAGAGCGATACGAAGGTGGGGGAATTTTAAGTTGATAAGTTTGGATATAGAGTTGGCATATTGATAGGAACTAAAAAAGAGTACTACTGGCGTGGTGGATTCTCCGCACATTGCCGAAGCAGTGGCAGCTGTGGTAAAGTAGTATAGATTGCGGCTCTGATAGCTCGTATTTACTCGTAAGTCGGTTGCTACGTCGTAAGATTTTTTCCGCCAGGGAGCTTTGGCCTGGAGATATGTAGAATCTTCCGGATTGATTTGGCAAAGCCCATAAAAATAATTTTTAGGAGAGAGGGTTGCAGACATCAGAACAACTTTTGAAAAACGTTCCAGAGTGTTCGCGATTTGTAAAGGAGCTCCAAGACAGGAGAGGTAAATAAAATCCAGTCCAGTTGACCAAATTAACCGGCTTAGGGAATCGTCATTTAAGAATTCTAGGATTTCAAAGTAGTGCCAGAGTTCGTCGCGGGTGTTTTTTGATAGGAGGTCTACAGGTGGAGGGGAATATTGCAGGCTCTCAATGATATTCTCAATCAGCACGACAAGTTCGTATTGCAAGTCGGTATTCAATTCTCCTGGTTCTTGGATTGAGTTGAGGAAATAGATTAGTTCCGAGTAAGATCGAAGCAGATTGGAACTAGCGTTGGAGAACTTAAGTTCGCTTTCCGATCGCTCAACTGCCTGTCGGGAAAGAGAATGGGAGAGAGAATCGGTCACTCTGGTGGGAAGGTTATGTGCTTCATCAACGACAAGGAGGGTAGAGGCCGGATCAAATCCTGGTATATGGAATAGAAGGCTCTGGTTTGGAGGTCCAAATAGGTAATTGTAGTCGGCTACTATAAAATCTGCAAAAGGCAGAAGAGATCGGGTGATTTCATAGGGGCAGATTCCTGTTTCTCGACCAAGACTCTTTATCTGTTCCAGCGATATGGTTCCGTTTTGGAATAGAGAGATCGGACAAATGTTCGCTGCAGCCCATCGATCGGTGATGTTTTCCCTACAGGTAAGGCCATCACCGCAAGTGTGCCGGGGTGAGGAAATCCTGTGTTCGATGCGGTTGCGGATTTGAAGATAGGATAAATCTTTTCTTCCACTTAGCATCTCTTCCAGTTGGCGGACAATTTGAAGTTGGCCAGTCGATTTTCCAGTAACAAACACAACCCTTTCATGGGTCCGTCGACGGAGACTATCAAGAGACCGCTCGAGAACTAGGCCTGTTTTTCCGAAGCCGGTTGGCGCCTCAAAAATGAGTAACTCCGGGTTTTCCCATAGGTCGGCCAACCGATCACAAGTCTCTTTTTGGCCCTGGCGTAATTTAGGAAATGGTTTCCTGTAATTTAGTTTCTCCAATCTTTGGTGGGAATTCCAACGTTGATTCAGGAACCAATGGATGTTCTCTAATTGATGATTAACAATTGCATGCGATTTTTTGTTGAATGCAACTCGTTGAATAAACCCGGATGAAATGTCTACGAAGAGTAGCTCTGCGGAAAGGTTTCTCGACTCCCATCGTGGATCTTTTTGGGCAAGAAGAAAATAGACGGATAGTTGAAGAAAATAGGAAGGATAGCTGTCTAGTAGAATCTTATCATTTTGCGGTAAATCTGATCCAATTGTTTTGACTTCCCGTAAGGTTGAAAATCTTTTTCCAGTCACTAGCTGGTCGATTCTCCCGTGGAGGGAGACGGTCCAGTCGCGATATCTCAAGTCGCCTTTTATTGGGATTTCGAAAGATGTTTCGGGGAATTCTTCCTGGGCAGTTTTCTGGAGTTCACGGTGCCACTTCTGACCGATTTTAGAGCGTCGGCGTCCCATGCCCCAGGTAATACGATCAGAAGGACCGATTTTGAATTCGGAGAATTCGGTAACACTAAGTTGAACTTTTCGTTCATTAAGAAATATGCGCATTCAACACTTATTTCCAAAGTTTTATGGAGCCTCACGATTCATAGATTTCGCGCAATCTTAGCCTGAATTCTTAATATCAGGCTGCCGAATCAAGTCCTTGGCATTATCGCATCAGGTTCAACTGTCTTAAATCCAAAGAATTTCTGTAGTTAAAAATTTAGCCCAGTAGAATTTCAGTGTGTTGGATAACCCATTTTTTAAGACTATCTATTAGTGAGTTAGCATCTTCCTCTGAAATTTCCTGGTCATTAAGTGGGCGGCGCAGGAGAGATTGGACCTTTTGGCGTAGGGGATTAGGTAGTTTGATGCACCAATCCTCTCTTACGGGATAGCCTTCGTCGCGGACGAACAAAAAGAGGGATTTGAAAAAGGTAACTTCTGGGCGTTGGGAGGACTCCCAATGTCTTAGGGATCCTGCCAGAAGTTGAAAGATGTTTTCATATGATTCTAAGTATAGAAGATTTTGATCCAAGATGTTAGAAAACTCGGAGGCATACAGCAGTGATTTGTAGCGTTTGGCCAGACCATCGAATCTGCGCAATGTTCGATATTCCCTAACGAACCAGATTTTCCCATTGTGCCGTTGTTCTAGCTCAAGATAGGCATGGTCAAAAAGTTCAGGAGTGATCCTTAACTGGGATTGGGTAGACATTCTCTTCCGGCAATCAAGGAGTCCTTCTTCACGGGAGAAGAAACGACAACTTTGGAACGATTCCCCAACCGTTTCTCTCTTAAGAACGTAACCCTCTGTCGAGAGATTATAACCCATTGCTTACGGTTTCTATGTTCCAATAACCTCTAATCAGCATTGTCCTCTTGATTCGGAATTATCGGTTCAATTTCTAAAGTATTTTCCTCTACTGGGTTTGTGACCGGAACCTCTCTTTCTTTTCCGGTATCTGAATCGTAAACTGGAACGACAGCGCCGCCAGAGATGACAAACTTCATTCCATCAGCAACCGACATTTGGAGTTCGATCACATCTTCGGTAGGAACCATTATTAGAAAACCACTTGTTGGGTTTGGCGTCGTAGGAAGGAATACGTTAATAATTTCTTTCCCAGCTCGAATTCGGACTTCCCCCTTACCCTTTCCCGTCATAAATCCAAGGGCTTGGGTTTCTCTGCGAGGGAATTCGACCAGGACTACTTTTTGAAACACGGCTCGCTTTTCCGAACTAAAGGTTTCAATTATTTGCTTGATGGTACTGTAGACTCGATTGACGAACGGAACATTATTGAGAAGAACCTCGGCCATTCGAACTACCATCCGACCAAGGAAATACTGGGAGAGCCATCCTAGAACAGTGACTAATACGATAACAAATAAGGTTGAGAATATATTGAGTGTGATTGACAGCACTGCTTGGTCAAATACCTCAGGCGGAGCAAAAAAAAAGAAAATTTTGCTGGTGGGAGCTCCGATAGCCTCAATCAGAACTTTAATCACATAAACCGTTATTGCAATCGGAGTTAGAAGGATGAGCCCCGAAAGAAATGCATTTCTAAAGGATTTTATTCTCATTCATTACCTTCCTTAAGGTGGAATTTCGGAACCAATCTTGCGTTCTGTATTCGAGAGAAAACTTTATTCTGAATTTGGCTCATTTTTTTTGAAGCAGCTTCTCCTCGATCATCGAATCCGGATAGATGAAGCCACCCGTGAAGTAGATAGAGAGTGATTTCCTCATCAAAGGATTTCTTATGAAACTGAGCGGATTTTTCGGCGAAGTCGACTGAGACACAAATTTCACCACTCAAACCCATGTCCGGATCGCCAGGAAAAGTTATGACATCGGTTGAACTAGAATTATCCATGTATTCTTGATGAATTCTGGTGTGCTCTTGATCCTTAAGGAAGGCAATCGAAAGTGTACCTGAAGGCACTTGAAACTCGGACTGTTTTTCTAAGAAAGCGAATAGTTCTTTAACCTCTAGAGGAGAGAACTGTAGACGATTAGACCGATTCGCGATCTCGATAAGATGCTTCGTGCTTTTCAATTCCTGCATATGTAGATTCAGCTTTCCTTAGGGTAATTGAATTTTAATTTTTAGGGGCTAGTTCTTGAGAGACTGCTAAGAACGGTTTGGCTTGGTCCTAGTCGCTCCTTTCTGTTTTGTAGGGGGCTCGTTTTCCAGTTTCGAGTCTTCTGTATTAGTTGGGTACTCAATTCTAGCGTGAAGCATATTCAGAAGAGTGAAAGAGAAGCGTCTTTTTATTTCCTTTATTTCTTCGAAGGTTAACGGACAATCTTCAAGCTGGTTGTCGTCAATTCTTTCTTGGAAAATCCTTTCCAGGAGTTCGTCAATTGACTGGGAAGTGATTTTAGGTAAACTCCGGCTGGCGGCCTCAATTGAGTCGGCGAAGAAAATAATCGCACTTTCTTTGAAGTTGGGCTTAGGCCCATCGTAACGGTAGGTACTTTCGTTGACTTCATCGATATCAATTTTAGGAGCACCAGGAAAAAGGGGCGGTGTTCTTTGTTTCTCTTTTTCCCTCAATGCTTTGTAGTAAAAATACTGAATAAGAGTTGTTCCGTGATGCTGCAGAATTACATCAATGATCAACATGGGTAGTTTTGATTGTTCCGCCAGGTGAACCCCTTCCTTTACATGACTTTTGATTACAAGTGCACTCATAGAAGGGTTTTTTTTCAGATGGGGATTTGTCGTTTGGTTCTGGTTCTCCGTGAAGTATTCAGGTTTAACAGTTTTCCCAATGTCGTGAAAAAGTGAACAGACTCGACAAACTAGCGGGTTTGCGCCGATTCCTAGGGCGGCATTTTCGGAAAGATTAGCAACCATTAGACTATGATGGTAGCTTCCGGGTGCTGAAACTTGCATTCGACGCAAGAGCGGGTGGTTAAAGTCTGTGAGCTCAAGGAGGGAGATGTTGGTAGTCAAATGAAAGAGGTGCTCAAGAATGGGCAGAAATCCAACTACTGCAATTCCAGTAACGATCCCCATGGTGAGGCCGACGATGATTTGATTACTTATGATGACAGGGTCAAGAGCATCGCGAAGCCCGAGAAATAATACACATACGGCAACGCTGAGGCCTGAAATAGCGCCTGCCCGTACGACTTTCGTCCTTACCTGGACATCGCGGCAATAATAGATTGCGAAAAGACAAGAGAGGAGAGAAACGAGAAATATGGGAATGGAGTTCCCCTGCATGAGACCGTTGAAGAGACTTACCATAATCGCTGCGAAAATCCCCGAGCCTGGTCCCGTTAAAATGGTAATCAAAATTGGACCGAATGCGGCAGGTGCTAGGTATGGAATCACAGCTGTGAGATCAATGCCAAATCTACCTAACGTGTAGGCTTCCCCCAGTTCAAGTATGAGACGGACAATAGCCAGGTTTGTTATTATTACCGTGCCACAGAGGAGAAACTGTTGCCGTAGTATTGGAAGGCTGATCCCTGATATTTTGACAAAGAGCCCTCCAGATAACATAATTGCAATGGTTAAGAGGAGGCGTTCCCAGAGGAGGGTGCTGAATGCTATAGTTAGATGCGGTGCTGTTTTTAGGCTTTGCAAGTAAGCGGCCCGTTTCTCGAGATCCAGTTTAGAGACCTTTACTCCAGGCTCGATAATCGTATCGCCTTCTACAACGCGAATGGTAACGGGATCGACGCTTGAAATCACCTGGTTTATTTTTTCATCGCTCTTAGTTTGGTCGTATATCAGGTTGGGTCTTAGTCCCTTACGAAGCAATCGATAGAGTGCGACGGAGAGTTCACGGGAGACATCAAGGGCTGCAAGGTTGATTCGAAGATAACGTAGGGCATCCTCTTCGGACTGCACTTCAACTTGGGTAATATGCCCAGAGTCCTTGTGTATGTTAAAGAAGCTCAGATTCCCGGCACCTGCTTCAATGATCGAGTGCTCTAAATCGTAAATGCCTTCTAAGAATATTTCTCGAAGGATTGTCAGCCCTTCCTTGATCACGGTATCCCTGTTTTCCGGATTGGCTTCACTAAGGAGAACGACAACATCCTCAGCTGTTACGTTGTATGGGTTTCTTGGCTCGATTTCTAGTGCAAAAGCTTTAATGCGGGCGGTATGTTTCTCAGATTCAAGGCCAGTCAGGGTTTTTTCTAATTCTTTGAGGTCCTTGCTAAATCGATGAATGTATTCTTCAAATTGGCTATAGGGGGCTAGATTGATACGGTATACAGGCGGAACCCTTTTTTTCCTTTGCTGAATGAGCTGCTCAGTGAGGACTTTACTCTCGTAGACGAAGGGAATTTCTGCTACAACACGGACGCGGGCTGGTTGTTTGGCGATAAGCTGCGGACCGGCTGGAGATAGCCCAATAAAGCAAACGAAGATAAGGAGCCCAGAAAAAACAAGGAACACGAGGCTGTAAACCACCACTTTCAGGTTAAGCAATCTGTTAGATGACAAGTTGTCTGCCTCCTCTCTTTTTCGCCGGGGCACCCCGCTCGGTTGGGTTTTCCTTCTTTTTGAAAAGGCCATAATTATTCTTGCAGTGTATATCCAGTTCTTTGGGGAATATTAGAATACGCTTTAGGTCGTTACGATTGATCCGACTGAGAATAGTCTGCGTAAGCTTCAATAATTTCTTGAACCAAAGGATGTCGTACAACATCACTTTTATGCAGGTAGAGAAACGTGATTCCGGGAATTCCACCAAGAACATGAATCGCCTGTTTTAGGCCGGAATGTTTTTGCTGCGGCAGATCAATTTGCGTGATATCACCTGTAACAACAGTTCGGCTACGATCTCCCATACGAGTCAAAAACATCATCATCTGTTCTGGGGTGGTATTTTGTGCCTCGTCGAGAATAATGAATGCATTTGAAAGCGTACGACCTCTCATGTAGGCTAGGGGGGCAATCTCTATAACACCACGCTCGAGGAGCTTTTGTGAAAGCTCATGCCCTATAATATCGTTCATGGCGTCATAAAGGGGTCGGAGGTAGGGTTGGATTTTCTCTTGGAGATCGCCTGGTAAGAATCCAAGAGCTTCACCGGCTTCAACCGCCGGGCGTGTCAAGATCAACTTTTCTACTTCCTCTTTTAACAGAGCATCGATTGCTGTTGCCATAGCGAGATAAGTCTTTCCTGTTCCTGCAGGGCCAATCCCAAAGACGATCTCTGTTTCCGACATAGACTGGACGTATTTTTTTTGATTGATCGTCCTGGGAACGATGCTTCGGTTCCTAATCTGAATAGTTACGGGCTTTGTGAAGAGATCCTGAATTTCCTGACCGTTACCAGACGCTATCGCTTTCACCATGTTCTGAAAGTCTGTATTCCTGATAGTTAGCCCCTGTGAGCGTCCGTTTCGAAGTGTTTCGAAGAGGGTTTCAGTGTTTTGTATCGCATCTGACGGCCCCTCTATTTTGAGCGAACCGTCTCTGGTAACCAATTTCACCTGAAGTGTATTCTCAACCAATGCGAGATTGTTCTCGTCGTCACAATACAGCTGACTGAGGACACGTGGGTTTTGAAAATGAATTCGTTTTTCAGGCATTGCAGGGATGAGACCGTCGACTACGGTTTCGTGTTTTCGATACAGACCTCAGCAAAAATCTTGGAGATGTTCCCAGGTTTCATCGAGAGCTTGGGGAAGGACCCTGGTTTGGCCAATGACGGGCATGAAATTAATGTCGTTGCTCCACCTTGGTACGATATGACAGTGGAGGTGCTTTGGAATCCCAGCTCCGGATGCAGAACCCAGATTAAACCCTATATTAAAGCCGTCTGGATTAAATGCTCGCTGAAGTAAGTCTTTGCCTTTGGTTATTGTCTCCATGAGATCGTTGCGTTCCATAGCTTCTAGTTGGGTCAAGTCTGCTGCTTCTCTGTATGGGACAGCTAGAAGATGGCCTGGGCTATACGGGAATTTATTTAGTAATAGATACGAATACTCTTCACGCAAGATGATGAGAGCTTCCCTGTCATTCTTCGAATCAGGCAGTGTCGCAAAAAAACTCTCCCAATTCTCTTCATCTTTTGGAGCCTTGATATACTCCATTCGCCAGTATGAATGGAGTATATCCATCTCGGGTTATTTTCTGTTCAGATCAACCGGGTGGAATTCGATTATTCGAATTCTCTAATAAACAGGCACAAAACTCTATAGGGTTTAAATTTTTTCGCCAACATTTAATTTCGGATCCAAGCAGTTGTTGATATCTAGTGGTCTGTGTTCGTAAGTCCTCATATTTCAATGAGTTGTGGCCCAGAGAATGTAGATTCGAACTTAACTTTCGCCTTTTTATCAAGAAAGGAATTATTAAAATTTCGGAATTATCAAATCTCGATGAGCGTAATTGCTTAGTTGAAGAATTAGATAACAGTGTTATCTATCGTCTAAATTGTCATGGGATTTAATGACTTAAAGTTGAGGTGCATTTAAGTGAACCATTGTTGTTATGTTGCTTTCCCACTATACGAATATTTCTTGGATCTTGTTCCACAATTTCTTCCTGGTTGTTTTTCGTTCGGGCAGATTTATCACCTTGTGGTTAAGGGAGACTGGCGGTGAAAATTGTTCAGGAAAAATTAGGCTTCGTTTTTGTTAACAGAGATTGCGAAAAATAGGTTTGTGATAATAAACTGATTGCCGGTTACAAAGAAAAGGAGTTGGCGCTTGCACTGATCGGCGGCAATCTTAGGATAAAGATCGTTGACCCAGATAGAGCAGCTGAATTGCACTTCGGGAGTGGTCCTGATTCGTTGCAACCTCTTTCTTTAAATCTAAGTGGATTCCAAGGAATACAAGACTCTCCTTTTCGAGTTGGTTGAAATTGGTTATTCTAGAGGAACTCATTTGATCTTCTACGATTGGTGGCAAGAGAATCCGGTTGAGTTTTGCAGCCGAGTTATTTTGTGAAAATGGAAACTGCCTTCAACCGATTCTTAAATGCTTATTCGTGATTGGTGTGCGGTGGCGAATGAGAAAATGAAGAATCTTTCAAAGCAATCCTTGAAAAAATTTAGTCAGGGTGGATTTGTAGGCTGTTGTTTATATATTGCTGGCTTTGCAGCAGCTGATGCTCAGATTCTTCCAAATGCTCCCTTATACGACTTTAGAATGCCAATTTTTGGTCAAAACGGTTACATTCTATGGGATTTATTGGGAAGCCAAGGCAGCTTTTTAGGTCCAGACAGGATTGAGATTAAAAACCTAACTTTACGTTTCTTCTCGGGGACTTCCGCTCGCACTGTAACCGGTGCTGTCAAGAGCCCGAACGCTTTTATCTTCCCCAACGAAAGGAGAGCTTCAAGTGGATCGAGTCTCCACGTTACTGGACATAATTTTGAAATCTCAGGAGACAAATGGGACTGGATTGGCGATGATCAAACATTATTGATCAAAGAGAATGTCCGTATGAAAATATTTGGAAGAATGGCTAAGGTCTTGAGATGAATTCTGAGGAGTCCAATTGCAAAAGATATCACGGAATGAGTGCTGGGCGTACTTTAGGAAAGCGAATTTCTAGGACAATTGGATTCATGGTTTGCTGGGTCCTTCTCTTCTTTACTGAAATCACTGCGGAGGCAGGACAAACGGATTCCTCTGGCTCGGAAATCACACCTGGGACCATTATAAGCAGCGACTCACTAGTCATGAGGAGTCAGCGCAACATGAATCATTTTCGCTTTCAAGGGAAGGTTCGCGTCGAGAGTACTAACTTAACTTTAGAGAGTGAACAACTAGAAATCATTTCACTAAGAGAAGAGGATCTCGACCAGACTGATGTGATGATTGGTGAATTTGGTGGCATCCAGAGAATCATAGCGAAGGGACATGTTGTAATCCTGCAGGCTGGAAGAAGGGCAGAGGCTGGGATTGCCGAAATTTTTCCGATCGAGGGTAAATTAGTCCTGAAGGATTCGCCCAGGGTATTAGATGGGCAAGGGGAAGTGAGAGGTTGGAGAATTACTTTTCTAAAAGATGATAAACAAGCGTTGGTCGAAATTGACCCTAAGAACCACGAGAACCGCCCAACTTTACGACTGAGTGAATTGCCGGATCTTGGATTCCAATCCGTATCTGAGAATAGTAATTAAAACCTAGGATTGCCTAGTAATGCCTGATAATATTCCATCACTTTCGGTTCAGGGGATTGTAAAAGAATTTGGTAGACGGCGGGTTGTGGACGGCGTCGATATCGAGTTGAAGTCTGGAGAGATTGTTGGTCTTCTAGGTCCTAATGGAGCAGGTAAAACGACCTGTTTTCATATTGTGGTAGGGCTTTTACCTGCTACTGAGGGTTTGATTTCCATTGGCTCGGACGATATAACCCGAACCCCGATGTATAAACGTGCTCGTCTTGGTGTGGGCTATCTTCCCCAGGAAACCTCTGTCTTTAGAAGACTTACGGTAGAAGAGAATATCCGGCTAGTAGCTGAAACCCTCGTTCTTACTCGCGACGAAATCGATCAAGTCGTTGCTCATCATCTTGATGAACTTGGTCTCATGACTCTTGCTGACCAGAAAGCTTATACTCTGAGCGGTGGAGAGTGTAGGCGGCTAGAAATTTCTCGAGCTCTTGTTATGTCGCCAAGGTTTCTCTTGATGGACGAGCCTTTCAGCGGTATAGATCCCATAAGTGTTTCTGAGGTGCAGGAGCTTATTGTGGGTCTCAAAGAAAAAGATATCGGGGTATTGATTACCGACCATAATGTACGGGAGACTTTGCGGATCGTAGACCGAGCGTATTTGATGCATCAAGGGAAAGTAATCTTGGAAGGAAGCAGCGAGAGGCTCTTAAGCGATCCTTTGAGTAGGGAATTTTATCTCGGAGAGAGGTTTGATTTCTAATGAAGCCAAGACCTAAGATTGTAAATAGCATCTCCGTAGAGGACTTTTATAACTCTTTTAAGGAGCCCCTTAGACTTAAGCTTGTGGCCGGACAAGAAGGCATGAAATCGGTTATACGTGATCGAAGTGTAAACCGACCATCTCTTTGTTTAGCTGGTTCATTTAAACATTTTGGGGCTAAGCGGGTTCAGCTTTTTGGAGCTGGCGATATGGGTTTTATGCGAGAATTGAGCCAGGAGAGGCAGCAAGAAATTCTTCATGAAATGGTAGCCAGGAAAATTCCCTGCATTATTGTCTCGCGAAATCTTGTTCCCTCTCATGTGATGTTCCAGGTCGCAAACAAGCATGGAGTCCCCCTTCTGCGTTCGGCTCTGACGTCCCACGAGTTTACTACCAATGCCGTTCTGCTTATGGAGGACAAATTTGCACCATGCAGTTCCGAACATGGAACAATGATGGATGTTAAGGGGATTGGGACTTTAATTCGTGGAGGTAGCGGAATCGGGAAGAGTGAGTGTGCTCTCGGTCTAATTGAGAAAGGTCATAGCTTGGTCGCCGATGATCTTGTCTATATCAGGCTTATTAAAGAGATCGGCTTGATGGCTAGGAGTTCCGATTTGAATCGTGGTTACATGGAATGCCGTGGATTAGGAATTATTAATGTAGCCGATATTTTTGGTGTTCGCGCCATACGCCTTGAAAAAAAAATCGACCTAGTTGTCTCATTGATCGAGTGGGAGTCGGATATGGCTGAAGAGAGAACTGGCTTGGATCAAAGCTTCTATAAGATTCTAGGGACCGGTGTCCCAGAAATTCAGCTTACTGTTCGTCCTGGTCGAGATCTTGCTCATCTCGTTGAGATTGCAGCCATGGTTCACGCATTAAAGGGAATTGGTCATCATGGTGCGCAGGAATTTAATGATCAGCTGATGCAGAGAATGATAAAAGTATGATTCGAGTGACACTGTTTATTTTAAAAGTAGGCTTCTTTGGTTTGTATATCTACTGAGATTTAATTTTTCCGCTAGCTATAAACATTTTGAGGCACTCGGATGGAAGAATTTCCCAAGGTGAAGTAACAGAAGTGTTCTGAAAATAAGTGACTTGCGCTAGAGGTGGTGTAATGTACTTCGAAGCAAAATTAGTCTGTAATGGTTATCATCATAGCTCATGTGAATAAGTTGTTAGAAAGTTGATCTTGAAATACGCCTTTCTTTACGGGTTACTAATACAGACTCACAGGGGCTGGTCCTCCGGGTCCGGTCTCACTTCTTTTAAACAGTTGCGATTTATTTTTAGAACCCCTGTCTCTATCTTACTTTAAGTATTTGATATTCAAAAGCATAACAATAAAATGATCAGCTTCATTCGCCTGAAGGCAATTCTTAGGTCAACAGGCCTGGATTACTTGGTACCATTATATCCATAGGTTTTATGAAATTTTGTGTTGTAGTGGGCGGATTCTGGTTGGGCTGTGAATAATTGGTCGTTTTATTGATTCTAATTTACCAGGAATAATGAAGGAAGATATTTGGAGTTCGGTAAAAACGGAATTTAGATCGTTATTTCCCGAAGAGGTGTATGATTCCTGGTTTGAGAATCTCGACAGTATCAACACGGATGATAAGGATACTCTCATGCTCGGGACCTCAAACGAATTTGCCGCCATCTGGATTCAGGATAACTACCTCGATCTCATAAATCAAAAGGTTAGATTGGCAGCGGGTAGGGCGATGCAAGTTATAATAGAGGTCACGGGCGAAGGCAATGAAGATAGGAGAGCCATAGTAGAGCCGCGAATAAAGAATAAACATCGGTCGGGTACAGTAATCGAATCTGACCGATCATTGCTTAATCCTCGAAATACCTTTGAAAACTTCATCATTGGGTCAGGAAATCAGCTGGCTCATGCTGCGAGTGTGGCTGTGGCAGATTCTCCTGCCAAAGCTTACAATCCCCTTTTCTTATATGGAGAAACTGGGTTGGGGAAGACTCACCTAATGCATGCAATTTCCCATTGTATACTCGATCGTAATCCTTCGACTTCTATAGTATATGTCTCCTGTGAGAAATTCACTAACGAATTCATCAGAGCGATCCAGGAAAACACTCTGGTAAATTTTAGGAAGTTCTATCGAAATGTCGAAGTCCTATTGATCGATGACATTCATTTTCTCGCCGGTAAAGAGCGCATCCAGGAAGAATTTTTCCACACATTCAATGAATTATTCGAATCCCAACGGCAAGTATGTCTTTCAAGTGACCGTCCAGCAGGGGAGATTTCGCATCTGCAGAATCGGCTTGTATCTCGATTTCAGTGGGGAATGGTAACTGATATCCAAGCGCCTGATTTCGAGACCCGTTTGGCAATCCTTCGTAAAAAGGCAAATACTCAAAATTATCAGATTCCGAACGAAATTCTTGAATTTATGGCTGAGCGGATTACGAGGAATGTTCGTCGCATGGAGGGAGCATTGATTAGTGTAGCTCATTATGCGAAGCTAATGGACCAACCTCTAAATATCGAGATTGTGGAAGGGCTCCTTCAGCATTTATTGCAGGAGGATGCACAAAACAAGGTTACGGTAGAAAAGATTCAGAAAAGAGTCGTTGATTTTTTCAATCTTCGGCAGAGCGATATGGTGAGTAAGAGACGCCCAAGTAATATTGCATTTCCTCGTCAGATCGCAATGTACTTGAGTCGCCTTCTGACAAATAACAGCTTGCAAGAGATTGGTGAATCATTTGGCGGGCGTGACCACGGTACCGTTATTCATGCCTGTAAAACTGTAGAGAATATGATGGAGCAAGATGAGACAGTAAGTAGGAACGTAGATTTTCTTGCCAATCAGTTGTCTCAGCAAAACACTTAGGAGTTAGTTGGTCCGATAAATTCCGTCACATTTCTGGTCTCGTGTGATATAAAGCTAATCAAGCGCTATTATGGAAATCCCTCTTGAACAAAGGAAAGCTGTCGCCTCTTGGGTCCGGGAAGGTCTATCTTTGGCTGAGATTCAGCGCCTTCTAGATGAGAAGTTCTCTATCTCCATTACATATATGGATGTGCGATTTTTGGTCGATGACCTTGAACTGACTTTGCAGGATGATGGATCTGAATCGAATTCGACGATGGCCTCTAACGATAATTCGGGGCAGGGTCCTTCTTCCTTGTCAGAGGACCAGACTGACCCGATGGTAGCAGATGAGGAGCTACTTGCCGATACTGCATCCGAAATCATGGGCCCTGAGGTGAGTATCGAAGTTGATAGCATCCTCAAACCGGGTGCCCTTGTTAGTGGCAATGCTAGGTTTAGTGATGGAGTGAAGGCTGAATGGGCCATCGATCAGCTTGGAAGATTGGCGTTTACTCCGGATCAGGAGGGATACAAGCCAAGCTCGGAAGACTTACAAGTTTTTCAACAGAAGCTTCAAAGTGCTTTAGAAAAGAAAGGGTTCTGAGGTCTGTATAACTGTGCTCTATATCCTTCTTAGAAGGACCTAAAGTTTGTTTAGCAGGCTCAGTAGTCCGGATTCGTTGAGGATCTTTATGTTTAGCATTGTAGCTTTCCCGAGTTTTGAACCTGGTGACTCTCCGGCTACAAGGTAGTCGGTCGCTTTGGTTACCGAAGATAATATTTTTCCTCCCGCTTGCTCGATTATTGCTTTTGTCTCGTCTCGAGTAAAGGAAGGGAGAGTTCCAGTTAGAACGAACGTTTTTCCCTCGAGAAGGCGGGAATTGTCTGAATCCAGTTTCAGGTAATTGTCGCTATGCGGGTTGATTCCATGTACCATAAGTCTATGGATGAGTTCAGTGCCAAATCCGGATTCGAAAAAGCGGATTGTATTTTGGGCGGATACGGGTCCAATCTCGGATGCTGGAGGCAGTTCATCCAAGGATTGCTCGAGTTCCAGAATTTCTTTTCCAAGGTTGTGGAATCTAATCTTCCGTTCCTCCCTTTCTGGTTCTGACTTTGGTGGGGTTTTTCGGGAATTCGGAGAAATGGCGTTCCTTTCCTCCTTCAACCGGGAGAGAGCGACAATCGTATGCAGGACCTTTGATTTTGCAGTTGATTTCAGATTCTTGTGCAATTTGGATATCTCTTTGGCTTTAGCCTCACCCACATAGGGAATACCAAAACCGTAGAGCCAACGAGAGAGCGGAAGATTTCTCGAACGGTGTAAGGCCTCTACTATTTTGGCCGCATTTTTAGGACCAAATTGGTGCGGAGAATTTTCTGTTCCCAGATTAAGTTTTGAGAGCTGGACCTCTTCCAAATCGAAGAGGTCGACTGGCGAATTAATATGGAAGTTTTCAACAATTTTTTCCGCTACGATGCCGCCAAGGCTTTCAATATTAAGTGCTCTACGACTGGCAAAAAATTCTATGCGGCTGGTCACTTGAGCAGTGCACTGAAAATTGACGCAACTATAATCAACAAATCCCTCTAGACGATGGATGGGTTCCCCACAGGAGGGACAAACTCCGTTCAAGTGTTCCAGGAGATCAAAGGGCTGAGAATCCTCCGGCCTATTCTCGGTTATCACTTGGATAATTGCCGGAATGATTTCACCAGCTTTCTCGACCACTACTGTGTCCCCAACTCGGATGTCCTTCCTTGATATTTCTTCTGCATTATGCAGGGATGCTCTCGACACCGTTGTTCCAGCTAGATCTAAAGGATCAAGTTCTGCGACAGGAGTTAGTCGTCCGGTCCGTCCCACCTGTACAGTAATGGCTCGTAAGCGTGTTGCGGCTTGTTCGGCAGCAAATTTATAAGCTATAGCCCATCTGGGGGCTTTTGCGGTTGAGCCGGCAAGGGATTGTCTTTCGGTGTCGTTGAGTTTGATGACCGCACCGTCGGTGGCATAGCGAAATTTATGGCGCCGTTGGTCTAGTTCTTTTATGCTGACCCATGCCTGCTCGATCCCATGAGCGAGCCAGTATTGTTCCACCACTGGCATTGCCCAAGATCTCAATGCTTCTTGGAAGCTGACTTGAGTCTCGAACATTTGGGGTTCGCACGAGCCCATTGCGTATAGGACAATCTCAAGTTTCCGTTCTCGGGCGACATTCTGATCGAGCAGTTTTACTGACCCTGCAGCGAAATTCCTAGGATTGGTAAATAGAGGTTTTCCTCTTGCAGCACGTTCCCTGTTGATTCGCTTGAATTCCTCAAGAGTCATATAGATTTCACCGCGAATTTCAATGATTTCAGGCGCTTTGGGCCCTATAAGTGTTCGAGGCAGATCCTCAATATGGCTAACACTTGCCGTAATATCGTCTCCTTCGGCTCCGTTCCCGCGAGTTACTGCCCTCTTTAACGATCCTTTCTCATAGGTGAGACTGACCGCTACCCCGTCGATCTTGGGTTCTATTACATAAATTAGCTTCTTTGGACCGAGGATCCTTTGAAGTCGTCTTTCGAAGTCAAAGAGTTCCTCTTTATTGTAGGTGTTGTCCAGGCTCAGCATCGGTTGCCGGTGTATATAAGTTTTAAATCCTTCAAGCCGATCGTCACCCACATTTTGGGTCGGAGAATCGTCCGTTTTAAGTTTAGGATTCCTTTCCTCCAATTCTGCCAATTCAGATTTCAGATTATCGTAATCCTGATCGGAAATTTCGGGTTGGGTACCTTGTTGAGCTGCCCGAAAATAGATTTCGTCATATCGCTTGATTTTACTCCTGAGGAAGACAATTCGAGACGCAGTATTACCATCAAGCATTGTCTAGATATTCCTATGTGCAGTCAGAGTGATCTTTTGAATCGCCTTCCAGGAATTATTGAGAAAGTACTCAATTTCACTAGGATTGGATGGCGAAGGAGGGTAGCGAGGAACTAATGATTTAGAAATGACTCAATTTTGGTAATACGATAAGCAAATGCAATCGTGGAATCTTTGTTCTAAGAACACTCGACGATTTGAAGATTGGATCCGCAAGTTGCATAGGGCGGACTATCCGGGTGATATTGTTTCATGCGTTAATTTATCTCCGTAGGGTTCTACGAAAGAAGGAATAATGACCCTAAAGAAGAGGAGCAGAGACTCCTCTTCTTGAAGCTAACTGAAGGACCGAGATTTATTTCTATTTTAAAAACCCGTTAAGCACAAATTCCTGAAAGAACCTTTCAATTGGACGCGCACACTTCACTGAAGTTGTGAATTCGTAACGATGTGCTTCCCAGATTGCGCTCCGTCTGTTATATCCTATTCAAAGAACTATAGAATTCCTTGAATCTACCTTATAAATACATTTCTTCCATCGCGGTTTATGACCCTAATTATATGCGGTTGACAGTTTTCACTGGTGGAAGTTATCGATTCTTGCTGGTATCTTCTTCCGTAAGATTGCTGTTAGTGTGAATAAGATACCTTAATCATAAAAGGAGAAACCGATTATGTCTGCTTTAAAGAAAATGCCGAAGTTTATTGCTGTGCTATTTACTCTTTCCCTATGGAGTAATGATCTTTCAAGTGCTGAAGTAGGAGTTGATCGGCTTATAGGAGCGGGGAACGAACCGCAAAATTGGATGACCTATTCAGGTACTTACAATGCTTGGCGATACAGTTCTTTAAGTCAGATTAATCAGAGTAATGTGAAGCAACTTGTTCCCGTATGGGTCTTCCAGACTGGAGTCGTAGACGGAGGATTTTCCTGTACTCCGTTAGTGGTAGATGGAGTAATGTACATAACTAGCCCATGGAACCGCGTTTTTGCAATTGACGCTGTTACTGGAAAGGAAATTTGGCACTATTATTATCCTGTCCCAGAGGAATTTGGATTGCTTTATGGTCCATGGAATCGGGGAGTGGCTTTAGGTCATGGTCTCGTCTTTATGGGAACGATTGATAACCATTTGGTAGCTCTTGATGCTGAGACTGGGGAGGAGGTTTGGAATGTAAATATCGAGGATGTTGATCAGTGTGGTTGTAACATTACTGGTGCTCCGCTTGTAGTTAAAGATAAGGTTGTTGTCGGAGTCACTGGTGGTGATTCGGCCCACCGTGGTTATCTCAACGCTTTTGACGCGAAGACCGGTAAGCGGGCCTGGCGTTTCTGGACTATACCAGCTCCCGGTGAAGAAGGGAGCGATACATGGAGTGGCGATAGCTGGAAATATGGAGGAGGAGCGACTTGGCTGACCGGATCATACGATCCCGATCTCAATCTGATTTACTGGGGAGTGGGTAATCCTGCTGCCGATTTTTACGGAGAAACTCGCAAGGGGTCTAACCTTTACACTGATTCAATCGTAGCACTGGACGCGGACACTGGTGAGCTAAAATGGTACCACCAACAGATCCCACATGATGTCTGGGACTGGGATGCTGCCTACGAGTGTGTTCTCATGGATCTGGAGGTCGAAGGGAAAAAACGAAAGCTCCTGATAAATGTTAACAAGGGAGGCTACACCTGGGTAATTGACCGGACCAATGGTGAGTTTGTCAATGCATGGCCCATCGCTGAGGAGATCAATTGGATCAGTGGAATTGATTCAGAAGGTAATCTCTTGGGACGATTAGAACCTGCAGTGGGCGAAACGACCCTAATCTGCCCCTCTATAGGAGGGGCTCGCAGTTGGAATCATGCAGCCTATAGTCCAAAGACGGGCCTTTTTTACACAACTGCTATTGAATGGTGTCAGGATTTGACGGTTCAAGTAGAGGAACCACGTCCGGGCGAACCCTATTTTGGTGGTGTCTTTGAGCTCCGTAGGACGCCTCAGGGAGAAGCTTGGAGTCATTTTGATGCCTATGATCCATTGTCCGGGGAAAAACGGTGGAGTTATCGTTCTAAGTACCCATTGTTGGCATCATCGGTCGCAACCGGAGGAAATCTAGTGTTCACGGGAGACCCGGAGGGAAACTTTATGGCATTCGATGCTGTTGATGGGGAGAAGCTTTGGAGTTTCAACACTGGATCTGGGCATCGAGGTTCGCCCATTACTTATTCGGTGGATGGAATCCAATTTGTGGCTGTGCCGGTTGGCTGGGGGTCAGCGGTATCTGGAATTATGTCTCAGATTTGGCCAGAAGTAGAAGATTTCCCTAGTGGCTCCGCTCTTTTTGCATTTGCGCTGGGTAAATGATTTTGCGCTGAGGGGTAAGGTTTTGTGGGTAAAAGAAGTAGAGATAAGGTTTATTCATCGTATATAAAGTTAGTATTGACTTTATTAATATGGATACCTTTGCAGGCCAATGGAAGTGAACACAAAGTGTCTCTATCGGATATCGATATAATTAATAAAGGCCGAAAGCTATTCGCTCAAAGCTGTTCTGTTGGCTATTGTCATGGTAAGGAGGGTCGTGCTGGAAGAGGTCCTCGTCTTCGGGGCAAGACTTGGGATAGGGAATATCTCTACCGGGTGATACTAAAGGGGATTCCGAAGACGGCCATGCCTGGCTGGGAGGGTAAGCTAAGTCATGAGGAAATCCTCACCTTGGTTGCCTATATTGGGACTATATCCTCGGTTGGAGGCAACGAACCTGGTGTATCGAACTCGATTAAGACTGGAGAAAAAACTTTATTCACGAATGGGGTCAAGAATGTTAAAGAAAGATTCAAGTTAGCGGGTAAAATTAACGTAGTTGCTAAAACGGCTGCCAAAATCGTCGGTAATTCAGGTCGGGGGAGGGAGCTCTTTTTTAATGTGATGGACGATATGAATTGTGCAGTGTGCCACAGGATTGAAGATAAGGGGGCCTCTATTGGGTTTGGCCTAATCCGAATCGCCGATAATTCGCCACGTCAGATATTTCGGGATATCGTGCTTCCAAGCCAACGAGTTGAAGAGGCTGGAAGGCTTTCTTCGCTGGTTATGAAAGATGGTGAGGAGTTTAAGGTTCTGATGGTTGGCGAGAGTCCTACTCGTCTACGAGTCTTTGATATTTCAAGTTTTCCGCCTGTAACGCGGTCTGTAAAAAAGGAGGAAATCCGCTCCTTGATGGCTACAGGGCGTTCCGCTATGCCCGATTCTTACGCACACCGCTATACCCTCCAGCAGTTATTAGATCTAGTCGCTTTCATCAAATCAAAAGGAAGTTCGTCCGATTCTTTAGTCACCCTTAGGGATATTCTTTGACCGATGGTTTTAAAAAGAGAGGATTACAACTAGTTGGTTGGATGATTCCATCATCCCTAGACGGTGCCTCATAGTTCTGCTCAAAGGTCTGGGTTTTAAGATTAGAGTTATCGTCTTCAATAAACTCAGGAACGGTATGAGTTCTTACGTTCCGGATTGTGCACCGGCGATGTCGAGTACAATGGAATATAACGAAGTGTCTCCAGCGATATAAAGAGTTTTGGCATCTGGCCCTCCAAAACAGCAATTGGCTACCCGTTGTTCGGGAATGAGGATTTTTCCGATTAATTCGCCTTCTGCCGTGTAGCACTGTATGCCATCTGCAGCACTTGTCCATAGGTTGCCTTCTACGTCACAACGGAAACCGTCTGAAGTCCCTGGTCGTACCTTTGCGAATTCTCGACCGTTTTCCACATATCGCCCATCCGAGGAGACATTGAATGCCATTAGGTTTTCGGATTTTCCTGTATCGGACACGTAGAGAATATCTTCTCCAGGAGAAAACGCTAGTCCGTTGGGTCGATCCATACTGTCGACCACAATTTCGAGAGTTCCAGTGACTTCATCAAACCGGTAAACATAACAACCGCTAATTTCTGACTTTCGCTGCCGACCTTCGCGATCGGAGAGAATTCCGTAGGGAGGATCTGTGAACCAAATTGTTCCATCTGATTTCACAACTACATCGTTCGGCGAATTTAGACGTTTCCCATTATAGCGATCAACAAGGACAGTGAGGGTCCCATCATGTTCAGTACGTAGGATGCAGTGAGGAAGATGTTGTGCGCTGATTAAGCGACCCTCAAGGTCAACAGTATTGCCGTTAGTGTAATTTGAAGGTTCTTTGAATACGGATGTTTCCCTGCTCGTTAGATTGAATTCTAGCATGCGATTATTCGGTATGTCCGACCATATCACAGCATTCCTTTGTGATAGGAAGACAGGGCCCTCCGCCCATTCGGTCCCCCGCCAATGGTGTATTAATTCTGGTTCCTCCGGCAGGAGTTGTCGAAAATCGGGATTGTAATACTCTATGCCCTCTCTAAGTTGATTGGCTGTTTTTGTCCTGTCGTGTTGTGGAAAGATCTTTGATTTTGCGATCATACACTATGCCTTTTTTAAGGAAATTTCACCACCGAAAGATTTTCGATATAGGTCAAGGGATTAACGGTTTATATGGCCGGGTGATCAGAATCTGAGCCAACGACCCGAAGGAGAGTCCCATTAGGTGGAATAGTAGATATTCCATGAATCCAGATTTCGTTGGCTGGAGATGATGGGTGGCGGCATTACCAAAAGGAATTAGCTCAGAATGTTGCTCAGCGGTTAATATCTGTTTATTCTTGGTTGTTGATTCTGTGGAGGCCAAGAATATTTCTTTGGTTCTCAATTCGTTCATGGCGTTCTTCGAGGTATAGTTTCTTAAGATCTTCATACGCATCACTGCGATTATCCTTTAGCGAAGCGAGGAACTTTTTGGTGAGTTCCTCAAATCTGGCAAAGCGGGCTTGCTCCTCGTACATATTGGCACGTTCTGCTGCACTGGTTCCAGCCAGGAATTTGAGTTCCCATCGATTAATAAAGTCCCGGTCGAAAGAACTGAGGTATTTTTCCTTAAGAACCCGTTCTCTAGCCTCCTCAGTATAGAGAATAAGCCCCTCAGCGAGCAGCCTTTGGGCTTCTCGCGATTCCCATGGGATCACAATGTATTCCTGCAATGTAATCAGTCCAATCTCTGTTACCCTTTGCTCCAACCCTTGGGTTTCTTCGCTACTCTCGTTTTCTCTATCTTGAAGATTTCCCAACACACTCCTATTGAGAATAGCTAGTTGCCGTTCCCGAAGAATGAGTGCCTGTGTCTCAGGAGTAAAAATGGCCAGGTCATCATTAGGTGTACTATTCTGATCTCTTAATTCGAACTCAGTTCCTTGTTGTTCATCGGTGTGAGATACATTGAAGTTTGCAAAAGCTTCTTGTGATTCTGCCAGAAGGCCACCAAATGTACAAAAGATTTGAGATAGGGTAATGATGCATGCAAGCGGAAATTTCATTACTTTACTGATCTCTTCGGACTCGAAAGATACGAACAGTGATTGAGAAGTCGACCTTTAGTCCTTGTTTTGAAATGGTTGTCTAAATGATGTATCACACTAATATTGGTATTAGAGATACGAAAAGGCCGCTCCATGCAGCTGAAGCCGAGGGATTTGGTTTCGTGTCTTAAATTCTTATAGTCCAATTTCAAAGGAGAGAGGATTTTAAATAGATAACGGTAACTTAGGGTCTGGTTCTGATGTTTCCTTGGAAAGTTGTTAACTCTAGAATTTGAGGTAGTTGAATAGCTTCTTGATTGCCAGGTGTAAAGTGAATCCCAGTTAAGACTTAATATTGAGTCCAGTATACTTTGGAAGTTCAATATTTCGTAGATAGACCGCTTGTTTCGTGCTCCGATCTTGAATATTGTTGAAACCAGATCTGCATTTCTTAGACACTGGATTCTTCAGTTTTTTTTCTTAAATTAATCCAAGTTTAAAAGGATCTATCATGCCGTTATTATTTGGCCGCACTTATACCAAACGTGAGCTTCTTGACAAGATTGGAGACATCTCTCAGGTCGCTCAGGCTCGGCGGGCGGAGCTTGTTGAAGGTAATGAGCGGGGAGCGGACCTCATCGAGATGTTCAACGCCTCGGGACTCTGTCTTTCACTTCTCCCAGGCAGGGCATTAGACGTTGCCTCAGCTCACTACAAAGGCATGTCTCTCTGTTTTCGCTCTAATACAGGTGACGTCGGTCCGGCCTTTTACGAGCCGCAGGGTTACGGGTGGATGCGTGGCTTTTTCGGAGGCATGGTCTTAACCTGTGGAATGACCTTTACCGGTCATCCCGAGATTGATCCCGAAGAGGAAAACGAGGAACTCCCACTGCATGGAAGACTTTCTTTCCTCCCGGCCAAGCAGGTAGTAGCAGACGGAAACTGGGAGGGGGACGATTATATTATTAGGGTAAGAGGAAAGATGCGAGAGGCTATTCCATTTGGAACCCACCTAGAGCTTACAAGAGAGATTTCAATGGCTTTGGGAGCAAAGAGTTTCCGTATACATGATCGGATTGAGAATTGTGATGTGAACCGGTCTCCACTAATGTATGTCTACCATTGTAATCCGGGATTCCCCTTACTCGATGAAGGGACGCGTTTGGCCATCGCATCCGAAAAGACAATCGAGTGGGTGGAGGAAAGAGAAGTTAAAGCTGATACCTATACAACCGCCACTGCTCCTATGGAGAAAATGCACGATGATGTTTATGTCCACCAGGTCAAAGCGGATTCAGAAGGCAATGCCAACGTAGGTCTAATCAACGACAAATTAGGTTTGGGGCTAAGATGGACATTTCCCAGAGACGAGATTCCGATCGTTACGCAGTGGCAACATTTTCATCGTGGGACCTACGTTACCGGTATAGAGCCTGGCAATGCCAGTATGCTCGGTCGTGCGAGCAATAGGAGGCATGGAACTTTGCAATATATCGAGCCGGAGGAGGTCAAGGAATTCCATTTGGAAATTGGAGTCCTTGATGGAGCCGAGGAAATAAGAAACTTCGAGCGCGAAATTTAATGCCGTCAGCAGCAGTATTGACTCCCTATTCCGTAGAATTAAAGTATCAGTTTTAACAAGGTCCAAGAATTCTTACCAGTACCTTGACCTGTACTGGATCAAAGTGCGAGTCTGATTCTCTCTCCCTAGAGAGACCTGTGTCCAAATTACCTAGGAGGTTTGAATTTATAATACTCTCAGTGATTGTGATCAAGGTTGGAGTTCTCGCATATTGAGTCTTGGTTCTCTTTATTTGGAATCACGCCTTTATATGACCATCTTCGGTATCTATTTTCAAAGGTTCCGGTCAGCGCGAGGTATCGTCTTGCTCCTGATCATCGGTCTGTCCAATATTAGCAGGAAATTCAGAACACAGAATCATATTTTTCATGAAGAAAAACATTCATCTTAATAATAAGACCCAAGGAAGAGTTGCAGGTAAAGTGGCTTTGATAACAGGTGCTGCTTCAGGAATTGGAGAGGGAACGGCTTTATTATTCGCTAGAGAGGGGGCGTCCGTGAGTTTGGTGGATGTGGATGTGGAAAATGGGAGGCGAGTCCTAGCCCAGATTCAAGATGAGGGAGGCCGGGCAATATTCGTGAAGGCAGATGTTGGCAAGAGTCCTCAAGTGAGAAGGATGATAGAACGTACTGAGAAAGAATTTGGGCGTATTGATTTTATTCACAATAACGCTATCTGGTATAAAAATGGTCCGGCGACAGAGCTAGAGGAAAAGGATTGGGATCGAACCCTCGATGTCGGTTTGAAGGCTATCTATTTAAGCGCGAAATTTGGTATTCCTGTAATGCGTAAGAATGGGGGGGGGGCGATTGTCAATACCGGATCAGTACACTCAATGGTTAGTTTTCATGAACACACTGCATATGACACGGCTAAGGCAGGAATCCTAGGTTTGACTAGAATTCTTTCCCTCGACTACGGACCTGATATTCGAGTCAATGCAGTACTGCCAGGAGCGATTCTCACTCCTCTCTGGAGGTCTATGTCTCCAAAGGAACTCCGGCAATCCAAGAAACAGTTTTCAGAAATGGTACCGGCTAAAAGATTAGGTACCGTCGAAGACGTGGCAAACGCAGTATTGTTTCTCGCTTCCGATGAGGCCGCATTTATTACCGGTACTTCTTTGGCTGTAGATGGAGGGCTTCTCGCTCGTACTATGTAAACGAGTTTAGGACTCTTAGAAGGTGGATTGATCCGCCCTTCACAGCGAATCGAAGCTCTTAAGATAAGCTAACGAGTATAGAGGGATGGTTAATTCCCTATCGTGCTATTCGATAGTACTGAATGCTAAAGTGCCAGGGTTCAACTCTGAGCTTCGATTGCCTCTATGAAATCTCCCATATTCAGAGGCTCTAGGCTGATATCGGGGTCTGGGTACGGGATAGCAGAGAGCAGAACCTTGGTGTATGGGTGCTTCGGGTTGGCAAAGAGTTCCTCAGTCTTTTCTACTTCGACTAGTTTCCCCAGATACATTACTGCTACTCGGTCGCAGATGTGTCTGACCACGCTGAGGTCGTGAGCGACGAAAACATAGGTAAGGTTGAATTCATTCTGCAGGTCCTCGAGTAGATTGATGACTTGTGCCTGAACCGAGACATCCAAGGCTGATACTGCCTCATCGGCAACTATGAGGGCTGGGTTCATGATCAGTGCCCTAGCAATTCCAATACGCTGGCGCTGACCTCCGCTGAAAGCATGAGGATATCGCTGCCGGTGTTCCGGAATAAGACCGACTTTTCTCAGAATATCAACTACTCTTTCCTCACGTTCCTTAGGTGTCCCGATCTTATGGATGATAAGGGGCTCCGCGATTATACTCCCAACAGTCATGCGAGGATTTAGAGAAGAAAAGGGGTCCTGGAAAATCATCTGCATCTCTTGCCGGATGGGCTTTAGTTCCCCTTCCTTTAAAGTAGCCATGTTAATAGTTCGGCCCTTATTTCGGAAATAGACATCCCCAGCAGTTGGCTCGAGGGCGCGTAAAATGCAACGTGCGCATGTGGTTTTCCCGGATCCACTTTCACCTACAATACCCAGTGTTTCTCCTGGATTTACAGTAAAGCTAATATCGTCTACGGCTTTCACGACGTCAATCTGGCGTCGGATAAATCCTTTACTGAAGACGGGAAAGTGCTTCTTAAGGTTCTTAACCTCAAGTATAGGTTGCACCTTTTCAGGTTCGCTCATTTCAATTGAGGGGTCAATTCGTCAGGATTAATTGAGATTTCTCGCCCATCAGGAAGGGTTAATAATTCCCAAGGTGTGTCAATATCCGTGTCTCCAATTACCGAATCAAGGGTAGGTAGGCGCTTCTGGCGTTCTGACATGCTAGGGATAGCTGCTAGCAATCCTCGAGTATAAGGGTGGATCGGATCCTTAAGGATCTGACGAACGGTTCCTTTCTCAACCACACGTCCTTTATACATGACGGCCACGTCATCCGCAGTTTGTGCGACAACACCCATGTCGTGGGTTATATAGATTATGGAAGTCTTGGTTTCTTCTTTAAGGTTTTTTAGAAGATCAAGAAATTGTGCCTGAATAGTCACATCGAGTGCGGTTGTGGGTTCATCTGCGATCAACACTTCCGGCCGGCAAACTAAGGCCATGGCAATCACAACGCGCTGTCTCATTCCACCGCTGAATTCGTGAGGATACTGTCTCAATCTTTGCTCGGCGTTTGGTATACCGACTTTTTTCAACATTGCTATAGCAATTTCTTCCGATTCTTTTTTGTTAACGTCTTGGTGAAGGAGAATCGCTTCGCAAATTTGATTTCCAATCGTGTGTACCGGACTCAAGGCCGTCATAGGCTCTTGGAAAATCATGCTTACAAGTCCCCCACGAAGCTCATAAAGGGTCTCTGATTTCTCATTTAACGAGGTAATATCGATGGGCTTTCTTTTCCTAGGGTACAAGGTGATTTTCCCATCAGCAATCTCTCCAGGTTTTTGGATAAGTCGAAGAATAGAGAATGCAGTTACACTCTTGCCACTTCCACTCTCACCCACGATAGCCAAGGTTCTGCCCCGGTTCAGTACCAGGTTGACGCCATTCACTGCATGTACAATCCCTTCCTCCATGTGAAACTGAACATGGAGATTCTCAATTCTCAGATGAATATCGTCGTTGGGCATTAGTAAATCGATGGAATTGATTGAGCTAGATACGAAGGGAAATATCCAAGGAGGAAAATCCTAAAAGAAAACTCCGTATGCTTTCTATTCAATAAACCGAGACCGGAATTTGTAGGGAGTTGAAGCCAGGGACTTCCACATACAGAGTCCCCGTCCCGGGTTCGCCTCCCTCAATAGATATGTTAATGGATCTCGAGTTTTCTGGTATGATCACCTCCGGCATTATGACGGAAGACGGAATATCTGTAGTCACATCAATAAAAAGACCACCGGGCGGTGCCTCGAACTGGATTGTAAGGATGGCCATAGTTTTCTCACCAGAGGAAAGGTAGAGGCTGGACGGGAGGAAGGAGATAGCAGATTTGTCTATCCTAAACTTTCCTGCAGAAATACTCCCGTCCCGAGTGCGCAGGGAGACATCGTAGGTCTTGTCGGCTGGAAGGCTTGGCACGTAGAAATGAATCGAATTTGTGGATGTAAATATAGTAGAGACGTCTTGGCCTCCCATGGTGACTACATCATGTTCGGAGAAACCTCTCCCGACGAGACCAACCCGCGCGCCGACTGGTGCGCGATCAGTGTCGAGTTGAATGACGTATCGATTAATCAGGTTCGAGCGGAAGAGATCACTATAGATCTCAATTTCTTCACTACCATCTTCTCCATTAATTTGATAAGTAAGAACGTAGTAGTAACGAACTTTACTTAGGCGAGGCGGGAGATGGTAATCTAAATTGAATATATTTTCCCCGATGTCGCTTTTCTGCATCGTGTGTCGATCCCCGTTAACGACAATTTCGGTTTTTATCGACTCCTTGTCTAGATAAGGCCTCTTGACCTCTGTGGCACAGCTGAATGTATAGATACTTGAAGGGTTCTCAGGAATTTGATTTGGGGTCAGGTTTACAATCTGAGTGGCGCATCCCGGAAGTAATATTAACCCGAGAGCGAAGAGTATTCTAGAGGGATTCATTTTTGCTTTCATACGAGCGATTGCGATAGTAAATAAGGCATACTGGTATGTCTCTGCAAGAAAAAGGTTCAGATTCTCCATTGTTTGGGATATATGTCCACGTTCCCTTCTGTTCGACGCGATGTGATTTTTGCGCACTTTACGAGGTGCGGCCGAAAAAGGGAGAAATGGAGCTATATGAAGGCTCCCTGTTAAAAGAGATTGATGCTGCTTATATCGATCGAAAGGTTGATACAATTTTTTGGGGTGGAGGGACTCCAGGAATTTTGCCAGCAAAAATGTTGGAGAGGATCGGTGGGATGCTGTGCGGGAGATTGCCAGAGCCGCCTATTGAATGGAGTGTAGAGATGGCCCCCTCAACCGTTAAGGTCGACCGGCTCCGGTCTCTCAAGGATCTTGGCGTGAATAGGATCTCTCTTGGGGTACAGAGTTTCCAAGATAATTCTCTCGAAGTTCTCGGGCGCAAACATTCGAAGAGAGATGTATATCAAGCTATAGATCTAGTTCGTGAGATTGGATTTGAGAATCTGAATCTCGACCTTATCTTTGGTCTTCCCAACCAAAGGGTGGAAGATTGGATTGGGGATCTGAAGGAAGCCTTTGGAATTTACCCAACCCACATTTCGACCTACTGTCTCACCTTCGAAGATGATACTCCGCTCTTCATTAAAATGAAAGGGGGCCAAATCAAAGCCAAAGATGATGTTGCAGAGGCTGCATTTTACGAAACTACGTGGCAATTTATGGCTGATAATGGCTACCTTCAATATGAGATTTCAAATTATGCTATTCCGGGCTATGAGTGTTTGCATAATGAGAATACCTGGCGAATGGGAGAGTGGATGGGTTTCGGTCCATCTGCTGCGACACAGGTAAACGGGAAACGCTTCAGCAATGTATCTTCCCTAAAGGATTGGCTGATAGGTTTTGATGAAGGGAAGCCGAGGTTAGTAGAAGAAGTTTCCTTGACCCAGTCGATCTTAGCGCATGACTGCCTTATCTTTGGGTTTCGAATGAATCAGGGTGTTTTCCTTGAAGAGCTCAGTATTCGGTTTCCCTCTGTTCCCCTAGGTAAGCTCGATTCGCTTTGGGATAAATTCCGTGATGAGGGTTTAATGGTCGATAACGGTGGTGGAAATATTCTGCTTACTCCCAAAGGTAGATTGCTAGCGGATGCGATTGCAGTCGAGATCTCCGAGAAGTTCGAGGAGGCTGTTGAGATTAAATCACCGTTCTCTTTCAATATCAATTAAAGTCCTGTTTGCAGCGATGGAGTTTGACCTTTACTCAAGAGATATAAATTCCTTTTAAGGCCGGTGAGAAATCTACTCGTCAAACGTTGGGGTGAGTCTATCTTAAGAGACTCATAAAATAATCTAGGATTTAATCGTGAAACATAGAGTTGGAATCGTTGGTGCGACGGGTGCGGTTGGGCACGAGTTGATTCGGTTATTAGAAGAGAGGATGTTTCCAACTGAATCACTTCGGCTTTTTGCTTCCCGTCGTTCGGTGGGGAAACATACTAAGTTTAGGGGAGAGAAGATCCCACTTGAAGAAGCTTCGGAGAGGATTTTCTCTGATCTAGATCTCGTTATCTTCAGTGTTCCAAGTAGTACATCTAAGGTTTTAGCTCCTTTTGCTGTAGAAGCCGGGTGCGTGGTAGTTGACAATACCTCTGCCTTTCGGATGGATCCAAAAGTTCCCTTGGTAGTCCCAGAAATCAACGCACACACCCTTGAGGAGCACAACGGAATCATTGCCAATCCAAATTGTACGACGGTTGTAGCTCTGATGGGACTATACCCTTTGCATAAGGAGTTTGGGCTCAAGCGATTTTTTGCTTCAACATACCAGGCAGTATCTGGAACGGGGGCAGCTGCAATAAGAGAGTTGGAGGCCCAGACTCGCGCATGGGTCGAAGGTGATCCTCTGTTTAACGATGTCTATCCCCATCCTATTGCTTTCAATCTTTTACCCCATGTTGAATCTTTACAGGAGAGCGGCTACACGAAGGAAGAGGAAAAAATGCTCAATGAAGGGCGAAAGATTCTCGGACTCCCTGAATTGAGGGTTTCAACTACATGTGTTCGTGTTCCGGTTTTTCGGTGTCACGCGGTCGCAATCAGCGCCGAATTCAAGAGGAAGGTGATTGTTGAACAAGCGAGATCTGTAATCTCTGATTTTAAAGGAGTAGAAGTGATTGATGATTTGGAGAACAATCAATACCCGATGCCTGTAAATCGAAGTGAAGTTCTGGAGTGTGCAGTTGGCCGTTTACGTCAAGATACTGCCTTGGACAATGGCCTCTCCTTATGGGTAGTAGGTGACCAACTGTGGAAAGGGGCTGCCCTTAACGCTATCCAGATTGCTGAGGAATTATTTGAGAGGGGTCTTTTACGTTGTCCGGTAGGTTAGTATTAATCATCGCTTTCTCTTTTAAGATTTCTATTGTTGAAAACACCGTTGCTGTAGGAAGTGATGAAAGACGACGAACAAAACCCAGTCTAATGGATCAGCCCTGATACATTAAATCAATGCTTTGATCTTTCATTCCGTTTCTGCTACAAATAACTATTTAGGATAACGAATTCAGATTCACCTTGCAATATCTGCGATGGAGCTCACGACTATGAGTCGATTTCATGGGGACAGGACCTTCGGACGGCTAGCTCAGTTGGTTAGAGCGTCTGGTTTACACCCAGGAGGTCGGCGGTT
>CEUS01284584.1_pt1 | contig 112634 bp, 100 predicted proteins | sample 427031 | NCBI WGS metagenome assembly CEUS01 (sample SAMEA2622837, study PRJEB7988) | marine metagenome | biome: marine biome (ENVO:00000447); feature: marine epipelagic mixed layer (ENVO:xxxxxxxxx); material: "saline water (ENVO:00002010), including plankton (ENVO:xxxxxxxx)" | depth 140 m
AAGGTGCTGTGATAGCTTTTACACGTCAACTGGCTGGTGATTATGCGAAGCAAGTACGAGTAAATTGCATATGTCCTGGGACCGTGCACACTCCGTTCGTCGAGGGGTATCTCGAGAAATTTCACAAATTAGAGAAGGATGAAGTGCGTAAACAACTTCACGCTCGCCAACCTGTGGGACGTATGGGCAAGCCCGAGGAAATTGCCCACTTAGCCCTCTACATGTGCTCGGATGAAGCTGAATATATGCAAGGAGCGGTGGTTGCAATAGATGGCGGCTGGACTGCACTTTAGGGTGAAAGTTGACGGAGTGGATTATGAAACTTTGGAACTCTCGTGAAGAATCCTATAAAATCTAGAATTGCTTGAGGTAACCGACCTCTCTCATTGCCTTTTGTGGGCTTGAGGTTTTCAATGATGCATACCCGTAGAAGATGTTGGCCACTCCTTGCTCTCGCAGTTCTGGCCACCTTTGTTATCTGTGCTTGTGGTCAGTCCGATAGGACTCGTATTGGAGTTATCCCCAAGGCAGTAGCTCATGTTTTTTGGAAAAGTGTGCATGCAGGTGCAATTGCTGCTGGCCGTGAAGCTGACGTAGACATCGAATGGAAAGGCCCACCTACGGAAACTGATTTTTCAAGACAGATTGAAATTGTTGATTCAATGATTAATGCTCGTGTAGATGGGATTGTTCTAGCGCCTACTGAGGCTACCGCACTGAGTACAGTAGTCGAGCGTGCCAATAGACAAGGCATACCTGTAACCATTTTTGATTCGGCGATCAATACCGACAAGTATGTTTCCTTTGTGTCGACAAACAATTACGATGCAGGAGTTTTGGCGGCCCGTCAATTGGCAAAATTACTTAACTCCAAGGGTCGCGTTATTGTGGTTAAAATGGTTCCTGGTAGTGCTTCGACGACGCAGCGCGAAAAAGGGTTTGAAGAAACTCTTACCCGTGAGTTCCCTGGGGTTCAGATTCTGGCTGAGCAGTACTGTATGGCAGATCGTGCACGTGCCCTGGCGGTTTCAGAAAACATGCTAACCGCTCATCCGAATGTAGATGGTATGTTTGCTTCTGCTGAACCAGCTACGATTGGTGCTGCCAAGGCGTTGCGCAGTAGAGGGTTAGATGGAAGAGTAAGACTAGTGGGGTTTGATTTCTCCGATACGATTGAAAAAGATCTCAGAGATGGAGCAATAGATGCGTTGGTCGTTCAAGACCCTTTCAACATTGGGTACGAGGCAGTCAAAACAATAGTTGCCAAAATCGGAGGGAAAACCCCCAAAAAACGCATTGATTCTCCAGCGACGGTTGTCACACTTGATAATCTTGCCGACCCAACTATTGATGCGCTTGTACATCCAGACCTGGACAAGTATCTGCCGTGATAGGCAACGCAACAGAGCATGTTTGTCAAGCTTGCGGTGCTCAGCTAGAAGTGCAGGTTCGGTTCCGTGGCAAAGTTGTTTGGCAAGTCGATTCAGTCACCTCAGATTTCGGGACCTGCGAACCTGAGCTGCGAGGTGATTATGGTGACCCCAGACTAATTTGCTCAGCCGATGCTCTACACACCACTGGATTTTTTCTCATTGACGGTGAAATTCAACCAGAACAAGCAGGCAAATGAACTACTACGATGATGTCCTATCCTGTAACTTAGGCAGGTGATGGCTCGCTACCTTCTGACAAGCCAGGGACATCTGAGCCTGTTGACGTCTCAGGAGTTACTGCCTCTTGATCAGGGGTATCGGATTCCTCTTCGGGTTCGGGAGGAGTGGGTATATCCGGCAATTCTCGTCCTTCTACTAGTGCAAGTACCTGGTCGCCATCTATTACCTCGCGCTCAAGAAGGGCTTCGGCGATACGAACCAGTGCATCAGAATTTTCTGTGATGATCTTCTTAGCTCGATCGTAGGCCGAAGTGACAAGGTTGCTAACCTCAGTATCAATTTTAATTGCTGTCGCTTCACTATAGTCACGATGCTGAGCAATCTCACGGCCGAGAAATATTTGCTCGTCTTTCTTGCCAAATGTTAATGGACCTATGGAGCTCATGCCCCATTCACAAACCATCTGATGGGCCATTTCGGTGGCCTGTTTGATGTCGTTGCCAGCACCGGTCGTAACGTGTTCAAGAAATAGCTCCTCGGCGACACGGCCACCCATCAGAATCGTCAACCTACCCTTGAGAAAATCAAGCTCATAGGTGTGTTTATCTACCAGAGGCAACTGCATGGTCACCCCCAATGCTGCTCCACGCGGAATGATTGTCACTTTATGCAGGGGGTCGGCATCGCCTACTAGAGCGGCCACAAGAGCATGACCTGCTTCGTGGTAAGCTGTGTTCTTTTTCTCCTCATCCGTGAGCATCATGGACCGTCTTTCGGCGCCCATCAGCACCTTGTCCTTGGCAAGCTCGAAGTCGTGCATCGTAACAACTTTTCTGTTCTGGCGTGCTGCGAATAAAGCGCCTTCATTGACCATATTGGCAAGGTCAGCACCAGAGAAACCTGGTGTTCCACGTGCCAACACATTTAGGTCGACATCTGTAGCAAGGGGTATTTTTTTTGTGTGGACACCAAGAATGCCAGCACGCCCGCGGACATCTGGGCGATTAACAACGACGCGACGGTCAAAACGTCCCGGTCTCAGCAATGCTGGATCCAGTACATCGGGGCGATTTGTCGCTGCGATCAAGATGACTCCCTCGTTCGAATCGAAACCGTCCATTTCAACTAGGAGCTGGTTGAGGGTCTGTTCGCGTTCATCGTGACCGCCACCTAGACCGGCACCACGATGACGCCCTACAGCATCGATTTCATCTATGAATATGATGCAAGGAGCACTTTTTTTGCCTTGTTCGAACAAATCGCGCACGCGACTGGCACCAACGCCAACGAACATCTCGACAAAATCAGAACCTGAAATCGAGAAAAACGGGGCATCTGCCTCCCCTGCTACTGCTCGCGCCAACAAAGTTTTCCCAGTTCCAGGAGAACCCACCAGCAGTACACCTTTTGGGATACGACCTCCAAGTTGTTGGAATTTCTGAGGCTCACGCAGAAATTCTATGACCTCCTGAAGTTCTTCCTTTGCTTCCTCTGCTCCCGCTACGTCCTCAAAAGTTACCTTTTTCTGTTGACTAGTTAACAGTCGAGCACGACTTTTACCAAAGCTAAGGGCCTTATTGCCGCCTGCTTGCATCTGTCGCATCATGAAGATCCAGAAGCCGACCAAAAGAAGAAAAGGTGACGCATTGATCAGGAAGCTGAGCCACGCCGGCGTACTAGACTCTTTAACTTCAATGGTGACTCCATTGTCCTGTAGCACATTGATAATATCGGGGTAATCGGAAGGTAAAACGGTCTTGAGAGTCTCATTGCCGCTGCGGAATTTTCCAGCTACCTGGATGGAGTTTGTGATTGTGACAGATTCGACGTTACCCGACTGCACCTCTTTGTAGAACTCTGTGAATGTGAGATTCTTTTCGCCTGCGGTGCCACCAGTTTGCACCACACGCCATAGCAGCACGGCAGTGCATAACATCACCACCCAGAAAACAGCCGTTTTAACTGTGGGATTCACAGTAAAAGTTCCTTTCGTCGTAACACTCTCGAGACAATCCGCTGTCCAGAGAGCCGTTGTAGGCACTTACGTTCTTTAGACGTCCAGAGTGCCCGTATGGATTCAAATAATTTACTTCACGCCGTCTCTCGAATTTCCAGCAGAATGCGACTATTCTTTGCTGCTGAAAATCTAGATGAAGGCCCGAAAGTTCTACTCCAAACTATTTCCTCCACATCTCCGCCTACCTGGGCCTCACCTGTCTGATCAATCCGTGTGGCGCAGACCAAAACCGGCCAGGCATCACGGTGCCAGACAGCCACCTGCTTTTCTTGAAACAGGAATTTCAGCTTCTTCACACCTGAGTGCCCTACCGGACGATAGCTGTCACCTGCTTGCCAGTTGCGTATATATAGTGGCTTGGGGACTTTCTCCCAATCAAGCAGTCCACGCCAATCCCCATTATAGCCTTGTTTGGAGGATGAAATTTCTCTGTGGTGCAGCTTGAGTGTCAAGGAGAAACCACCCCAGGGACCTGAAAAACATCCTGGGGCGTCAACATTGACTCTATACAATGCTCTTTCAGCTGAGAGAAGCTTGGTTGGCCTGAGGTGAATTTCACCGAAAGACCTCTCAGCGTGAATTCCTGGCAAGTCTAGGCCCCCTGTTCCTTTCGATGTCTCTGTAAGTTGGCGGAGTGATTCGATATGAGTGAAGCTGATTCCCAGAAGATCTCCACGCACATTTTTGATGGCGCGTCTCAGTAATCGCCTGGTTGTGGCCAAAGAAAGTGTCCTGATTGAATCAACACGGAAGCTCAGTCCATACTCAGTGGGCACCAGGTGAGACTGCTCGAGGGGTTGTAGTCTGGTGTCCCATTCTTCTTCTTCGGCACGAGCCCACTCCGCGGTATTTGCAAGAGTGTTAACGATGTTGGGATTCCAGTCACGTTGTAATTGTGGCAAGAGGTTGTGACGTAAACGGTTACGTGCGTGAGTAGTGTCAAGATTGGTTGAGTCCAATCTATAAGCATGGTTATTACTCGTGAGATAGGCCATCACCTCATTTCGTGTATGTTCGATTAAAGGACGGACAACCTGGCTGGTCAGTTTTGGCCGGACTCCAGATAATCCAGCACTGCCTGCGCCTCGTAGGAGGCGAAACAGGACCGTTTCTGCCTGATCAGATCGAGTATGGCCGACTGCGACCTTGTCATAGTGGTCGTCATCTACCAAGTTCGTAAAAAACTCATATCGGATTGTGCGTGCAGCTTGTTCAAGGTTCTCACCCTTTTCTTTGGCTGTTGCGGCTACAGGAAAAGACTTCAGGTTTATCTCTAGTCCCAGTCTGTGTGCAAGATCTACGACAAATTTCTCATCCCTGTCGGATTCAGAACCACGTAGCTGGTGATTGAGATGAATCACCCCGAGTGTAATTTTGAATCGAACAGCCAGTTTGCTGAGGATGTGAAGTAGACAGACTGAATCTGGGCCACCAGAGACTGCTACCCCTACACGCTCGCCTGAAAGCAGCATGCTATGTTTGGCGATAGTGTGCTCTACGCGGTCAATGAAGCCACTGTTTTCCACAGTCCTTCCCCTAGTCTCAGAATGTGTGACCCAAGATCCTAAATTAGTCGTTAGGTGACTGGGCAATTTCCAAAGTATCAATCACAGGTCAGTCGCCATACCCTAGTGATATCGTTTGCTTTTAGTTGGTTATATCGAACGTACGACTTCGGTCGCGAACCGGAATATAAGTCTCGTACCATTCCTTCTGTGCATCACTGCCAGCATAGTCTTTCAGAGCTTTTTCATTCTTGAACTCCATGACGAATGCAGCCGTTACGCCAGACTCTCGACCTTGTGCTTTTATTGAGCGAGTCCACACACGGGTTATACCTTCGTACTTTTCAGCCAAAGTTTCTACGCCTTTCAGCGCGGCAGCAATCTTTTCCTCAGATGCATCATCCGCCCATTTTATTGTCACTACATGGATTACGCTTTCGGGTGTTATGGACCCACCATACAAGGCTACCGAAGTCGATAAGGCAACCAGGGCTACTAGTGAAATGACTCTCAAAATGTTGAATTTCTTCATGGAAACACTCCTTTTCATGTGTTGGGTTTGTATAGTATCGAGACCGCAGAGCCCGACCGGTTGATTTATTTTCTGAGCGGAAAATCCTGCGGAAACCCTTCAAGTATATAAGCACTATCAAACCCGTGGGGTTTATTTTGAGGGTTGACCTCTCGAAATAGTACCGAGGGACGGGACAGTCTCTAAGTAGTAGTATTAGGAATGAGAGTTGTAACTTGCCCTACAAGTTCTTGAATTAAAACCACGTTAGAGTTTCATCCCCACCGGTTCTGTCCTCTGGTAACGGCAGCCACACATTCCCCATATTCATTGCGAGTTAGTAGGTCTCGGACGTATACTTTTCCCACAGGCATGAAAAGAAAGATGGAGATGGGGCACCTATGAGGCTAACTGGGCTAGCAGTTTTCTTAATCGGTTTGATTGGTTGTTCAGACGGCGGCAAGCCTCCAGTAGTTAGAATCGTTGATCAGTTTGACCCCAAGCTGGTCGATGGGTCACCGTCATCGAAGGCACCGGAACCACAAGCTCTTTGGAATTTTTCTGAATCAGAGCAGGACAATGTTCCTTTACTTGGATGGAAGATCGGTTCTGGAGTGACTGGGCTTAGAGTGGTGAATGGCAGGCTGACCGGTCGAACAACAACGGACACTCCGATTATCTATGCAATGCGCCCGGAAACGGTGGATCAGTCAGACCTATTTCACTCTCTTGAAATCAAGGCTCAAACATCGGAAGCGGTGGAAATGAGAGCTCACTTAGAAAATTCTGCGGAGCCAGATTTTGCGAGACTTATTACTGCATCTGCGAGTTTTAATTGGCTTATGGAAGGCCGACTCGAAGGTGATTGGATGCAATCAGTAGTCCTGACTGAGGGAAGAGTTCATAGTTTGGCAGAAGTGCAGGCTATTCTCTTACGTCCAGCAAGTGACGCTGGTGTAACTTTCGAGATCGAATCGATTCGTCTGGTGTCACAACGTGAGCATCGCACTTCGATTCCTTCCGGTTTAGGATGGCAAGGGCTAGGTGAAGTTTTTCGAGAAACGATTGTTTCTCGCTCGCCCGAAAGTTTTTCTGTTGATGTTGAAATTCCTACTGCCGCTTGGTTGGATCTGCATCTGGGAACGCTAGAGGAATCGGCTGTGACATTTCAGATCGATGATGTTACGGATAGTCGAGAAGACAGGATTTTCGAACGTATCATTACGATGCCTCAAAGATGGGAGTGGGCTACAGTAGACCTATCAGCATTTGCCGGTGTTCGGAAGCTGCGATTTTCTCTAAGCGTCGAAGGGGATAGACACATTGGTTTCTGGGGCTCACCGGTAATTCGTCGTCGTGATCGTCAGACAACACATCAAAAGCCATCAGATAACACATTAGGCGATACGACTACTCCTCAAGGTGTAATCTTGATCATGACGGATACACTTCGTCGGGATCACCTAGCTGCCTATGGCTATGATCGCGAAACAGCCCCAACTTTGTCATACATGGCTCGCGAAGGAGCGTTGTTCCTTGACAACATTTCGCAAGCGGCGTGGACGAAAGTCGCAGTGCCATCAATCATGACATCGCTTTATCCACATTCCCACGGCGTAAAACGCATTCCGGACCGCCTATCATCGGCTGCTGTTACTATTGCCGAGGTGTATCGTGACGCTGGGTACGCTACTGCTGCTTTCTGTTCAAATGCATTTACAGGGCGATTCACGAATCTTCACCAGGGGTTCGAGGAAGTGCATGAAGCTGGTTCCCTAACGACGGAGACAAATAGCAGCAAGACATCGCGTGCGATTGTCAATCGTGCTATCACATGGCTTGAGCAGCGTCCTAATGAGCCTTACTTTTTGTTCATGCATCTCTATGACCCACATAGTGACTTTGAGCCACGAGCTCCATACAACACGATGTGGTCGACAGCTTCCGGCAAGGAAACCCATGAAAATCATCGTAAGCTCGCTCTTGCTGAAGCTGAGAAGAAGGGCGAAAAGCGTCCCTTTGACGAACTTCCATTTCCGGAAGATTTTAGACGAGCTAACCTCGACTCAAAATCATGGATGAGATACGAGAAGGGTTGGTACGATGGCTCAATTCGGGGTATGGATACAGAAGTTGGACGACTTTTGGAACGTTTACGCACACTGAAGCTGGAACGAGAAACTTTGATAGGAGTGGTTTCTGATCATGGCGAGGAACTTCATGAGCATGGAAAGATGGGCCATGGCCATGCGTTATATGGTGAGATCGTGAATGTACCATTACTGCTTTACAGGCCAGGGTCAATTCCGTCGGGTGTACGTGTGACGGAGACGACGCGCAGTATCGACCTAATGCCGACGTTGCTGGGAGCGAGTGGGTTGTCAATTCCGCAGAGTGTTCAAGGGCAGAATTTACTTCCTCTCGTGGTTGCTTACCGAGACAGAGAGGGAGAGGGTGCCAAGATAAGAGCCACTTCTCTTGGTTGGAAGTCACATCCAGCAGTGAGCGAGGAGCACAGTCGTGATCGATGCTGTGGACACGCCGACGAATCTTATGCTGTGGTGTTTGATGGATGGAAGCTCATTCACAACGTCACCACAAAGGATAAGCCGGAATTCGAATTATTCAATCATCGATCAGATCCACTTGACAAAACGAATGTTGCCGATCAGCACCCAGGCTTAGTCGAAGCGCTTACGGCGCAACTCACCGCTTGGCGTAAAATGGTTGCCGCAGCTAAACTTCCCGAGGAAGTGCCAACTGAAGGAATGACCTCAGAGGAAATTAACCGACTGCGTAGTTTAGGCTATATCCAATAACCTGTAGCATGACCCGATCGATCAGCTGCCCACTTTCCGTTATCAAAACTTTCACATCCAAAGGCCTCCGCGACGTGAATGAAGCAGCCAGATGAAGAACGGGCCTCCTATTAGTGCCGTGATGACACCTACTGGAATTTCCGCAGGAGCCATCGCCGTTCTCGCCACGGTATCACACAAGATTAAAAATCCACCCCCGACCAAAAAAGATGCTGGGATCAGTGTACGGTGGTCCGCACCCAACTGTAGGCGTAAGGCATGAGGAATCAGCAAGCCAATAAACCCGATTGGCCCGGTAAATGCAGTCACCGAGGCCGTCAAGAACGATCCAAGCAGGTAGGCCATTAACATAAGGGAAGCCAGGTTAACACCCCGAGTCGCTGCCCATTCTTCACCCACCGATAAGAGGTTTAGCTGATTCGATTTTTTCATCGCAATCGAGAAACTGATGCAAATACCTACAGCAAGTGCAGTGAGAGTCATGTAATCACGTGATTCTATGCCACCCATCAACCATCGGACAATGGCAAATGACTGTGCGAAACCTGCGCTGTAGTGTAGAAACAGGATTGCTGCCATCGCCATCGCATTAATCGCAACCCCTGTCAGCAACAACGTAAATGAAGACATGCGTCTACTTTGTGTGGCGATTGAGATGACGATCGCAATGGTAATTGCAGCGCCGATGAAAGCTGCTGGCCAGGTAGCTGGAAAGATGCCGATTGTCTGCCAACCAGAACAAATTGCAAGGACGGCACCGAGTGCTGAGCCACTCTGTACTCCGAGGGTGAATGGAGTTGCCAAAGCGTCTCTGAGTAAAGCTTGAAAGATAACTCCGGCTAGTGCTAGAGCGCCACCTGTTAGTGCTGCCAGAATTACGCGAGGCAGTCGAGCATAGAAAAATATTTCGTGATCTGGTGACTCTCCGTGCCAAACTCGCAACATGTCGATTTTTGTTGAGCCAATCAAAGGAGCGACTAAGGCCGTCAACAGAAAAAACCCGGCGGCAGCAAGGATGACCAGGGTAAACTTCTTACGATTTAGCATGGCCTACCGATCTTGAATTCATTGGCTTCAGAGTAGTTTTCATCACTGGGGCTTAATTTTGTCAAGTAAATAATTGTCTAGCTGGTGCGGTTTAGCGGGTTCGTAGAAAACCCATGATCGCTCTGCGGGGCCTTTGCAAATTTTTGCGTTGATCTGGAAAATGTCTGCCAATATGTCGGTCTTCAGAACGTCGTTGGGATGACCGTCAGCGGCGATTACCCCTTCAGCGAGCACAATTAAACGGTCAGCGTGTTGTGCAGCCAGGTTTAAGTCATGCGTGACGGCTATGACACTCATGCCAGAATGTGCCAGATTACGCAATAGTGAGTATGTGTAGAGCTGATTTTTTAGGTCCAAGAATGTCGTTGGTTCATCGAGTAGGAGCACTTGAGCTTCTTGAGCCAATGCGGACGCGAGGACAACCCGTTGTCTTTCACCACCACTTAGGCTGCTGAATTCACGGTGAGCAAATTCAACTGTGTTGCTGATTTCCATTGCACAACGTATGGCTTTGAGATCTTCGGGGGATTCAAAGAGACCTCGGCAGTGGGGTGTGCGACCCATCAGTACAACCTGTTCGGCCGTGAATGGGAATTCCAGTCGAACTAGCTGTGGAATAAAAGCTATATGTTGACCGAGTGATTGCTTCTTCCATTCTCGAAGTTCGACATTGAGAAATGAACAACCTCCTTCATACCCTTCTAGATAACCCGAGAGAATGGACATTAGTGTTGATTTGCCTGCACCATTGGGCCCGATAATGGCGGTCATCTCGCCGGCTTGCAGTTGCAGATCAAAGCCACGTAAGACTTCGACAGAGTCGAATCGAAAACGCAAATCACTGAGAGTAAAAAGATTCACTGTGTTACCTCTGGGTGAATCATAGCCACAAGGCGTCTTGCAGTCTCAGCTACGCGCAATCCTGGTACGACGAAAATATCCTCGGAAACTACATAGACACGACCAGTCCGAACGGCTGACAATTCAGGCAGTTGCTTCCAGAGTTTCGTTGCCATCACACGATGATCCTCGGTTACGGAAACAGTATTTCCCATGTTACCCATATCGATAATAACTTCAGGATTGCGGGCGTAGAGTTCTTCACGTGGAATGCGTGGATAGTGAGCCAATGTGTCTTCGAAGACGTTTTTTCCACCAGCGATAGTGATTAACTCATTCAGGAAAGACCTGCTGCCGACGACGGTCACATCTTCTACTGTTGCTGGCGTGCGTCCGATAACGAACATTACACTTCGACGGCGAAGCTTGCTGGCCTGTTGACGAATTGTAGCTAGTTCAGAACGCAGCCTAGTGACTTGCTCAAGAGCGCGTCCAGGTGTATGTGTTGCTTCACCGAGATCCAATAGTGATTGATAGATCCCCGCTAAGTCGTTGTGTTGTAGAGCTACAAAAGGTAGACCAAAACTGCGCAGTTTTTGTATCAAACCGCGGTGTTCCTTGAGTGTCACAACTAAATCCGTCTTTATTGCCAAGATGGTCTCGAAGTTCGGATTCATGTAGTCGCCTATTTTATGTTTCTGACGCACCTCAGGCGGGTAGTGACAATGCGTGGTTACGCCTACAACACGATCTCCTAGTCCTAGTGAATAAAGCATTTCGGTGATGCTAGGAGCTACAGAGACGATCCGTTTTGGCTTGATGAGCGCTGATTTGGCATCCCGCAAACAAAACAGAACACTGAAGAGTTGAAGAAGAGATCGGCGAGTCAGGTATTTCGACCAACGTAGCACAGGAATAGGCTTGTTTGACAAGCCAGCATGAACAGTTGAGATGGTTAGGTTACGGGTTGATTGACTGTGCACTTCGGCATTAAACCTCTCACTGGGGAGTATGAGTATTGTAGCGATCTGTCGAAGTACGCAGTGGAAGTGGTTCAGTTAAATCTTTTATGAAAATAAAAGTTGGTATCACGTGGCCGCGTGTAGAGTCAGTCTTGATGGCTGTCAGTTTAATGTTGCACGCGAATAGAGTTACAGGCCCTTGATTAGGTGGCCTAGCTTCTCTTTCTTGGTGCGGAGGTAGCTAGTGGCTTGGTCTGGAGAGTCTATCTCGCAAGGTACGCGTTCTGTTATTTCTATGCCGGCAGCTTCGAGTGCAGCAACTTTTTCAGGGTTGTTGGAGAGAAAACGTATTTTTTTCAGGCCGAAATAGTGTATGACGGCAATCGGATCGTCATATAGTCGCTGATCGGCCTCAAAGCCAAGCTCCTCGTTAGCCTCAACTGTATCCGCCCCGTTGTCTTGTAGCTGGTATGCCATCAACTTGTTGACCAGGCCAATACCGCGCCCCTCTTGAGGGTCGTAAACAAGCAATCCACGACCTTCATTGGCAATCTTTTCCAGTGCAAGTTCTAACTGACGTCCGCAATCGCAACGTAGGCTGCCAAAAACATCACCGGTCAGACATTGCGAATGTATTCGTACCAGAGGTGCACGATCGGAGGTCAATGAAAAATCCCCTAACTTGAGGGCCACTGTCTCGGCCGAGTTCGTACTTTGCAAATCAGTGGTTAATCCAACTGTTGGGCTATTGGGAGCGTTTCGACGGAAGCCAAAAATACGGAAATTTCCGAAACGGCAAGGGAATGCAGCCTCTGCCACCTTTTCAAGTTTCACGGTCAATGGCACTCTGGATTTTCCATACTGGGTCCGGGAATTCTCACGTTCATCCAGCAGTTCGGAGTAAGTTCTATCCATGTCAAATTGTCTATTCTCCGAGTCTCGTCAATACTTTCTACAGTGGTCGACAACTTAAATCCTGTTGGGGCATAAGTCGCAAAGTACTACCATTATAAGGGACGACACCAAGGGGATCTTCACCAGGTGATTCTTCGTTGGGCAAGAGCGAAGTGATGAAACTTTGAAGTGTTCTTGCCAGTTGCGGTCTCGTTACGGACTATGGAACGCGAGCTACTTTTAATTTTACTGGTAAAGATCGCGCTAATTGCGTCGATGGCGAGCATCATGCTTCGCCTGTCATTCGCTAAGAAAATGCTTCTGCGTGAGCAACGCACCGCCCGCCAAAGATTGCAACTGGGACTGCTTTTTGGCGGGGTTTTTTCGTGTGGTACATTGTCACGTTTGCTGCTTGGCTATAAGGCGGCAGAACTTGGTCTCGAAAGTTCCCTGGTGTGTGGTCTAGTCGGCGGCTACGTAACTGGATCAGTGGCAGGGAGCCTAATTGCGCTGCCAGCTTTACTGGCAGGAGAATGGATCGCTTTGCCACTTTTAATCGGGGTTGGTGCTCTTGGGGGTCTATTACGTGATTTTGCATCAGAGCCAGATGAGATTTGGCGATTTACTCCTTTTTTCCCTTTCACAATTTCCAATTGGCTTTTACGTAACTTGCAGACAACACAACGTGCGTTTGACATGTTAGTACTTTCGTCGTGTTTGCTAGTGGAATTTATTCGTACGAGTCTTGCGCAGACTTTCCAGGCGCAAGGATGGCTATTCACACTTTACGCAGCAGACCCTTCCCCAAGTCTTTTGACAGTAGTTACGGTTTACTCGACTACAGTTTTCTGCGTAGGCTTGACGCTAAAGGTCTGGAATAGTACACGCAACGAGTGGAAACTTGAAGAACAGCAGAGACTTTTGACTGAAGCACGTTTAGCGTCGCTGACTAGTCAGATCAACCCTCATTTTTTGTTTAATACCCTAAACTCAGTTGCTTCTTTGATACGCAGCGACGGTAAAATGGCTCGCAGGGTTGTTTTCAAACTTTCAGTGATTTTGCGCAGACTGCTGCGGAAACAGGACACCTTTTCATCTCTACAGGAAGAAGCCGCTTTCATCGACGATTACTTGAGCATTGAGGCTGTCAGGTTTGGCGACAAGTTAAAAATTGTTAAAGAATTCGAAGACCAGACCATGCGTATTCTGGTGCCGAGTATGTTGTTACAGCCACTGGTTGAGAATTCGATAAAACATGGATTGGCACCAAAAGTCGAGGGTGGCACAATCTGGCTTTCAAGTACGCTTCGCAACGGAAGACTACAAATCGAAATCTCGGACGATGGTGTTGGTATTCCTTCCGAACAGATGCACGATATTTTTAGCCGTGGCATTGGTCTCAGTAATGTGCATGAGCGCCTTGGAGTGCTCTATGGAAGTGAATTTCATTTGATGCTGGAGCCGAGGCTGGGTGGAGGGACACGTATCAGAATTCAGATTCCTGAGTTACAATATCTGCCAACGGAGAGGGGTAGTGAAAGTTCTGATGATAGACTTGCAACAATACCTCCTGACATGACTTAAAGATTTTTCTGACTTGCATTTTGCCTACACTCCTTTATAGGGTGGAGTGTTTATGCAGATGAACGCCTTTCTATTTCCCGGTCAAGGCTCGCAATACGCAGGTATGGGTCGCGAGCTGGTTGCAGAGTTTCCAGTCGCACGTTCAATCTTCGAGCAGGCTGATGATGCTCTGGGGTTCTCGCTCTCCGAGCTGTGCTTCGAAGGACCTGAAGAACAACTCAAGTTAACTGAAAATACCCAGCCGGCAATCTTGACGTGTTCTGTTGCGTTTGACGCTGTTTTAAAGCAAGAAGGAATTCGGCCTCACTATGTTGCTGGACACAGCCTTGGCGAATATTCAGCGCTTACCGTTGCTGGGTCGCTGAGTTTTACCGATGCTGTAAGGATTGTACGCAAGAGAGGCCAGTACATGCAGTCTGCTGTCCCACAAAGTGTTGGTGCGATGGCTGCGTTGATCGGGTTGCCACCTGGTGAACGCGATCAAGTTTGTGAGACGGCTATGGAAGGCGAGGTTGTTTCACCAGCGAATTTAAATTCCCCATCGCAGATTGTTATTGCTGGTCATGTCGCGGCTGTAGAGCGAGCTATTGATGTAGCAAAGAAATTAGGCGCCAAGAAGGCCATTTTATTGCCAGTAAGTGCTCCTTTCCATTGTGCTCTGATGAACCCTGCAAAACAGCAGCTCGTACCCGATCTTGATTCAGTTGAATTCCTTGCTCCGAACATTCCGCTAGTTAACAACTTTGGTGCCGAAGTGGTGGAAACGGGAGTGGCGGTACGCGAAGGACTCAAGCAACAGGTTTGCAACCCGGTGCGCTGGGAAGAGTCCATACGGAGGCTTACGTCCCTGGGTGTCGGTCATTTTATTGAGGTTGGACCAGGACGTGTTTTAACTGGTTTAATGCGTAGCATTGATCGTTCCCTGAATGCTTCGAACATGGAAGATCTCAGTTCTTTGGAGAAATTAACTTCATGAAAGACCGCGTTGTATTTATCACAGGAGCTAGTCAAGGCATTGGTAGAGCTTGTGCCCTCGAGTTTGCTAGGGCTGGTGCTAGCGTAGTCGTCGGTGCACGACAACAAGACAAACTTGCTTCTTTAGTTGGTGAAATTTCTGATCTGGGTGGATCTGCCTTTGCTGTTCCACTCGATGTTGCTCAGGAAAGTTCCGTTAAAGAAGCTTTTAGAGAGGCACGTGAGTCAGTCGAACGTATAGACATTCTGGTCAATAATGCTGGCATTACTCGTGATGGACTAGCAATGAGAATGTCGGCTGAAAACTGGAGCCAGGTGATGGACACTAACCTCAACGGGGCATTTGCTTGTATCCAAGCTGTGTTGCCTTCGATGATGAAAGCTCGTTGGGGACGTATTATCAACATTTCTTCAGTGGTTGGAACAAGTGGCAATCCAGGCCAGGCAAACTATGTTGCCTCAAAAGCAGGTTTAGTAGGTTTAACAAAGTCATTGGCGCAAGAGGTTGCTTCGCGCGGTATTACTGTGAATGCAGTGGCTCCGGGTTTTATTGAGACAGCTATGACTGATGGCCTTAGCGACAAAGTAAGAGAGAAACTTCTCGAGTCCATTCCGTTACGACGGATCGGCTCTGTTGACGAGGTATCGAGCGCGGTACGCTTTCTTGCAACCGAAGAAGCATCATACATCACTGGACACGTTCTACACGTAAACGGTGGCTTGTACATGTAAGAGTTCATGGTTGCCGTTGTGTAGAGAGCAAAAAGATCTCAAATTCGGCTTGGAATGACAGCTCTTATCCACGCCCCTCCGGCAAAATAAATCGTAGGCATGTATATGTCGATACTTAGAATTGCATTTCTATTATTGGTTACGAGCTATTTTCTTCATGCAGGAGAAGTTCGTTCTCTTACAATTCTTCATTTGAATGATCTCCACGCTCGGCTTTTACCGGATGACCGAAAGCGAGGAGGTTTCGCTTACGTCGCACAAGCTATCCGACACGAACGCGAAAAGGCAGATGGTGTATTAGTAATGCACGGTGGAGACCTCGTACAGGGAACTCCGGTCTCCACAATTTTTGATGGTGTTCCTGTTTACGAAGTTGCTTCTCAGTTGGGCCTCGATTTTCATACACTTGGCAACCATGAATTTGACTACGGATGGCACAAAATTCGCGAGTTTATGAACGAAGCTTCGTTCACCATACTTTCTGCAAATGTTGTTAATGAACAAGGGAAACTTCTGACCGGAGAGGCATACCGCATTCGCGAGGTTAACGGCATAAGAGTTGGTGTTATCGGCCTGCTGACAGATAAACTGCATAGCCTTACTCGCACTTCTCTGATGGGACCTTGGAAAACTCTACCTATTATCGATACTGTCAGGCACTACGTAGATTTAATTGGTGATCGAGCAGATTTAATCGTTGTTCTCGCACACATATTTCCCAGTGAGGAAAATAGTATATTGCGTTCCAATAAGGGAGTTTCGATCATTATCGGAGGCCATCACCATGGTGGACAGGATGATGTGAAAGAGTACCAAGGGCGTATCTGCGTCAAGACACGTCCGTACGGTCGAGAGCTTGGGCGGCTCGATGTCGAATTTGACGTAGGAAATAAACGACTTGTCTCTTATCGATGGAAACGAATCCCGATAAACACTCACCAGTATCTCCCTGATCCAGTCACCATGAAGCTTGTTCAAAAATGGGAAACTCGTGTGGCAAAAATTGTTGACGTACCAATTGGAAGATCTGTGCGGACCCTCAAGCGGCATGAGCTCCGACAGTGGATTGAGTCAGCCATGATTCATGCGGTAGACGCTGATATTGCTTACATGAACTTGGGAGGCATACGAGATGGTCTTCCGGAAGGTGAGATCTTGGCACGCCACATCTGGAACATAATGCCATTCGACAACTTGGTTGTGACAGCACGACTGCGAGGAAGTGAACTTCCCAAGGAAGTGAGCACAGGCAGAGTAATCAGTGCTGAACGTGAGTACGTAGTGGCAACAAACGATTTCATAGCTGAAAAGTGGCGCGAACGAGGTCTCCCATTCAAGAAAGATGGCCCCGCGCTACGTGATGTTCTGATTAATTGGGTTCGTCAGCACAAGGTGGTGCAGTGATAGGTATCAAACTGAGATCAAGATGTTGCATCATCAGTTACTGTCAGTTTTGACTGCAGTCACCGAACAGAAATAGAAATAACTGGGTACGTCTAGCGATTGACAGGAAAGCAGAATATCAGCACAGGTCAATACTTTATCAAAGAACTGCTAATCTACCCATAGGCCTTCGACAGTTTCCTTTCCTGCTATGATTTTTGACGACAAACGCAAGAAACTACAGGATGAATTGCGCCAAAGCGGCCGACTGCCCGCAGGGCAGTCATTAACATTAAAGTGGCCAGTACTGCACGTTGGAACAGTGCCATCCTTTGATCCGAAACAATGGGATTTTAAAGTCTGTGGCCTTGTCGAAAACCCTCTCTGTTTCAAGTGGCATGAGTTTCAGAAACTGCCCCGGAAGAGGATCAATGCCGATTTTCACTGTGTGACGAGTTGGAGCAAGTTTGACAATGAGTGGGAGGGGGTGCCTTTTTCTGTCATTGCTGAGAAAGCCCAACCGAAACCTGAAGCTCGTTTTGTAATGGTTTTAGCCGAAAACAACTACACCACCAACCTACCACTAGAAGATCTTATGGCCAGTGATGTTATCTTTGCAGACCGTCATGCTCCTGAGCCACTTGATGCTACTCATGGTGCACCGCTACGACTTGTTGTGCCTCATCTTTATGCCTGGAAGAGTGCAAAATGGGTTCGGGGTCTAAATTTCATAGCTGAAGACGAACCAGGTTACTGGGAACAGTTTGGCTATCACATGTATGGTGACCCATTCCGAGAACAGCGTTTTCAGAGCTGAACCTCTAACTAGTGCTACAGCGTTCAACTGTGTAAATCTGAGGCATCAGCCAGAAGATGGACAAAGTTCGCACACTCTAACCGACCCAATACATCCAGGCACGGGGGTGCGGTCTGTGTAGATCCAAGTATTTTTACTTGTTGTAGTAGGCGGCGTTTCGCTCGGTGAACGCGTCCCATTTTTCAGGGAGGTCCTCCAAGGCAAAGATCGCCGAAACAGGGCAAACTGGCACACAAGCACCGCAGTCAATACATTCTTCTGGGTCTATATACAACAGTTCTTCCGTTTCGTGATCGTCTTCGTCAGCTTTTGGGTGGATACAATCCACTGGACAGGCATCCACACAAGCTGTATCCTTTGTTCCGATACAAGGTTCCGCTATAACGTATGCAGCTGGAATAACTAACATTGCTGCTCCTAGCGCTAACCACTCCGGTGAAAATCCGCTAGATGCGGTAGCCATATAACCAACAAATGCAACCAATGTCATAAAAATGTTATCTCCTTTACCGCGTGCTGACGTAAGGCCCTATCCAACAGAGTGCCCGAACGCCTAAAGAAACCGACCTAGTCGGCAAATCCCCTAAAAAACGGAATTATATCACAATGATTTTGAAGCAGAAAGCTATTGAGTTCTATAGTCATGCTGAATCATGCTGAATGGTATAGACAGGCAACACAGCTGGGCGAAATGTGATTTCAAGTGTCTGCATCATATTTCCCTACGATTCACGAGCTATATCTACGGCATTCAGCAGTGCCCTCGCCTTGTTCATAGTTTCTTCCCATTCTCGTTCTGGTATTGAATCTGCAACGATGCCACCACCTGCTTGAAGGTATGCTTTCTGCCCACGGACTACCATTGTTCGAATTGCAATACAAGAGTCCAAATTACCTGAGAAATCAAGGTACATAACGCTGCCGGAGTAGACGCCGCGACTTGAACGCTCGAGTTCGGCTATGATCTCCATCGCTCTCACTTTTGGAGCCCCAGATACCGTTCCTGCAGGAAAGCACGACATCAGAGCGTCAAATGCATCTTTACCTGATTTCAGTTTCCCCTGTACGCTCGAAACAATGTGCATGACATGTGAATAGTATTCGATGATCTTGAATTCTGGAACACGCACAGTCGAAAATTCGCATACTCTTCCGAGGTCATTGCGGCCCAAATCGACGAGCATGACATGTTCTGCAAGTTCTTTTTCGTCTTGTAGCAGATCCTTAGCCAGGGTTCGATCTTCGGACTCATTAGTACCACGAGGACGAGTGCCAGCAATTGGGCGATAGTGAACTTCGCCGTTACTGACCTTCACGAGCATTTCTGGTGAGCTGCCTAGAATAACGGTATCGTCCAAGTGAAGATAGAAGAGGTAAGGTGAGGGGTTGACCGTTCGCAAAGCGCGATAAATTTGAAACGCGTCAACACCTGGTTCCATTTCTAGTCGCTGCGAGAGGACCACCTGAAAGATATCACCCGCTCGTATGTATTCTTTAGCCTTTTCCACCGCACGGCAGTGAGCTTCCTTGCCTACATTCGACTGAACTTCGAGCGGGCCTGAAGGGAGGTTTTTCTTGGGGGTAGGCAGGGGTCCAGCGAGTGTTTTTTCAATCTGTGTAATACGGTATTGGGCGTCAAGATAACCCTCTTGTAGTGATTTTTCGCATTCATTGCACCTCACATTGGCAATTACATGAATCTCGTGTTTCACGTGATCAAATGCGAGCAGGGTTGCGAAGAATAGAAACATCGCATCGGGCATTTTGATGTCATCTTTGCGAAACTTAGGTACCCGTGGTTCGATAAGCTGGATCAGGTCATAGCTGGCATACCCGACTGCACCAGCTGAAAACGGTGGTAAACCCTCGGTGCCCACTGGGTGAAACTCTCCGACCAGGTCGCGAAGAATTTCGAATACATTGCCGCGTTGTCTACGAGTCTTTCCATTGCGAAAGATCTCCACCGCTCTACCTCTGGCTGTTACTGTCAAGAATGGGTCAGCGCCCAGAAATGTATATCGGCCGACCTTTTCGCCGCCCTCGACACTTTCAAATAAGAACGAATGCTTACGTTTGGCTGAGAGTTTAAGGTAAGCCGAGACAGGGGTCTCCAAATCAGCCGACAAGACTTTGTGGACCGGGATTAAATTGCCCTGTGTGGACAGTGTTTTGAAAGTCTCAAAATCCGGCGACATTATTTTGCTCGAATCGCTTGTAAAACAGCACGTCTCATTACGGTTCTTGAAGCCGTTTTACCAGTCCAGATCTCAGACTGTGCAGCGGCTTGTTCGAGAAACATTTCGAGTCCTTGAATTACCATTTTGCCCTGTGAGCGTGCCCTCTTCAACAGTAACGTCTCTAACGGGTTGTAGACCATATCAAAAACTATTTCAGCTGGAATCTTGTCGGCAAAAAAGCAATCATCCGTGTTTGGGTACATGCCAATTGGTGTAGCGTGGACCAATGCGTCAAACTTCCTTTGAGTAAGGTCAACACGATCGAGTGCAGCAACATCACAATTTTTGGCCAGTCTTCTGACTCGTTGAAAGTTGCGACCGCTAAGCGTTACTTGTGCTCCTTTTTGTTTGAGTGCGAATGCCGCTGCTCGTGCCGCACCGCCATTGCCAATAACGAGGACCGAGGCTCGTTTGAGTGTCAAAAGATTGCTCAGGGGCACTGTTACCCCGGCCGCATCGGTGTTTGTACCACAGAGCTTTCCTTTGCGGCGAAAAATTGTGTTGACAGCACCAATTTGAGCTGCAAGTGGATCCAAATAGTCGAGATAGCGCATCACTCTGCGTTTATGTGGAATCGTCACACTCAAACCAGTTACCGGGAGTGTTTCAACAAAACGAAAGAAATCGCTCAAGTGATTGGATGCAACCTCAAAAGGCAGAAAAACAGCATCAATACCTAGTGACTGAAATACTCGATTGTGTAGTGCGGGCGACATGGAATGACCTGCCGGGTAAGCTGCCACTCCCAGCACTTTTGTATCTGCATTGAGCTTTGTTAAGCGGTAGCGTTTACGCAACAGTGATGTTGTCATTTGCCCTGGTGCAGTCGGCTTAGTTGTAAGATTTTCGCTAACAGGTGCAGTTTCGGGAAAAGCGAAGGTGAAGATTGATCCACGAGCTGGTCCTAGAACTCGCGTGGAGATTCCTGTTTCCCCCATCGCTATCACAGTCAAGCGTATATCTGAGTGCCGCGAGGGTAGTTCCAAAATGCGTAAATTATCACTGGGCTTTTGGGCTGTCGTAGCAATCTTGTAAATATCCGCGGGAAATTTTTTCAGTTGGCGCACTACAGAGTCGAGAGGCGGAGTCTTCAGGAAGTTGTGATAAGAGAGCACCAAGCCTGCTTTTGGTCTCAGGTTTTCAAGTGCTGCCGGTAACTGTTCGGCACTTTCTATCTCAAGATCTATTAATTGTGCGCCAGCGGTGACCGCCTTATGTAGAAGCTCGACTTGTTTTAGGGTCCCGCCCTCAAAAGCACCACCATTAGAACTTTGGCGACAAGTCGCCAAAATGGTAGTACGGGGAGAACGTTTCCGAATTAGTCGAATCACATCTATACCGCTTTGAGGTTTATCGAGCAGGTCCAGACGAAACTCAAAAAATCGTTCTCCTGCGGCAATTGCATGCACGGCTATTCTTTCCAGCTCCGGGGCCCTGTGGCATCCTAGAGCGACGCAAATCGGAGGCAGTTGCTTGATCTTAATCATTTGCAAATCATTCTCTCATCATTGACACTTGCGCAACTCGAGTTTTGCTATTGCATCTCGGTGAACCTCATCGGGACCGTCTGCTAGGCGCAGTGTGCGGGCATTAGCCCACCAGTTGGCCAGTGGGAAGTCGTTGCAAACACCACCACCACCATGTGCTTGAATAGCACGATCAACAACGTGTAATGCCATATTTGGTGCGACGACCTTAATCATGGCGATTTCGGCTCTGGCACCCTTATTGCCAACTGTATCCATCAGATGAGCGGCTTTGAGTGTTAACAACCTCGCTTGTTCGATCTCGATGCGAGAGCTAGCGATATCGGCTCGAATAGTTCCTTGTTCAGAAATTGGTTTTCCAAATGCAATACGCTCTTTGGTGCGCGCACACATCATTTCCAGGGCACGTTCGGCCATTCCAATTAGTCGCATGCAATGGTGAATGCGGCCCGGCCCTAATCTCCCTTGAGCAATTTCGAAGCCTTGCCCTTCGTCGAGCAGCATGTTTGATGCCGGGACGCGGACGTTTTCGAAGCTTATTTCGGCATGTCCATGCGGGGCGTCGTCATACCCGAAAACATCCAGTGGCCGGTGGATAGTGATACCGGGGTGATCGAGAGGGACCAGTATCATTGATTGCTGCTTGTGGCGCACTGCAGTTGGATCAGTTTTCCCCATAAATATAGCGATTTTGCAGTGGTGGTGTGGAGCCCCACTACTCCACCACTTCCGGCCGTTGATGACGTATTCGTCGCTATCGCGGACAATACTCGAACAGATGTTGGTTGCATCCGAAGATGCTACAGCTGGTTCGGTCATACAAAAACAGGATCGAATTTTACCGTCAAGTAATGGTTTAAGCCACTGTTCCTTTTGTTCTTCGGTGCCGTACCGAACCAATACCTCCATGTTGCCTGTATCTGGCGCCGAGCAATTAAAGGCTTCCGGTGCGATCTCTGAACGTCCCATAATTTCGCACAATGAGGCATATTCGAGATTGGTTAATCCTGCACCATGCTCGCTTTTGGGAAGAAAAAGATTCCATAGTCCTTGTTCTCGCGCACGAACTTTTAATTCTTCCATGATTGCCGGTGAAGACCAGCGATCGCCCTCCTTGACCTGTTCTGCATGGATGGGCTCACTTGGATAAATATGCTCATCCATGAAAGCCAAGATTGTTTCCTGGAGGTTTTTGACGTGATCGGAATAGTCAATATTCATTTTGGATGGCCTTCTTCTAAGTGAAACCACTAGTTTGTAACGATTGACAATTCTAGCAGTTCGGCTGTCTGGTCAGAGGTGGGTTAAAGTAAGCAAATGCCACATCACACAAGAGAAATCACCATCGACACCAGAGGAAAGGGGTTTTACGAGGTGACTGCTGAGATTACTAGTTGGGTTGCGGGTCTTGGCGTTGAGGAAGGCCTGTTGACTGTATTCATTCAGCACACTTCAGCTTCGCTGCTGATTCAAGAAAATGCTGACCCTGATGTTGTTCGCGATTTGGAAACTTTCTTCGGTAAGCTCGTACCGGAAGATTCAACCCTCTATACCCACACCATGGAAGGGCCAGACGACATGCCTGCACACATTCGAGCTGCGTTGACCCAACCGCAAATTTCGATTCCCATTATTGGTGGACGAGTCACTCTCGGTACCTGGCAGGGTATCTACCTATTCGAACACCGCGACCAATCGCACCGTCGATGTCTCTCGTTACATGTTTCTGGTGTATGAGAGCAAGCGTTGAGCCTCGTTCTAGTGATGGTGGCTTGTATGATAGAGTTTCCTTACGAGAATGTTTGGAGGGTATCATGACTGCGCACGTTGTTTTGCGAAGTTTACGTTTGTCCGTTTTAGTGGCATTTTGTGCGGCATTTATTTTGGAATTGCCCACCCTTGGGCAACAGAGAAGCTTGGGGTTGGTGCCACAACATCGTCAACTCCCTGATACGCCTTTACAGCCTCTAGCACAGCAGGTGCGACGACTGGAAGACGCCATGAACTATCTAGGTCAGCCTTTTTCTGTCGAAACGCATCGAAAAATCAATAAGGTTCTTGCTATGCAAGATGAGGCTGCAGCTGTTGCACGGCTTCAGCAATTACTTGACCCTTACGTTTTGGCTGAGGTCAATATAAACCCTGAGAGCCGAGTCAAGGTTACTCCTGGTGCTGCCGATCCGGCACTCGTCGAAAAGGGCACCAGGTTATTTCTTGTGAAAGTTATCAATGAGGCTGGTGTGCGTGCACCGCTCAACGTGGAGAGCCCAAACACTGGTCCGACATCACTAAGTTATCGAAGTGCGGAAGAGCACGAAGTTGAGCAAGAGTTAACGGAATCAGATGTCAGAGAGCGCTGGGCGGAAATTTCCATGTACCAAAGATCTCCTATGTGGCAACGGTTGACGGGACTTGGTGTGGAATATCAAGTTCTTTCCATTTATTCGCGCGATCGCGGAAAACGCTCTGCCAAAATCGCCTTCAATGTTGGACAGGGTTCACAAGACATTGGATTTCGCAATGATATGTTGGTTCTGTTTGATAGCGCACCGACACGCCCTATTACCCTCCGTGTCAAGGATGAGAACGGACAGCCCACCATCGCTGGCTTCAAAATCAGAGATCGTGCAGGACGTATCTACCCTAATCCCTCTAAGCGTCTTGCACCTGACTTCCCATTTCAAGCGCAAGTTTATCGGGCCGATGGGGAGAAGGTTTTACTGCCAGCCGGTTATTACACGATGGCATCTTCAGGTGGACCGGAATTTCATGTTCGGACCAGAGAGTTTTCTGTTGACTCTGAAGGTCCAAACGAACTGGCTTTTCAGTTGCAACGCTGGATCAACCCATCGAAGTATGGCTGGTGGTCGGGGGATCATCATATCCACGCTTCAGGGTGTGCTCACTACAAGAATCCCACGGAAGGTGTCCAGCCCGTTGACATGCTTCGCCAGGTTCTGGGTGAACATCTAAACATTGGTTCGGTACTCACCTGGGGTCCGTCGTGGTACTACCAAAAACAATTTTTTAGCGGAGAAGACAACGACCTTTCAAAACCTGAACGTCTATTGCACTATGACGTAGAAGTCTCCGGTTTTCCTTCGAGCCACGCCGGCCATCTCGTCTTGCTTGGACTCAAAGAAGACGATTATCCTGGGACAAAACGTGTCGAGCAATGGCCTTCGTGGGACTTGCCAATACTGCAATGGGCACAATCCCAAGATGCCATAGTTGGATTCACCCATTCGGGTTGGGGATTGCAGGTTCAGAGTGACGAACTGCCTAACTATGAAATGCCAAGTTTTGATGGTATAGGAGCCAACGAATATATAGTCGACGTAACGCATAACGCCGTAGATTTTATATCGCTTGTTGACACACCTTCTATATGGGAGCTCAACATTTGGTACCACACACTCAATGCCGGTTTCCGCACGCGTGTCAGTGGCGAGACAGATTTTCCCTGTATCTATGACGAAAGGGTCGGAATGGGACGCAGCTACGTGAAATTGAAAAATTTAACGTACCGAAACTGGATTGAAGGAGTTCGCGATGGACGCACCTATGTTGGTGATGGCAAGAGTCACTTAATCGACTTCCAGCTCAACGGGGTTGAAGTAGGCACGCAGGGGAGCGAAGTGAGGATCGGCGCTAATGACACAGTTCGAGTTGAGGTCAAAGCAGCTGCTCTACTTGATCGTTTTCCAGACCCAAAATTTTACAGTTTCATAAAACGACAAGGACGGTCTGGAAAAATTTCCCAATATGATCGCCTTCGGGGCGAACTGAGCAGCACTCCTCTAAGGCGCTTGCCGTACGATGTGCAACCGTATTGGGACGTTGAAAGAGCACGTATTACTGGAACGCGGGATGTTCCTGTGGAACTCATCGTGAACGGTGAAGCCATCGCTGCGAAGAGACTTATCGCAGACGGTCGCATCCAAGATCTTGTCTTTGAAGTTCCGATTGCCAAAAGCAGTTGGGTGGCCTTGCGTATTCTCCCTTCTTCGCACACCAACCCAATTTTTGTCATTGTTGACGGAAAACCCATAAGAGCTTCACGTCGCAGTGCGGAATGGTGTCTTGCCGCAGTAAATCAATGCTGGACACAGAAAATTGCAGGCACGCGAGAATCTGAGAAAGAGGCTGCAAGAAGAGCTTATGACCACGCGAGAGCAGTCTATAAACAACGTATTATCGAAAGTAAATAGCTTCCGTAATATAGCTTGCAATTAACTCGCCGAAGGGATGAAGCGCTCAGTATTAAGTAAACAACTGCGCCAGTTTATCCATGCCTTTTCAGGAAATCATGGCTATCGCACCGATGTGGTACGTAGCATTTTTATTGTCGTTGACTTGTCACGAAGCTGCTCATGCTCTTGTGGCAGACCTGGGTGGTGATTCAACTGCTGCATCAAGTGGGCAGGCAACTCTAAACCCAGCTCCACATGTCAAGCGTGAACCTTTTGGCACGGTGCTCGTACCGATTTTTTCCTTGATATGGATGAATTGGATGATTGGTTGGGCCAGTGCGCCGTATGATCCCTATTGGCAGCAGCGTTATCCTCGGCGAGCGGCATGGATGGCACTAGCAGGTCCGGGGGCAAACTTGTTGTTGGCGATTATTGCTGCAATCGCTATTCGCATAGGCTTAGCATTCGGCTACTTCGCACCTGGAACTTTTAGTTTTGCAGGATTGGCAGTAGGGGCTCCTGGTGAAATTTCCTCAGCACTCGCAACTTTTCTGAGTATTCTTTTTGCGCAGAACCTGTTGCTAATGGCATTCAATTTACTTCCTGTTCCTCCCCTAGATGGACACATTGCGGTAGGTTTATTTCTTAGTGAGTCGACCACCTTAAAATTTCTTGAATTTGTCCGGCAGCCGGGCTTTGGATTAATAGGCTTGCTGATTGCTTGGAACCTGTTCGGGTACATGTTTAGGCCTGTTTTTCAGTTTGGTGTAGCGTTGTTGTATTTAGGGTACGGTGGGTAGATTGCGATGACTTTTGACCTACGCTTTTTTTAGCAACAGGTTCCCAGCACTATCCCGATTTGAGCGTCTACCTTTTGGAATGTAGACATTTGAAGCTTCTTCTGAGTTGTAGAGTGCGGTCGGCTTAATTTTGTCCAACTTCGCTATGGCTTTTACTCGTGCTGTGACCTGCTCTACCTCACGCCCTTGATGATCGTAACCGTAGAGTTTTCTATGATGCGCAGAAAAACCCTTTTGTTCGCTATACGGTATCGTAATTTCATGTGACTGACCACGGTACCGCAGATCGATTGAGCACTCAAGAAAAACCTCCTCGTAGCCTTCATCTGAGAAATCTCGTTTGGCATGGTTTTCCAGTTCGCGAAAAACCTGTTCGGCGTCAACAGATAGAACCGATCGCGAATAGTCCCTCACGCAATCGGCGATCAACATACCAACGGCAGAAAGCACGCTAGCATGTGGCGGTACGATTACAGTGTCTATCTCGAGTCGATCTGCAAGTTCGCAAGCATGTTGAGCCCCTGCACCTCCAAAACTCACCAATGCGAAGTCACGCGGATCTTGGCCTCGTTCGACTGAAACGGCTCGGATTGCACGTTCCATGTTCGAGTTGGCGATATCGATGATAGCTTTGGCGGTTCTTTCGACCGATACTCCCAACTTTTTTGCAAATCTAGCGGCAAAATCTTCTGTTCGAATGAGGTCGAGTGACATGCGACCCTCTAGAAAATGCTCTGGATCTATACGTCCGAGTAGGAGGTTAGCGTCGGTAACAGTGAGGTCTTCGCCCTCGCCGTAGCAAATGGGTCCAGGTCTAGCTCCAGCGCTGTGTGGTCCTACTCGAAGAGCGCCAGCCGAGTCGATGTAAGCAATAGATCCTCCGCCTGATCCCACTGAATGAATATCCAGCATAGGCACTCTGATGGGAAATCCACCTATGTTTGATTCGTTGGTATATGTAAACTTACCATCGTATAGCGCAACATCGGTCGATGTGCCTCCCATGTCGAAGCTGATAACACGTTCTATTCCTGCCTCCGCAGCTACTGCAGCTGCACCGACTACACCTCCTGCGGGGCCGGACAGAACTGTCTGAATTGCACTATTCGCTGCTGTGGTGGCCGAAATTGACCCCGCATTTGACTGAAACACACGTAGTTTGACTCCGGCGATCTTTTGTTCTAGATCCTTGAGATAGCGAGCCATCAAGGGTGTCAAATAGGCATTTGCGACGGTTGTTGAGGCACGTTCGAATTCTCGATATTCCGGTAGGACTTCGTGTGAAAGGGACACAAACAACCCGTCGAGTCCATGGCCAATCTTCTTTTCGTGGCTTGGATTGGCATAGGAGTGCAGCAAGCAGACAGCCACCGATTCCACTCCCTGATTGCGTAACTTGATGGCTAAGTCATCGATGGCCGAATCCGATAAAGACTGTTCGACTGATCCATCAAAGAGTATTCTTTCTGGTAACCCAAACGTTAATTCGCTTGGAACCAGCTTGATGCGTGGAGTCGCCAAGAGATCATAAAGCTGCTCTCGGTTCTGTCGCCCAATCGCTAAGAGATCTTCAAAGCCTTTGGTTGTTACAAAGGCCGTCCGGGCACCTTTTTGTTCCAGTAGGGCGTTAGTGGCTACAGTTGAACCATGCACAACCTCCTTGGGCTCAAGACTATCGAGGCCTTGGAGGATCGCTCGAGAAGGGTCATCAGGAGTTGAGAGCACTTTATAAGTACTTATACTTTTACCGTCCCAAAGTACGAAATCCGTAAAGGTGCCACCCGTGTCAACGCCAATTCGCATAAGTGATCACTCTCTGCAATCAAGATAAGCATTGTACTTAAAGGAGTACTCAGGTGATGGTAAATCGTTGGAGTTATGCATTCTTCGATCTTACACACTGAGTCAAGATGACTGTCTGCGGTGCAAGGTAGCAACGTCACTGTAGAAGCGTGAGGTCGTTTGTGTCCTCCACGAACGGTTACTCGTTTCCATATGATCTGTGGAGATGTTCAAGAGTGTCTCGAGCAAGATCACCACGGTGGACAATCAACCGGTAGCGGAGAACCAGTGGCTTTCCTCTTGGCAGGTGTACTGGGTGTGTACCCGGCCATACGGGATTCTGCATACTTCCCGAAGAACGCAGAATCCAGGGCTGTGGAAAGCCAGGCAGTGATGGATGACAGAGAACGGAGATTCCAGCGAGCTGGGTCCCGTCAGTTGAAAACGATGCAGTGAGGTCAATCCAAGGTCCTGCTTGAAATGCTGTGCGTCGAGGTGTCAGCGGCCCTCGGGAACTGAGGAAGCGAATGTCTTCTGGAAGACGAGTACGGACCGAAAAACCGCCGTAGCCTTTATCGTTTTCTGCGCCCCCAATAAATAGATCGTCGACTAGTGGACTGAGGTTAATCACAAAATCAATCTTCCGCAGGTTTTCTTCTGATGGGTGTACGCGTACGAAAGTAACTTCTTCGAGAAAGGCTTGTGATTTCCCCATTGAGCTCGGTAATTCTGGTGAGACCCATTCGGATCGCACCTGTGCCGTCACGCTACCATCATCCGTTGGGATCGATTTGGCCTCGATGACGCGAGTGAGAAAATTACTTGCCAGCCAGGAATTGGATATTTTTTGGTTTTTGACAAGAATTTGATGCCATGCCCAGAAGACCCCACGATGGTGAATGTGATCGGCAGGAAAATCTTCTGTAAGAATTTCTCCATCGAGTCCATATAGAGGGTGAATATAGTTGGCTCGTCTGGATTGTCCGTTTAAAGATTTTGGGGCGAGTTGATAAAACAGTACAGGTTGCCCCGTTTCAATAAACAGGAACCCTTGCTTATGGCGTTCCAACTGCAGATCATTCTTAGGTGAGTTTGCGGACAACAAACCAACAGCGAGCAAAGTGACGAAAACCAATCGGAGTCTATGGCACGACTGGTAACATAGCGCAGTTGCGATCATATACCTCTTTTATTTTATTTGGTTGTGATCGTGACAGTAAGGAAAATTAACAGACTTCACTGACTGGTTTTGTGGAATGATTAGAGCATTCGAGAGCAATGAGAAAAAAGTTTTTCAAGGAAGAAGTTCAGTTGTGCGTAATCTCTGCACGATAGACTAGATCTGATTTAATTGCTCCACAGCATTCTGCCATGACTACTTCTGGATCAGAATCATCTTTTCTGTTCGCCGACCTATATGAGTTGACGATGGCCTGTGGTTATTGGAAGTCAGGACGAGCGGAACGAGAAGCGGTTTTTCATTTGACTTTCCGAGAGAATCCTTTTGGCGGCGGTTTTAGTATTGCTTGTGGTTTAACACAAGTGTTGGATCTTCTGAAGGAGTTTCGGCTCAGTGCTAGCGACCAGGACTATTTGGCATCGCTGAAAGGGAACGACCAGAAGCCTCTTTTTCCAAGTGAATTTCTCGATTATCTCAGTGCGATGAGGATTCGCTGCGATATTGATGCAGTTCCTGAGGGCACAGCCGTTTTTCCGCAAGAACCTCTCATAAGGGTGAAAGGGCCTCTGGCAGAGGCTCAGATCCTAGAAAGTCTCCTTCTCAATATCATTAATTTCCAGACTTTGATTGCCACCAAAGGGGCACGTTTAGCGATCGCATCTCAGGAACGGAACGTATTAGAATTCGGCTTGAGACGTGCGCAGGGGATTAACGGAAGCTTGGCCGCCTCAAGAGCAGCTTACGTCGGCGGTTGTGATGGAACCTCGAATACTCTGGCAGGAAAACTCTATGGAATTCCAACAGTTGGTACTCATGCACACAGTTGGGTAATGTCTTTTGAAACGGAACAGGAGGCTTTTGATACTTATGCAGAAGTGTTTCCTAACAACACGATCTTTCTTGTTGACACATACGATACTAGAGAAGGGGTTTCACGAGTAATCAAAACAGCTCAACGCATGCGGACTAAAGGCTGTGAGCCAATCGGAGTCCGCTTAGATTCTGGGGATCTACGTGAACTTAGCTTGGAAGTACGTCGCCAACTCGACGATGCTGGATTTCCCGAGATAAAAATTGTTGCTTCAGGCGACTTAGATGAATATTCAGTGACCAAGCTAATCAAAGATGAAGTACCAATTGACGCTTTCGGTGTAGGAACTAGATTGGTGACTGCCTATGATGACCCAGCACTCGGTGGGGTTTATAAATTATCTGCAATGGAAGACAAAAGAGGTCAAAGATGTCCGAAAGTGAAGATTTCAAATGACCCTGTGAAGATTTCAAATCCGGGGTGTTTACAATTCCGCCGATTTAGTAGGCGAGGGAAATTTGTCGGGGATATCATTCACGACGAAAAAGCGCCACCCCGTTTGGAAATGTCCGACGGGTTGTATGACCATGTTGATGATATTCTCGTTCCAATTCTACGGTCGGGTAGTAAAGTTTATGAGACACCGTCGCTTGAACAGTCCCGGCAACGTGCAATCGAGCAACTAGCAAGTTTGTCGGAGGGTGTGAAATCTTTCAGTGAGCCGGAGATTTACCCAGTCCAGTTAGAGAATGGGCTGGCTTCTTGTAAGGAGGAAATGGTTCGGAAGATTCAAAATGAATGGTAATGCTGTTTCTTGCTACTGCCGAACTTGTATCCTGTCTCCACCTAAGTGTCTGCTTCTTGGGCGTCCGTTGGTTTGCTTGGAGCCGAGGCCTCACGAATCTGCACGAATTGCCAACCAAAACGGCCTTTGATGCACAAATGACCATTGGTCACTTGCTGGTCGAGTGGAGAGGTAACTTTTACAATCTGGTTTTCTTGTGTGTGTAGGGTCAGGGTGCAGCCAACCCCACAGTAGGGACAAATCGTGTCTGTCTTGGTTTGCTCAGACTCGTTCCATGTGTCTTCTTTTCGCAGGTCATGTTCACTTTTGAACATTAGTGCCCCGGTTGGGCAAACTCCGATACAATTACCGCAGTAAACACAAGCCGAATTTGGAAGAGGATTATTAAACTCAGTCGAAATACGAGCATCGAAACCACGCCCGGCTACGGCAATCGCAAAGGTATTCTGAGCGTCTGTGCCACAGGCCTCAACGCATTTGTAGCAGAGAATGCATTTGGAATAATCGCGTGTGTAGAGTTCGTTGTCGATTTTGGTAGGCTGATGAACGGTCTCTGCGGTCGCTGGGTCTGGGGCAGAGTGTTCACCGGGGCAAGCGTCATCCCTCTCACTCGGTGACGCTGGACTTGCAGATGGGCCATAGCGTGCGGGGTCTGCTTCGTAATGCTCCATGTAGGACTGCAGTTCTGGAGCAGTTGAAACATCAACGGAGGACGCTAAAAACTCCAGTACCATTCTACGACTATGGCGGACACGCTCGGAATCGGTCTGGACTACCATCCCAGGTTGCACTTTGCGTGAGCACGCTGGCACCAATGTTCGTGAGCCTTCCAGTTCCACTACGCAAATTCGACAGACATTCACTGGAGTTAGGTTCTCCAGATAGCAAAGTGTTGGTGTATCAACACCGATTTTGCGCCCGGCTTCAAGTAATGTTGTTCCCTCTGGTATGGAAACTGATTTCCCGTTGATAGTGATCTCGACCTCCGGCCTCAGTTTCTCATCGGGGATTGTGGGAATGGGTCCTCGAGGTACTGGATTCTTGAGATCCGGTGCATCGGAAGGTGTGGTTGGTGAACTCATCAGTTTTCGTTGATCATCTTTCGGTTATTTTATTTTAAGGATTTTGCTTTCCTGATCCAAAGACATCCCATCTCTTCAGTGCAGACTCGATTGCACTAGACGCTGTGTGACCTAATCCACAGATTGAAGCATCACGCATGACCTGACCCAATTCGCCAAGTATCACCAATTCCTCTTTTGGAGACCCCAGTGTTTTACCTGTGTTTAAACGATGTAGTAATTCTTCCTGACGTACCGTGCCCACCCGGCACGGCACGCACTGTCCACACGACTCATCACGGAAAAAACGTCCAATACGCAACAAAATCTGCCTCATGTCGACTGTATCGTCGAACAACATTACTACACCTGAACCAAGAGTTGCATCAGCTGCCCGTGTCCCTTCAAATGTTAGAGGTATGTCTAATTCGTCGGCGGTCACAAAGGCACCAGCTGCACCGCCTAATAGAACTGCTTGTAGATTTCCGTTGCCGGCGACACCACCAGAGAGTTCAATGATCTTGCGGAGTGTAACTCCAAACTCGACCTCATAGACACCAGGTTGCTTGACGTGGCCCGCGACGCAGAACAGTTTCGGCCCTGTAGAACGTTCAGTGCCAATCGATGCATGAGTCGCTCCTCCCTCCAAAATGATGTGTGGAACGTTAACCAAGGTTTCGACGTTATTCACAAGAGTCGGCCGTTGAAACAGTCCTGCTTCGGTTGGGAAAGGAGGTTTGTTTCGTGGTTCGCCTCGATAACCTTCTATCGAATTGAACAACGCTGTTTCCTCACCACATATATACGCGCCAGCCCCCTTGCGAATCTCGATGTCAAAACATACACCTTGGCCCATCACATCTTTGCCTAGTAGTTTGGCTTGGCGTGTTTGCTCGATGGCATTCTCCAATCGCCTAATGGCAAGAGGGTATTCTCCGCGAATATATATGAAGCCACGCTCGCAACTAGTTGCGATACCCGCAATAGTCATTGCTTCGATTAGTGCAAACGGGTCACCCTCCATGATTACTCGATCTTTAAAAGTCCCCGGTTCAGATTCGTCTGCGTTGCAAATCAGATAGCAAGGACCTTCGGCTTCAGAAACAGCCTTCCATTTGATCGAAGCTGGGAAGGCTGCGCCACCTCGACCAACGAGCTTGGAATGGGTAATCTCCTGAATTACTTGATGTGACCCAATCTCAAATGCTTTCTCCAGAGCTTTGTAACCGTCATGTGCACGGTAATCATTGAGGCTTGTCGGATTGGCTGTGCCAATACGCTTGAGAAGACGCAACCCAGATTGTCCAGCTTGGGGAGCTGATACCGATGGCAGGAAGCAGTCTGGTTCATCGGTTGGCTGTCCGTTGGGTGAACTAAGATTGCTCATTATCGTTGTGGCTGTGGTTTCTGTTAACACTTTCTCCCAAGGGTGTAATCCAGCAGAGGATAGTAGTGCCGCAGGGGCGCGTTCACATTGTCCTAAACAAGGGCTGCGCAACCAGGTTGTTTGTCCGTCACTTCCAGGTGTTCCGGCGGGTCCGAGGGTCGCCTCTAGCGTATGGCAAATCTCGTCAGCATCTCTCGTAAGACAAGCAATGTCGTCGCAGACGTGGACCACAGTTGGTGGTCTAGGCTGAGTCGACAGGAGGGCATAAAAACTTGCTACACCATAGGCTTCAGCTGGGGGTACGTTCAATCTGCGGCAGGCGTAACTGAGGGCTCCAGGACTGATCCATCCTAGTCTGGATTGGATTCCGTGCAGCACCGGAAGTAGATGATGTCTCTTTGCACGGAGAGTATGGCCAGTTGCGGCAGTGCGCACGTCGAGATCGGTTGAGTGATGACCGCCCATCCAACGAGAATCAGCAGGCCCCAGGATGGCATCTACTGCAGACCGTTCATCCTCAGTTGAGTCACTATGGCTAAAGTATAGATCCATTTTTTCAATTTTAGATTGCGAGCCTTGTCCAAGTGTTCAGTGTTACTACTGTAATGGTCGGTTAATTTCCAGCAATAACAGGTTTGTTCTCTCTAGCTAACTCTGATTTTCCCAGTTTGTCTATACGAATTGCTGTTGCTTTGAATTCCGCTGTACCCGATTTTGGGTCGACGGCGTCGACGGTTAGCACGTTTGTCTGTACTTCATCTGGAAAGTGCATTGTCATGAATGCCAGTCCTGGCCGCAGGGCCGGATCGAAATGCACTGGTGCGATAACCGATCCACGACGTGAACTCACACGCACAAATTCTCCCTCGTTGAGGTCGTAACTTTGACCGTCTTCCGGGGAAAGATCGAGTGATTCTCCTCGCCGAAGAGGAGATTGATACAGACTTGTTTGTACACCTGTGTTATAGGAGTCCAGCCTTCTGCCAGTTGTTAGTCGTAGAGGATATTGTGTGGTCAACTGGTCGAAGGGTGCTTTGTTTTCAACCGTGCTGAAGGGTGCACGTGGGCCGATGATTGGTCTTTCCCATAGGCGCCCATGTAGGTACTTTTCGCCGGGGTGTGTCTCATCAAAACAGGGCCAATGCAAACCACCTGATTTTTCCAAACGCTCGTACGTCATACCACCGTGCATCGGGGAAAGTTGGCGGACTTCGTTCCAAATTGTTTCGGGATCTGGCTCACCCCAGTCATGGCCCTCTTGATGTGCTATCTCAAAAAGGATTTCGATATCATCGCGTGCACCTTCTGGAGGTTTTAATGCCTGTCGTACTCGTTGCACTTTGCGTTCACTGTTAGTGACTGTGCCATTGCTCTCAGACCAACCAGCCGAGGCAGGCAATACGACATCGGCAATCTCAGCCGTTGCTGTCATCAAGATGTCTTGAACGACGAGTGTATCGAGATTTCCAAGCAGTTTCTGCGTGCGGTGATGGTCTGCTTCTGACCCCATCGGATTCTCGCCAATCACGAACAATGCAGTTAGTTCTCCTCGTTCCATGGCATCGAACATGCCACTTAAGTGCCAGCCCTTCTTTGGGGGTATCTGACAGCCCCATACTTTTTCGAACTTTGCTCGGAGTTCCTCATTTTCAACATGTTGAAAGCCAGTCAAGCGATCAGGGAGGGCACCCATGTCGCCACCACCTTGCACATTGTTCTGGCCTCGTAAGGGGTTCAACCCTGAGGCCCAGCGCCCGACGTGACCGGTCAAGAGGGAGAGATTAATCAGTGCCAGCACATTGTCGACTGCGTTGTGATGCTCAGTGATGCCTAATGTCCAGCAAAGTTCTGCTGTCGGGGCTTTGGCGTACGCGTGTGCTAACTCTTTGATCACACTTGCTGGAACACCAGTAATCATTTCAGCCTGTTCTAAAGTGAAGCTTTCTACATGATCTTTGTAATTTTCAAAGCCACTTGTCGCATTCTGGACAAATTCCTTATTTACTAACCCCGCAGCTATAATCTCACGACCCACTGCGTTCGCTAAAGCTACATCGCTACCTACATCCAAACCGAGCCATCGGTCAGCCCATTGTGCAGATCCGGTTCTACGTGGGTCAATGACGTAGAGCTTTGCCCCAGCATGGATAGCTTTTAACGCATGGTGAAAAAAGATTGGATGAGTTTCCCTTGCGTTCGAACCCCACAAGATCACCAGGTCCGTTTCCTCAATTGCTTGATACGAACTCGTTCCTCCACCAGCTCCAAACACTGTCGCCAGACCGACGACGCTTGGGGCATGTCAAGTACGGTTGCAGCTGTCGATGTTGTTGCTTCCGTAGACTGTGCGAGCCAGCTTTTGAGAGATATAGTTCAACTCATTTGTAGTTTTTGAACAGCTAAACATCCCAAAAGCCTGTGGTCCATGTTGATCTACGGCTGCTCGGAATCCACCGGTTGCTCGGCCAAGTGCTTCCTCCCAGCTAGCAGGGCGAAGTGTGCCATTTTCACGCACCAATGGATTAGTTAATCGAGAGCTGTGCCGTTTTCTATTTGCCATAAAGGGCTATTGTAGACGATGGTGTTGGCCAGTAGCACCTAGAATTTCCAGAGAACGAGGACAGATAACACCAGAACCCACTTCAGCTCTTTGACAGAATCTGTTTAAGGCGACATCCAGATAATGTCGACTCCCCAAAACAAGGAGAAAAGCACGCCGATGAATCCGTTAACTGTGAAGAATGCGACATTGACGCGGGAAAGATCATTAGGCCTGACCAAACTGTGTTCGTAGATCAGTAATACTGCGATGACTACGATACCTACGTGACTAAGGACGCCTAGCTGGAAGATCAACGCCAAAGCTTCTAACAACCCTACCATTAAAAAGTGCAGTAGACGTGATACCCAAAGAGCACTTGACACCCCTAGTGCGCGAGGCAAACTGTAAAGATTTTCCGTGGTATCAAACTCTCGATCTTGGCAGGAGTAGATGATATCAAACCCAGCCACCCAAAACATGACTGCAGCAGTTAAGATCAGGATAACCGTGTCTAACGTTCCACGTATGGCAATCCATGCGGCAGTCGGGGCAATCCCTATGGCCAACCCGAGCACCAGATGTGACAGTACAGTAAAGCGCTTTGTGTATGAATACCCGAATACGATTACCAAAGCTAGTGGAGCCAGTTTCAGGCAAAGTGAGTTCAGCATTGCCGTTGAGATGACAAATACTGCAGAGCAGAACACTGTGAAACCCCAAGCGAATGATCTAGAGAGAACCTTTGTGGGGATCGCACGCATTCTAGTACGAGGATTGCGAGAGTCGATATCGGCATCTATTACCCGATTTAGTGTCATAGCAGCTGACCGTGCCGAGACCATTGCCAATGTGATCCAACCGATTTTTGCCCATGTTTGTGAAAAACCAAGGGAGTTATTTTGCAGAGCAAGCAGTGCCCCAGTCAGTGCAAATGGCAGTGCAAAAACGGAGTGCTCAAATTTGATCATCTCAAGCACAACTTTAATTTTTCGAAAAAAAGCCATAATAGACAAAGGGTGAGATAGCCCTAACTGAGATTTAAGTCTAGCGATAAGTGCCGGTCAATTATACCTACCTGAGTCTATCGATAGGAGCGATGATCAAGATATGTGACAAAAGAGTAGAGCTATGACAGGTTGTTTGTCGAAAGCCGATCTTTTATCTTCTGGTCTCGCGTTATCATGAATTCCGTTGGGAGAGTTAGTACACAATGCGCATTCACGCTATTTCTCTTTCTCCAATGTCAGATGTGCAGAAACAGCGCCTGAAGACGTTAGGTGATTTGCAGTATTACGAAGCCGTTCTGGGCGACTCCAACACGGGTGAACTATGTCGAGGGGCTGAAATCCTAGTCATTACTCCTCGTCTCAGTGTCGATATCATTCCCTATCTTGACGACTGTCGAATGATATCGGTACAAGCGGCTGGTACTGATGCTATAAATCTTGATACTGCGCGTGCTAGAGGTATTACAGTCTGCAATGTTCCAGAGTTTTGCACTGACGCTGTTGCTGAGCATGCCATTGCAATGCTACTTGGCCTGACCAAGCGCTTGGAGGAAGGGCGACATTTGTTGGAGACCGGTGGTTGGAATTCGGCTCTCGCCTATAAAACACTAGGTCTCCGAAGTAAAACTCTTGGAATATTTGGATTGGGCAAGATTGGAAGTCGGATTGCCGAGATTGCTCACGAGGGATTTGGAATGCGAGTGATTTCAACAGTGCTCAATGCTTCCCACCCACGCCAGTTTGAAACTGTTGGACTAGAGTATCTTCTTTCCGAAAGCGATTTTGTGATTATTGCAGCACCTGCTACTGCTGACACACATAATCTTTTCAACCGGGAGGCTTTTGCCCGCATAAAACGAGGAGCCATGATTGTCAACGTTAGCAGAGCTGCTCTGATCGATGACAACGCGCTAATTAGGGCACTTGATGATGGCCAACTTGCAGGGGCGGCGGTCGACGTTTTTAGTGCCGAGCCACCTCCTCGAAGTGACCCGTTGCTGACCCATCCCAAGGTTCTTGTGAGCCCGCACGTCGCGTGGGGAACTGAGGATGCTGTTGAGCGGCTGCTCGATACTAGCATTGCGAATGTTGAAGCTTTTCTAGCAGGCAAACCAATTAACACGGTTTCGTAGATGCCGGAGTTTCATCCACTATTAGAGAGCCAGTGGGCAATGCCTACTGTTTTCGTTTGTTGATCCAGTTTGAATCTTCTATGAAATTAAGGGCCTATTGTGTCGCAGTAAAATTGGATCAAACTCTGTAATTACGATCGAAGCTGCAGTATCACTCCGGTGTTTTAGGTGTTGACACAACTGGTAAATTCAAACTAAAACAGCGTTCAGGCGATCAGATCCTAATGCAGTGGCGGCAGTTATGTTAAAACATTACTGGTACATAATGTTTCAGTCGTATGCGTGCGGTTCTTGTGTAACTGGTTTTTTGCTTGAGGCGTCAAAACAGTACACGGCGGAGAGTGACCACAAACTACGGGGGAAAAATGGCACTAAAAAACTTGATTCGTGGAATGATAGGACTACTGGTGGCGATTGGACCGATCAATCTGTGGTCAGCAAATAAAGCTGTTAAGCGCGCAGAACATGCAGCTCGTGTATTGAGCGAGGTGATGGAAGCGAAGGACAAGGCAATTCCTCAAGAGCTTCTTTCCAGGTCTCACTGTGTTGCGATAATTCCAGGCATGAAAAAAGTGGGATTCGGTTTCGGCGGCAAATATGGCAGAGGTGTACTAAACTGCCGTGGCAAAGAGGGGAAAGGATGGACCGGTCCGTCAGCTATAAGGGTTGAGGGTGGCAGCTTTGGGTTTCAGATTGGTGGTAGCTCAACAGATGTAGTTTTGCTGATTCTCAACGAACACGGCAAACACAAGCTGCTAAGCAGCAAATTTACTTTAGGGGCTGATGCATCGGTAGCTGGTGGTCCGGTGGGTCGTACTGCACAGGCACAAACTGATGTTCAAATGCGTGCTGAGATTCTTTCCTATTCTCGCTCTCGAGGCGTTTTTGCTGGCGTTTCAGTGGAAGGTGCTACGTTGCGACCAGACTCACAAGCGAATATGAAAATCTATGGTAGAAAAGTTTCCGCCAAACAGGTTTTGCTAGGTGAAGTTCCCTCTCCGCCATCGACTGAAAAACTTACAACCACGTTAAACAAATATTCTTCATCAGAGCACAGGTAAAGAATATCTATTCGGACAGGGCGTGAGTCTTCTTATCTCACAATGGTGAAATGGGTTGTTTAAGGTGCAGAATCAGCGAACCTCAATCGAGTATGGAGCTATCTGCATTAGTCCACCACGGAATAATACGGGCCAAGGCAATGAACCGTGGAAACTATTGAAAGAAGAGTTAACATGCTTGACAATTGCAGACTTCAAGGTTTGCCAATCTCCTTCCAGTAATAGGCTAAAAAAATCTTTTGGAGCCGGGTAGGGGATTAGTGTCACATCTTGTTTCGAGTCAAGGCCGGCGGTTTTCTTTGCCATTTCGATAGCTCGATCGAATCCTCCTAGTTCATCAATCAAGCCGTTAGTGTGTGCTTGGCTACCTACCCACGTGCGACCTTGAGCGAGCTTATCAACTTCTTTCCATGTGCGTCCTCGAGATTCAGCTACTTTACGAACAAATGTGCTGTAGAAAGCATCCATATCATCGCGTGCTTTTTTTCTTTCTTGGGGTGAAAACCCTCTGTAATCGCTCAGACTTGCCGCATGCCGCCCACGCGTGATAATTTCCTTATTTATCCCTAGCTTGTCGTACAGTCCACGCAGGTTGAACTTGCCATAGACGACTCCGATAGATCCTGTAATCGTGCCGGGATAAGCCAATACTGGAGAGTTGGCCATAGCAATATAGTAGCCACCTGAAGCTGCTGTGTCAGAGAGTGAAAAAATGATGGGTTTTTTTTCGCGCAGCTTATGCATCGCACGCCATATTCGGTCAGAGGCGAAAGCATCACCGCCTGGCGAGTCGATGCGAACAATGACAGCCTTAATGTTTTCATCGGTAGCAACTTTTCGAAGGACCCGAATGAAGCCATTCGCCCCAAGAATATCCGAACCAAAAACAGAATCTATCTCGGTGTCTCCGCTCATAATGCTGCCGACTGCGTAGATAACAGCAATGAGGGGTTTTTCCTCGCGGTGCATTGAATCGAGGGAAACTGTTTTGTATTGCGATAGATTGACCTCATTCAGCTTGTCCAGTCCTAAGTTGTGTTCGAAACTGTCTCGGAATTCGTCCTCATATTGGAGAGTATCTACCAAGCCCGCATCGAAGGCTTGTTTTTGAACAAAAGGGCCAGCGTCAATTACATTGCGTAGCTCATTGATTTTCATATTGCGTGCCGAAGCAACCGCGGTAAGAAATTGGCCGTAAGTTTCATCCAGCACGGAGTTGACAACTTTGCGGAAAGGTTTGGACATTGAGGATCGTGACCAGGGCTCAGCGAAACTCTTATATTTGCCAATTCGTTCCAGTTCAGCCTTGACGCCGATTTTGTCAAATGTACCCTTGTAAAAGGAGATTTCTGCATGCAGACCTTTGACGTCGAGCAAAGATTCTGGACTAGTTGCAATTTCGTCGGCAGCCACGGCGATGTAATAGTCAAGAACTGACGCACCTTCGAGAAAAGCTCGAATGGGCTTACCTGATTTTTTGAAATTTTGGATAACCCACCGAAGTTCCTGAGCCTTGCCCCAACCTATTCGTATCCCGCCACAGTAGAGTGCCACAGCAACGATGCGGTCATCTTTGGCTGCCTTCTGAAAAGCTTGATGAATTTCAAGCAGTGTTGGCATTGTTGCAGCATTCCACCCGCCAAAGTTGAATGCGACGTCGGTACGTTCGGGAATAGAGCCGTGTAAATTGACCACCAACACCGAGTCATTTTCGATGAATGGTGGGGTAGTTCCAGCCGTGACGGCTACAAGAATCAGCATTCCAAATAACAGAAATACCAGCACCGCTCCTGTGAAGATCCCTAGCAGATATTTGACCATCAGAAAACCCACTCACCCCGTTATATTATGGTAAATCCGCGAAAGAGGTGCAGCGTTCACGCTGTTGATTATAGTTTACGATCCCGAGATATCGAAATTGTTCAAAATCAAGACGTTCACCAAACAACGACCTATCTATCCCTCGAGATGGTACCCTTAGAGCCAGATCGTCATTTTAGGCGACGATTTCGGGTTCTGCTCACTTTGACTGAGCGACTCGTGCTAGTTGGAGATCGAACTGACAAGGCGGAAGCCTCGACAGAAGATTTAGAATAGGAAAATTTGGTGAAAAGACTCTACGTAGGTAACTTAGCTTTTGGGGCTACGGAAGATGATGTCCGTACAGCCTTTGAGATGCACGGAGCGGTGGCGTCAGTACAGATTATTACTGACCGAGAGACGGGTCAATCCCGTGGCTTCGGCTTCATTGAAATGGATGACGACGGTGCAGCCGAACAGGCTATTGCAGCTGTCAACGGTTCTGACATCGCAGGACGCAACGTCATTGTGAACGAGGCACGCCCTCGTCCAAGTCGCGATGGTGGTGGTGGGCGCGGTGGCCGTTGGTAGTTACTGCTGTAATACCCCACAAGTGATGTCTTGTCACGGAGATGGCTCCGGTTGTTAGACAAACAATACCTCGTTCAAACGTCTACGGCATTCAGCTAGCGGGGTGAATGTATAGTGACTGGGATATACATTTCTGTACCCTTTTGTCCTCAGAAGTGTACCTACTGCAACTTTGCTTCGGGTATCTTTCAGAGACATATAGTTGCTTCCTACCTGCGGGCGCTTGAAAGCGAAATCCGACATGGCGAGTGGATTCGCCCAGTTGACTCAGTCTATTTTGGTGGAGGCACACCAAGTTTGCTAGAGACCTCACAAATAGCATCTATTGTTGCCACACTTAATCCTATTGAAGAAGCCGAGATTACCCTCGAGGCTTCCCCGCTGACTCTTACACCAGAGAAAGTTCGCGCATGGGTGCGACTAGGTGTTAATCGCATCAGTTTGGGAGTGCAATCTTTTGTGCCGCGGGAAGCATTGGCGTCTGGACGGAAGCATACGCCCGAGGATGTTGGTCGCGAAATCCAAATTTTACAAGAAGCTGGCGTAAGTAATATCAATGTTGACTTGATTGCCGGACTAGCTTATCAAAACGAAGCCAGCTGGGAAGTGTCTCTTGACTGGGTGGAACGAGTGCAACCCTCCCATGTATCCGTTTATATGCTTGAAGTAGACGACGAAAGTCATTTAGGTGAAGAGTTACGTACAGGTGGAAGACGATTTGACGCCGATCAGGTTCCCAATGAAGACCAAGTCGCCGAATTTTATGAGAGAGCTGTAGAGCGTCTCGAAACTATGGGTCTTAGGAGATACGAGATTTCAAACTTTGCTGCAAATGGTGACGAATCACAACACAATCTCAAGTATTGGAATCTACAACCTTACATAGGGTTTGGTTCCGATGCTCACTCCTTCAGTGGCGAGCACCGTTGGCAAAATGTAAAAACCGCTGCTGAATATATAGAGAGAACAACTAACGGGAAGAACCTACGAAGCAAAGAGTGGAAAGTGAGCGCAGAGCAAAGAAGCGAAGAAAAATTCATCACTGGACTACGTCAGATGGCTGGGATTAATCCAACTGATACGGAATGGAGACGTTACGCAGGAAGTTTGAACCGGTTGCATAGTCGTGGCTGGCTCTCAATCGCAGAAAATAGACGTATTCGGCTGACATCAGAGGGTGTGATGTATTCAAATGAGGTTTTTCAGGAGTTTTTGTAGCCGAGTGGTTCTTCAAACAACTGTTTTCCTCAATGGAAGGTGAGGACTCATGGATAAATTCATTGATCTACGTAGTGACACCGTCACGAAGCCGACCTCGGCCATGCGTTTTGCGATGCTCGAGGCGGAGGTCGGTGATGATGTTTACGGTGAAGATCCAACAATAAATCGTCTCGAACGGTACGCCGCAGACATTGTTGGCAAACAGGCATCCCTGTTCGTGCCAACCGGCACGATGGGGAATCAGACTGCAATTTGCGTTCATACAAGACCGGGACAGGAGATCATTTGTGACGGTCGCTCTCACATTGTCCTTTACGAGATGGGCGGACCTGCAATCTTTGCGGCTTGTGTTACCAGGACTATTGCTACAGACGATGGGTTGCTCGATTGGGGTGTTATCGGATCGATGATTCGAGGACCTAGTGATCATTTTCAGGGCACTGGATTGATCGCGCTTGAGAATTCTCACAATGTTGCTGGTGGTCGTGTATATCCTCAGGAGAATGTCGCCGACATTTGTGATAAGGCACATGCTGAAGGTGTTCCAGTGCACATGGACGGAGCTCGTATTTTTAATGCTGCAGCACACTTAAATATAACCCCCGCTGAGATTGCTGCACCTGTAGATTCAGTAATGTTTTGCCTTTCAAAAGGTTTGGGAGCTCCAGTTGGATCCATGCTGGCGGGCAGCCGTAGTTTCATTGAGCAAGCCCGACGTGTTCGGAAAGGTTTGGGAGGTGGAATGCGACAGGCTGGTGTGTTAGCTGCTGCTGGACTAGTTGCCCTGAAGGAATCGCCAGCTAAGATTCCCGCTGATCATGCTAACGCCCAATACTTAGCTACGTCATTGGCTAACGTGCCCGGTATTGTGATTGATCCGTCTATCGTTGAGACTAATATTTTGTTTTTGGACTGTGCTCAAAGTGGCATGGAGGCGTTTGAGCTTTCCCGTCGCCTTAGGGAAAAAGGCGTCCTTGCAAATGCGGTAAGTGCTACCAGAATGCGTCTGGTAACCCATCGTGATGTAAGCCACGAAGATTGCGCCGTAGCAGTCAATTTTATGCGCGATATTCTAAACGCTAGAACCATCTAAGCTATCCAGTAGCTTGAGAACAGTAATGAAAATTGACTCAGGATTGTACACTGTCAAGCGTCATACACAGCTGCTCTATATTTAGTTTCGTTGTAAGATTAGTCCCCGGTGGAAGTTTTTGGAATACTCAGGTTTAATGGTTCTTGCGAACACCCTGAGCGGGAGTAGTTCAGCGGTAGAACGTCAGCTTCCCAAGCTGAATGTCGCGGGTTCGATCCCCGTCTCCCGCTCCAGCCCCTTTGTTTTTTATTTCGGCTTGCGTTTTCCTACGAATGGAACGCACTCTTCAATTGCTAAACTAGTTGCAGTTATTCGGTGGAAGTAGAACAAACGTGGTGGCCTATTCAGCTCAAAGAAATGCGGAAACTGTTTCTCTGGTGGGGGTGGTTTGCACAGCGGCCATGCTGACAGCTGCACTGTATCTGATATTTGTCTGGGCACCTAATGAACTAACAATGGGCGTGGTGCAGCGCATCTTTTATTTCCATGTTCCTTCGGCATTTACTGCTTTTCTAGCATTTACTATCGGTGGAATTGCAAGTATTCAATATCTTCATAGACGAGAAAATCGATACGATAGCCTTTCAGTTGCTTGTAACGAGGTCGGGTTGGTTTTTGCTGTGGTCAATCTACTTACTGGCATGCTGTGGGCCAAACCAGTATGGGGAGTCTACTGGGCTTGGGATGCTCGTTTGACGACGATGTTGTTGTTAGCCCTGATTTACGGTGGATATCTGATATTGCGCAGCTCCATTGACGATGATAATCGACGGGCTATTTGTTGTGCAGTGGTGTCGATTTTTGGCATGGTAGACATCCCTATCGTATACATGGCCAACAGATGGTGGCGAACGCAACACCCTCAACCGGTGATGTTTGATTCTGCGGGAGGTCTGGATGTCAACATGCGTGTTGTTCTCTACTGTACTTTCGTGGCGATGTGTGCTCTGCTGTGGGTCATGGTGCGTTCACGCAGTAGACTGGAAGATCTACGGAGAGAGAGTGACGCTCTTAGGCGCGAAGTATACGCGAGATAACGCTGGTCGAAATTATGTTCGTCGATTTTCACAACAGAATGTATTCCTGAAAGAAAGAGCGAGTCTGACATGGAAGAGAACTTAAAGTGGCTTTGGTATGCTTTCGGAACAGCTTGGGTTTTGCACGTCCTATACCTGGGTTCATTGTTGATTCGCACAAAAAAACTAGAACAACAGCTGCAGAACCTGAAGGCGTTGATAGAAGAAAACGACCGAAAAACTTAACCCTCTTTTCACCAACTCTACATTTTCCTGAGTGTTTCCTTGGTGTTCCTAGACCGATTTGGAGCCCACCATCATAGGCGTTTTGCAGAGCGAGCTGTGCTAGAGGTGTCTTAATTACGGCAGGGTTGGTGCTTCAATTGGGTAATTGACATTTAACTCTTGCAAAAAAACGACAATGTCCGCTTTTTCTTCGTCGCTGAGGTTCGCATCTTTAGCATCCTTCAGATTTTTTTCGTCAAGCCATTTGTTAGCTTTGCCTCCACTTGCCATCAGATCGACCGCTTCTTCTAGAGTTGCGATACTGCCATCGTGAAAATACGGTGCTGATCTACCGACATCGAGCAGTGTCGGAGTTTTGAAGGCTCCTGTATCTTTTTCATCACCACTAACTTTGGAACGTCCTATGTCGGGATTCTTCTTATCCATACCAATGCCCACGTTGTGATATTGCAGGTCGGTTAGCAGGAGACCATCATGACAGTTGGTGCATTTTGCCTTCTCAGTGAAGATTTTCCACCCATTTTGAGCCCTTGTACTTAGTGCCGACTGGTCTCCATTGTTAAAACGTTCCCACGCTGAATCAGTGGCAACGATGGTTCGCATGAAGGAGGCCACAGCTTGCGCTACAGTGTCAGGCGTGGCTGGTCCCCCAAATACTGATTGAAACTGCTCATGATAGCCAGGAATTTCATTGAGGCTTTCACAGATTTGATCCATGTTTGGTGCACCATTCTTACCAGAGGCACCCATGTTACCGCCACTCCATGCACCTTTGACTTGTTTTTCCAGTGCACCACTGCGGCCGTCCCAGTAGAGCTCAGAGTGGTATCCGACATTCCACAACGACGGACTTGATCGCGTCAGTGTTTTTTCAAATGCACCGATGGCAACAGGTTTGCCGTCCGTGAGTCCATATTCCTTGAGATGGCAGCTGTAGCAAGAGCGGCTTCCGTCACCACTAAGTCGCTGATCGTAATAAAGTTGTTTTCCGAGTGCAACTTTTTCCTCAGTCATAGGATTGTCCAGCGGTACTGGCATAGCTTCATAACCTTGCAGCTGTGGCCACGCTGGCTTTTCTGAGGAATGTTTTTCAGTGGGTGGGTTTCCACAACCAACAAAAACTACTGAGAAAATTGCAACAACCATTAAGATCCAAAAGTGACTTTTCACTTCAAAAAAGTTGCAGAGTGTCATTTGATGTTTCCCCCAAGACTGCAGTTTGTACGAAACTACCTAAGGTATTGCCGTCAATTGTAGCTTTCAGATTATAGAGTGGCAAGGGGTTTAATTTGTGATACTGCTGTGTCATCGCAACAAGAGTCTTTGTGATGACCCCAGCTATTTCGGACGGGAGATACGTGTGAGTAAGCACTACAATAGGCTTAGCTATGTGGCTTAGAAGTTTGATCCTATTTGTTGGTTTGTCCAATTTTGGATTGGCAGTACTCCTTGCCGAGGAACTTTTTCCCTTGGAGGCAGTGAAGACTGGAATGATGGGTACGGGCCAAACCGTATTTCAAGGACGTAAGGTAGAAGAATTTCAAGTGGAGATCCTTGGTGTGCTTAGGAATGTTGGACCGAAACAGTCCATGATCTTAGCTCGACTCAAAGGGGAACCACTAGACAAGACCGGTGTAATTGCAGGGATGAGCGGAAGCCCCATTTATCTTGACGGCAAACTAGCCGGAGCCGTAGCCTTCACTTTTCCATTTTCAAAAGAGCCGATTGCAGGCATCCGTCCAATCGTGGAAATGATCAACCAGGACAAAAAAGGGCTGCACCAGTCAACACCCGATGAAACTACACTAGCGGTATTTGCGAGCAGCCTAATAGGAGAAGGCTCTGAGCTTCTTGGTGCTGATTTACCTACGTCGCCTCCACCTGTTTTTTCTGGCGAGGCAAAGTTGATTCCTATCGTAACACCAGTCAATCTTGCTGGATTTTCTAGCCGGACTCTCGACGTTTTCGGGTCTCGTTTGCAAGAGTTGGGATTGGAGCCAGTACAAGGAATAGCAGGTGGTCGACTAGGAGAATCGCATCCTGACGAAGAGAAACTGAGACCCGGGTCGATGATTTCAGTCGCTCTGATCCGTGGCGACTTCGAGATGAGTGCCGCAGGCACGGTGACCTATATAAGTGGCCGGCGTTTGTATGCTTTCGGTCATCCCTTCCTGTCAAGTGGTTCTGTTGAGCTCCCCTTTTCTGCAGCAGAAGTAGTGACGCTTGTGCCCAATTTGAGCAATTCATTTAAGATCTCAGAAAGTGGTTCTCTCCTGGGAACGATTGTCAATGATCACGCAGGTGGATTGACTGGCATCGTTGGACAAATGCCTAGTCTTACATCCGTGCGGTTGCGTCTGAAATGGAACCGCGGGATAGAAGATTATTCCTTTGAATTGGTGCAAGATCGCCTGCTTACGCCTTACTTGCTACAGATGGCTCTCTTTTCTTCTATTGATGCAACTCATCGGCGGATCGGTGCCTCCACGTTACGTATACGTGGAAAAGCTCGTTTTGGTGAGGGTCTCCCCCCTCTGTTACTCGATAATGTTTTTTCTGAACCAACAAACACAGCTCTTTCGGCTGCTACATCTACTTCCTCGGTGCTGTACCATGTCTTACTCAACAAAAACATCACCCTAGAGGAGATAGATCTTGCTATTGAGGCTGATGACCACGAGAAATGGGCTGAGATTGACCGTGTCTGGACGGATAAGGTGAGTGCGCGAATTGGTGAAACTGTTGAATTGTTTGTTGCGCTGAGGGGTGCTGATGGAAAGGAATACATAGAAAGTCTTCAGTATCGTATTCCAAAAGGCATTCTGCCCGGTGTGTATTATCTGACTTTTACTAATGCGGAAGTGGTCAATCGTATGGAACGAAAAAACTTTCTCGGGCTTCGGCGCACCAAGGAGCCTGCGCAGCTGATTAACGCCCTTAACCGTTCGCGACAGAACGACCGATTGTATATTCGCATGTGGCGGCCTGAAGCTGCTTTTCGCGTAAACACCGAAGCGCTGCCGTCCTTGCCAGCTTCGGTAGCCACAATACTGGCGTCTGCGGCGTCCGGTGGATCTTTGTCACAGGATTGGCGTTCAGTACCGGTAGAACTGAAGCTACATCCTGGACTAGGAGTAATCCGCGGGAATGTTACTACACAAGTAAATATACAACCATGACCACTGCGTTCATCCCCACTTTTCATCTGAGATCTCTTGCCATATATGGCATGGTGTTTGGGTTGATTGTTTTTCTCCCTGTGCCGGTAGTGGGTTCTTCTACACAGATTTGGGAACTCAACGAGTATGAAGACTTTCTATTAGGAGAGTTTGAGAACGTTTCACTTCTTCAGTCGGGTGCATTATCACCAGTACCACAACTTACTTCTCTTTTTGATTCTGACCAGCCAGTAATTTGGACAGTAGCGGCAAGTGTTGATGGAACTACCTATATTGGCACCGGCCATCAAGGCAAGATATATCGATTGGGCAGGGACGGCAAAGTTAATTTGTTTTGGACTGCCCCGGAGATTGAAATCTTTGCTCTGGCTGCGGGTCCTGACGGGGAAGTCTATGCCGGAACTTCTCCGAACGGTAAACTGTACCGGATTACTAGCCAGGGATTGGCGAAGGAGATTTTTGACCCTGAGCAAACATATATTTGGTCACTCGTGGTTGTTCCTGCCCCGACCTCTGAAAGACATAATGGACCAACAGTCTATATGGCTACTGGCAGCGAAGGGAAAATATACAAAGTAAAGGCATCTGGACAGGGGCGGGTTTTTGCCGAAACCAAACAACGACATGTTGTCAGCCTAGCTCTTGATGCTAGCGGTCAGTTACTGGCCGGCACGGATCCGAATGGGATCGTTTACCGAATCGATCCTAAAGGAAAGATATTTGCACTGCATGATGCGGATCAACCAGAAGTACGTTCTTTGCAGGTTGCTCCCAATGGCGACATCTACGCGGCTGCGATGGGAAGCATCGTCTCTCAGATCAACCAAAGAGTCTCATCTTTTGCATCTACTTCAGTCGGTGCTACGGCCACAATTGCAGTGAACACAGAATCGACAGGTCCAACACCTCCGAAAATTTCTCCTGACGTCCAATCGGCGCTCAACGTTGTCCAGCCTGTGGTTGCTTACCCAGGAATGGAACGTTCGGTTTTGCTTCGAATTCGATTGAATCAAGGTGTTGAGAAGCTTTGGTCTTCGAGTGAAGAGAATATTCTAGCAGTCGGCATTCTGACCGATGAGACTGTTGTAGGTTTTGATAATACGAATGATTTAACTACTAGGACACGGATTCTTTTTGCTACTGATCAGAAAGGGAGAATCTATGAACTGGGCAAATCGCGCCGTGGTACTCAAAGACAAGTACACTTGGTGACCGAGAGTGGGCATCAACAAATCACACAACTGGCGAGAGATGGAGAAGGTTTGCTTGTTGCCTCTGCCCATTCGGCTGGTCTAAGTCGCTTCAAAAAACATGGAAAGATTGTGGGAGTCTATAAAAGTGCCATTCACGATGCCAAGGCTTTTGCCCGTTGGGGGCGATTGACATGGGAAGGAAAGGACGCCGATTTGGAGCGTGTGGCGATCGTAACTCGTAGTGGAAATTCCGCAGTTCCAGATGCGAGCTGGAGCGAGTGGTCTGAGGAAATTAGAGGTGCAATTGATTTGGAAGGCGCAGGAACCTTTGCAGGCAATGTAAAATCACCGCCAGCACGTTATATACAGTGGAAGGTTACCCTTGCAAGCAAAAATCAAATTACTCCTCTGCTGCGCAGGGTGCGTTTGGTTTATTTGCCTCGCAACTCTCCACCACACATTACCGATCTGAAGGTTACGGCATCACAGGAAAGAAGTACTGTGCCTTCTGTGAGCTCAACAACCTCGATGTCTTCCGGCTCCAAAACTGATTCAGCATATAGCATTACGGTAGCCGCATCAGGTTCATCTGCTCCTACTACTGCAAAAGCAACCCCACAAACTGTTTTGGGTGGAGATTCTCGAAAAAACATGAAAATCTCTTGGGAGGCAGGAGACCCTGACGGAGACAAGCTAACTTCAGTAGTTTCTTTTCGTGAAATTGAGGACTCAGCATGGAAAGTCATAAAAAAGGATATCGAAGGTAGCTACGTTTTTCTCGATAGTGAAACGCTGGCAGATGGGGTATACCGATTTCAAGTTGTGGTTTCTGATCGGACTGAAAATCCCACCTCAGTTTCGTATGAAGCCAAGGAGATTAGTGAGCCGGTTTTGGTTGATCATACGCCACCCAGTATTGGACGGATAGAGATCAACAGGCATAATGCAGTAGCCTTTGAAGCAATAGATAGGGATTCAGCCTTGGTCATTGCCGAGTATGCCATTGATGCTGGAGAGTGGATCCCAATTTATCCCGTGGATGGGATTCTTGATTCCCGTCGTGAAAGCTTCTTGATCCGATTAGAAGACCTGCCAAGTACTGAACATTTACTGACAGTACGTGTACGTGACCGATCAGGTAATTCGGGGTTGGGCAAAGTGTCGATCCCAAATTCAGATCAGCAATAGTTGGTCACTTCCCTAACCCTGATGCTATCTTAGTGCGCATGCGAAACCCAAAGACACTACGCAGTTACCAGTGGTTTGCTGGCGAGGAATATGAAAACTTTGCTCGGCGAGCAGCTCTTCGATCAGAAGGGCTCACCCCAGAGATATTTTCCGGCAAGCCTGTCATAGGTATATGTAATTCGTGGAGTGAGTTGACCAACTGCAACGCTCATCTGCGCCAAGTAGCTGAATCTGTTAAGCGTGGTGTTTGGTCGGCGGGTGGCGTGCCGCTGGAATTTCCTACGATTTCCCTGGGTGAACTCTTCATGAAGCCGACTACGATGCTATTTCGTAATCTCATGTCAATGGATGTCGAGGAATCAATCTCTGCTAACCCTATAGACGGGGTAGTCCTTCTTTCAGGTTGCGACAAGACGACACCTGCACAACTGATGGGGGCTGCTAGTGCTGATCTTCCCGCCATTATGGTAACGGGGGGGCCGATGTTGAGCGGACGCTGGGGCTCAAAAGCATTGGGGTCGGGAACTGATGGGCGGCGTGTGTTTGAAGAGCTCAAGGCAGGAAACCTTACGGAGGAACAAATTTGCGAGATTGAAAGTTGTATTACGCGTAGTGTCGGTCACTGCACTGTTATGGGTACAGCTTCGACGATGGCGTCCATGGCTGAAGCCTTGGGGATGACGTTGCCTGGCAACGCTGCGATTCCTGCTCCTGATTCTCGGCGCTATCAACTTGCCGAAGCCAGTGGCCGACGAATTGTTGAGATGGTCTTTGAAGACCTTCGTCCTTCAGCACTTTTAACGAAAGATGCCTTTGAGAACGCTATACGGGCTGATATGGCTATTGGCGGATCAACCAATGCAGTAGTTCATTTAATAGCTATTGCGGGACGGCTAGGCGTAAATTTGACCCTCGATGATTTTGACCGTCTTTCACGTGATACCCCATTTATTAGTAACGTAAAGCCATCTGGGGAGTACCTAATGGAAGATTTTTATTACGCTGGTGGATTGCCCGCCGTTATGAAAGAGATTCTTCCGCTACTGCATGACCTACCGACTGCAAATGGCAAGACGGTCGTTGACAATTTCAGCGGGGCGAAATGTTCGAACCCTGATGTAATAAGTACTCTTGAGAACCCTCTCGGCACAGAAGGTGGCACGGCCATCCTTTATGGGAACTTGGCTCCTTCGGGTGCAGTTATCAAACAAACGGCAGCTTCATCACATCTGCTAACTCATCGAGGCAAAGCCGTGGTGTTCGATGACTACAGAAAACTCAAGACTCACATAGACGACGATGATTTGGACATTGATGAGAATTCTGTATTAGTGCTTCAAAATGCAGGACCAAAGGGTGGTCCAGGGTTTCCTGAATGGGGACACTTACCCATCCCTGCCAAATTGTTGAAACGCGGCGTGCGAGATATAGTCCGAATCAGCGATGCTCGTATGAGTGGTACGAGTTTTGGAACAGATGTTCTACATGTGTCTCCTGAATCGGCCGTAGGAGGCCCTTTGGGAGCTGTGCAGACAGGTGATGAGATCGAGCTTGATGTCCCGAATCGAAAACTGGAGTTGCGAGTTGACGACAACGAGATCAAGAGGCGACTGGCTGACAGAAGAGCAGTTCCTGTGCACTATGAACGTGGCTACGGCAAGCTTTTTCTTGATCAAGTAACGCAAGCCCATGAAGGATGTGACTTTGGGTTTTTGCGCTCCATAGATAAGGGAAGACGATAGACATCCGTTTCTCATGACAAAAGCGCCCCTTTTCAATAATCTAAAAACCTTCTTTTCCTCAATTGCTCCAGGTATTTTTTTGGTTGGCTATGTCATCGGTACAGGTAGCGTCACGACAATGGCTGCTGCCGGAGCAAAGTACGGCTTGTCACTGATATGGACTAGCGTAGTAGCTTCACTTTTTACCTACGTCATGTTTGTGGCGATTAGCAAGGTGACAATTGTTACCGGTAAAACATTGCTGCAAAATTTCCGTGTGCATTTCGGAGCTGCCCCCGCAATCTTCATCATGTTGGGGTTAATGACCACCCAGATTGCTTCCATCATAGGAGTCATGGGCATTGTCTCGGATGTGGTGCAGGAGGCGACCATATTCTTCACGCCGAACGGTATAGGTATTCCACCTTTCTATTCAGCATTGTTTTTTTCACTGCTGCTGTATGGGCTTTTTTGGATTGGTCGCCACCAAGTATTTTTGAAGGTCTTAGCAGTTCTGGTCACCATGATGGCGTTTTCGTTTATAGCAACCATGCTAGTGGTGATACCTGATCTGACATCATTTCTGAGTGGCTTGATTCCCTCAGTCCCTGCGGAAGGGAATTCACAACTCCTGATCGCGAGCATGGTAGGGACAACGATGGCTGGAGTGTGTCTTATTACGCGAAGTACCCTCGTGATTGAGAAAGGCTGGACACAGGCGGACTTTAAAACTGAGCATAGAGATGCGTTTTTTGCAGTTACAGTTATGCTCTTTATCAACATAGCTATTATGGCTGCGGCCGCTGGAACTCTTTTTGTACAAGGCATGGAGGTGCGTCATGCGGTTGATATGATCAGGGCATTGGAGCCTTTCGCTGGTCCACTGGCTGCGACGTTGTTTGTGGTGGGAATCATTTCGGCCGGACTCTCATCTCTGTTCCCCAACTATTTGCTGGGCATGTGGTTGATTTCAGATTATCTAAACCTTCCCAGGAATCCGCGTCTCCTGGCTTATAGAGGTCTCGTGGCTGTATGTGTTCTGACCGGTCTAGTGATCCCAGTTTTTGGTGGTAGCCCAATTGCGATTATGATCGCTTCGCAAGCGATTAGCCCAGTTGTTATGCCTGCCATGGTAGTTCTCACAACTCTACTGCTGTTAAAAAAAGATGTTGCGGATTTCAAAAACTCACGACTGATGAAAGTAGGTTTATTTGCCACTGTTTTGTTTGCGTTTTACATGCTCTACACTGCTGTGTTGGGATTTGTAGAATTGACACGATGAATACTACTGACCTACGCCCTGATTTAGCTATCCTAAGAAAACTCTGTGCCGTTGATGGATTGTCGACTCAGTGCTCTGGGGGAGTTTGATATCGCAAGTTAGGTGGGTTTTGGATGATGTCGAAGGATTATTTAGATTCACTTTTTAGTCTTAGAGGCCAAGTGGCCGTCGTTATTGGGGGAACGGGTGTTTTAGGAGGTGCTCTGTGTGAAGGTTTTGCACGCGCTGGGGCGTTTGTCGTTGTTGCTGGCCGTTCCGTAGAGCGTGGAGATGCTTGTGTTGAGACAATCCAGATGTTCGAAGGTACGGCAGGTTTTCTGAGTGTTGATGTCACGTCACGTGAATCTATCCAGAAGCTGCATGACGTTACTATTTCAAAACATGGACAAGTCGACATTTTGGTGAACTGTGCGGGTGTTAACTCTGCCGCACCCTACAAAGACACTAGAGATGAAGATTGGCAGAGGGTTCTTGAGGCTAACCTTACAGCGACTCACTGGGGTTGTCAGATTTTCGGTTCTTCCATGAGTTCACAGGCAGAAGGTGGATCTATATTGAATATAGGCAGCGTGACGTCACACTTGCCGCTATCAAGAGTTTTTGCTTACTCAGCTTCTAAAGCGGCCGTTGTTAATTTGACACAGAATGTTGCGAGAGAATTTGCCTCTCATGGTGTCCGGGTTAATGCACTTTGCCCTGGGTTTTTCCCTGCCGAACAGAACCGCAAAATTCTCGACTCAGACCGAGTTGGCAGCATTATGGAACAAACACCGATGGCACGTTTTGGTGAGCCGAAAGAGCTAGTTGGCGCGGCATTATTGCTCACATCGAGAGTTGCAGGGAGTTTCATCACAGGAGCTTCGGTGTATGTAGACGGTGGTTTTACGGGGATGCGATTCTAGGCGACTCTTCCCAATTGAGTGCGAGAATTGACCACTCTCCAATCTGTAACTAGAATGATAGCCTGCGACTTCTGGTTCTTTACCGCTTTTCTAGCTGTTATATATGCTCGACCGTATTATTGTCCGAGGTGCACGGCAGCACAATTTACGTGATGTCAACGTGGAGATTCCTCGCGACCAGCTCATTGTTGTAACAGGATTAAGCGGTTCGGGAAAATCCTCTCTTGCGTTTGATACGATTTACGCTGAAGGACAGCGACGATACGTAGAAACTCTTTCTCCTTACGCTCGGCAATTTCTTGATCAACTCGAACGTCCTGATGTTGATTCGATCGATGGATTGAGTCCCGCTCTCTCGATCGCACAAAAAACCACCAGCCGTAGTCCACGTTCAACGATGGGTACAGTAACTGAGGTATATGACTACCTTCGACTGCTTTATTCAGCTATTGGTGCACCACACTGTCCGGACTGCAATATTTCGATTAGTCGTCAAACGGCTGAGCAGATCGTTGCACAGGTGGTCGAGCGGCGAATAGAACAACGCGTAACAGTACTCGCTCCCATCGTCCGTGGGCGAAAGGGTGAATTCAAGCAGGAATTGAATCGTTTGAGTCAGCTCGGATTTTTGAAGGCTCGTGTCGATGGGCAGATCGTTCAGCTTGATGATGATTTACAACTTGATCGCCGGCGCAATCATACGATTGAATTAATCATTGACCGCCTAACAATTCGTAAAGACATTCAGAAGCGTTTGGAAAATTCAATTCGCACCGCCTTGAAAATGGCTAAGGGGCTGGTCATTGTTGCTGGAGTTGAGGGAGATGAGAAGCTTTATTCCGAAATCTTATCCTGTACAAAATGTGGTCGTAGTGCCCCTACGATCGAGCCACGGTCATTTTCCTTCAATAGTTCCTACGGTGCCTGTCCAAGATGTAACGGACTGGGCAACTTGTGGAATTTTGATCCATCAAAAGTTGTTGTGGAATCATCCAAACCTTTGCTTTCGGGAGGAATTGCCCCCGCTCTGCTTTCAGTTCGGATCGAACGTGCGATCGAACGTGCTGCCAAGAAGTACCGTATTCCACTGAAGAAACCCTTTGAGGATCTTTCGGATGTACATCAGAACGCTCTCCTTTGGGGTGATTGTGTTGAGCTGGAGCCTAAAAGAAAGAGTTCGTTTCCGGGATTGATGGGCCTTCTCAGTCAAAATGGAGTGGAGCAATATCTGGAATCTTGTCGTGATTGGCCCGCACAATTTCTTTCTCCGAGTCCCTGTGAAGATTGCAATGGTTATCGTTTGCGCCAAGAAAGCTTGGCTGTTCGAGTTGGTAGCCGCTCCATCGGTGAGCTCTGTGCACTGCCTATTACCGACACTCTTGAATTCATCGAAAATATTTCTCTCAACCCGAGGGAAAAACAGGTTACAGATAGACTTACTGGCGAACTAAAAACACGCTTACGTTTTTTAACTACCGTTGGTCTGGGCTATCTCAGTCTTGATCGCTCGTCAGCAACTCTTTCGGGAGGTGAGGCACAACGTGTACGTTTAGCCACACAAATTGGGTCTCACTTGCGAGGTGTTCTTTACGTTCTTGATGAACCCTCGATAGGTTTACACGCTCGTGACAATAAACAGCTGCTAGATACACTTGGTCAGCTACGAGATCTTGGGAACACGGTCGTTGTTGTGGAACACGATCAAGACACAATTGAGCGTGCTGATTACGTAGTTGATCTTGGACCAGCTGCTGGTCGACTGGGGGGTGAAGTAGTTGCAATAGGTTCCCCTAAGGATGTGGCCCAATCCAAAAAGTCTTTGACGGGAGATTATCTGAGCGGCCGAAAAAAAATTTCCAAACCAGAGGTTAGAAGATCTCCCAAAGGACAATCCATTGTGATCAAAGGTGCTCGTCAACACAACCTGAGAGACATCACTGTGGAGTTTCCATTGGGAATGCTGATTGTAGTAACGGGAGTTTCAGGCAGTGGCAAATCGACACTTGTAAATGAAATTTTGTATCCGGTCTTGGCTAAACATGTATACCAGTCAAGACTTGAGCCAGGCCGATATGCCGAAATCGAAGGAATTGATCATATAGACAAGGTTGTACGTATTGATCAAGCTCCAATTGGTCGCACACCGCGTTCAAACCCCGCTACCTACACAGGGTTATTTGCCCCTATCCGGGCGTTGTATGCCATGCTGCCAGAGTCACGAGTTCGGGGATACAAGCCCGGCCGGTTTAGCTTCAATGTGAAGGGTGGAAGATGTGAAGCCTGCCGTGGTGATGGGCAACGCCGCATTGAAATGAACTTTCTGCCTGACATATTTGTCACTTGCGAAGTTTGTAGCGCTCGTCGTTACAATCAGGAGACCCTGCAGGTTAAGTATCGAGGCGTTTCCATTGCTGATTTGCTCGAATGCACAGTGGAAGAAGCTTTGCCAATGATGGAGAATCTTCCTCAAATTCTGCCCAAACTTCAGACTCTCCAAGATGTTGGATTAGGGTATCTACGTTTGGGACAGCCATCGCCTACACTGTCGGGAGGTGAAGCACAGCGAATAAAGTTGGCACGTGAACTCAGCAAACGTCAAACTGGGCGGACTTTATATCTTCTCGACGAGCCCACCACGGGTCTCCATTTCGATGATGTTAGGAAACTTTTGGAGGTTCTCCATCGACTTGTGTCCTATGGTAATACCGTGATTGTTGTTGAGCACAATTTGGATATAGTGAAGTCAGCTGATTGGATTGTTGATCTCGGTCCAGAGGGTGGAGAAGGCGGAGGCCAAGTTGTCGTTGCTGGCAATCCCGAGCAAGTTGCTGCCTGTAAGCGTAGTTACACCGGTCAGGCGTTAGCGCGCATGTGGCGTAAAGAGTGTTTGGCAACGGTTTGACCACTTTTCAAGGTGATTGATACACTAGTGGTTTGTTTCGTTAGCGTGACTGAGGGCTGAGAGATTGAGCCGGGCAGGTCACGGATGAGGTCAGATGCCGAAAAGAACTTTTCAGCCAAACCGCCGCCGTAGGGCCAAGAAGCACGGGTTTAGGTCTCGTATGAAGAGCCCTGCAGGCCGACGGATACTTTCTGCCCGGAGGGCCAAGGGTAGGCATGTGCTCACAGTTAGTTCGGAGAAATAATCGGTCCAGCCTGGGTTCGACGCGTGATCGGAGTTTTTCGAAGTCGCGACGTCTCTTGAAGCGAAGCGAGTTTGACCGTGTCTATAGGGACGGTGCTCGCTCGGCGAATGCTTTTTTTTCGGCGGTCTGCTGTGAAGTGGAGGGCCCCACACGTGTTGGCCTGGCAGTGGGTCGCTCAGTGGGAGGTGCGGTTGTCCGCAATCGCGTGAAGAGGCTTTTACGAGAGGCAGTTAGAAACCGCTTAGATAGATTACCTGACGGTTGGGATGTAGTTTTACAAGCTCGAAAGAGCATCACTGATGCATCCGCATACGCACTCGATGCTGAAATACAACTCATTTTCCATTCATTGGCGGCCAGCGCCCCTTCGACAGAGTCTCGCTAGAGCCCTAGATCTTCTTAACTGGACTGCGAAGAAGCTGGTGGTGTTGACCTTGTTGTTTTACAAAGGGGCTGTATCGCCCTTGTTGCCTTCTTTTTGCAAATTTCACCCTACTTGCTCAATCTATGCGATGGAAGCGGTTGAGCGGTATGGAGTCAAGAAAGGTCTCTGGCTAACCACCAAGCGCGTTTGTAGGTGTCGTCCATTTTCTCCGGGCGGCTATGATCCTGTACCTCATGCCTAACTCAAACGACGAACAATTCGTACAGCAGCGTTTACTGTTGGCGTGTGTCCTCTCCGCTTTGGCAGTGGGAGGGTATTTCTACGTTGTCGGCCCTACGGTACCTCCATCTTCGACAACTGTGGCAACCTCAGAATTACAAAACCAAGCTCCGGACCGCTCTTCTGTACCTGTCAAAAAAGACTCGAAAAATCAACCTGCTGCAATGACTAGAGCCAGAAGTGACGACCTGAATCTACAAGTGGCGAAGCGTGAACAAGAGATCGTAGTTGAGACTGAGACATATCGTGTGACGTTTAGTAATCGTGGTGCAACGGTTACAAGCTGGATCCTCAAAAACTATAATTCTGCGGACGGTCAAGAAATGGATTTGTTATCTCACGGCACCGATAAATCCCGTGCCTTTACTTTGGTTCGTTCGGGTGGGGAGGCCATTACAGCCCTCGATGATGCTCTATTTAAAATCAATTCTGGGTCTCACATGAGAGCTGGTCCCACATCTGTGGTATTCGTTTACGATGATGGCCGGTACTCAGCAAGCAAGACTTTCCGGTTCGAGTCTCAAGGCTATGTGGTGGAAATCGAGAGTGCAGTCACTTTGGATGATATTCCTCAGGAGCATTTACTGACTTGGGCCAATGGCTTTGGTGACACAAGACGAGAAAGCGCTAGTTTGTACTCGACAACGTTCTATTATGACCGTTCTGAGAACTCATTGATTCGAAATGTGGCCGGCGATTTGGGCGAAGATTCATCTACAGTCAGTACTGGTCCATTTCGTTACGTCGGTGTGGATGATCTGTATTTTACAGCTGTCTTTATGCCACTGGAATCGGGTGAAGAAATCCGCATTGAAACGGGTGAAACTTCATTGCCAACATACGATGAAGAGTACGCGAACTTTGTAACTTTAGCTGCGGGTGGAGCTGAAACAAACCGGTTCCAGTGTTTTATTGGCCCTAAGATATTTCCGTCGTTGGGTTCGATCCGTCCAGAGTTACAGGAAGTTGTTGATTTTGGGTGGGCTGGGTTCATTGCAAAACCACTTTACTGGATGTTGCTTTGGACTCATGACAATGTGGTTGCCAATTATGGATGGTCGATTGTACTACTTACGGTGTTTATCAACATAGTCCTGTTTCCTGTCAAATGGAAATCCTCTGGATCGATGAAAAGGATGCAGGCCGTTGCCCCACTGATGAAACAGATTAACGATAAGTATAAGGGCCTAAAATTCAATGATCCGAAGAAGCAACAACAACAGAAAGAGATGCAGGCTCTGTATAAGAAGTATCAAGTCAACCCTTTGGGAGGATGCCTTCCGATGCTTATCCAGATGCCATTCTTTTTTGCTTTCTATGGTGTCTTGAGCGTAGCGATAGAAATCAGGCAAGCTGATTGGCTCTGGGTAGCTGATCTGTCTCAACCAGAACAGCTGAGCATTAGGATTTTGCCCATTGCAATGATGGCTTCACAATTTTGGATTCAATCACTTACGCCAACGCCATCGACCGATGCCGCACAGGCTCGGATTATGAAATTTATGCCGCTGATGTTCGGCTTCTTGTTCTACAGCTTTCAAAGTGGTCTCGTGTTATACTGGCTGACTAGTAATTTGGCAGGGATTCTACAGCAGGTGTTTATAAACCGCATGCCTGCTCCTGCTGATCTGCCGAAAATAGAACAGCCACGACGGCACAAGAAGAAGAAAAGGTAGTTGGTTAACAACACCACCTATCCCTCAATATATGTCAGCTTGGGCGAGCAGCGACGTCCGGTCCAGAGTAGACGAGTTCTTGGGTCCCTTATTGAGAGCCGCCCAGCTCGATGTGGGCTATACCATCGATTCGGCTGAAACACTTGAAAACCGGGATCTTTTTTCTCCTGACCTTTTGATTGAGTTCTCAGGTCCAGACGTGGAGTTGCTATTGCTTTACCGCGCGGAGTTATTGTTGGCCCTTGAACATCTAACGCTGGAAGCATTACAAATTTCCCACCAAGATCGTTACCGGTTAATTTTTGATGCAAATGGATATCGCGTAACGCGGATCCAAGAATTACGACTGAGCGCCCAGGTAGCTGCAGAGAAGGTCAAGCGCACGGGTAGCCCATTTCATTTTCAGCCGATGAGCTCGCGAGAAAGGCGCGTGCTGCACTTAGCGTTGCGTGACGAGCACGAGGTTCGTACGGTGTCGGAAGGTATCGTACCGAGACGTCACACTGTCATCTATTCTGTTCAAGATAAGAAGGAAGACTAGATCCAAGTGGCACAACATCGTGCCTTTGTGTCACCCCAACGAATGCCGTTTTGTCCCTAGCTAACAATTTGCTCCATACAGACGATACGATCGTTGCGTTGTCCACACCACCTGGTGTTGGAGCTATTGGCGTAGTGCGCCTGTCCGGTCCTGAAGCGCTGGCAATTAGCAAGCAACTAGTGGCTCTCACGAATCGAAAAGAACTCGGGCACAGGTGCGCATCAATCGGTTCGCTGATTGATGACAAAGGGGAAGTGGTCGATCAAGTGATCCTCACATATTTCCCCAAGCCAAAATCTTACAGTGGCGAAGATATCGTGGAAATTTCGTGCCACGGCTCACCAGTGATTCTTTCCTTTGCAGTTGAGAGAGCAATTTTTTTAGGAGCCCGTCTGGCCGAACCTGGTGAATTCACACAACGTGCTTTTTGCAATGGGCGAATTGATCTTGCTCAAGCAGAAGCAGTGCGTGATCTTGTTGAAGCTACTACTTTGCACCAAGCGCGAGTAGCGATACAGCAAGTGGAAGGAGCACTCTCTCGCCGAGTGGGGCCTCTCAAAAAGAAGCTTTGCGACTTGATTGCTCTACTTGAAGCAGGTATCGACTTTGCGGAGGACGATGTCACTGTTCCAAGTGCCGTTACACTGCTCGACCGGTTAGAACCTTTAATTTTGGGCGTGACTTCTCTGACAGATAGTTTCCGTTTTGGCAAGGTGGTGCGCTCCGGTTTGACAATTTCAATTCTCGGGAGGCCCAATACTGGTAAATCAAGCTTATTCAATAAGTTGCTCGAAAAAGATCGCTCCATTATTAGCGAAGCTGCGGGTACCACACGTGATCAGGTTAGTGAGATGTTATCCATAGAAGGGTTGCCAGTCAAATTAATAGACACGGCGGGTATCAGAATGACATCTGATGTTGTCGAAGCCAAGGGAGTAGAAAAAAGCTACGAAGCACTTGCCGACTCAGATCTTATTCTTATTGTCGTCGACTTATCCGAGGAGCTTCAAGCGGCCGATCATGAGTTATTAGCGAAATCTACCGATGATGAACGTTGTCTGCTCGTCGGCAACAAGGCGGATTTGCAGTCTAAGGTAAAACTGCAAGGTGATTTTGCTATTGTTTCTGCACTTACTGGTGAAGGGGTTGACGAACTTCGGCAAGCTATACGTTTCAAGGCACTACCCGAGGTAACAGGATTGGGTGAAGGAACGTTTGTTACTAATTTGCGCCATCAAGGATTGCTGTGCGATGCACTTGAGTATTTAAGGAAAGCAGAGGGGGCGATTTCAGATGATGTACCTCAAGAAATGCTATTACTGGACCTATATGGGGCTCTTTCGTCCATTGATCGAATCACTGGCGCTACCAGTGTTGATGACATACTAGAGAATATCTTTTCAGCTTTTTGTATCGGAAAGTGATGATAATGAAAGAATGCAAGCTGTAGTTCATGTAGCTTTTAAAAAAACGGTTCTTGATCCTCAAGGCCGCACCATTTGTTCGACTTTGAATAACCTAGGACACAAAAATGTTCTCGACGTGCGACAAGGCAAGTTTTTCGAAATTGAAATTGACCCGGATATTTCCCAAGAACAAGCGCGCGAACAGATTGAAAAGGTTGCTCGTGAAGTTTTAGCCAACCCCGTAATCGAGGATTATAGTATCGATTGGAAAGATTGAACGGATATGTGCGGAATTGTTGGCTACATCGGTCCTAACGAGGCAGCTCCAATATTGGTCGACAGCCTACGTCGCCTCGAATACAGAGGTTATGACTCTGCGGGGCTTGTAGTTAGTGACAACGGCAACGAGTTTCAACTGAGGCGCGCTGCCGGAAAATTGCGCAATTTGGAGAAAACGCTGCGAACTAGCCCAGTTGGTGGCAACTATGGGATAGGGCACACTCGCTGGGCCACGCACGGACGACCGACTGAGGAGAACGCGCACCCTCATCGTGATTCCACCGGTGATATTGTTGTTGTGCACAATGGCATCGTAGAAAACTATCTAACACTGAAAGCTGAACTTGAAAAAACTGGATGCAAGTTTGCAACTGAGACTGACACAGAAGTCATTGCTCAGCTTGTTGCTGAACTTAGTGCAGATGGGACACCACTCGAGGAAGCTCTACGGTTATCCGTACAAAAGTTGCAAGGTGTATTTGCATTGGCTTTGATCTCGAGTCGAGATCCAAATAAGATTGTCGTTGCTCGTAGTGGTCCTCCCGCGGTGGTAGGTATTGGGCAAGACGAGTACTTCGTTGCTTCCGATGTCCCAGCGATTCTTCATCACACACGTGACATGTTTTTTCTTTCTGACGGCGATATCGCAGTGTTGACGTCTCGTGGTGTGCGTGTAACAGACTTTAAAGGCCGCTCCTTGAACCCTTCTGTACAGCATGTGTTGTGGGATCCGGTGATGACGGAAAAAGGTGGCTATCGACACTTCATGCTGAAAGAGATCTTCGAACAGCCAAGTTCAGTTAGAGATACGCTACTCGGACGAGTTGCTCGGTCATCGGGGGAAGTTTTTCTCGATGAGATGGAAATCACCCAAAAGGAATTCGCTGCAATTGAGCATGTGAGAATGGTAGCGTGCGGAACCTCCTGGCACGCTGCTTTAGCGGCAAAGTTCATCATCGAAAGGTTGGCTGGCATTCCTGTTGAGGTTGACTACGGAAGTGAATTCCGGTACCGTGACCCAATCCTGGGAGGGGAAACCCTCACCGTCCTGATTAGTCAGTCAGGAGAGACTGCTGATACTTTAGCAGCACAACGCGAAGCGATTGGTAAAGGTTCCAAGACGTTGGCGATCTGCAATGTCCTAGGTTCAATGTTGACACGAGAGGCAGCAGGAACGATTTACACTCATGCTGGACCTGAAATCGGAGTAGCTTCGACCAAAGCGTTTACCTGTCAGTTGACAGCTCTATTCTTGTTGGCTCTTCACCTGAGTCGTGTCAAAGACCAGTGTGCAACACGGGAATTACAACGTATTATTGATGAGTTGCTCATTATTCCAAGTAAGCTCGAAGCGGTCCTGGCGAACCATGAGCAGTATGAGGCTCTTGCGCGATCTCTTTTTCGTGCTCAAGGCTTTTTGTTTCTCGGGCGCGGAGTTCATTATCCGATTGCTCTAGAAGGTGCTTTAAAGCTCAAAGAGATATCGTATATTCACGCCGAGGGATATCCGGCGGGTGAGATGAAGCACGGCCCCAATGCTCTCCTAGACGAACACCTACCTGTCGTGGCAATTGCTACTCAAGACCCCAACGATGAAAGTAGTCGGATTCGCTATGAAAAAACAGTGGCAAATATTAAAGAAGTACAAGCACGCCAAGCGCGTGTAATTGCGTTGGCAACTCAAAACAATCATAAACTCAACGACTTCGTCGAAGATGTGATTGAGATTCCACCCGCTCCTGAGTTGCTGTCACCTATTCTCGAAATTGTTCCCTTGCAGCTTCTCGCCTATCACATCGGTGTGTTACGTGGTTGTGATGTTGACCAACCTCGCAATTTGGCCAAAAGTGTCACTGTCGAATGACTCAACTAGAGGAGTAACAGAAATGGACCTAATCGAGTGGCATAAGAGGCGTGTCGATTGGTGGCAAAGGAAACTACGAATCAGTGATTATGGAATGCTCTGGTTGTCCTTCCTAAAAGGAGTAATCCTCACTGTGATCGTTATGAAGGTATTCTTCTAATTTAATCAGTAGTGGTGAAACACTCTCCACCGAGGGTCATTTAGGGCCCAACTTCCTCCGTTGGAACAGATTTCATCACTATGGCTTAGTCTGCTGGTACGGGTTTTATTTACGAAAATTCTTTATTCGCCCTTATCCAGTTTAGGGTGATTTCCAATACTTCTTCCTCTCGTCCTTTGAAATAGTGAGCATCTGCGTCTAGGTTTCCATTCCTGGTATCATTCAGGAGAAAATATACCAAATCAGAGTTTGCAGCTTCCAATTTTTCTTGAGATGGTGGCAAGGTAGCAGGATAAGGGTCGGCAGGATCGCGAACCCCAAGAATTTTTCTGTGGGAAATGTTTTTGAGAATATCAATTGGAACTGCCTTACTTTCCGGGCCGCGTTTGTCTAGAAAAATTGAGTAAGTTTGAAGCAAAGGTATACCACCTTCCACCATGGGTGGTATTAGAAACACATCAGAACCTTGCCCCGATGCTACTTTCTCCTTGGCCTCTTTGACAATTTGTTGATATTTTTCTATTCCGCCACAAATCTTTATTGAGCCTGAACGAAGATCGCCAAGTGGTGCGTAGAGAAGCATTGCAGCTACCCTTAAATCATTTGTTTCCGCAACATAGAAGGGGACGGTCACCGTTCCATAGCTATGACCTCCTAAAATAATTTTCTCTGCACCCTGTGATACTAGAAAATCGATTCCCAATCCGTGATCACCTGCTGAAGCAGCCAAGCTGTGAAAGCCAGATTGGGAACCGTGATCACGTCTGTTTAGAGAAAGAGTCATGTAGCCGGCATCAGCTAATCTTGGCCCCAAAAATAGAAATAATGAATCAAAAAATTCTCCTCCGGTTCCTGGAAAAAGTGCAATCGCCGTTTTGGAAGTACATTCATCGGGTTTCCAGAGAACGCCATTCAAACACATTTCTTGTTCTGCATCGATGCAAATAAGTTCAGTAGAAATTCTTTTTGACATATCTAGTACTGTTGCTGATCTATGGAAATTGCTGCTTTAGTGCAACAAATCTTTTTCCGAAATTCAATAGTTAGTCTGGCTAAATCAGTCCGTTGTCGTATATATGCCAACAGAGCATACAGCCTACCGACCTATACGGCTTCCATTTTTCAGTTAGTGTGTGAATTTGTGTTGGCACATCATTGATCTCGACATCATACAGCCTGGAAAGAACTTTGTTGATCGTTGCGTCTCCCTCCACAAGGACATCAGGATGTCCTACATAAAAAAGAGCAATAATTGAGGCGCTCCATGGTCCAACACCTTTAAGTGTTAGAAGCTCCCTGTAACATTCTTCTACTTCTCTTTCTTCCAATCTGAAAAAATACTTTGGATCAGATTGGATAACGGTTGCTATAGATCTCAGGTGTTTAATCTTCTGGTTAGATATCCCACATTTCTGTAAATCTACGGCCGCAGTTTCCAAAAACTGGGTGGGTGTGATTGGGCTATTCAACAGAGCATAGACGCGACGTCGAATAGTATTTGATGCTTTGTCTGATAGTTGTTGGTTTACAACTACGTTTATGAATGTTTCAAAGCAGAACTTTTTTTTCCGATATCTTATAGCTATGCCGTTAGTAACATAAGTTTTTAGCCTCTTATCGTGTTTAGCCAGATACTTGATTGCATCGTTTATCGTATTGAGGTGTAGCCTAGGCATACTGGAAGAAGTGGTAATTGATGTCACACATCGTACCACCACATCGATGATCAGATATTTTAACTAGCCCTGATCAGAGATGGTTTTTTATCTTGTCAAAATGTAAAAAGCCGTGCAGATATCAAAACAGAGTAGTCTTTCCGTCAATATTACGATTACTTTTGTCGGTTTGTTGATCCTGCAACCGGTTATCGGATCGCAGCGAAAATCAACATTGCGAGATGACGAAAAAGCTCGATCGTTACTTGTAAAGGTTGCAAACACCTATGCTGACCTTAGGCAATTCTATTTTGAAACGCTTGAGACGACAGAGACACTTTCGAAGGGGTTTACGCGTAGCAGTCAGGTTCGCTATGTTACTGCAGCTGATGCAGAAGACCGTGCCCGATTTTCTGAATCTAGTACCGTTAATAGTGGTCTAGCAGTTTTCGATGGCGCAATACATTGGAACCTTGCTCCACTCCTCAGGCAGTATACCCGTCGCAATGCAGCCTCTTCTGTTTTCACTGATGATGGACACAGTGATGCACGAGTTGTCGATGCTCGAAAAGCGGCTCTCCGGTATAAAAAACGCTACGCTGCAGTAGCCACTAGACTACTGAGTGCTCGATTTATTAATGGCGAAAACTCCAAACGGCAAGTTGGTGTCGAAGCCAGCTATAGCATGCCTGCCGGAATGCCTGAGGGTAAGATTTTTCGTAAATATTGGATTGATACTAAGCTCAAGCTCGTAACACGTGAACTTTCAATTGCTTCTATTGCCAACCCTAATACGGAACATCCTACTCGAGTTGAACAAGTTATTGCTTTCTCTTCAACAGCAATTGGTAATGATATCCCCGCCGAGATATTTGTTTTTACTCCCTCTTCTGGAACAGAATTGGTTGAACAATTTGGAGTTACATCAAATTCTGTTTCTAGACTCGCAAACCGACGTGCCCCTCAGTTTGAATTACAGGGTTTTGACGGGACTACCTATCGCTTACAAGAACTGATTGGCAAGGTAGTTTTACTGGACTTTTGGGCTACATGGTGCAAGCCGTGTCGTATCGATTTACCTCACATCGAAGCTCTCTACCAGGAGTTTTCCAGCCAAGGTTTAGTTGTGTTGGGAGTGAACACCGAACCGAGAGATCGGTCGCAGGCCTTTTTTGAGCATCAGGGGTACTCTTTCCCCAGCCTGGTGGATCTAGATGCCTCGGTGTCACGGCTGTATTTAGTTCGGTCGATTCCTACTCTAGTCGTTATCGACCGGGAAGGGAAGATTTCCTCCTATCTCGTCGGACTCTACCCGGAAGAACGTCTACGATCTGAGTTGAGCAAGGTGGGGATCCGTTAGGAATCAACTATTCCTATCTATCCCTTTACTTCTACGCCAGCCCAGTCTTCGAGTAGTTTGACAGCTGAGCAAAAATCCTCGTCCCCCTGTCCGCGTGCAATACTGGCACCGAAAAGTTGATGAACTAGCGATGTGGATGGTAGAGGAACATGCAATTCGTGACCCGAATCGAGCATCAGTCCAATATCTTTGTGCATCCACTTGAGCGGGAAGGCAGCTTCAAAGTCTCTCTTAAAGATGTAGGGAGCTTTAAAGCTAATCAATCCTGCTTTCGCGGCACTTTTATCGAGAACCTCGAACATCAGCTTGGGATCAACTCCAGCTTTCTTAGCAAGTACCATGCCCTCAATAAAACCTTGCATCATATTACATAGAACTAAGTTCTGAGAAAGTTTTGCATGTAGTCCCATCCCTTGTCTGCCGCAATAGAACAGGGTTTTGCCCATGGGTAGAAAATTTTCACGTACACTCTGAAATACTTTCTTGCGACCTCCGATCATGAAAGTTAAGGTGCCGCCTTCCGCGCCTGGAGTTGAGCCCGTACAGGGAGCATCCAGAAAGAATGCACCTTTCGTTTCAAATTTTTTTGCGATGCGACGTGCTACTGATGGAGCGATCGTACTACAATCAGCGATCACCTTTCCTTTTCGAACTCCTTTGAAGACTCCATCTACACCAAGGAGCACCTCTTCGGACATCTCCGAATTACCTACGCACAGGAAAATGCAGTCTGCAAATTTTCCTACTTCTTTTGGCGTTTTACAAAAAACACCCTTGTGGCTCTTTGCCAGACGGCGAGCCTTTGCAGCAGTATGACTCCACAAGGCTACCTCATGTCCCGCATCTAGTAAATTGCGTGCCATCGGGTAACCCATCAAACCGAGTCCAAGAAATCCAAGTTTAGCCATATAAGTTCCTTCTCCCTTAAGTTTTTCAATTGTACGATCTTATAACCCTATGAGACAATGTCGAACGAATCATGGGTAGCAGGATTCTAGTTTCAAAACGTATTTATCCCGAAGCTGTGGAGTATCTTTGCGAACGGGCTGATGTCGAATATCATGATTCGGACAAGAGCTATCCAGCAGAGGAATTACTCAGACATCTTTCTGATAAAGAGGGTGTCATTAGTCAATTGACGGATCGATTTTCCGAAGAAGTGGTGGCGGCTTTACCTTCTTTGAAGGTTATCGCCAATGTGGCTGTCGGCTTTGACAATATAGATGTGGAAGCGGCGACAAGACATGGTATTGCAGTAACTAATACGCCGGATGTATTGACGCAGACTACTGCAGATTTGGCCTTTGCTTTGCTTTTTGCAGCAGCACGGCGAGTGAGTGAATCCGAGCGTTTCTTGCGTGCTGGTCACTGGCAAGGTTGGGGCATCGATCAGTTTTGTGGGTCAGACATCCATCACAGCACTCTGGGTATTCTCGGGATGGGTCGAATTGGCCAAGCCCTGGCTCGTCGTGCAAACGGTTTTGATATGAGAGTGGTGTATCACGATGCTGTTCGCGCACCTGAAGACATTGAACAAGAATTACGACTCACTTTTGTACCTTTTGAAACTCTCCTCTCCGAAGCTGATTTTGTTAGCCTTCACGTCCCACTTGTGCCTACGACCCGGCACTTGATGAGTACTCCACAATTCGCGCTAATGAAAAAAACGGCTGTCTTAGTCAATACATCGCGAGGGCCAGTGATTGATGAAGTTGCATTAGCGGAAGCTCTTGCCTGTGAAGAAATTGCGGCAGCAGGTTTGGACGTTTTTGAAAATGAACCGGACATCCAACCAAAGTTGCTCGAATTAGAAAATGTTGTCTTGACACCTCATATTGCCAGTGCATCGCATACAACGCGCAGCAAGATGTGCATGATGGCAGCTGAGAATGCTCTATCGGCTCTAGCGGGCAATCGCCCCCCAAATCTCATAAACCAAGATCTCTTTCCGGATCTTGGATGAGTAAAACAGGTGAGAATTGTGAAAGATGACCTGCGACAGATTTTTCTCCATGCGTTGGAAGACCTTTCGCTTGATAAAGTGATGCCGCGACGCATCAAATGCCAAGCCGATCTACTTATTGTTGGTGAGGTGCGTGTCGACCTTTCCGAATATCAAAAAATTACTTGCATTTCAATCGGCAAGGCCGCGGTGCAGATGGCAGAACAGTTTATCTGCATTGTCAAACCACGTGAAGTTGCTGGGATAGTCGTTAGTCCTGATATACCAGAAAAAACAATACCCAACTTTCTCCACTACAACGGTGGACACCCTTATCCAAATGCAGAAAGTTTGCAGGCTGCATCGACAATTCTCGAATTTGTTAGTGATCTTAACCGTGAGGATTTAGTTGTCTATCTTTTGTCTGGTGGTGGTTCAGCAATTTGTGAAAAGCCAATTTCGACGGATATTTCACTTAAAGATCTCCAGGAGTTTTTTCACCTGCTGGTCACATGTGGTGCAAACATCGTCGAGATGAATATTTTGCGTAAGCATTTTTCTGCCATCAAGGGAGGACGTTTAGCCGAAAGAGCCAATCCCGCTGCTCAGGTGACATTTTATGTTTCGGATGTGCCACTCGACCAACCTTCGACGGTTGCGTCCGGTCCGACTATGCCTGATGAATCGACTGTTGAAGATTGTTATCAATTAAGCCAAAATCTCAAGTTGGCTGGACAGCTCCCATCATCGATCCAGCAGATGTTTGACAAAAAGAAAATCCCTGAAACTCCGTCATTGGAGAGCGAAAACTTCAGTCGAAGTAGTTGGCATATGTTACTTGGCAATAAAGATGGTGTGGATGTGTTGCACGAACAAGTTACCTCTCGAGGATGGATTGTGGAGCAAGATCTTTCCGTTGACGATTGGCCTTATGAGATTGCTGTTCGCCATCTTCTGGAGCATTTGGAAAACATGCGTCGAAATAACCCAGGTGAGACTGTGGCGTTGCTGACAGGTGGTGAGTTAAGTGTCCCGGTCATCGGTGATGGTATGGGTGGTCGAAATCAAGCATTTGTATTGTCCTGTGTTCATCACATAGCAGGACAGAATATTGCGATTCTTAGTGCCGGCACTGATGGCATAGATGGCAATTCGCCTGCTGCTGGTGCAGTGGCTGATGGTGAAACCCTTGCTAGGGCTAGTACTGCTGGTATGTCTGTCAGCGATTTCGAGCGTCGTTCAGACTCTTTTCACTTCTTTGAAAAACTGGATGATCTTTTAATTACTGGGCCAACTGGGAATAATATCCGCGATCTGAGAGTGATGGTGGCCTGGTAGCTGAGATGGACGTGTATTTTCGGCGTAATGCCACCAGCACCTTTAATTTTGGCTTCTACTCTCACACCAGTAGATAACCGTACTATTACACTGAAGTAATGATTTGCAAGTCATGGCGTTGTTCCTTACACGGTGGTCATAGCGGTACGTTCTGCGAACATGCAGAAGGAAGTCTCGAAGAAGTCCTTGAGGCTGCTGTGGTTAATGGTTACCACACTTTTGGTGTTAGCGAACATGTTCCACGAACTGAATCACGGTTTTTGTATTCGACGGAGCAAGAAAAAGGCTTCACTGTCCAACGCCTTGAGAAGGAATTTCGGAATTATACAAAAGTAATTGGAGAATTAGCTAATCAGTTTGCTGACCGTCTAATAGTACTGAGAGGGTTTGAAACTGAAGTGGTGCCCACTAGTGATTACCGCGAGAGGATGATTGCCTATCGTCAATCGGGTGATTTCGACTACATGGTTGGATCAGTGCATCACGTAGAGGAAGTTTTGATTGATGGACCAACTGAGGAGTTCCGACTCATATGCGATGGCTTAGGTGGTCTGGAAGCACTCTCGATTCGCTACTACGAAACGGTGGCTGAGATGATAGAGGTGCTCAGTCCTGAAGTTGTTGGACATCTTGACCTAGTCCGAAAAAATGCTGATCTTGACGTTAGTCTTGACACTCCTAGAATTCGCCGTGCGGCTGACAGAGCACTCGAAGCTACTCGTAGTTGTGGTGCCATTCTTGATCTAAATACGGCCGGCTATCGCAAGGGGTTAGGTACACCCTATCCTGCACCATGGTTGGTTAAAAGAGCGAACACTATGGATATCCCATTTTGCTTCGGAGATGACTCTCATGGGCCGTCTCAGGTTGCAGCAGGCATAGAAAATGGTCGTGTTTATTTACTGGAGAATGGAGTGAAAGAAATCACTGTGCTAACTCGACCTGAGGGTTCCGATTCGAGTACCCCGGTCGAAAAGAGAGTGGTGTCCCTGTACGGATAAGTTCTGATGTCGCGGGCTCCTTGGAGAGCCCTCTCCTACAACTTTCGTATGGCTTCAGTGTGTGTTTTCAAAGCTGTTGAGTAAACTCCATAGTCCACGTTGTAGGAAATAACGTTGAAACCTACACCTATCCAATCGCGAGCTTGTTCCAGTGTGCTCGGCTGAATACCTGCACTTTTGCCGTGACGCTTTGCTGCATCGGCGACTCTCTGTAGGGTGTCAACAAAAACCGGATTTTCGAGCTGTCCCACGATTCCCATTGATTGGCTTAAATCGTAGTGGCCCACCCACAAGTTATCGACACCTGGCAGGGAAGCTATGGCGTCTAATTCATTGAGAGCTTCTGTGCTTTCGATCTGACAGAGGAAGATGTTTGATTCATTGGCCGCAGACATGTATTCCATTGGTTCTGGCCGGACATAGTCATTTTGTGCTCCACCTAATCCGAGGCCGCGATTCCCGTCAGGCATAAAACGTAGGGCTGCAATAACTTGGCGAGCCTGTTCTGAAGACTTCACATTAGGGACCATCACACCTTGCGCACCTGCGTCCATCACTCTTGCGATGAAATGGTAGTCCGCGCATGGAACACGCACGATCGGAGTTACTGGAGTGCTTTTGAACCATGCTAATAAGTCACAAATGTTGGTGAAGCCGAGACCGCTGTGCTCCATATCAAGTAGGGCGAAATCGACTCCTGACGCCTCGAGAGTTTTTGCTATTCCTCTGGTCCCAAATTCCATAATCATATGGCCCACTGGGATTTTCCCTTCAGCTAACCGCTGACGAATCAAATTAGATTTCATTGAGACTTCCATGAAAGCTTAGCTCGAACACCTGGTCGGTCTACGGCATCACGATTTGCCAGACAATCGGGAGCTTTTCCCTCGTAGACATTCCGTACGTTTCGGCAAGCGTCGAGAGGTATATCACGGATACTTTCTTCACACCATGCTATCGAGTGGGGGGCAACAACTACATTGTCGAGTCGAAGTAGTGGATTGTCTTTCGGGACAGGTTCTTTTTCAAAAACATCGAGACCTGCGCCTGCAATTTTCTTTTGCTGTAGCACTTCTATCAGTGCTTCTTCATTGACGATTGGCCCACGTGCAGTGTTGATTAGGAAAGCACTAGGTTTCATCAATGCAAGCTCCTCGGCTCCCACCAAGCCTTCGGTGTGTTTATTTAACGGTGCATTGATTGTCAAGAAATCGCTTTCTCGCATTAGGGTCGGTAAGTCGACCAACTCTACGCCCATTTTTTCTGCCTGTTCTTTGGTGACGAATGGGTCATAGCCAATCAAGCCACCGAAACCAATTCCACGAGCCATGCGCAATAGCTCTCCAGCGATATTGCCAAGCCCTATCGAACCCAGTGTTCGTCCCTCAATGCATATACTTCTGCATTTATCTGGACGCCACTGGCCCGCACGCGTTCGGGTATCGAAGGTTCTTATATCCTTAGCGACAGCCAGAATTAGTGCGATAATTCCCTCTGCTACCGGTCTGCGTACTGCATTAGGTGTGATCGCCAGTAAGACATCAGCTTCGGTACAAGCAGGAACGTTAATGCGATCGAAACCAACTCCCCAACGAGACAGACAGGATAGTCGTTTGAGACCTCTAAAGCTTTCTGGCGGAAAATGGTACCCAAGAACTATTAAGGCGTCATAATTGTCGATAATCTCCGGATCAGCAATTCCTCCCGTATCGGGGAGTACGTCCCACTTTAGGTTAGGCAGTGCCGTAAAGATTTTTGCCGCTGACTTTTCTGCGGCCTCTGTGGTTTGTGGGTTATCGAATACATCGGCTGTGAATCCAACGTGAAATGTTTTCTGTATTGACATAGGTCTATTTGCTTTCAGGCGTGTACCAATCCAACTTGATCCTGATCCGATTGCACTGGTGACAGGACACTAATCAGGTAGAGTAGAACTGTGAACATAGCGAGATAGAACACGTCATTGTACACCTTTAACACTAATTCAGGTAAACCTGGTTCCGAGATACTATTGATGCAAAGTTCCCATTCAGGTGTCGCACACAATAGCTGTTTTCCAGCTTTCTATCCCATCATTGACACATCGGTGGCCTTGTCGGCTGGAATTACCTCAGAGTCTGTTGCAAAAGCACTGGTGCGAGCTGGTGTTAGAGTTGCGCAGTTTCGCCACAAGGGGAATTACGATAGTGAGATCATCCATTTAGCTGAGAAAGTTGGTAATATTCTGCACGAATTTAACGCTTTGTACATTGTTAACGATCGACCTGATGTTGCACTTTGTGTGGGAGCCGATGGTGTCCATGTCGGGCAGGACGATCTTCCTCCAGTTGCGGTGCGAACTGTATTCGAAGCCCTGCCAATTCAAAAGACTATGACGATTGGCCTTTCTGTTCACAATGAGCAGCAACTGAGACAGGCTGATCTCGCTCCCCTAGACTATTTGGCGATAGGTCCGATTTTTACGACGAACTCAAAGAGAAACCCAGATCCTACGATTGGTCTTGAAGAACTACACCGTTTGCGAGCATTGACTTCCAAACATGTTGTCGCTATAGGAGGTATTACTCGTGAAAATGCTCGGGAAGTTTTTGCGGCAGGGGCTGATTCCGTGGCTGTGATATCAGATTTCATAAGCTCCGATATCGATGATCGTCTTTCCGAGTGGTCACGAGTCGTCAAGTTTAGTACGGCAAGCTAGCGACAGATAGGTGAGTTTCATTGACAGCAGAGTTTTGATTACACAGAATTGGACGGAGTCACAATAGGAGATCATGTACAACGCCAAGCTGTTAAATCACTTTCAGTATCCGCGCAATGTTGGTCACCTGGATGGTGCCAATGTAGAGGTAGAGGTATGCAACCCTATTTGCGGCGATATTCTCAGGCTATCCGCATATATTCGAGAAGATCACATAGATGCAATTCGATACCTCGCCCGCGGATGTACTGCATCCATCGCGGTGGGTTCAGCACTGACTGAGATACTCTCAGGCCAGAAAGTTGACCGACTCGATTTTGTGACTAAGAGACAGGTTGAAGAGATGGTGGGTGGATTGCCACAAGAATCGAAACATGCAGCAGTTTTAGCCATAGATGCAGTGAAGGCTCTACGACGTAAAGTTTGCGACGAGTTGCGTTGAGTTAGATTGCTACTTAATCACCAGGGACGGACGCTCTTTAGGGAGATTATTTCCCCTGTTTCTCGTTCTGTGATATCTATTTTCTCTCCGTGACATTCTATACTCTCTACCCCTTGGTAACCGTCTGGAATTTCTGTTATGAATGCCAGGTACCGTGCAGTTAAACGGTTGCGACCTTCGATCCAACGGTATTGACGAACACCGTAGAGTTTCCCTTCATCGACTACTTTTTTCATGGAACCTGCAAATGGCGTCGTTCCAAACTCAAGACCACGGGCGATGACTTTACCGTTCCACGGGAACACATCAATGCTTTGATTTTCTTGCCAATCGGCAATCCAAGGGAAATCTTCCGTTTTCCATATGTACCCAATCAACACTCGAAGATCTTTGTTAAAAGCAGTGAAATAGGATTCTTCTCGAGAAGGATCCATGAGTATTCCATAGTATGTACCAGTGTTGGGTGGAGCTTGCATTTCTCGAAGACTGACTTTTTTACCCTCGCGCGAAGTTCCGATTGGCCAATGGAGTGGGCCAGCTCGCAATGAGTTGTGGTCTTCGATGGGTGGACGTACCTCTCCTCGAGTCCCCGACATATCCAGCACATTGCGTCCTGGCGTGACAAAAGGAGGCCCGAACGTTACGTGTTGTACCCAGTGTGCTGGTCGCCCAAACGCGGTCTGACTCTCGACCCACTCTTCAACATAAAGCACTGTTTCATTGGCTGCCAGTGTTAGTGTGCGGCCAACCTTGTACTGTGTTTTAGGTAGATAAGTGGAATATGAGAATTGAACTTTGTTCGCAGTAGTCTCGACCTTGTCTTTGTTCCATTGCACCATCAAGGCTTCGCCATGCACACCTAGACCATTTTTAAATTCCTGATTTGACGGAGCGCCGAAGAGTGGGAAATTAAGTAAATGACCCATATAGCCGGCTGTGAGTATCCGGTCACTGCCCTTTCCGTATAACATGTCATGTTTGATCGGGTTGTAGTTTCCCGGGTCAATCGTTTGGTAATGATGGACCAGCATCGGGTTGACGGACTTGCGAGGATCGTCTGATTTCAAGCGAATCTCTGCGATGTGTCCGGCGCCGCGTAGCGCTCCAATCCGAACCAATTTGTTTTCCAGAATGTAAGCCGAACGGCCATGAATATGATCTTCAGAGAATGTCGTTTTTTGTGCTGCAACGACATTGCATCCCGTGAGAAGAATGAGTAGTACCCTAGTCATATCGATTGCATTTGATGTTATAGACTCTAATCTGTTGAAGGTTCCCATTTCATAGTTGCGGCAAAGTGTTCATATTTTGTGGCTATTTGTGAATTGCGGATAGAGGCAAAGTGTTTTTTGTTGTTAACTATTTTGTGACTTCGATCATGGCTTTGATTACTCCCGACTCAGCTTGTGTATATTTGGAAAAATTCTCTATCACGTTCTCGAGCGGTGTACGGTGAGTGATCCAAGGATTCGTGTCGATTACGCCATCTTCTATCAGGTTTATAATGCGCCTAAAGTCCTTGGGTAGGGCATTACGGGAACCCTTGATTGTCATCTCGGGCCGGTGTAACGATGGATGGGGGAAGCAAATTTTTTCTGTCGTTATGCCGACATAGACCAGTCTGCCTGTGTGAGCTACATAGTTCAGCGCATTTCCCATCGAATGATGACTACCTGTTACATCTGTAACAAGTTCATATAGCTCGCCGTTAGTAATTTCATCCATTTGGCTCTTTTCACTGCCACTACCGTCAAACAGAATGGTGTTTTTAATATCGTAGGTTTGCTGGCAGAAATCCAACCGCGATTGAACCATGTCCATTACAGTGATGGAGGCTCCACTCAACCGCGTAAATGCGAGTGTAGCCAGTCCAATAGGACCAGCACCAATAATCAGAACGCTATCATCCTCTTTCGGTGCTCCACGCTCGGTCGCATGACAGCCGATCCCGAGTGTTTCCACCAAGGCGAGCTGCTCAAACGAAAGCCGGTTTGATGGATGCAATTTGTCTGCGCGGACTACAAATTCTTCACAAAGTCCACCATCGACCATCACTCCTATCACCTTTAACACTTCACAGCAATTACTATTGCCTTTACGACAGGCATAGCAAGAACCGCAGTTCATGTAGGGTTCAACACTGCAGTGGTCTCCAACCTTGATAATTGAAACGTCTTCGCCGACCTCAAGGACTTCGACTCCAAGTTCGTGGCCAGGAATCAATGGGTAGCGGAAGAGAGGGTGTTTTCCGAGATATCCGCTGTAATCAGTGCCACAGATGCCGACACGGTGCGTACGGACCAGAGCCTGTCCAAGGCCGGGAGCGGTTGGCGACTGCAACTCAATGCACTCTAAATGTCTTGGCTTTTCTAGGCGAATAGCTAACATAAAACGAGGTCTTCCTAACTCACTCTCATGGCAGACACAACCGCTAGTATAACCGGATTATTCTGCACTGCTTATCTTGTAGAGCGCTTGCTACAAAGAAGAAAGCACATCTGTACCACTGCTAAGATGAAGGCTGTGGAAGTTCCCAAGGAGCTGCGGATCGGCGAAGTTAACATCGAGCCAGCGATGGTGCTTGCACCAATGGCAGGTGTTACGGACACAGTATTCCGTCGCTTTATTAGGAATCTGGGAGGTTGTGGACTGATCATGACCGAATTTACCAGTTCGCACGGAATTGTTGCTAACAAACGCATTTCTTCTACAACCCAGAAAAAGCGAAAACACAAGTTTAACTATCTCTATTACGAGCCCGACGAACATCCAATCTCAGCACAGCTTTTTGGTTCAGACCCTGATATTCTCGCAGACGCCGCCCGAGTTGTTGAAGATCTGGGTTTTGACACTGTAGACATGAATTTTGGATGTCCCGTCAAAAAGGTAGTTAGGTGCAATGGCGGCTCTGGCCTACTACGGGATATGCCACTCGTCAGAAAAATCTTACAGAAGGTTCGCTCGTCGGTCAAAATTCCATTTACTTGCAAGTTTCGAACTGGTTGGGATCATGACACTATTGTTGCTGTTGAAATGGGAAAAATTGCTGAAGATTGTGGTTTGCAGGCAGTCGCGTTGCATGGGCGTACACGTGCACAGGGTTACGCGGGCCATGCGGATTGGGACCTGATCGCAGCTCTCAAACAAGCAGTTAATATTCCGGTTATTGGGAATGGTGACGTCTTCTCACCAGAAGATGCTGTTCGAATGTTCAAAAAAACAGGTTGTGATGGTGTAATGATTGGTCGTGCTGCTCCAGCAAACCCCTGGATTTTTCGGCAAACGGCACAGTATCTTTCGACCGGTCATTATGGCAAACCAACTGAACGTGACCGCTACGACATGATTCGAGATTACTACCAGATGCTTGATGCTGAACACAAAAATATTTCTGGGGACGTATGTGGCAAGATGAAACAATTTGCGAGTCAGTTTACTCGTGGTGTACGCAATGGATCGCAACTGCGCAAGAAAATTTATCAAGCGACGACACCGAGTGAAGTTCGCCGTCAAGTCGACAGGTTTTTTGAGCACTCCTTGGGGCAGGCTGCGTGAAGTCGGTAGTGCTCATCACGGATGGCTCTTGTCTGGGCAACCCGGGTCGTGGTGGATGGGCTGCTATCCTACGTTTCCGGGGATATGCGAGAGAACTGTGGGGAGCCGAACGAGAAACGACTAATAATCGAATGGAGTTGATGGCTGTCATAGCTGGCCTCGAAAATCTTAGTGAGTCTTGCCAGGTGCTGATAGAAATTGATTCTCAGTATGTGAAAAATGGTATCACCACTTGGATCAAAAATTGGAAACAACGTGGATGGGTGACTGCATCCAAGACCCCGGTGAAGAATAAAGATTTATGGCAACGCTTGGACAAAGTAGTAGTTCAGCATTCCGTCGATTGGAAATGGGTAAAAGGTCACGCTGGTCACCACGACAATAATCGCTGCGATGAACTTGCAAGGATGGCCGCTGAATCGCAAACTCACTCTTGACCGAGGTGTCATGCGCCCTGGAAACTTTGATCGTCAAGATTCTACATATTAGCTGTCATATTGACTAGTTTTTGACCAGCCCGAAATAGAAAATGTCACTTCATCTGTACAACACTCTAACTAGAAATCTCGAAGGATTCGAACCTTCCGATGGCAAGAAGGTTCACATGTATTCCTGCGGCCCAACGGTTTATGATCATGTCCACATTGGAAACCTACGGACATTTGCCTTTCAAGATGTTCTAAGACGACATTTGCGGTGCTGTGGCTACGATCTATTACATGTCATGAATATTACTGATGTTGATGACAAGATCATAGCGAATGCGCAAAAAGCTAACCAATCCATATCTGAGTACACTGCCAGATACATCGACGCTTTCAAAAAAGATACAAAAATGTTGCGTCTCGAGACACCCGAACATATTACTCTTGCTACTGATCATATCGATGCCATGATCACTCTTATCCAGCGTCTTGCGGATAAAAACCTTACATACCAATCGGAAGGTTCAACCTACTTTCGGATTGCCCATTTTGAAAACTACGGCAAATTAACAAGACTTGATACTAGTGGAATGAAAACAGGTGGTCGTGTTGATCAAGATGAGTATGAGAAAGATGATATTCGGGACTTTGCTCTGTGGAAAGCTCCGAAGGATGGCGAACCCTACTGGGAAAGCCCTTTTGGGCCGGGGCGTCCTGGCTGGCACATTGAATGCTCGGCGATGTCGATGCAATACTTGGGTGCAACCTTCGATATCCACACTGGTGGAGTCGATTTAGTTTTTCCTCATCACGAAAACGAAATTGCTCAATCTGAAGGTGCTACCGGACAGCAATTTGTACGTTTCTGGGTGCATGCCGAACATTTACTGGTCGAGGGTCAGAAAATGTCGAAGTCACTTGGCAATTTCTACACCTTGTACGATCTGCTCGATCAGAATTACTCTCCCGAAGCTATTCGCTACTCGCTAATTTCTGTTCCCTATCGCAAGCAACTTAATTTCACGTTTGATGGTCTGAAGGCCGCCACAATAGCCATAGAACGGTTACGGAACTTCAAACGTCGATTGGAAACCGAAACCTTTCCTGAGGGCGAGGCCAGTGAACTTTTGGCTGCGGTTGCTCGAGCAAGAGACCAATTCACCGTCGCAATGGATGATGATCTCAACACCGCCCAAGCTCTGGGAGCAATATTTGATTTTGTGCGAGATGCTAATACAAAAATTGATAGCGAAGATTTTTTCGAAGGCAATCGTGAATCGGCAATTGACCTGCTTACACTATTCGACTCAATATTTGATGTTCTCACCATGGAAGCTGACTGCAGAATACCTGTCGAAGAGATCGAGCGCTTTATTGAGGAGCGCTCACGAGCTCGAAAGAACAGGGACTTTGCTCGTGCCGACGAGATTCGTGTCGAGCTGCAACGACAAGGCGTAGTGCTTGAGGATTCTCGTGATAGTACTCACTGGAAATATGTTTAACCCGGCAGTTTTTACCGTCTAGGGCACTCCGGAAAATTTTTGGTGAGATCTCCTAGTTCATACACTTGAAATATTCTGTGGCAACGTTTCTCGAGCTCGTGTAATTCATATAAAGGATTATTTTTAAGTCCACCCACTTCGGTCTGTCGAGGTAAAATCTAGAGGTCCTTACAAGGCCACCGGAAGGCAATGTTTATTTAAGAAGAGGTAGCCCTTTGATGACTCTTGATCTCGGATGCGGTCGCAATAAATGTTTTGAAGCCTTCGGTGTTGACAACAACCCAGACACTGATGCTGATGTTATTGCGGATATTGATAGCGCCAGTCTTCCATTTCTCGACAATAGCTTTGATCGCGTTTTACTTGTTCATACAATTGAACATGTCGATAATGTGATTAACACAATTGAGGAAGTGCATCGCCTCACACGCCCTGGCGGGACAATCGTCATCGAGACACCCCACTACACAGATTTCAGTTCTTTCTGTGATCCAACTCACCGGTGGCATCTCAACACTTTTTCATTTCGCTACTTTAGCGATAATCATGGTGGCTTCGGATACTACAGCCGATGCCGTCTGCGCGAAAAAAAAATTCAGGTCAAACTATTGCGCCTATGGCGTTTCCTCGGATTGGAGTTCGTTATCAATCACTGCCTGATTTTCCGTAAATTCTGGGAACACTACCTCTGCTTCGTCATACGTGGCAAAGTGATGGTTCTCGAGTTTGAAGTACTAGATCAGTAGTCCTAATGACTTAAGTCTCGTAATTGCCTAGGAATACCCGTGTCAGATACATTATTGAGTGATGACAATCTGTCCGCACTCTTCCACTGCAGAGCGGGAAATGTTCACATGACGCTAGATTTTTGCATCTTGTTACGTCCGTGTGGAACACCGACAACTGCCATATTGAAAAATGCAGTAGTGTGCTTGCACACTTTCAGTTCATGAAACATAATTCCCCAATCGTAGCTATTTAGATATGGAAACAATAGACCCGTATTCGCGCTCAACCGAAGAAAGTCGAGAGCCACCATCTGGCTTTTTCGCCACCTTGCGCCACCTGGGCCCTGGAATGATTGTCGTTGGATCGGTGGTTGGGTCGGGCGAATTGATTGTGACGACTAAATTGGGTGCGGTCGCTGGGTTTGTGCTGCTCTGGTTTGTGTTGCTTTCGTGTTTTGTCAAGGTTGTTATTCAGGCCGAATTGGCTAGATATACCATTGCTAGTGGTGAAACATTCTTACGAGTATTCAACACCTTACCGGGGCCGACGGCTCCACGGCCAAAATGGCTAACTCTGCCTTGGATGGCCATACTGACAATTGCCTGTGTCGCAGCTATCACAATCTTTGTTCAACTGAGCAAGGAGTTGAGAACTGTCCCCGTAGCATTGTTTCTGTGTGGCAGTGTTGCTGTTGTTTCACTGGTAGCTGCTTTGGTGCTTGGATCGCGTCAAGACATCATGGAGAACCCCTCACTCGCAAAGACATCTTTACCACCTATGAACTGGTTTATGTGGCTTTGGTTGGCATCGACACTGCTTGTTTTTGTCAATGCCGGTGCGATTTTAGGTGGAGCAGGGCAGGTGTTGGAAATGGTGTTCCCAGGTGCGCTTGGTGTGGGAGGGGCGCGTTATTGGTCAATCATTGTTGCAATTCTGTGCGGTGTTCTGTTGCTCGCTGGTACTTATACTTCTTTGGAAAAACTACTCATCATATTAGTTGCCGTATTCACCCTACTGACTGTAGTTTGCACCGCAATGGTGCAATGGACTGAATTCGCTGTAGATTGGTCTCAGCTTGCAAGTGGCCTATCTCTGAGTATGCCTGTCGAGATGTCTACAACGCTGGTACTGACAGCACTAGCCATGTATGCGGGGACAGGTGTTGCGTTTGGTGAGATGTGGAATTACACGTATTGGTGCCTAGAGAAGGGCTATGCCCGTAATGCTGGTGCTCCGCGACCAGGAGACGCATGGACCAATCGAGCCAAAGGCTGGATCCGGGTTATGTACACAGATGTTGGTCTCACCATGGTTGTCTACACCACGAGCACTGTCTGTTTTTATCTCCTGGGAGCTGCGATTCTCTACGTGAACAGACTCAATCCAGATGGACGAGAAACGATAGTAACGCTTAGTTCGATGTATACCGAAAGTTTTGGTGATTGGGCAGCTGCAGTATTTCTTTTGGGTGCTTTTATCGTCCTTCTTACAACTGTATTATCTGGAGCAGCTGCAAATAGTCGCCTCTTGGCTGACGCACTAGGTGTTATCGGAATCATCGACGAGTCGGACTATTCAGCTCGCTTACGATTTATTCGCCTCTTTGTGATTGTTTCACTAGTGATGTACTCGATTGCATACTGGCTGTTCGAGAATCCGCCTCAGATGCTACTCATCACTAGTAGTCTAATTGCGGCTCTCATGTACCCCATTCTGGGGCTAGGAACACTATATCTTCGACATCGTAGACTTGACCAGAGGGTCAAGCCAAGCTCAGTAACGACGGTATGGCTGTGGGTATGCGCTATCGTATTGGCAGTTATTTCACCTGTCGGAATCGTGTTGGCGCTGGCTATTAATTACGGTTGGGTAAACTTGGGATAACAAACTTGATTACGGTTTGACAGCACTAATTAGTGCCTTGATATAGCCGACGGTCCAGGCTCGTCCTCGGTGACACCACTCTGTATCACCGATCATTCGAGGCACGTGGTCAGGTATCAAAAACCCCTGAAACCCCACTTGTTTGAGTGTCCGAATCGTTTCGACTGGGTCACAGTTCCCATCACCCAGGTAGCACTCTGTGAAGTCGTCCACAGGACCTTGAACATCACGGAAGTGAACATAGAAAATCTTATTGCGTTCACCGAAATGGCGAATGGCGTCTGTAACACCATTGCCGCCTTTCATTTCGGACCAGCAACCATGGCAAAAATCCAAGCCATGCATCGGGCTATTAAATGTTTCCATCGCACGGCTGAAGTTGTCGAAATTGCGAAATACGCGTCCCACGCCTCCAAGTGAAGCGACAGGGGGGTCATCCGGATGTAGTGCCAGACGTAGGCCTACTTCTTCACAAATCGGCAGGATGCGCTCTAGATACCAGCAATAGTTTTCCCAAATCTCTTGTTCCGAATAGTCTCTCCCTATGTCAACACCACCCCACGCACCGAAAAGATCTCTACCCTGGCTCGATGAAGTTTCAGTAATCGCACTTGCTGCTAGAGCCGTTTTGTAATGGAATCCTGTCGCTAAAGATCCCCCGCGCACGACTTCGGCCTGAGATGTTCTCCACACACCGGCAGGCATGAAGGCGTATCCCAGAATGGGGATGCCAGCCCGTGCAATGTTCCGAATTGTATAGATCATGTTGTCGAGTTGATGTTCCCGACCATCTGCTCCTAGCATAATCTGGTCGTAGAACCTGGTCGGTACATTCTCTATTGCCATTAGCCGGATTTGTGCTTCTTTTGCTTGGTGAACGAGATTCGCAAGGTCTTCGTATTCCCATTTTTCTTGTCCTGGCAGTATCGGCGTATTCAGTTGAAAGTCATCGCAGCCGCACTGTTTGATGAATTTCAGTCGTGCGGTCGTCATTTTCTGAAACTGTCCTAAGGCGACGCGCATAGGGAGGGTGTCAATATTGATCATGATGAGTGAAGATTATTATTTGATTCTAGGCTGTCTGTTTGAGTAATCGACTGGTCTGTCTTGATAGTGGGCGGTGCTTCGAAATATAACCACTATTTACTTATGCAACGGATTCTCGTACCAAATTACACCAAGGTTGCTGGCCTCTTCGCAGGTAATTACATCTAGATCACCATCATCGTCGAGATCTACAAGCCTCACGAGATCGAATTTAACGCCTTCAGGTCCACTGATAGCGTGATGCGTCCAATCACCCGTCGTAGGTGTTTTGTCATAGGACATCCACATCACTCCAGCCCTAGGCCCATGTGCATTTTCACAAGAAAAGACAATGTCCGGTTTGCCATCGAGGTTGATGTCTCCGACTTCTACACTTTTACCCGTGCCAGTCATAGGGGGAAGTTTGATTTCATGAGTTTCCCATTTTGGAGGTGACCACCTTGTGCGTCGAAAATATCGGATAGGGCCCTCACGGACGGCCACCAGAAGGTCATCGAACCAATCACGATCTAGATCCGCGATGGTCAGAAACATGGCTTCATAATTGCCTATCGAGCCGATGCGGTGTTCGTTCCAAAAGGTTTTCCCGTTGTTGATGGACCGTTCTAACCACAAACAACCCCTTTTCGGCCCATGACGATCACTTGCAACAATGTCGAGGTCGCCGTCACCATCCATGTCATAACTCTTGAGTGACATGATCCAACCGGCTTTGTACAACTGATACCTCTCCCATGTAGTGAGATTACGAGGATCCTGTGGCGTTTCAAACCAACTAATTTGACCACTTTCATTCTTGGAACCTGCCACCAAGTCGGGTCCATTTTGGCCATCGATCTGAAGTGGTAAAGTGAACATCCACTGCGTCAGAGATTTCGATGTTGCGATTGCGGCAGTTGTCCAAGCTGTTGAATCAAAGTAGTGTTCTCTTGATCGTGGCGCCCAGTGCACAAAAATCGTTTTTGTCTCACCTTCGGTTGCACTCACTACATCGAAAATACCGTCACCGTCTAGATCAACGAAGGTGGCATCTTCTGGTTTCTGTACTTTCCCTACGGTTACGGCCGGCCATTTTTGTTTCACCTTTTCTTTTCCTGGGTGAAGATAGACGCGAATCCGACCTCCTTCTTCCCAGCCTGTCACAATGTCGAGAAGTCCATCGCCATTGACGTCGCCCAAATCTACCCCGTCTGCACCCTGCGAGGAATTGTCGATTGTATGCCGATCCCATGGTCGCCCCAGTTCGTTGTCATTACCTGTCACGACGGTTTTTGGTAACAGGCTCAGTAGAACGATGACCATTAAGTTCAATCTAAGATTGATATTTTTGTGCTGGCGGCCACTATTGTTTCTGTTAACCATGCTAGTTCGAAGTCAGAAGGTCAGTCGTTTAGTGTACAAAGGAAATAGCTTTTGAGTTTAAATTTTAATTTGACACTCATCTTCTTTAATACAACTTTTTGCGTGACTCACAGCTAGCGATGTCAAGCGTAACAATTACCAACAGGTTTTGCGGCCATTGGTAGTTTTGCAGGGTGTTTGACAAGATAGAACCAACTCATCAGAACATAGATCTAAGCTTTGATGAGGTTCGTTACAATGTGATCGTGGCGTTACATTGTGCATACAATAAGACTCTAGGGGGGATAGAAGAATGCAAGGTGATGTGAAGGTAATCGAAGATCTTAATGAGGTGCTCAAGGCAGAATTGACTGCGATCAATCAATATTTCTGTCACGCGGAGATGTGCGAAAACTGGGGCTACGGGAAATTAGCTACTTACGTCAGAAAGGAAGCCATCGATGAGATGCGGCATGCAGAGGCTCTGATCGAACGAATCTTATTTCTCGAAGGTATCCCGAATATGTCCGATATGTTCCCGATTAAAATTGGTAAAGATGTCAAGGTACAGCTTGAAAACGATATGGCGTTGGAATTGCAGGCAATCCCACGGCTTAACACAGCGATCAATCACGCTGTAGCTGCTAATGACAATGCTTCACGAGAACTTTTTGAAAAAATTCTCGTGGATGAGGAGCAACACGTCGATTGGTTAGAAGCTCAACTTGGAATGATAGAGGAGATGGGTATTGGTGTTTACTTATCGCAGCAAATTCATGAAGACGCCCAGGCGTAAAAATCTACCTTGAGGTGTCAATTGTCAAGACAAACCTTGAAGTTCTTGGATTATGCTAGGTAGGTGTAGTCGGCTAGGACTTGGGTGAATGTGTCCAGCATTGCACGCTCATCGTTTTCTGATATCACCCCACGAGCCTTTCTGAGTGAAAGCTCCTTAGCTATCACTTTTTGCAAGTGTTCTGTGTCATAGTCGCTGCATTCGAGGACTTTACGGACTGAATCTCCGTATGCGATCTCCTCTGTCACAGCCTCGCCATTCGCGTCGACTGTAACAGAAGCTTCAGTGACGACCCCAAAAAGATTGTGAAGGTCTCCTAGGGTTTCTTGGTAGGCTCCTATTAGTAAAAACCCCAGATAGTAAGGCTCATTTTCTCGTACGTCATGAAGCTCGAGAGACTCCTTGGTGTGGCGTATATCAACAAACCTATCAACAACACCATCGGAATCACAGGTAATATCGCATAGTATTCCACGCTCAGTTGGTATTTCGTCGAGTCGATGAATAGGCAGAACAGGAAACAGTTGATTGAAAGCCCAAGAGTCAGGTAATGATTGGAATGTAGAGAAATTACAAACATACTTGGAGGAAAGTAGCCGATCGAGCTCCTCGAATTCTTCGGAGCGCTGATCCATTTCTCGCGAAAGACAAGCTGCTCGTCGGCAGATATTCCAAAACAACCATTCACCCTGTGCTTTATCTTCGAGGCCGAGATAGCCAAGTTCGAAGAGTGAATCGAGATCTTTGCGCTGCTGTATCGCATCGTGATAATACTCATGTAAGTTTTCAATGTTGATGTCACGCGCTAGGTCAATTAGTTCGAGTACGGGTTCTGCTTTGGGCTTGGCTGTGTTCTCAATTTGAAGGTCTTCTGATCCGGGCGTTATGATTTTCCTGACTTCTGTGACTAGCAATGAGTGGTGAGCCACCATTGCACGGCCACTTTCCGTGACGATAATGGGTGCAATAACGTCTTCGTTTGCACATACCTCGCTGATGGTGTAAACGACATCGTTAGCAAACTCTTGCAACGAATAGTTAGTAGAAAACTCTGATGCCGTCCTGCTACCGTCGTAATCCACACCGAGACCTCCACCAACGTTAAGATATTCGATTGTGCAACCCATCTTCTGTACTTTCGCATATACGCGAGCTGCCTCTTTGAATGCCTGTTTAGCCTTTTGAATGTCTGTTATCTGTGAACCGATATGAAAATGCAGCATCTTCAGTGTGTGTGTTTGGCCACGCTGTTTAAGTACACGTAGTGTATTGACCAACTCTGGAGTACTCATGCCAAATTTGGCGAACTCACCACCCGATTCTTTCCATTTACCACTACCCCGCGAAGAAAGTCTCACTCGGATTCCAAGGTGAGGAGTGACATCGAGTGCGGCTCCAACTCTAAGAGCAGTGAAGATATCTTCCGTCTCTTCAACAACGATAATTGCCTTTTTCCCAACTTTTTCCGAAAGCACTGCTGCTCGAAAGAAGAGATCGTCTTTGTAGCCATTGCAAACTATTAGAGCGTTCTGGTCGAGTGGCATGGCGAGAGCCGCTGCTAGTTCGGCCTTGCTGCCAACTTCGAGGCCGTAGTGATGGGGGCCTCCGCTGCTAACTAAGCGTTTCACAATGCCAGCCTTTTGATTGACCTTCGATGGATAAACCGCTATGTGGTGACTCTCATAATTAAACTTTCTGATGGCAAGGTTGAATGCTTTGTGTAACGCTGACATGCGATCGTCGAGGATTTGTGGAAAACGTAGCAGGGTTGGAATTGATTGTTTAGTGCCAGAAAATTTTTGAACGACCCGATAGAGATCAATTGAGCGCGAGGGATCCTTGTCAGGAGCCACAGCTAAGTTGCCATCATCATTGATAAAAAAATACCCGAGACCCCAGTTCTCGATTCCATACAGCTTGGCCGATGATTCACGAAGGTTTTTTGTCGCGTCATTGGGAGACCAGTTTGAGGGTTGTGAAGGTTCTAATTCGGGTGTTTTCATCTTGGTTCTGACAACAGGAGGCGTAATGACTTAAAGTAGTCTTCGGCAACCACCTGAGAGCATAGTTCATCATAATTGAGTCATGGGCCTTCGGGTTCTAATCAGCGTGGTAAACATTTGCTGTGAAGTAATCTAAACTCTGCGAGGACAGATGGCCACTTGAAAGTTGTGTATCCTGCTTAGAAGATTGGGGAACATTGTTATGAACGACATGCCTGTTGCAATTGTTACTGGTGCTGGCCGAGGTATTGGCCGGGGTATTGCCAAAGACTTGGCCCAAACTCACAAGGTAATCGCAACCTACCTTAGTCGTGAGGATACCGCTCGGTCTCTCCAACGAGAGTCTGGTGCAGAAATTATCCGAGTTGACATGGCCTCGGTCGATGATCGCCAGGCTCTTCTCAAATTTTGCCGTGAGAAGTTCGGACGGCTTGACCTCCTTGTCAATAATGCTGGGATGGCACCGCGGCAAAGGGTGGATATACTCGAGGCTAGTGAAGAGAGCTACGAAGAGGTTTTGGCAGCGAACCTGAAGGGACCGTATTTTTTGACACAGGCTGTGGCGCGCTGGATGATTGAGCAAGGAGCGGGCCGAATCGTCTTTATTGGATCTATGTCGGCTTACACCTCTTCACCTAGTCGGGGTGAATACTGCATTTCGAAGGCTGGGCTTGCTATGGCGACGACCCTCTTTGCACATAGGCTGGCAGCTGACGGTATTACGGTATTTGAAGTGCGTCCAGGCATTATTCACACAGACCTCATTTCTCCAGTGAAGGCAAAGTACGACAAACTGATTGCCGAAGGTATGCTCCCTCAACCACGTATGGGAGAGGTGGAAGATGTGGCTAAGGCTGTGCGTGCCATAGCTGATGGGATGCTAGATTATTCTACGGGACAAGTCATAGACGTGGATGGAGGATTCCGTATACATACGCTGTGACCGCCCAATACAATCTTGCGTCTAGCCTCCTTTATAGTTTGCGGAAGCCGCGTTTCGGATCGATCTACTCCGGATCATCTTTCAGAAACCCATAGACCAGTGCAGCTAGGATGCCGCCGAGTGGGCATGCCACCAAATAAATCCACAGACTTGACATTGCCGTTGGGGCATTTCCAAAGAGTGCTGGCCCCAATGAGCGTGCGGGGTTCAGTGATGCTCCGGTAAGTGGTCCTCCCATTAGAATGCAAAATACGAGTGTTAGTCCGATAGCGATGGGGGCTAAATTGCCTGCTTTGCCACTGACGGCAGTATTGTAAATTACATTTACCAGAAAAAATGTTAACAACAATTCGAGAACGAAAGTTTGTGTTGTATTGACTCCTTCTGCAGGAACAGTAGCACCCAATGAGCCTGCTTTTTCACCCAAAACAAAGGCTAATGCACCGGCGCCTGCAACACCTCCGGCCAGCTGGGCTATTATGTACCCCACGGCAGTGCCGAGGTCGATCTGACGGCCTGCTAGCAGACCTATTGTCACTGCAGGGTTGATATGAGTTCCTGAGATGTGACCGTAGGCATAGGCAAACCCTAGTACTACAAATCCGTGTGCCAGTGCCGTAGCGACCAGGCTTCCACTGATGGCACCTGCTCCAGCTCCTATGAAGATCAAGGCAAAGGTTCCGATAAATTCTGTGGTCAACGCTTTCGAGTTCATGTTTCCCTCTCTTATTTCGGCCACTGTCTCTCTCTAGTATCGGTTTGGATCGACAGCACTACAGGGTCTTTTTGCAGTCAACCCGGATTGATCGAACGACCGGCCGGTAGAAGCAAGACGATAACATTCGAGGAGAGTGATTTCAACCTTTATGGGTCAAGTTTTGTGGTCTGGTGTAAATGTTGGAGTCGGTGTGACCGAATAGGACATGGTTTGATGTTGTCTACTGATGTCTCGACAGAAAACGTGAACCCACTGGAATCAACCGTGCGTACTAATTGATCTGCACTCCAAGCGATCCATTGTGGCTTGATAGGAACCACTGAGAGTAACGTAGGCTTTTGCTGATCCCGTATCATATACTGAACATCTGAAAGGAACAACATGATTCTTGACCGCACGAAACCAAGGAAGATAGTCGTTCTAATGTTTGCAGCGGCTACTTTTTTGATGCAACACATTGGATCTTTAGCAAAGGCGGAAAGCGCTGGTGGCCTACGTTGGGCTTCTCCTTCGGAGTGGACCCATCGCGGTTCCACGCGTATGCGCGTGGCCACGTACATAATTCCGTCGATAGCTGGTGATTCAGAGGATGGTGAATGTGTGGTCTATTTTTTTGGACCTGGACAAGGTGGCAGTGTGCCAGCAAACCTGCGCCGGTGGCTTGGTCAATTCCGCACTCCCGATGGGGGTCCAGTTGACCAATTGGCTAGAACCGACAAATTAAGGGTCGGAGAAATAGAGGTCACACGACTTGAGGTAAATGGCACCTATCTTTTCAAGCCAACACCTTTTGCCCCTAAAGCTGTACCAAAGCCGGGTTACCGCATGTTTGCTGCGATTGCACAGGGTCCCGTGGGTCCTGTATTCTTCAAACTGACCGCACCAGATAAGACAGCAAGAAGTGCCAAAGACGCTTTTGAATCGATGCTCCAGTCACTGACTAGGTAGACGCTTGTGTGCCGATCAAGAACACACCTGGTGACTGCCCCGTTTGGCTTTGCTATTCCTGGGTGAAGTTGACCTCGGGCGGTGCTTGACGTGCTTCTTCGCTCGTCTGAAAGTAAGCATCTTCACGCTCGAAGCCACTTAGCGATGCAACTATGCTGTTTGGGAACAACTGAATGTAGGTATTGTATTGCTGGACCGTTTGGTTGTATTTACGTCTTTCAACTGAGATCCGGTTTTCTGTTCCCGCGAGCTCATCTTGAAGTCGCAGAAAATTTTGACTAGATCGCAAGTCAGGATAACGTTCCATGACGACTAAGAGTCGAGACAGCGCACCACCCAATTGGCTGTCAGCATTGATACGCTCGGCAGGTGAGCGTGCGCCAGCCATCGATGCTCGCGCGTTTGCAATATTTGAAAATACTTCTCTCTCCTGTGCTGCAATGCCTTTGACTGTTGAGACTAGGTTTGGAACTAGATCGGCGCGGCGTTGAATTACGGTGTCTACCTGTGCCCAGGCACTGGTAATTGCCTCTTTCTGCTGGACCATAGTGTTACGATGCCCGATAAAGATGCCACCAAAGACTAACCCTGTTAGTATTAGCAGACCTATAAAAATGCCTCCAATGATCAGCGCTTTTTTCAAGAGTACCTCCAGTTATCTGTGTATGATCACGATAGTTTCCCACCAAGGGGAATTATAACCTGTCAACTATTGCGGCAGTTTTGGCGATTTGCGTCAAATAATCGTCAAAGAGGGAGTGAATCTCTCTAGCATTAAATCGCTCTACACCTTGACGAACTCCCAGAATCAACTCGAAAGACTTCGATGAAATGGCAAACTGTTCTGAGGCTTGCTGAAAAATTTCATATTTTGTGGCGGGAGGTTGATTACCTGCCAGTATAAGCGCGTGACGAATCAGCGTGGCAAAACTTGGTAGTGATTCGACGAGTAGTCGCATCAGTTTGCGGCGATCACCCTGAGCTGCTACATAGTGTTCGCGTAGTCGGAGTAGGCGGGATCGCAACTCGTGCTCAACCTGATGCCGGTGATGCAAGGGGTCGACTTGTATATTGGCGACGACATCTTCGCCATGAAGAACTCGATACACAGTGCTGATATCTAAAAATTCTATCGCGAAAGCATCATGAGCATTCTTAACTTCTTCACGCGATAGAAAGATAGGAGTCGATTGTCTTTTCTTTGACCACCAGCGAATGGCTTTGTTAACTTTTCGCAGTTCGCTAGATCCGACACGGTCCAGTACGCATAACACATTCAAATCTGAAACTTTTTTTTGATGGTCGCCTGCTGCTGTTGACCCGTAAAGGACTACGCTGACCAAATTGGCACCTAATGCTTCGACTAGATGTTCGACAAGATGTTCGAGAAGTTGATCGTTCGTCATTTAAATCCTATCCGAGGACTGGAGACTTACCAACTGCCAGAAGCCCCTCCACCTCCAAAACTACCACCACTGAACCCGCCGAAACCACCGCTACTGAAACCTCCTCCACGGCCACCTCCGAACCCACCACCTAGGCCACCACCTAGTATCCCACCCAGTATCCAGGCACTTGCCATATGGCCTCCGTACCACCCATTGGAAACTCTACGTCTGGCGAACAAGAAAGGCAGGAAAAAGATCATCGGCCAAAGACCGAACATGCTCCGTGGGCGCCTTCGGCGAGGTGTATGTTGTTCAGATATTGGAGAGCCGGTTAGCGTGACCCCCGCGTCTGTTGCCACTATTTGCGCGATCTGTATAAAGCCGACCGCAACCGCTCGATCGTAGTCAGCACTCATCAGAGCAGGACGCATTTTTTCTCGGATTTGTCCGGCAAGTCCATCAGGGATGATAGGCTCAAGTCCGTAGCCAATCTCGATACGCATCTTACGGTCATCGATAGCTAATAGCATCAATGCACCACGACTCTCTGTGCCTCCTATGCCCCATTTTTCTGCCAATATGTTGGCGTAGTTTTCTACCGAGTCGCCTTCGAGCGATGTGATGACAGCAACTGCGACTTCTGTCTGTGTCTTGTTTTTCAGTTCGCTAGCAATGATGTCGAGTTGCTGTATGATTTGTGTGCTAAGTACACCTGCATAATCATTGACAAACCCGGTTGGTTTCGGAAATGACTCTTGAGCAGTCAGTGGTAGATACAACCAGGAAGCACAAATCACTGACAGCACGATGCACAGAATCGTCCACTTGATTGAAAACCGCAAATGGGAACAAAAACAATTCATCGCAATCTCAGGATACCAATTGATTTAAGACATTCTCGGATGGAAAGCTGCGTGCTATGTTGACTGCTGACTATTCAGCAGTGGAGTTCGGCACGGTATTCTTAAGATTGGCTGCTCTGATGTTGCTGATGACTCATGAATGGAAGCTGCTGTAGTTACTAATACAGTTGTCTGTCTTTGTGATGTCCAGATTGATAAACTTGCGAAACCGGGGGTCTAAGTGAGGGTATGACTGAGTTATTTCGCTGTTCTGCAACCGAGTTGGCTCGTCTCATGCGGAACAAAGTAGTAAGCCCTGTCGACGTTATTAAATCCCATCTCGCCCGCATTGAACAGGTCAACCCTATCCTCAATGCAATTACTGACTTTCAGGCTGACCGAGCTCTAAAACAAGCCCGGCATGCTGAGAAAAAGATCATGATGAAGGACTCTGTCGGTCGACTGCAAGGTGTTCCGTTGACGATCAAGAGTTCCATCGAGGTAGAAGGTTTTCGTTGCGAGTGTGGAACGAAAATTCGCAAAGGCATTGTTGCCCAAAGAGATGCAACGGTTGTCAGCAGTTTAAAAGATGCTGGTGCGATCATTCTTGGAACCACCAATGTGCCTGAATTTCTTATGGCCTATGAGAGTGACAATTATCTTTATGGTCGTACCAATAACCCGTGGAATCTCGACTATACCGCTGGTGGTTCGAGTGGTGGTGAGGCGGCCGCCATCGCTTCAGGATGTTCTGCAGGTGGTTATGGCAGTGATGGCGGTGGGTCGGTTCGCATTCCAGCCCACTTCACTGGTATTTGCGGCCTGAAGCCGACACCTGGTGTTATCCCACGCACAGGACACTGGCCGGCCTGTTTGGGGCCTTCCGCTTTCTTAGGTTTGATTGGCCCAATGGCTCGTACTGTGGAAGATGTTCGATTATTACTTGAAGTTGCTGCAGGAGTCGAATATCACGATCCATCAGCTACACCGGTTGAGATGCACCCTCCGAGCGAGAAAGAGTTACGCACTGTCAAAATTGGGTGGTTTTCCGACGATGAAACTCATCCCGTCACGCCGGAAACCAGTCTAGCTATTGAAAATGTAGCGAAAGTGCTGAAAAAACAAGGTTTTGCCATTGAACAAATTAAACTCACAGGCATTGAACAGGCCTCCAAACTCTGGTGGATACTGTTCGGTGTCGTGGCTGCCACAGCACTCAAACCAATTACTGCCGGTCGAGAAGATGAATTGCATCCGCTCTCTCAAACTCTTATTGCCACCGAAGAAGAAACCAAACAAATGAGCTACGAAAGTTTCCTAGATGCTTGGGTTAACCGAGATCGCTTGCGAGCGAAGCTACTCGGACAGATGGAAGAATATAGAGTTTTGATTTGTCCAGCGTCGTCGATTCCAGCGTTTAGGCACGGTGAGCGTTCCTGGCATCTTTCAGGGCAACAAGTACATTACCCCGAACCCTTTGTCTATTCACAAATCTTTAATCTACTTGGAAACCCTTGTGCAGTTGTTCCTGCGGGGCGCTCCTCTGAGGGTTTACCTATAGGAGTACAGGTTGTGGGACGTCCATTTGAGGACGAAATGACCCTTTCTATAGCCTCTGTTATCGAGCAGGCCTTGGGAGGGAGCGCTATGCCACCTGAAAAATTTCTCACCAGTCTGGTTTAAGCCGGGTTGCTAGATCAGCCTACCCATGTTGGATAGCCGCCTCCTGGCCATCTCTATACCAAAAGGCAGAAACAGATTCAGCCAAAACGCAACATGCACCTCCGGAGAAGGTGCATGTCACATCTAAAGCTGTCATCACACTGGTCATAAATGGCACGAAAGAATGTATCGCGCTTTTCTCCAGTGGAGAGAAATCTACATCTTCAGAGAATCTATGTGAATGCTATCTCCGTCGATTTTGCCGGTCACGGTAACCTTATGTCCTGCATGTCCCTTCGCGGCATCTTGATTGTGGATCTTGTAGACGCTCTTATCTGAATCATTAACGAAGACCAGAGGTTGTCCGCTATCTGCACAACCCTTGGCGCAGCCAGCATGACTTTCTTTTGCACCATTAGCTCCGCATTTCGCATCTACTATCCAACCAACCTTTGCGTGATGGCCTGCCAACGCAACGCCCGCAACTAGGGCTACTAACATCACTAAAACTGAGATTTTCTTCATTTCTTTTCTCCTAAAAATTCAGGTCACAGCGGTCTCAAAAAACTCCAATAATGGGATTATTATAGCCATACCAAGGCTGAAGAGCAACCGTGCAGACTCGAGGGTATTGTTCTTCAATCCAAATGCGGTTGAAGAACATTTACTAACTCATGAACGGTATCTGCACTGTGTTTTAGGGCGGCGGTTTCCTCGTCAGTTAGATCTAGCTCATAGATTTTTTCGATGCCGTTTGCTCCTAGTTTTGTCGGAACCCCGACAAAAATACCGTTGATTCCATACTCGCCCTCAAGTAATGCGGCACATGGCAGGACTTTTTTCTTGTCTTTTAGGATCGATTCAACCATCTCAACTACAGCTGCGGATGGTGCATAGTAGGCACTGCCAGTCTTCAGATGTTTAACGATTTCTGCTCCTCCGTCACGCGTGCGTTGCACAATCTGGTCAATCGTGTTTTGGTCAAGGATACTAGTGATTGGGATTCCCGCTACGCTGGTGTAGCGAACCAGTGGAACCATCGTATCGCCATGTCCACCGAGCACGAAGGCAGAGATATTTTCGACTGAGACGTTTGCAGCTTCAGCAAGAAAAGTTCGGAAGCGTGCAGTATCAAGGATGCCAGCCATTCCGACTACACGGTTTTTAGAAAATCCGCTGACCTTGTAAGCTACTTGACACATCGCGTCAAGAGGGTTCGAAACCACTACAAGGATTGCATTGGGGGAGTACTTGGCCGCGGGTTCAACACAGGCTTTGACGATCTCATAGTTCTTCATTAGCAGATCATCGCGACTCATGCCAGGTTTTCGCGGAAATCCAGCCGTTTGAATGATGATGTCGGAATTGGCTGTGGCGGAGTAATCGTTGGTTCCAGTGACTTTGGCATCTGAGCCTTCTACTGGGCAAGACTCCAGCATGTCGAGGCCTTTTCCCTGAGGTACCCCTTCCACAATATCGATAAGCACTACGTCTGCCAGTTCTTTATCGATCAATCGTTGCGCGCAGCCAGCCCCGACATTGCCAGCTCCGATTACAGTAACTTTAGGTCTCATTATTTTCTCTCCCAGAAAAAGCTGCGATCGGCGTCATGACCATGCAGGATCGCCCGAAAACGGCAGCAGTTAATCTGTCATGTGGTTAATAATCTCTTCTGCAAATTCACTAGTCTTCACTTTAGTTGCACCTTCCATCAAGCGATGTAAATCGTACGTGACGGTTTTAGCAGCAATAGCTTCTGTGATACCCCTTTCGATGTGTTCGGCAGCATCTTGCCATCCCATGAAACGAAACATCATCGCACCTGATAGGATCACACTGCTAGGGTTGATAACATCTTTGTCGGCATATTTGGGCGCAGTTCCATGTGTTGCTTCAAAAACACCATATTCGTCACCAATATTGGCCCCTGGCGCCATGCCTAGTCCGCCGACTTGGGCAGCACAAGCATCGGACAGGTAGTCGCCATTGAGGTTTGTCGTGGCGATGACGTCGTATTCAGCCGGTCGCAGAAGAAGTTGCTGAAACATCGAATCGGCAATACGGTCTTTAATTAGGATTTTCCCCTCGGGGATGTCACCGTCGAGATCATTTTCTGCGACGATGAGATCTGCGAATTCATCTCGGGCCAGTTCATAACCCCAATCACAAAACGCACCTTCTGTGAATTTCTGAATATTGCCTTTATGTACAAGAGTTACACTCTTTCTCTTGTTGTCGATAGCGTACTGAATAGCGCGGCGCACCAGGCGTTTCGAACCCGTGATGCTGATGGGTTTGATACCAACACCGGAATCCTCACGGATGCTTTTCCCCATTTCATTGTTCAGAAAATCAATCAACTTAGTAACTTCATTTGTTCCTTGGCTCCATTCGATACCAGCATAGACATCCTCTGTATTTTCACGGAATATGACGACGTCAAGCTTTTCAGGTTCTTTTACGGGAGAAGGTACTCCTGCAAAGTAACGTACCGGCCTCATGCATACATATAGGGTTAACAGCTGACGCAGCGCAACGTTAAGGCTCCGAATGCCACCGCCAACTGGTGTCGTTAGCGGTCCTTTAATGGCTATGTGGAAATGTTTGATCGCAGCTAATGTGTCTTCGGGCAGCCAGCTTTGAAACTGGTTGTAGGCCTTTTCGCCTGCAAAGATTTCATACCAGGTGATCTTTTTTCTGCCACTGTAGGCCGCTTCGACGGCTGCATTAAATACCTTTCGTGAGGCCTTCCAGATATCACGGCCTGTGCCGTCACCCTCAATAAACGGAATGATCGGGTTGTTGGGGATGACAAACTTACCGTTGAGTACTTCAATCGTTTCGCCATCTGAAGGTATAGGAAGATTATTGAACGTCATACAGTTGCCCTACTCGCTCATTCCAAACAATTCTGTTTGTTGACACGAAGTTTCTTTTGGTTACGCGGACCGAGCACGATTCGCGGGTAAGGCTGGTAGTGCTGACACCACAATCGCACTCCCCAAGAGGAGCTCCCACGCCTTAATAAAACCAACTATGAATGTAGCAAGCTGTCGTCGAGCCGGCAATGTGTGCATTCATTGACTAGGCTCTGATTGCCTAGCTGAGGAATTCCACAAGTGATGATGTCTAGTGGGTAGTAGAACTGATAGCTAGCGTCTTTAGGGTGAGAAGTTGCCAGAAAACTCTGGCGTTTGTGTTACCTGGGGCTTGATGTCGGCGAGGATCAGCGTGCCATTTTCAGTTGATCGAAGGTTCACCGTTGGATTTTTCAGGTTGAAAAGCTTCATGAATCTTTGAGATGGCTCGAGAAATATCGAGGGTGTCTTCACTGCTTCCTGCGAGAGCACGGTGTGAAATCCAAAATGAGTCTTTGGTGGCAAATTCAGCTTCCGGACATGGTTCCACTCGATGTAGAGGTGATTCGGGTTCGGTGTAGAGTGAATTCTTATAGAGCGGATGAGGGTAAAACGGACGACAAGGGATTCCTTCAGCTTCCATAGCCTTAACGAATTCGTCTCTGTTGACACCAAAGGTTTTTTCGTCGATACGTCCGACCAGTAGGTAGAAGCTGTGTGCGGTTACAGAATCGGGTTGCACTTGGAAACTGATGCCCGGTGTGCATACTGTATCGCGTAGAATCTCGACGTTTTCTTCACGTAGGTGTATGCGCTCGGTTAGTTTTTGAAGTTGTGCCGACAGCAAAGCCGCTTGGAACGCTGTCATGCGGAAGTTGGAGCCGAGTTCAAAATGATTGAACCAACCTTCTGTCTCACGCCGGCCCCCGTCGTTGACCGAACGCGCCTGGATTGCTAGTTCTTCGCTGTTAGTGGTAAGAATACCCCCTTCTCCTGCTGTCATAGTTTTTGAGTTCTGAAAACTGAAGGTTCCACAAAGTCCGAAGCTGCCGACTCGTTGTCCGTGCCATTCTGCACCATGAGCATGAGCGGCGTCTTCAATAATCACAAGCTTATGATCTTGGGATATTTTCCCGATACGGTCCATGTCAACCGGCAACCCCCCAAAATGTACAACAATTGCAGCACGGGTGCGGTCAGTGATGGCAAGGTTCATTCTTTCGGCATCGATGCCATACGAATTGTGCTCTATGTCGACGAATACGGGAACAGCACGTACGCGGGATACAGCTGTTGCAGTGGCGACAAAACTGTGAGCAGGCACGATGACCTCGTCACCTTCTCCAATGCCGGCTGCAGTGAGGGCTAATTCTAGTGCCAACGTACCTGTAGCGGTTGCTATGCCGTACTTGCAATCATGCATGCCCGCGAACAGAGTTTCGAATTGTGCAACGGTTTTTCCATGACCACCCCATTGTTGAGACGATAGAACCTCGGTGAGTTGATCTCGCTCCAATTGTTCAGCAGCAGGCCAAGAAGGGTATGGTTTTTCCCGGACTGGTGTCCCTCCATATAGTGCTAGGTTATTCATTGTTTTTGGCCGAAATAAAATTCGCTCGCCTGTCCATAGCATAGGCGATTCTAAGCAAACATTACGGAGTGGACTACACAGGGCCATCCAATTTCTACTGGTTTCTGGCAGTTGATCGAATTCTGAAGAAATGATTTTCAGATTTTTGATCACTCCACTAGCAATTTAGAATTGTGTCGGCTAGAATCTTCACGTGGCGATTGGCAAAGCCGCTGATACATTTACTCGCACGGAGGTGCGACGCATCCTAAAGATCACCGAGAATCGTCTGAGATCTTGGGAGAGGTTGGGATTTTGTGCGCGTCCCGATAGGTACCAGTTTGTTGATCTGATTGCTCTCAAAACGCTTCAGAAACTCCGTGAGAATCACATCCCCAATCACCGTATCAAAGCGTCCCTTACGTCACTTACTGAGAAACTTGCTGAAATAAAGCGACCACTTTGGGAGCTAAGGATCACTTCGAATGGTCGCAAAGTGGCTGTGGAGCTGCCTGGCGGCAAAATGGAAGCAATGACGGGGCAGATGCTTTTCAATTTTGATGCTGCGTCCCTGCGTTCCGTATCTGCACTGAGAAAAGATGCCGCAAGGTCTGATGCTGCAAAACTGAGTGAGGCCGAGTATTGGTTTCAGCAGGGTCTCGAATTGGAAGAAGCCGGCGAGTCCCTGGTTCGAGCCACCGAGACTTATAAGAGAGCACTCGAATTGAATCCAAAGGCCGCTGGCGCTTGGGTCAACATCGGCACAATTTACTATCGTCAAGGATCTATCGAGCAGGCCGAAGGTTGTTATCGTCAAGCACTAAAGATTTGGCCAGATTATGCGCTGGCACATTTTAACTTGGGTAATGTTTGTGAAGAACTAGGTAAACTCAACGATGCCATTAAGCACTATGTTTTAGCGTTACAAAGCCAGTCGGATTATGCTGATGCCCACTACAATCTGGCATTGGTTTATGAGCGAGCAGGTCAACTTATGCCCGCTGCTAAACAATGGAAATCCTACCTTAAAATAGACCCCACCAGTCCTTGGGCTGGAATTGCTCGAGAGCAATTGAAGAGGTTGCTGAAAATAACCCCAGGGGGCCGCTTCACTAGTAACAGTAAGAAGCGGAAGAGTAGATAGTCGCTTGCCTAGACGGGTGCGTTGTATTATGTAGGTGCACGCGCGCTTTCGAGTAGGCCCAATCTCTCATGACGACACGAGTCAAGTTTTCGATAATTTCCTGCTCTGTTCTGTTAACTGCGGTCCTGGTTATTGGCGGTGTGATGGGACAAGAGCCTGCAGCAGAGGGTGCATATCGCCCCTTGCAGGTGTATTCCGACGTTCTGAGGCATATCAAAAGCAACTATGTGGAAAATCCAGATATGAGTAAGGTCACCCTAGGTGCTTTACAGGGACTGGTAGAATACCTCGACCCGCTGTCTAGCTACCTCACAGCTGATCAATTTAGGCAAGTTACAAGTGCTCGTGAAAATTCCGATCTAGGCACTGGTCTATCGACTGGACTGGTGGTGCATAAACGTACTGGTCACACTACTGTTCTGGCTGTACTGCCCGGATCTTCGGCGGAAGGAGTAGGTGTTTGGCCAGGTGATTTAGTAGAAGCAATTGATGGGCTAAGTACGCGAGTGATGCCCCCGGCTTATCTACACGCTTTGTTGAGTGGCAAGCCTGGAACGAACGTAAAGGTTTTGCTGCGTTCTCTACGTAATTCCGACGAGCCAAAAGAATATCTTTTAGTACGCGAACAGGTTAAGTTGCCGAGCGTGTCTCGCAAAATTCTTGAACCGGGAATTGGTTACATAGATCTTGATGTCGTCGATAGGGATCGGGTTGCAGAGGTTGCTGTTGCGGTTAGAGCACTGCATGCCAAAGGAGCCAGGAAGATCATTCTGGACTTACGTAGCAATTCCGTAGGTCAGGTACAAGCAGGTATTCCGCTAGCTAATTTATTCCTTAGTAGTGGTGCAATAGTTTCCCTGAAAGGTCGCCAACACAGTGAGGAAAAGTTTGAGGCGGATGTTGATTCTACAGTAACCGACATACCTTTGGCTTTGATCTCGGATAGGACCACGGCTGGTTCGGCAGAGCTCGTGGCTGCAGCCTTACTCGACAACGATCGAGCACAGTTGGTTGGAGAACGCACTTACGGACTAGCAGCGTTTCAAAAGACGATCAAGCTTAAGGATGGAGCAGCGTTGATTTTGTCGGTGGCGAAGTATCATCGCCCTGACGGTGAGGCTCTTCAAGACGGCGGTGTTACACCCAGTCACCCACTGAGCTCTGCCGAATTACGTCGTTACTATGAGTTGCGCTATCCCGCTGACATGGATCTCTCGCCTTCGTTGCAGCTGAGTCAGCCAGGAGTAAATTCTGTTGACCAAGACCCTTACATACAGAAAGCTCTGGAAGTTCTCAAGGAATCTACCACTCCAGTGAAAAAGGCTGCTTGATTTTTCTGGTGCAGCTGTGTCATCGAGACGTACCACTCGCTAGTTGCAGGACATGTAGATTTTGCCGCCTAATCAAAAAATGAAGCCCAGGTTTTGAGTGGTTCACGATCTGTCACAAGAGTATTCTCGATAGCCTCATTGTCGATGTACCCTAACGCCATACCGCATACTAGAGTTTCATTGGCCGGCATCTTTAGAAATGTGCTGATGATGCCATGAAATGGGGTGAAGGCCGCCTGAGGACAAGTGTCGAGGCCACGACCCCGTGCTGCGATCATGATATTTTCAAGAAACATGCCGTAGTCTAGCCAACTGCCTTTTTCCAGGAGTCGATCTATTGAGAACATCAGACCAACAGGAGCGTCGAAAAACTTATAATTTCGACGGTGTTGAGCGTGCATTTTGGCTTTGTCGCCCTTTTTTATGCCGAGCAACCCATAAAGATCCCAGCCCACTTTACGTCGGCGTTCAATGTAGGGAGAGACCCATTTAGTTGGATAATACTGATACTCGGGCTTATGGCGAGCAGCTTCATCTGGATCGTCATAGGCTGCAAGAATTTTCTCGGAAAGGAGAGCTTTCGTTCTGCCACGCAATACGTAGACGTGCCATGGCTGAGTGTTAGTGCCTGACGGTGCACGGGCGGCGATCTCGAGTATCTCTCGGATTGTTTCCTCCGGCACCTCTTGGTTTGTGAAAGCACGTATGGAACGGCGTGAGAGAATTGCTTCGTCAACTGGATTGCGAGTACGTTCGCACATGTGTGGGTATCCTCTTCTTGAGTGGACCCTATAGTGTCTCATGGGTTGTCAGGTTAAAATTTTGAATTACAGTCACGTTTCGATGCGGGTAACAAATGTATGAAAATCCAAAAAATAGAGGTTATTACTCTTCGCTTCGAGTATCCATCGGGTAAAGGGTTCCACTGTGCCGGTGGGTACTGTACAGCCCGAGCATCGTCACTTGTGCGAGTACACACTGATGAGGGTATTAGCGGGTTGGGGTCTGTGTACTCGCACCCGGATTTGGTCCGTGTGGTCATTGAAGGCCAGTTGGCTCCTATGCTTTGCGGTCAGGATCCTCTTTTAATCGAGTCACTTTGGGAACGCAATTATAATTTGACGCGCTGGTACGGTCGCAGAGGAGTAGCTATTTCGGCTATCGGAGGAGTCGACATGGCCCTTTGGGACATTCGCGGCAAGGTCGAAAGAAAGCCTATCTGTGAACTTCTAGGTATTCGAAGAGGTTGCGTTCCAGCGTACGCCAGTGCCTTGCTTTGGCGTGATGATCCGGTTGAGCTTGAAGAGGAAGCCAAACGCCATCTAGCCAGTGGTTTTCACGCTATGAAGACTCGGTTGGGGCGAGATTTCAAGTATGATTGCGACGGGCTGTTCAGCTTGCGCAACGCTCTTGGTGAGAAATATCGTTTAATGGTCGACGCCAATGCACGTTATGGTCTGTCACAGGCCGAACGGATGGCACCTCTTTTCAATGAAGCAGGAATTTTTTGGTTAGAAGAACCATTTCCTCCCGAGGATTTGGATAGCTATGCTGCACTAAGGTCCAAACTGAAAGTTCCACTTGCTGCAGGTGAAAATGAGGTCGCCATGATGGATTTTCGTGACTTAATGGAACGTAACTTGGTCGACATTATTCAACCCGATTGCTGTCGTGCCGGTGGAATTACAGAGTGTCTGCGTATTGGCCGACTAGCTGCTGAGCAGGGACGTTTTGTGGCAACTCACACCTGGAGTGATGCGGTTGCACTTACGGCGAATCTTCATGTGCTCGCAACGCTTGATACTGATGTAATGCTTGAGATTGACCAAACAGGCAATGCATTAATCGAAGACTTGCTGAATGAGAAATTAGAACTGCGAGACGGGGAAGTTATCGTTCCCAGAGGTCCGGGCCTCGGTATTTCGCTCAATGAGGATGCATTAGAGCGTTATAGCTATCCCGCTGAAGAATCTTTCCCGGACGGTAATTACGCTGACATGGTGTTTGGCGCCGAATACCTAACACCTCCTAACCCTTACAAATAAAAACGCACTCGAAAAACAATTGACTCAATGCAGCATGGTGGGTTGTTGATTTAATGTTATTTACGTGTGACGATCTGCAGTGTAAATTAAGATCTGAACCAGAGGGGCAAGAGGCTTCTTTTTGTTTTAACACTGCAAAGCTGTAGGACTGTGGAGTATGTGCGGTCTACAATATAGTCCTGGGTAACCCATATGAGGTTACTGACGATTAGCTACAGTTGTTGATCTTAAAATACGCAGTCAGGAGAACCCTTTGAAACTTGCTTCTTTTTTGTTATTGACAGTTTGCGTTGTCGCGCTTTTGGTTGTTACTACTGTTCGTGGTGAAGAACCTGTATCTGAGCGACTAGTGAATGCTGCGAACGAGCCCGAAAATTGGTTGACTTACAACGGAAGTTATGAGTCTTGGCGCTACAGCAAGCTTGATCAAATAAGCCGACACAATGTCAAGAAGTTGATTCCCGTCTGGTCGTTCCAGCCAGGTATCGTTGACGGGGGACTTCAGGCAACTCCCATTGTTGTTGATGGTGTGATGTATCTCACTAGTTCGTTGAACCGTGTTTTTGCTATCGACGCAGCTACCGGCAAAAAAATATGGCAATACTACCACGAGATTGGAGAGTTTCCGTCACTTTACGGAACCTGGAATCGCGGTGTGGCTGTTGGTCATGGTCTGGTCTTCATGGGAACGGCAGACAACTACCTAGTGGCGCTTGATGCGGGGTCAGGACGAGAGGTGTGGAAGGTTGAAATTGAAAATGGTGGCCAATGTGGTTGTGGCATTACCGGTGCGCCCTTGTTGGTTAAAGATAAGGTAATTATCGGAGTGAATGGTGGAGACTCAGCACACCGTGGTTACTTGAATGCGTTTGACGCTAAGACGGGTCGTCATGTGTGGAGATTTTGGACGATTCCAGGCCCTGGTGAACCTGGTAACGAAAGCTGGAAAGGCGACAGCTGGAAATACGGAGGCGGGTCGACTTGGCTGACGGGTTCTTATGACTCCGACCTCAATTTGCTCTACTGGGGTGTAGGCAATCCGGCGGCCGATTTTTATGGGGAGGATCGTGAAGGTGACAATCTTTATACCGAATCTATCATCGCATTAGATCCTGACACTGGCAAATTGATTTGGTATTACCAGCAAATTCCACATGATGTTTGGGATTTTGATTCGGGCTATGAGATTGTTCTGTTGGATTTGCCATATGAAGGAAAAAAACGCAAGTTAATAGTCACACCACATAAAAGTGGATATGTGTGGGTTCTGGATCGTACTAACGGAGAATTTCTCAATGCTTGGTCGTTGGTCGAGAACACGAATTGGATTGAGGGTATCGATCGAAAGGGCAGGCTTATAGGTCGAAACGAACCGGTTGTAGGGGAGTACAAACTGCTATGTCCGGGGATCACGGGTGGCCGTCAATGGAACCATGGTGCTTATAGCCCTAAGACGGGGTGGTTCTATTCAACAGCTTTAGAGTGGTGTCAGCAGATTAAAGCATTTCCTGAAAAAGCGCGGGAAGGAATGAGTTTTTTTGGTGGTGAATTTAAGCTCGTTCCACCTCCGAAGGAAGAAGCCCATTCTCATCTCAGCGCCTACGACCCTGTAACAGGAGAGCATTTTTGGCGCTACAAGTCGAAATACCCATTACTAGCCTCACAGCTTGTGACGGCGGGTGATCTGCTTTTTACTGGTGATGCCGAAGGAGAATTTCTAGCCCTTGATACCGAGACGGGACAACGACTCTGGTCTTTTCAGACGGGTTCGGGGCACCGCGGATCACCAATCACATATTCCGTTAATGGTAAGCAATATGTTGCTACACCTAGTGGTTGGGGATCAGCTGTTGCAGGATTATTGCCACAACTGTGGCCCGAGACAGAATACTTTCAGAGTGGTGCTACTCTGTTCGTATTTTCACTGGCCAACTTTGGTGTTTCAAATGAGGTGAGATCAGAATAATGAAATTTTCAGGATACTATTGGTCGGTTCTGGTTAGTGTTTTTCTAGCCCTGTTTGGTGCGAAGGATTCACTGGCACAGACGAAGATTATTGACTTACGAGATCCTGCGTTTGCCTCACTAGGGGCGCCACTATTCGCCAAGAACTGTGCTGTGGGGTACTGCCATGGATCAGAGGGTGCTGCAGGTCAAGGTCCACGTCTACGAGGACGCCATTGGAATTCAACCACACTTTTTGAAGTTATACGCGATGGCATTCCCAATACGACTATGCCTGGCTGGAGCGGAGTCTTGAACCAAGAGGGCATTTGGTCAATAACGGCTTACATCATTGGCCTGGGGACGGGTACGTTCGAGCCCGCCTCTGGAAAGCTGGAAATGGGTGAGCGGATTGCGGCCAAAGAACTTTCTTCCAAAGCCAAAAGAGGACGTGCTCTTTTTTTTGATCTGACAAACGAAAAACGGTGTGCTTTATGCCACCGCATTCGTTCGCGTGGTTCGACCATTGGCCCAGAATTGACTTCGACAACTTCAACAAAATCAGTGGATGAATTGCATCGTGATATCACAGATCCAAGCGCTACGATTGCGAGAGGGTTCGAGCAAACAATTGTACTTGTAGCCGATGGAGAACAGGTCTCTGGCATCAAAAAAGACAGTAACGAAGAACGTATCCAACTCTACGATACGGCAGCTTTGCCATCTCCGTTACGAACTTTCTACAGGAATCAGATTAGAGGTGTTAGCGGGAGTTCGGTTAGTTCCATGCCGACTAGTTACGGTGAGATGTATTCCCCTAGTGAACTCGCTGACATTATCGCCTTCATTAAGTCGGGTGAATGACGACACACTTACATATTCTCGGTAACGCGTTACATTCACGCCATCGGGGCATTTTTGGACTTACGTGAAAACATCAACACGTTATTGGCTATTTCAACTACCAGGATGGCTATTCAGCGCGTTGGTATTGTTAGGTTTCTATTGGTGGTTTGAGCTATCAGCGTGGGTTGCATCCACGATTATGGTTCTGTTGCTGGTGAAAGATGTTGTTCTGTTTCCGTTTTTGCGAGACTCTTATGATGTCCATGTAAAAACTGGAATAGATCAGCTTATTGGCCAAACTGCGACTGTTCAGCGCAGCTTAACACCTGAAGGTTTTGTTCTTATCAAAGGAGAATTATGGTACGCGCGACTGTGCGGTAGTGCTCGGGTAGCTTCGGCCGGATCTATTGTACAAATACAATCAAATGAAGGATTTACACTACTTGTTTCCACAATTAAAACCACTCTGTGAATGCGGGATTACAGTGGTTATTTCTCATAGCAACTTGACCAGTTTCCTTCTCAATTCTGGGCCGTGTAGGGGATCGGCAAGGGCGAACTCTAGGAACGTGCTGAAGTAGCTGTCAAAGTTGCCTATGTCATAACGCTTCTCACCAACAGGCAATTTAACCCCCATGACTCGTTCGCCAGATTTGCACAACATACGAATTGCATCGGTGATCTGAATTTCTTGATTGGCGTCGGCTTCGACTAGGCGTAGCAGATCAAAAATAACTGGAGAAAAGACGTAGCGGCCACTGACTACAAAATTGCTGGGAGCTTCTGAAGGGGTTGGCTTTTCGATGACGTCGCTTATTTCAAAGACTTCTTCATCTTCCGTTTCCGGCTTGACCACTCCATAGGAACTCACCTGATCAGGCTCTACTTGTTCAATAGCAATGACAGCTGCAGCTTGAGTGTCTTTATAGACTTCAGATAGACGGTTGCAAATGGAGGAGTCTCCTCTGAGGCCGATTATAGAATCACCCAGTGCTACTACAAATGGCTCACGACCTACGAAGGGTTCGCCACACAGTATGGCGTCTCCGAGGCCTCGTTGTACGGTTTGGCGGGTATACAGGTAGTTGATTTTTATGTTTTCGAAAGATAGCTCGTCTAGTAAGTTATCCTTAGTGGCGCGGCGTAATGACTCAGCTAACTCGGGATTGTGGTCAAAATGATTTTCTATTGAATACTTACCGCGACCGGTCACAAAAAGGATTTGTTCGCAACCGGCCCGTGCTAGCTCCTCAACAACATACTGGACGATAGGCTTTTTGCCAACTGGAAGCATTTCCTTTGGTTGAGATTTTGTAGCCGGCAGTAGGCGGGTTCCATGACCGGCAACTGGGACAACTGCATTTTTAATCAATTGACAAAGCTCCTTATCGGATTGGGAGGCAAAAGGGTAACCATCTCGAAGTCAGCTGTCCCTAAGGGGGTTTCACAAGACTCAGTGTTTATTGTGTCAAATTGGCATAAGAAGTACTAAAAATTGCAACATGCACAGTAGGTTGTCGAGGCAAGCGTTTTCTCATATTGACTCGTTGCATGGAAAGAATTACCGACTCCGTGCTCAAAGGTTTGCAAGACAGTCATAATGTTGGCTAGAGCTTGTAGGTAATCTATCGCCTCTGCCCTTAGGATTAATTTTCGTGTACTACAAAGAAAAACCAGAAAACACCGATTGGCAACACCCAGATATCATCGAGGCAGTACGCCGAGCGTTAGTGGAAGATATTGGATCGGGGGATCTCACGACCAATCTTTGTGTGCCAGATAACGCGAAGGGCAGTGGAATTTTTCTTGCCCGTGAACCAATGATTGTAACGGGGGTAGACTTGCTACCCATTCTGTATGACGGTGAGGACATTGAAGTTCTGTTCAGCGATGGTACGCCTATTGAGGCAGATGTGGTATTCGCTCGAGTTAGTGGTTCAATAAGGCGCCTTTTGGAACTAGAACGCACCACGCTTAATTTTCTGCAACGGCTTTGTGGTATAGCCGTCACAACCCGCAAATTTGTTAAAGCTGTGGAAGGAACCGGGTGCGTTATTCTTGACACGCGCAAGACGACACCTGGTCTACGTCGTCTAGAAAAACTTGCCACGCGAGTTGGAGGTGCCTGGAACCACCGTTTCGGACTCTTCGATGCCGTACTTATCAAGAACAATCATATTGCAGCTGCGGGTGGTGTGCAGCAAGCAGTTGAAAAGGCCAAGAAACAAAACGAACTTCCAATAGAGATAGAGGTGCGGAACCTCACTGAACTTGATGAAGCCCTGGACGCAGGCGCCTCTCATTTGATGCTCGATAATTTCACTCCAGAACTTGTCCATCAGGCTATGCGAAAGGTCACTTGCGATGTGAAGATAGAAGTATCGGGGGGCATCACGGCAGAGAACGTTCGTGAATACGCTGATGCTGGCCCAGATTTCATTTCAATTGGTGCAATAACCCATTCCGCTCCAGCAACTGACATTAGTTTTCGATTAACCTGAGACAGGTCGTGGGGTCAATCCTTACGGAGTAGAAGGTTTTTCCATTCAGCAACATTAAAACCGACAAAAATTTTTTGCCCTTTTTTAATTAAGGGACGACGTATGAGGTTTGGGTTTTCCGACATGAGCTGGAGTGCCTCGTGTCGTTCTGGTGTGTTAGTGCCCATATTCATCTTGCGATAGAGGGCATTGCGGGTATTCAAAAAAATTCGGTAGTTTCTATTTGCAATCAATTGGTCAAGCTCAGATACGCTCAGACCTTTGTTCAGGTCAATCAACTGCAACTTGACATCTTGATCGAGCAAGAAACTTCTTGCTTTACGACAGGTAGTTCAGTTGGGTTTGTGATAAAAAATTATCGACATAGTGGTAACTTATTACAAAAAGATTTGGTCACTTCCAACGTACACCCAAATCTAATATAGCCTAATGGTTCTTTTGAAATCGAGCTATTACTAGTCGTTGTTGTTAACGGCCTATTTAGAAACGCTTCTGTATCTTTTCATATACCAAAATTCACTGAAGCCAATCCATACATTGATCAAACCGACTCCCGAGACAGTGCCACGAAAGTAGGCACTCAGCCAGAAGTTGGCCAATTCAGGAAAGATACTAAGGAGATAGTTGTTGTCCCAGAGTGTCGTCCACGGCAGCAAAAAAAGAACCACACCTGTTTCTACACAGACAAAAACAAACAGCAGTTGGATCAGGAAGACCCTCAATCGTGGCTGAGTGGGAACATCGTTGGTTGATGTTGGATGATGATCAGGAAGTGTTTCCATGGTCACCTACGCGGAATTTTTCGACGGAGAAGGGTGGTGTCATTTTGTGGCATTGCTCAGTGTTTGACGAAGTGTTCAAGTAGACTGCTCCGTACACCGGTCGAAAACTAAAACGATGCAGTGGTGTCGGCCCGTATTTTTTGAGAGCCTCCAAATGGTCAGGAGTGCCATAACCCTTATTAGAGGACAGGTTGTATTGAGGGTAGAGCTTGTCCCAGGTTTCCATCCAATGGTCTCGTTCTACCTTTGCGAGAATAGAGGCAGCAGCGATCGAGGCACAGAGGGCATCACCGTGTATTAGAGATTTCTGCGGTATGTCGATATCCAAATGCATTGCATCTATCAGAACGAAATCGGCCCTTACATTGAGCAATTGTACAGCCATTGACATTGCTCGACGAGTGGCCTCGTAAATGTTCCAACGGTCAATTCCTGCGCTGTCGATTGCACCGAACGCAAAAGCACGTGCACATTGTCGAATTTGGCCACTGAGAGTCTTGCGAAGTTGTGGGCTGATTTGTTTACTGTCCTGTAACCCCCTGATTGGATGCTTGGGGTCTAGGATCACTGCTGCAGCTACTACAGGTCCAAACAAACATCCTCTACCCACTTCGTCAACTCCTGCAATGGATATGAAACCCTTCCGGCGAAGATGTGCCTCTCTGTGGGAATTTGGACGCGACCTTTTTTTCTGGAGCGGTCGGTCTACAGTTGACATAAGGAGGAGGTGATGTAGCTTAGGTACAACACACAGGATTAAGTCCGCGCACGCTCTTTCAAGCGTGCCGCCTTGCCACGCAATGAGCGCAGGTAGTACAGCTTTGCCCTCCGCACTTTTGCTTTACGGATTGTTTTGATGCTTTCAATTACCGGAGAGTGAACCGGAAACACGCGTTCGACACCAACACCAAAGCTAATCTTTCGGACCGTAATTGTTTCGCTGATGCCAGAATTGTGCTTTGCGATTAAAACACCCTCGAAAGCTTGGAGGCGTTCTTTCTCACCTTCGCGAATTTTTACGTTTACCCGCAGTGTGTCACCCGGCTCCAGTTCTGGCAGATCCTCGCGTCTAAACGTTTCGTAGACTCTCTGCAAAGGCTTCTGTGTCATCATATTTCTCCAAGTTTTTTGAGAGCGACTGAAAAGCTAGTCATTCTCTCGTGTTTGCTTTGCTGAGCGCTCCATAAGCGGTTGTAACCACTGCCTTTCATCTTCACTCAGATCCCCCAGATTAAGTAAATCTGGCCTGTTTCTGTAGGTCTTCTCCAAAGCTGCTCGCCGGCGCCATTTTCTAATTTCTTCGTGGTGACCACTCAGCAGCGTATCTGGCGCCCTCCATTTACTGTAGCGGGCGGGACGAGTATATTGGGGAAAATCTAGAATTCCTATCGTTTTCTCCTGAGTTTGTGCAAAAGATTCTCGGTGTGATGATGTTTCATTTCCTAGCACTCCAGGCAGTAATCGAGTCACACTATCTATTACTATTCCAGCAGCCCATTCCCCGCCTGTGACGACGAAATTACCAACTGATAGTTCTTCATCAACCAAATACTCGGCGACGCGCTCGTCAACTCCTTCATAACGACCACATATTAGAGCAATTTCGTCATAGGTTGCTAATTTTCTGGCCATAGCCTGATCAAACAGGCGTCCCTGTGCGGAGAGCAGTATAGTACGTGTCTTTTTTTTGTGCCAGTCTGTTCGTACTTCTCTGAGTGCCCTATCAATGGGTTCAATCTTTAGTACCATTCCCTCATCGCCTCCAAATGGTCTGTCGTCAACCGTGCAGTGTGCATCGGAGGTGTAGTCTCTCAGATCGAAGAGTCGGACATCTATTTGTCCGCTTCTCCTGGCTCGCGAGAGAATACCATGATTCAAGGGACCCTCGAAGAACTCTCGAAAAATCGTAAGGACGTGAAAAACCATCTCACGAATTCAAACTTTCAAGGCCATCTGGCATACGTACTCGAATTGTTTTTTCCCCCAGCGCGATCTCTACGCAAATATCTTTCACAAAGGGGATTAACACTTCGTGGTTGTCCATTTTGACTTGTAACAACAATGGACCTCCTGGTTCCAAAATTTCTTCTACCAATCCAATCAGATGACCATCTTCAATGTCGTGGACTACACAGCCAATCAAATCTTCAAAGTAGTAACCATTGTCGGGTGCTGGTTCTAAATACTCCTGCGGTATCTGCAGATTAATATTTCGCAACCTTTCGGCCGCACCTATCGAATCAACGCCTCTGAGCTTGAGAATCAGTCGTCCACGGTGAACCCAAGCCTGTTCTATTGCTGTCTCCTGTCGCTGCTGATTTGAGTCCCAAAAAAACACTGTATCCAATTTCAAGAAATTCTTGAGACTATCATCTTGAGCTTCGGAGGTTTCACTATTTAAATTTTCAGCTACCAGTTCTCCTCGGTTGCCACGAGGGCGTAAAAGCCGGGCAATTGTCACGTATCGACTTTCTTTGGCTATTTTCACTAGTCCAGAACTTCCAGTGTGAACCGCTTTTTTAATTTCATACCTGCAGCCCCTAAAAGAGTGCGAATCGATTTTGCTGTACGGCCTTTTTTCCCAATCACTTTACCGATATCTTCATCGGCCACACTCAACTCGAGCACTTTGACTTGTTCACCCTCTACTGCCCGTACGGAGACCTCCTCTGGTTTGTCGACTAGTGCTTTAGCAATCAACTCAACCAGTTGAACAATCTCGTCCGTCGAATCGGTCACAGGACACCTCGCATTATTACAGTCGCTGGGTCTAACATCTCTTGTAGCGGTCAAACCTAATCACTGAGATGATGGTCGGCTACGTAAAAGACTATTGACTCTCGCTGATTATATCAGCAGCACTCTCAGCTGCCCAGGCAGGTCGATATCGCTGGGTTTCGGTTCCGAGGTGCGTGGCATAAAGTGACTGCAGGTCGTTTGGCGGCAGCGGCAATGATCCGCTGAGTTTTCTAACCCTTCGGGTCTTCAGCGACGGCGCTTTCAGTCTCCGCGGCTGATTCGACTTCAGCAGGAGCTTCATC